>VAPF01044524.1_pt1 | contig 11228 bp, 8 predicted proteins | sample 3393931 | NCBI WGS metagenome assembly VAPF01 (sample SAMN08290437, study PRJNA428436) | hydrothermal vent metagenome | isolation source: Deep-sea hydrothermal vent chimney | place: Atlantic Ocean: South-mid Altantic Ridge | depth 2773 m m | reverse complement strand
TCGGCCATGGGCCCTTCTCCAGTTCGTCCAGCATAGGGGTATCATGCTTTGGCATCAGTATTCCTCCTTTCAATGCAATTTTTCTTAGGCCTCTGATAAATATCAACAGGGATACGTTTCCGCCTGGTTGCACAGGTAGAACTCGTCCCACCCATTGAATCCTCATTCATTTTACTGTATTTATACTTCATCAGGATCTTTGTCAACAAAAAATCGAAAAAACCCTGGATATTTCATAATTTCCTCTCCCGGCGGGAGAGTCCGGGAGGGGGGCGCCACGGGTAGCGGCGCTAACCGGCCGGACGCTGCCACGCACGCGGAAAGGCGGCGTTATTTTGCGCAGCCCCTTAGCCGATACAGCCCGCGGCCAGGAGGAGGTTCAATTCCGCCGATTCCCCGGTAAGCGGGCCCGGTTTTCCCTCTTTCTCCGCCGCCAGCTGCTCAAGCAGCCGGCCGGCCAGGATCTTGCCGAGCTGGACGCCTTCCTGATCGAACGAATTAATATTCCAGGCAAATCCCTGGAAAGCAATTTTATTTTCATACAGGGCCAGCAGGGAGCCCATGGAGAAGGGCGTCAACCGGTCGGCGATCAAGATAGAATTCGGCCGGTTGCCGGCAAAGCGCTTATTAGGATTTTTATGGTTCCGCCCCCGGGCCAGGCCCAGGGACTGGGCCAGCATATTGGCGACCAGTTTCTCCTGGGAGGTTGTGCCGCTGACCACAAGGTCCTCGCCGTACTGACTCTGGCGAAAACCGATAAACTCCACCGGCACCACCGTGGCCCCCTGATGCAGTAGCTGATAAAAGGCATGCTGACCGTTGGTCCCCGGTTCTCCCCAGACAACGGGGCCGGTCAGGTAGCTGACCGGGTGGCCGCCGCGGGTCACGGACTTGCCGTTACTCTCCATGTCGCACTGCTGCAAATGGGCGGGGAAGCGCAGCAACGCCTGGCTGTAAGGGAGAACGGCCAGAGTCACATGACCGAGAAAGTTATGATTCCAGATGCCGATCAGGGCCATGAGCAGGGGAACATTGCCACGGATATCCCGTTCCTCCGCGGCCGTATCCATGGCATGAGCGCCGCGCAGGATCTCGACAAAGCCGTCATGACCCAGGACAAAGCCCAGGGTAACGCCGCCGACCATGGAGGTCGCGCTATAGCGGCCGCCGATATAATCGAACATGTGAAAAGAGGCGCGGTAGCGCCGGGGGTCGTCCATGGGACTCCCGGCGCCGGTGACCGACACCAGGTGACGGGCGGGGTCGAGACCGGCCCGTTCAAGGGCGGAGCGCACCAAACGTTCATTGGTCAGGGTTTCAAGGGTTGAACCGCTCTTCGAGACGATGTTGAACAAGGTGCGGGACAGATCAAGGTCCGCCAGAACGGCAACCGCATCATCCGGGTCGACATTGGAGAGAAAACGGGCGGAGCGGCCCGGCAGCCGGTAGCGCTTCAAGGCAAGGTAGAGCGCCCGGGGGCCGAGGTCCGAACCGCCGATACCGACCTGAACCATGGTGGTAAACGACTCGCCGCGATGATTGACGATCTTGCCCTGCTCCAGGTCTTCGAGAAAACGGCGCAGAGCCGCCAACTGCTCCTTGGCCTGGCACGTCGCCTCCGGACTCAGCGGGGTCGAGGAGAATATGTCGCGGCAGGCCGTGTGCAGGACCTGTCGATTCTCGCTTTCATAACCTTGGATCCGGTTCATGACCGCCCCGCGCTTCATGGCCAGGAACTGGTCTACCAGACCCGCCTCGTCGGCCAGGTCCTGCAGGGCGTCAAGTACTCGGTCATCAAGACGCTGAGTGGCGAAAAGCAGGTCAAAGCCGCAGGCCGAGGAGCGACAGGCCCCTATCCGGCCGAGATTCAAGGCGGCGGGTCTCGTCAGGTCATAGGGATCTGCGGCGAGATCATGCAACCTTGCCGTGGCTGCCAGCGTGGAGAAATCGTGAAAATCCATCATCCCCTCCTCTTGAGGTTAAAAGCCTGCCAACTGTTTCATTTCCTTGATCACGGCCCGGTAATCAGGCCGCCCGAACACGGCCGAACCGGCAACAAAAATATTGGCGCCGGCTCCGGCGATCCGGGCAATGGTCCCCGGACCGACCCCGCCGTCGATCTCGATGCCCGCCGGGCTGTCAATATCTTTCAGCAGCCGGCGCAGCTTGCGAATCTTGCCCGGGGTCGATTCGATAAAAAACTGGCCGCCGAAACCGGGATTGACGCCCATCAGCATGACCAGGTCAAGGTCCGGCAGGATATAGTCAAGGGTGGCCAGAGAAGTAGCGGGGTTGAGAACGACCCCGGCCTTTTTACCGAGGTCCTTGATATGGTGAACCGTGCGGTGGAGATGGGTACAGGCTTCCACATGCACGGTGATCCAGTCGGCGCCGGCATCGGCAAAATCCTGCACATAGCGGTCCGGTTCGGTGATCATCAGGTGCACGTCCAGGGGCAGGCTGGTGACCTGACGCGCGGCCCGCACTACCAGGGGACCGATGGTGATGTTCGGTACAAAATGGCCGTCCATTACATCAACATGGATAACCTCGACGCCGGCCGCCTCCACCGCCCTTATTTCCTCGCCGAGACGAGAAAAATCAGCGGAAAGAATCGATGGCGCAATCATCATCGTGTTCATGACATTCCCCTCAATCCGGGCCGGCCGGAAGTTACTATTTTTAGGATTACAGGCACCTGATTACAGGCACCTTTTAGGCAATGCGGCATTCATATCCCGGCCTTCACCGGGCATTATCCCTGGATCCGTTCATACTGCTGTCCCGGCAACTGGCGCACCAACCCCTTCAGCTCCAGGCGCAAAAGCAAATCATGCACCTCGGCCGGCGCACAGGCCGAAAGGCGGACCAGCTCGTCAATATTGACCGGATAGACGTCAAGACAGGAGAGGAGCTGCTGCTCGACTTCGCTGATCCCGGCAGCCTGACAGCTGCTGTCTTCCGGCCCCGGCAGGGTGTGCATTGACGCCGCCAGGTTCAGTTCTTCAAGGATATCATCGGCACAGTTGACCAGGCGCGCCCCCTGCTGCAAGAGCCGGTGGGCGCCGCGACTCTTGGGGGAATCAACCCGGCCCGGGACGGCAAAAACCTCGCGGTCCTGCTCCAGGGCAAGTCGCGCCGTAATCAGGGAGCCGGACTGCCGTGCCGCCTCGACCACGACCACCCCCTGGACCAGACCGCTGATGATCCGGTTGCGGGCCGGAAAACGAAAGGCCTCCGGCCCGGCACCCAGAGCATACTCGCTGACCAGGACGCCGTTTTCCGCAACCTCCGCGAAAAGCCGGGCATGCTGCCGCGGATAGATCACATCGATGCCGCAGCCGAGCACGCCGACAGTCGGACCGCCGCCGGCCAGCGCCCCCCGGTGCGCCTCTCCATCTATGCCGAAGGCCATGCCGCTGACAACACAGATCCCGCGCCGGGCCAGGTCCCGGCCCAGTTCAAAACTGATTCGCCGGCCGTAGGTTGTCGCCGCCCGTGACCCGACAATCGCCACGGCCGGCTGTTGCAGGAATTCAATGCCGCCCCGGCAATAGAGCAGGACCGGGGGATCATGGATCGTGCGCAAAAGCGGGGGATAACGCTGCTCATCCAGGCAGATAACCGAGACCTGCTGCCGGGAGAGGTCCCGCAACTCCCGGCGGGCCCGGACCCGCGCTTCATCAATCCCGGCCCGGTCGGCAAACAGGCGGATCACCTTTTCGCCGAGGCCTTCCACTCCGCCCATTTGCGCGGCATCCACAGTCAACACCCGGGCCGGCGAACCGAACTGTTCAACCAGCCGCCTGATCAGCGTACAGCCGAGACCAGGCAAAAATGTAAGAGTCAGCCAGTCCTGGAGAGTTTGTTGCTGCATGTGATGACTAATAAAAGCTTGGTAATCCCTCGGCCGGCAGAGGCACGTCAGGCCCGGACTCAGGGCACCGGATGGCAACGTTCAGTCTGAGATAAAAGAACGGAGATCCCCGCTTCTGGCCGGATGCCGGAGTTTTTTGATGGCCTGTGCTTCGATCTGCCGGATTCGCTCACGGGTCACGGCAAAACACTTGCCGACCTCTTCCAGGGTGTGGTCGCAACTCACGTCAATACCGTAACGCATGCGCAGGACCTGCTCCTCGCGCGGCGTCAGCGATGACATGACCTGGCACATGCAACGTTTCAGGCTTTCCGTCACCGAGGCATCATGGGGATCGGGATGGACATAATCCTCGACAAAGTCACTGAGCATGGTGTCCTCTTCGTCCCCAACCGGCGCGTCCAGGGAAATGGCGTCTTTGGCGGTTTTCAGTGCGATATTCACCTTTTCCAGGTCCGTGTTCAACTGCTCGGCCATCTCCTCGGGAGTCGGCTCACGGCTCTCGATCTGCATAAAATCCCTGGAGAAGCGAAGCATCCTGTTGATGGTTTCAATCATGTGTACCGGCAGCCTGATGGTCCGGCCCTGATCGGCGATGCCGCGCGTTATCGCCTGCCTAATCCACCAGGTCGCGTAGGTGGAAAACTTGTAGCCGCGCTTGTAATCATACTTCTCCACCGCCTTCATCAGCCCGATATTGCCTTCCTGGATCAAATCCGGCAACTGCAGGCCCCGGTTGAGAAACTTTTTGGAAACGGCGATCACCAGGCGCAGATTGGCGCGGATGAATGACTCCCTGCCCTGCTTGGCCTCTTCCCGGCCGAGTTCGATATCTCCCAGGATATCACTCAGGGCCTGATGGCTGACGCCGATGGCATCAATAAGATCCAGAATCGTCAGGCGCTCGATCTCCGCCGTATCGGCGGCGTCCAGGCTGATCGCCTTATCGCCGCCCGGCACCGGCATTTTGCTCTTTCTCAGGGCCTCGATCCGAACTTTCTTGAACTGCAGCCCCATGTCCCGAACCGCATCGGCCACGGCAAAGACACCCTTGCAGCATAGCTGATAGCCCGTGAACAATTTCGCTATCTCCAGACCGACCCCGTCGATCTCCGCCATGATCCGGTCATGTTCAGGGCTCCGGCTATCTCCCTTTTCAAGTTCCCGGCACAGGCCCTGGCGCTTGCGGTCCAATTTAAAGGCCAGCTCTATCTGCTTCAGAAAATCCTTCTGGATCTGCGCCTGGACGTCCCCGTCATGTTCCGAGATGCTTTTCAGCGCCGCGCTAATACGGATCTTCCCTGATCGCAGGTCTCTGGCCAGATCACCAAGCATGATCACGCCGAGCGTCAAACGTAAGATCGCCTGCTGAACCAGCACTTCCCCGGTCTCGACCATCCGGGCCAGATCGACCTCTTCTTCGTGGGTGAGCAACGACAGGTTGCCCATCTCCCGGAGATAGATATTCATCGGATCAACGCTGCCGCCGCCAGCCAGCCTTCGATCAACGATCTGACGCCGATCCCCGCCCCGACGGCGTCCGACCCGCAGCGCCTTGCGGCGGTCATCATGGACAATGGTATCGGGCATATCAACCAAAGTGAGATCCTCCTCTGCAAATATTCCTGTCAGATCCGAAAAATCATCACATTCCTCAAGCTCTTTCAAATCCGGAAGATCTAAAAAATCTGCAAGATCTTCTTGCGATTTCGGAATGTTGCCATTCACTTCTTCTTCGAAAAATTTCTTCTTAGCCGCCATCCCCGTCCCCCCGACTTGTACTCAAAAACGAAGAAAGGATGAACTGTTTTAGTGCCTTACTCCTGAACTTCTATCATAAAAAACAGGTAAGCGTAGACTCCGAGAAATTTTTGCTGCATTTTTCAAATGATTTCAAGGTGTAAGTTGGTGTTGAGCGATTATGCCAACAATGATGGACTAGTAAAAAGTCATTTTATTCGTCATCCTCGCGGAGGCGGAGATCCATAGTTCGTTGCTATTAATGGATTCCCGCCTCCGCGGGAATGACGGTGTGATGAAAATTCAGAGTTTTTACGAATCCATCAACAATGGAGAGGAAAATCGCTCAACACCAACCTACAATGGGTTGCGGCCATTATGTCCGCCTTAGTTTATCTCACCATCCGGACTGTGCAACAACTTTTTCGTCTGATCATTACAATAAAGAAGGCGCAGACTCAACACATTTAACAGTTGCTGAATCCGTGACGGCTTGTTACGAAGTTGCCAATATTATAAATACATTTTTGCAATGTACCAGCTTTTATTCTTCTTTCAACCAGTGATCTGAAAAGATTACGTTTGCCCCATTGCCAATTTCCGCTCAAGAAGCCGCATCAGCACCTCCTGCTCCCCCGCCTCCTGGGCCTCATTGATCTGCCGCATAAGGTCGGCGCCATCCTGCCGCCGCCGGGCCACACGCAGCCAGGCCAACAACTCGTCGCACAGGCGGCGGGCCTCCTGCTCGAACTCTTCGCCGCTGCCGCCGCTGCTGATCAGGAGTTCCGCCGTATACCGCCGCTCACTCTCTCCCGGCAGGGCGGACAGCAAACGGTCCGGGGTGACAGGACCCGTTGTGCCCAGCTCCTGCAGACAACTGATAATCTCCATCCCCGCCGTGTCCCGGACAACCTCCGCCCCCCCGGCGGCCAGCAATTCTTCGAGAAATTCAGGATAAAGAAGCATGAAGTCAATCAGTTGTCGCTGTTTCCGCGACAAACTCTCAGGAAACGGCCGCTGAGGCCCGGCCTCGGTCTCCCGGCGCTCCCGCGGCCGGGCCTCATGAACACCGGCCTGAAACTGGGCCGGGGCAATGCCAAGCTTATCGCTGAAATGGGAAATCATCAGTGAACGTTGCGCGGAATCGCCGCCCACCTGGACGATATCCCGCAGCTCACTGATGATATGGTTCTTGCCGGCAAGAGTCAGGCCGTGCCGGCGAGCCAGGGTATCGAAGACAAATTCGGCCAGCGGTCCGGACCGGGCCACCAGTTTTTCGATCGCCGCGGCGCCCTTGTCCCGAATCAGGCTGTCGGGATCATCACCCTCGGGCAGAAGCGCCACCCTGGCGTCGACCCGCTCGGCAAGAAAAAAGGGCACCGAGCGCATAGCGGCCTTCAGGCCGGCGCTGTCACCGTCAAAGAGCAGGACGACTTCGTCGCAGTAACCGCGCAGCAAGCGGATATGATCACGAGTCAAGGCCGTGCCGAGGGGGGCCACGACGTTGTCAATGCCGTGCACGGCCAGCAGCAAGAGGTCAAAGTTTCCCTCCACCACAATGGCCTGCCGGCGGCGGCGGATTGCCTCCCGGTGCCGGTAGAGACCAAAAAGCAGCCGCCCCTTGTTAAAAACCGGGCTTTCCGGCGAATTCATGTACTTGGGCCGGCCGTCGCCGAGAATCCGGCCGCCGAAGGCCACCACCTGGCCGGTCATGTCCTGGATCGGAAAAAGCAGCCGATCGCGGAAGCGGTCATAATAACCGCCGCGCTCCTTTTTGACGGCCAGTCCGGCCTTTTCAACGACCGTGACCGGCAGGCGCAGGCCCTGCAGGTGCGAGGCGGCAAAACTCCAGCCCGCCACCCCGGGGTCCGGGGCGTAACCGAGCCGGAAATCCTTGACCGCCGCGGCCGGGACGCCGCGGCGGTCAAGATAGGCCCGGGCCTCTTCGGCCTTCGGCGATTCCAGCAGATAGCGCTGGTAGAAGGCTGCCGCCTGTTCATTCACCCGGTAGAGCATCTCCCGCTCCTTGATCCGCTGCCTGTCCGCCTCGCTCAAACGGAATTCGGGCAGATCGATATGATAACGGCGGGCCAGCTCCTTGAGCGCTTCCGGGAAGGAAAGTCGATAATATTTCATGACAAAGGAAAAGACATCGCCCGATTCACCGCAGCCGAAGCAGTGAAAAAACCGCCCCTGGGGGTTGACGGCAAAGGACGGCGTTTTTTCCGCGTGAAAAGGACAGAGGCCGGTGAACCTGGCGCCGGATCGTTTCAGCTCCACGCACTCGCCGATCACCTGGACGATATCCGCCTCCTCCCGGATCCTGTTCTTTATTTCCTCACGTAAAGGCGTTGCCGGCATGACCATTCCCTGCAGAGATACAATGTGAAAAATTACCCGGAGTACGGTATAATGAAATTAGGTTCCGCATCCGGATGGTAACTTATTCAGGTACAAGAGAAAAATTACTGCGACCTCGGCCTGTAACTGTTCGGATGTACTCCATATATTTGGGTAAACAGGGCAACGAATCTAAAGCGAGTGATGCCCGCAACCCATTGTAGGTTGGTGTTGAGCGATTATGCCCTTAATGTTGGATTTCGCTTTTTTCGTTGCATATATCATAACATTCAGTTTATCCCATAATTAAGCGAAACCCAACAAGGGCGAAAAAAAACGCTCAACGCCAACCTACACCTTGAAATCATTTTAAAAATGCAGCAAAAATTTCTCGGAGGTCTACGCTTACCTGTTTCTTATGATAGAAGTTCAGGAGTAAGGCACTATAAGCATGGTTATGTGAGGCGGCCTGATCGCCCCCAAAGATGAAGTGCAGCTGAACAGTGACCCCGGATGAATGATATCGTACACACAGGAGGCGTGTCAACCGTATGCCGCAAGATATCGATCAGGTCCTGGCCATTGAAATCAAAAAAGAAATGGCCGACCGCTACTTCGGATTCCGCAAGCTCATCGAAGAGGACATCCAGGATTATGACAATCAGGTCCTGGCCTCATCCCTGCGCCTCGAACAAAAAATCGGTTTTGACCTGGTCAGGTTATATATACTGTTAAAAGATGAAAAGCTGATCCATGATTTTATCAAACTGACCGGGCTGGAACAACTGATCTTCTTTGATCCGTACCTGACCGAGTCGCCAACTATCAGAAAACGGGTCTTCGCCGGGCAGAATATTCGCGGCCTGACCCGGAGCGGCCGTTTTAAAAATATGATTTTTGATACCTATGACAAACTTATCTCTGACGTTGACGACTACCGGGCGAACCTGATGGCATTGTCCCGGGAACAGCAAAGCATTGCCGACGAAATCAAAGTTTTTTATCGAAAAAACGACCTTGGCACCATGCTGGACTTCCTGCAAAGCCTGGGCGGAACGGCAACCTACAGGTCCGGCCAGATGGAGGGAGGGCTGAATCCGCAGGCCGGCATGCAACTTGAGAAAAAGATGCGGGTCGAGCCGCCGCCGCCGGCAGACGAACTGCTGCCGGTTATTCCCCGGGTCACTCCCCTTGCCAAAATCAAGGGGCCGCTCAAAAAAATCATTGACCGCGCCTATGCGCTCCAGGGCGACCTGGACATGAAGGATCTTGTCCATCCATGAACGGCCCGACAGTCCTGTCTCCACTCCAGGCGCTCCTGACTGTAGCCGGAGGTCTGGCCCTGCTGGTTGGCGGCGGCGAGATGCTGGTCACCGGCGCCACCCGGCTGGCCCGGCTGTCCGGCATGCCGATGCTTCTTATCGGGCTCACCGTCGTGGCCTTCGGCACTTCGGTACCGGAACTCTCTGTCAGCCTTACCGCCTCGCTGCAAGGCCATCCGGGCATTATGATCGGCAACATAGTCGGCAGCAACATCGCCAATATCGGCCTGATTCTGGGCCTGTCGGCGCTTCTGAAGCGGCTCGATCTCAACCTGCAGGCCGTCAGGATTGAACTGCTGCTGGTCGTTACCGCCAGCATCATCCTGATGCTCTGCAGCGCCTATGGCCGTTTTCCCCGGTCACTGGGCATCATCTTCGTTTTCACCTTGATCGTCTACACCTTTCTTTCCTGCCGTAACCATACCAACGGTCAGCACAGCGAACAGAACACCGGCGAAGAAAAAACAAAACCGCCATCCATGGTCTTTATCGGTTTTCTGATCCTGACCGGCCTGGCCCTGCTGACCTACGGTGCCACCGTCTTTATCAGGGGGGCGGCGTACATGGCCCGTTACCTGGGCGTGAGCGAACTGATTATCGGGCTGACCCTGGCAGCGGTCGGCACCTCGCTGCCGGAACTGGCCACCAGTCTGTCGGCGCTCAGACGCAACGAATCCGGGCTGTTGATCGGCAACATCATCGGCTCGAACATGTTCAACCTGCTCATGGTACTCGGCCTGACCGCGGTTATCAAACCTTTTGCCCTGTCAGCCACTCTCCTGCAGCGCGACCTGCCGGTCATGCTGGCCTTTTCCCTGGCCCTTGTCGCCATCCTGCAACAAAGCCACGGCATCAAGCGCTGGCAAGGCCTCCTGTTTCTTGCCGCCTATGGTGCATATTACCACCTTCTGTTTTCATAGACACCCCCTTCTTGACTTCAGGCGAAAACAACTTATTCTCTGAGCATAACGCCGGGGAGCGGGCAAAAAAGACCGTTTCGGGATAGGCATAAGTTTGCAAAATGAACGTCTGGACGTGGAACCGACAATGAACACCTTGAAAACCTTTATTCTAATGGCCACGCTCACCGCCCTGTTCATGGTAGGAGGACAAGTCATGGCCGGTAGGCAGGGCATGATAATAGCCCTGTTGATAGCGGTCGGTCTGAATTTTTTTGCCTACTGGAACAGTGATAAAATGGCCCTGGCCATGAACCGGGCCCGCCCGGTGTCGCCGGGAGAAGCGCCGGAACTGCACAGTGTCGTTGCAACCCTGGCCGCCCGAGCGGCTCTGCCGAAACCGCAGGTCTATTTTATCGACAGTCCAACGCCCAATGCCTTTGCCACGGGCCGCGACCCAGAGCACGCAGCCGTTGCCGTTACCACGGGCATCCTGCAGCTCCTGAACCGGAATGAACTGGAGGGCGTCCTGGGCCACGAACTCGGCCACATCAAAAACCACGACATCCTCATCAGTTCCATTGCTGCCGTCATGGCCGGCGCCATCAGTTACCTGGCCGTCATGGCCCAGTGGACCATGACCTTCGGCGGTGGCCGGAGTTCCGACGATGAGGGCGGCAATCCGCTGGCCGTCCTCATTATGCTCATTGTCGCGCCCCTCTCCGCCTCTCTCATCCAGCTGGCCATCTACCGGAGCCGCGAATACCTGGCCGATGCCGCAGGGGCGAAAATATGCGGCCGGCCGAAGGCGCTGGCCGGCGCCCTGCAGAAACTAATCACCGCCAACCGGCTGGCGCCCATGCAGGTCAATCCGGCGGCGGCCCAGATGTATATCGTTAATCCGCTGACCGGCGGCCGGCTGGCCAACCTGTTTTCCACCCATCCGCCGGTTGAGGAACGGGTACGCCGGCTCATGGCCATGTAACGTAAGATGGCACAGGCACCCCATCTTCACACGGTGACTCCCGCCCGCATATAGGAGGAGCTATA
>VAPF01067764.1_pt1 | contig 11233 bp, 11 predicted proteins | sample 3393931 | NCBI WGS metagenome assembly VAPF01 (sample SAMN08290437, study PRJNA428436) | hydrothermal vent metagenome | isolation source: Deep-sea hydrothermal vent chimney | place: Atlantic Ocean: South-mid Altantic Ridge | depth 2773 m m | reverse complement strand
TGAGGATGCTTTATCAACAGTGGTTTGAGATGAGGTGTAAATAACATCAGCCGTGGAAATTTCTATATCATGAGGGATGTTATACGGCTTAATAAGAGCAAGAAGTAGCCAAGACAATATAATACATAAAATGGTAATTAAATATTGGTTTTTAACGCTCATTTTCTTTGTAAAATAACTTTTATTTACAGTCCTTTCAATAAACCCAGTTGCCTTGCTTCATAAACTGCTTCATTGCAAGAGTGCACAGCCAGTTTACGATAGATTTTTTTAAAGTGGGAGTTTATCGTATGGCTGGATAGACCAAGCATTTTAGCTGTTTCGCTGTAGGTAAACCCTTTGGATGACAGGTTGAGAACTTCCACTTCACGGTTTGTTAAATCTGATTGCTGTTTTGCCTTGGCACTGTTTTGCGATGGATCATACAAACGATGCAGCAAATGTCGGGCAATTGTTGGGCTCATTGGGGAGCCCCCTTGCAATAACTGATGGAGTGACTTTATAATTTCTTCATCAGATTCATCTTTAAGCAAATAGCTATGCGCTCCGGCTTCAATGGCATTGAGTACATGTTGCTCGTCACCAAAAACGGATATGACCATAATTTCAGTGTTCGGATGCTGAACCGCAACGGCTTGGATGATTTCAATCCCGCTACCATCCGGTAACCCAAGGTCAACCAATAGAATGTCAGGGATTTTTTGGTTTAAAAAATGCCGTGCACTTGCTAATGTATCTGCGCTTGCAATGATAGAAAATTCAGGGCGGGTTGAGATGGCTTGAATCAGCCGCTCGCGTGTTTTTGGATCATCTTCAATAATGGCTACAGTATGATATTGCATGGTGAGTAACCTTTTGAATTATTGTATTTTTATATAAAGTCCCTCTCTTATTCATTCTCTTCCTAATTCCAAAGAGCTGCAAGGTAATTTTTACATTATTTTTGGAACTGCTTAACACTTTGAACGGATCGTAATACAGAGTTATTTAGAGGGCTTTATTTTCCTACGAAAAAGATCGTTGTGGCGACTGACCAAACGATCAAGAAACAGCAGACCATCAAGGTGGTCGATTTCATGTTGAACAGCGCGTGCTTCAAAGCCTTCGCAGGTGTAGCTATGCTGTTTCCCCTGTTCATCATATGCATCAAGAGTGATTCTCTCTGCACGGATGACGTTGCCGGTATAATCAGGAACAGACATACAGCCTTCTCGACCAATGACCATGCCATCCCAGTGTGTTATTTCAGGGTTAATTAATACCATTTTTCCTTGATGTTTGAGCGGCTTTTTTTTCCTGCTTCGTTCGGCCATGCTCGACACATCAACAATAACAATACGTTGATTTTTTCCGACTTGAGGAGCAGCTATTCCTACACCACCTGGCCCTGCTCGCATTGTTCTTTCGAGGTCAGATAAAAAAAATCGCAAATCATTGTCAAATTTTTCTACAGGTTTGGCGATACTTTTTAGACGTTTATCGGGGTATGTAATGATTTTGTAGGTTGTCATGGATTAACCAATCATGGTTTCAATCGGGGATAGATGTGTATCAATGTCATTTAGTTTTACTTGACTGAGTGCCAATTCCAGTGGTTCAATTCCTTGTGTTGCACGGCCTTCAATATGCATGATGTAGAGTGGTTTTTCTTTGCTGCCTCCTACATCTGATTCCAGATCAAGAATATCCAGCCCGGCATCAAAGAGTGCGTTGGTGGCTTGAGCCACAATACCGGCTCTATCTGCGCCAAATACTGAAATACGAACATCGGGCACGATATGTTGGTGCAGCTTTGCATCAATGGCATCCACATGAATTTTTAATTCAAGTTGATCAGTAACAGGAGCCAGCATACTTTTTAGAGCATCAGCATCACCTTCATAAGAGACCATGAGCATGATGCTGAAATTTCCACCGAGCCTCATCATTGAAGCTTCTCCCAGATTGCAGCTGTTTTTAAACAATACGCTTGTTATTCGAGCGACGATGCCTGCTTTATCTTTTCCCACTAACGTGAGCATGAACCAGTTTTTCATTGCTTTTCCCCCAGGTTTTTTGCTGTTTAGAGCACTTATGTCAACCAAATTAGTGTTGCCATGCGCCCCGTCGTTTGGTCTCTGCGAAATGAGTAAAATCGTTTTTCATCATGATAAGTACAAAAATCACCACCGTAACAAGCGGTAATGCCTTGGCTTTTGAGCCGTTGCCTTGCCAATTGGTATAAGTCTACGAGCCATAAGCTATTAGATTGTTTTGTGAAAGCCATTTTTGCTTGCTCATCATGTGCGATAAAAGCATCTCGTACGTCATCACCTGATTCAAAAGCCTTGGGGCCGATTGCCGGGCCGAGCCATGCGATGAGTTCATTGCCAGGACAGCCCATGGTATTGATCGTCTGCTCAATAATGCCATCCGCCAATCCGCGCCATCCGGCGTGTATGGCGGCGACCGTTGTGCCTGCTTTGTTACATAGAAGAACGGGTAAACAGTCCGCAGTTTGAATCGTGCAAATAATATTTTTTTCATGGCTGTAACAGGCATCGGCTTTGATCGGTTGAGTGATGTGAGCTGCATTAACAGCTTGAGTGCCATGCACTTGCTCAAGCCAGTGTAATCGTGATGGAAGGTTGAGGGTGGATTGCAAGTGCTGCCGATTTTTCTGTACAACATCTGGGTCATCTCCGACATAGGTGGAGATATTCATAGAGTTATAAGGGGATTGACTCATGCCACCGTTACGCGTGGTTGTGATGGCTCGAACATTTTCAGGGGCGGGCCAATCAGGAGTGATCCAGTCATGCATGGTTTTGAGTATCCTCTCTCAATACGCTTAATAGGTGAGTCATGTCGTTTGGCAGAGGGGCGTTCCATGACACTGTCTCTCCGCTACTCGGATGATCGAATGTGAGGCGAAGCGCGTGCAGTGCCTGACGTTTAAAACGTCGTAGTGTTTCATCTAATGCTTCGCTGGCGTGCGGCGGAATGCGTAACCTGCCGCCGTATACAGGGTCGCCGACTAACGGGTGTTTGAGGTGTGTCATATGAACACGTATTTGATGGGTGCGCCCTGTTTCTAATTTAACATCAATAAATGTGTGTAGGCGGAATTTTTCTGCGACCCGATAGTGAGTGGTAGCGTGTTTGCCATTATGATTTACGGCCATGCGTTTACGATCAACCGGGTGGCGACCAATGGGCGCTTCAATGGTGCTTCCTGCCACCATTGTGCCGTGAACGACGGCTTGATATTCACGACTGATACTGCGCTCTTGAAGTTGTTCAACCAAGTATTTTTGTGAGGAGAGAGTCCGCGCGACCACAAGCAGACCTGTCGTATCCTTATCGAGACGATGTACAATGCCGGCTCTTGGAATATTGACCAGTTCTGGCTCATGGTGCAAGAGTGCATTCAGTAAAGTGCCCGCTTGATTGCCTACGGCGGGGTGCATGACCAAACCGGCAGGTTTATTGACAATAATCAAGTCATCATCTTCAAAGATGATGTTAAGTGGAATTGCTTCGGGTTGTGATTCAGTCTGCTTCTCTAAAACAGGGTGCAAGGTCACATGCTCACCGCCTGAGACTTTGGTTTTCCCCGGAAGACCTGTTTTGTTGTTGATTATGATATGCCCGTCGTGCAACCATTGCTGTAGTTTTGAACGTGAATAATCGACAAATAAATTGGCTAAAACCCAGTCGAGCCTTTTACCAGACATTGATTCAGGAATATCGGCTTGTAACATTGGTGAGTGATTCATAAAATTACTGACTATTGTTGAAGTACCTTTAATAACAGTTATCTTATACTAAGAATGAGGCGCGGTTGTCATGCGATTGAAAAAAACACTCATAATGGTTGGATTATTACTGGCCGCAACGGGGTGTTCCCAGCAACAGGTTAAACACGACTCATCTCAGTCAACGAGATATCATTATGACGTGGGGATAGAACGGGTCAAGCAAAGTCACTTTACGACGGCAATCAATGAGTTTAAAGCCCAGATAAAACGATACCCTGATGCCCCTGAAACTGAAAAAGCGACATTACAATTGGTTTATGCTTATTACAAACAGAAGCAGTTGAATGATTCAATTTCTATTGCGGAAAAATATATAGAAAAATACCCCGCAAGCAGTAAACTGGATTATGCCTATTACTCAAAAGGGTTGGCGCTCTTTGATCTTGGACTGGAGCAAGACTCAAAAAATTCTGACTCGTCAGATGAAAGTATACGTCGAGCCTACCAAAGTTTTTCAGCACTCGTTAATCGGTTTCCTGAAAGTAAGTATGCATATGATAGCATTCAGAGAATGACGTTCTTGCGTGATAAACTGACTGAAAATGATGTCGGTCGGGCACGTATGGCATTGAATGATGGAAAGTATAAAGAAGCCGTTGTCTATGCCAAGTATATTATTGAAAATTATAAAAATACTCCGGCGGCAATTGATGCTCTGGATATTTTGACTCAAAGTTATAACTTACTGGGTCTGAATGAAAGCAGTGATACTCGTGTTCAACAGACTGAAGCAGCGGTCGTTGAGAAAGCGCCTGAGGTTGAAGTCTCTGAAGTTGATCATATGGGTTGGGGAAACGCAGCCTGGTTTCATGCTCAAAGTGCTTCAGATTATACCTTTCAACTGTTAATGACCTCTAATGAAGAGGAGATGATTGAAATTATTGATCAGTATGATCTCTTTTCATCCAAAACTTATGTATATTACCCAGTTGAGTATGGGGGCGGAATTTGGTATGTCTTGCTTTATGGTGCATTTCCAACTATTTCTATGGCTGAAAATGCAATTGATTCGTTACCCCAAGGGTTGGTGAAAAACAGGCCCTGGATACGTAGAATAGGGACACATAAAAAAATCTCTGAAAGAGGGAGTTATTAAGTCACGTGAAACAGATCGTTGCAATTCAAAAATTTCGTTTATGGGTCATGATGAGCATATCTTTTATTATGGCAGGTTGTTCTTCGACGGGTGTTCAAATTGAGGATCCTGAAAACTGGTCTGCATCCAAGCTATACAGTGAGGCAAAATCAGCACTGGATCGTGAAGATTATCAGTTTGCCATTGAAGATTATGAGACGCTGATATCACGTTACCCTTTTGGCGAATATGCACAGCAGGCACAGCTTGATGTTGCATATGCTTATTATCAATATAATGAACCAGAGTCAGCCATCTCTTCTGCTAACTATTTCATTCGATCATATCCGCGCCATAAAAATGTTGATTATGCTTACTACCTGAAAGGGTTGGCTCGTTTTGATCAGGGAATGGATTCAATTGACCAGATACTATCATTGGATACAGCCGAGCGTGATCCACGGAGCACGGATGAGGCACTCCGCTACTTTTATGATGTGATTGTAAATTTTCCTGAAAGTGTTTATGCGGCAGATGCCGTGCAACGAATTGTTTACTTGAAAAATAAACGTGCCCGACATGAACTGTATGTAGCCGATTATTACATGAGGCGGGGTGCGTATGTTGCTGCTGCAAACAGAGCAAAGCAAGTGGTTGAAAAATACCACCGAAGCGCATCGGTAGCCGATGCATTAGCGCTGATGGTGCGGGCGTATGTGGTTCTGGGTATGGGAAATCTGGCAGATGAAGCTTTTCAGGTGTTCAAACTGAACTATCCTGAAAGCCCAGAGATTGAAAAGTTATCTAAAACTTTGGGAGAGATATGAATGTGGGATTTTTTTGAAACCGTTCGCCATCGTCATTCAGTGCGCCAGTATCAAGCCGATGTTGCTGTTGAGCGTGAGAAACTGAATGCAATACTGGAAATGGCGTGTGCAGCGCCGAGTGCAGGTGATTTGCAGTCCTATAAAATTTTTGTGGTCGAAGATGGAGAGACGCGCATGGCTTTAAGTCAAGCCGCCGAGAATCAAAAGTTTATTGCTCAAGCACCTGTCTGCCTGGTTTTTTGCGCCGATCATGAACGTTCGTCAAAAATGTATGGTGAGCGTGGAGAAAAGCTCTATGCAATTCAGGATGCGACAATTGCGGCAAGTTATGCTCAATTAGCGATTGTTGCGGCTGGAATGGCCTCAACCTGGGTGGGTCATTTTTCTGAAAAAACAGTTGCTGGTATTGTGGGTTCTGAGCAGGGGAGTGTGCCGGTGGCTCTGCTAAGTGTGGGCTACCCTGCAGAGTTACCTGAGCAAAAACCACGTCGACGTATGGAAGAAGTCGTCAACTATTTGTAGGTACTGTTAATTCGGGAATGGGTTGGATGGATTCATTTCAGGAATGGCATAATCTTCCCAAGGCTGATCCATGTTGAATTCACTGCCGTCATAATCATAAGTGCCTTCTGATCCGAATGTACCTGTACCTTCGACATAAGTATAAAGGCCTGCATCAACAGTGACGTTGTCACCATTTTCAATCATGTTGAATGAGCCGCCATCGCCGGGTATCTCTGAGCTAGAGAATGTCAAATTGTTAATGATTTCAGTCGGCGTGCTTTTGTCATCATAAGCAATTGCGGACATATCAACAATAAACTCTGAAACCATATCTTCGCTCGTGACTATTTGTGTCATTTTTGGTTTGGTCAGCAGGTTATCTTTGATGAATACCATAGATATATCAGTACCTTTTATGTCTTGACGCATGATGACTTTGGTTGGATTGGCAGAGCCTTGTCCTAAAGAACTGAGTGGATTAAAATTAACAAGATCAATGCTGCCATTAATGAGCGGGATCGTCGCACCGTTAGCTGTGCCTGCCCCGTCAGATGAGTAGCTCCCTCTGATATAAACTTCCTGAGCGAAAGCCTCATCTGGATCACCTATGATCATGTGAATGTAGCTATTGCCATCATCACCAGTGATTGTTTCATAAAGAAATGGTGTTTGGTTTTCCCCCGCTCTAACACCCTCCTCACAAAAGACATCGGTTGTATCTCCAAAATTACACCGCATATGAACCTGTCCATTTTGCTCTTTATATTCAAGCTTCATGTCAGTGGCTGCATGCGCTGAACTTATAAACAAGGATACAACAAGAAGAGCGCAGTGCAACGATATTAATAATTTTAAATATGAGCGGGTCTTACTTGGCTGTCTGTGGTGAACCCCCAGAACTTTATTGGAACATAAATAACTTTTTTGCATAAATTATTCCTTCCTTTAAGTTAAGTTCGTTAAGTGGGAAACTTCACTGTGCGGCAAAATTTCGTAAAATAATAACCCGCTCTTTAACTTCGGTTATTAAAAGCTGGATTAGTTTCCTTTTTAACCCAAAAATTATGAAATTATAATTATGTGTCTTAAAAAATTTATTTTTAAACTATTATCTGTGGTGAGTCAATGATTTATTTTGTATTTAATTCAGGAAAATAACAATGAATATCAAGTATAAAAATAGATTTTTTGGTAAGTCATGTCTTTTTTTTATTGCACTATTGCTGTTTTCTGGATTAACGGTTGTATATATGAATTATTACAAGCCTTACGAAGTGGTGGGTGGAGAGCTGTTAAAAAATCCTGGATTTGAAAATGGGTTTGAAGGGTGGGGGACTTCAGGTTTAAATAGTGTTGAGAGTGATCTTCCGGGTATTGTTGCGCTTTACGCAATGGAGTCGGGTCAGAATATATTCATATACCAAAGAGTCAGAGAGTTTTCTGGTGTCAAGTTTTTACGTCTCTCAGGAAAAGCTGAAACAGACTCTGTGGCCAAAGGAGAAGAGGGTTGGCAAAGAGGTCGTTTAATTGCAGTTTTTCATGACGAAAATGACAAAAAAATCGGCACCAATGTCGTATCACTGCCTTGGGGAGACAGTGACTGGAAGTATTATGAGCATGTATTTGAGCTAAAACCAAACACAAAGTCGATACGTGTGGGTGCAAATATTGCACAGGTAGCAGGAATTATACGCGTTCAAAATATCAGTCTGAAGCCTGTGCTGATCAAAGCAGAAGCCGCTTATTTTAAAATTTTTGGGCTCATTATCTGGATGGTTATGATTGTATGGTTAATGTGGGATGACTTAAAATCCCTTGGCCTGCAACATATTAAAACTCTGGCTTTTATTGGGTTGCTTCTTGTCGGGATGGCAATGCCAGGGGGCGTGCGAGATGCCCTACTGAGCCAATTGCCGGATATCTCTTACAAAATAAGCCATTCATTTACCTTTGATATTGATACGCTCTCTCACTTCTTGTTATTTCTTATCGTCGCTTTTCTGCTTGTAAAATCGTTAGATGAAAAACAGTGGTGGATGATTGTTATTGACCTGGTTTTATTAGGCATTTTCACAGAATTTTTGCAGGTTTTTATAGATGGCCGAGTCGCGGAATCTATTGATTTGCTCGTGAACTATTCGGGGCTTGCTGTTGGTGCTGGGCTTGCGCTTTTATGGAAAAAAAGAGGTTGAGGGGTAAGGAATCGTACATATAGACTCTAATAATGTGATTTTTATACAGAATTTTTGTGAATAATAACGTGATATATTAAAATATCTGGAGTATTCTTAGTTGCTTATCAATTCGGAAACGACTCGTAACTTGTTGCGGGGGAGTGATAACACCGCCAGGGATGAAGGCAATAGCTATTCATTGTTAAAAGGATGCTCGAATGTACTGCGGGTGGTGTTATGGTAATCATCACAACAAGCTGGTTTTATGGCTCGTTCTGATTGTATGTTTTTATCTGTCAGGGTTTTCTTCTGAGCTTTATGCACAAAAAAACAGTGCTGAATCGGCTTCAAAGCAAACCATCACATCTTATATTCATAGTGCAGAGCTGGCAAAGCAAGACGGTCAATGGTTGCTTGCTGCGCAATCGCTGGCTAATGCTGCAAGGCTCACATTGCAAAATGGCCAACCTGATGAAGCAAAAAAACTTGCCTATCAAGCATTAGCAATCCCCCAGGATGGCTTCACTCCGCAGGAAATTTCCTATCTGTTGATCAATCTCGGGCGTACCTTGGCGCAGATTGATGAGAAGCTTGTCGACCCCGGGCACACATTACGTATATATGCCTTTACCCTATTCAACAGAGCAGCAAAAATTTCAGCTCGGGCTAATGAGATTAAAACTATTTCTTACGCTTTGGGTTATACCGGAGAACTTTTTGAAACCGAGCAACGTTATCAAGAAGCGTTGACTTTTACCCGCAGAGCCATTTTTCGTGCCCAACAAGTCGATGCAAAACATCCAATGTTTCTGTGGCAATGGCAAAAAGGTCGATTATTTGCCGCATTGGGTCAAAGCAGCGCGGCCATTGATGCCTACCGACAAGCCATTAAGTTGTTACAGAATTTACAGCCTGCCTTTAAAACCTCAATGGGCGAAACATCGACAGGGCAGGTTTATTTGCAACTGGTTGATCTGTTGCTTAAAGGTGCAGAAAAGAGTCAGGATAAAATCAAAATAACAAATCTGTTGCGCTCTGCGCGTGACACGGTGGAGCAGATGAAAGCCGCTGAACTGCGCGACTATTTTCAGGATGAATGCGTTGATAAATTGCAGGCCAAAGTCAAGGATGTAAGCAAAATATCTCCCACAGCCGTAGTGATCTATCCGATTATGCTTGAAGATCGGCTGGAGCTGTTGCTGAATTTCCCTAGTGGTGAAATGAAGCGTTACAGCGTACCTGTAGGTTTCGACAGACTGAGCGCTGAGATTCACCAATTTCGTCGGTTATTGGAGAAGCGTACAACAAACCAATACCGCCCTCATGGACAACAGCTTTACCAGTGGTTAATCACTCCTTTTGAGGATGATCTTCTATCTTTAAATATTGATACTTTAGTCTTCGTTCCAGATGGTGCGCTGCGTACCATTCCCATTGCAGCACTTTTTGATGGTGAAAAATTCCTGATTGAAAAATATGCTGTCGCAATAACGCCGGGGGTGGAGCTGACCGATCCAACGCCACTTGACCGCAGCCACATCAAAGCACTCTACGTTGGTCTGAGCCAATCTGTACAGGGTTTTCCACCTCTTGAATATGTCCCTGAAGAGCTTGATGGTGTGCGTGATATTTATGCAGGCGAGTTACTTCTTAATGAAGAGTTTACAAAGAGCAGCCTAAAAGATGGTCTGGAGGATAAAAGCCTCAACGTGTTGCATATCGCAACTCATGGCAAATTTTCAGGTGATGCTGACAGTAGTTTTATTTTGGCCTATGACGGCCGCGTGAGTATTAATCAGTTAGCTGCGCAGATCGGCATGTTCAAGTTCAGAGATACACCACTAGAACTTCTGGTTCTAAGTGCTTGCGAAACCGCTCAAGGTGATGAGCGGGCTGCCCTGGGATTATCGGGCGTGGCCATTAAAGCAGGTGCACGCAGTGCAGTGGGTACGTTGTGGAAAGTGGATGATATTGCTTCATCACAATTGATTCGTGATTTTTATCGGCAGTTACAAGATCCTGAAGCATCACGCGCCGTCGCTATGCAAAGAGCGCAGCGGGAGATGTTAAACGATATACGCTTTAAGCACCCAGGCTACTGGTCAGCCTACATTCTCATTAATGGCTGGTTATAAAAAGTGATGCTGATGACAAAAATTATCGACTCAAAACCCATCACAGCAACTAGTATTGTTCTGCTTGTGTTTGGTATTGTCATGGGCATTCGTCAGATTGGCTTGCTGCAGGAGCTGGAGCTTGCGCTATATGATTTTCATCTAAAATCTAAAGTGACTGAAAATATAACAGAGTCACCCGTGCTGCTGATCCGAATTTATGAGCCTGATATCCAGCGGCTGGGTTATCCCATTAATGACTATGCATTGGCAGAGGCGCTGAATCTGCTCAATGAATTAGGTGCGCGAGCGATAGGTGTGGATCTCTATCGTGATTTTCCAGCTTCGGGGCATGATGAACTGCGTGCTGCCGTGATTGGTAATTCACACGTTGTGATGATTGAAAAACGTCTGGGTGAATCGGTGCCTCGTCCCGATTTTATAGAAGATTCCAGCCAAGTCGGTTTTTCTGATCTAAAACAGGATACCAGTGGTGTGATTCGTCGTGGCCTGTTGATTTTATGGGATGACGCAGGTCAGCCTTACTTCTCGCTGGGTTTACAACTGGTACTAAAATACTTGCAGGATTTCGGCATAACCATCACAGAAGACCCTGTGGATGAATCACAGATCAGGCTCGGTGAAACAACTCTGCGGCGTTTTAATGGCAATGATGGTGGCTATCAAAATGCAGATGATGGCGGTTATCAGATCATACTGGATTATGGTCGGGGTACGG
>VAPF01018885.1_pt1 | contig 11235 bp, 9 predicted proteins | sample 3393931 | NCBI WGS metagenome assembly VAPF01 (sample SAMN08290437, study PRJNA428436) | hydrothermal vent metagenome | isolation source: Deep-sea hydrothermal vent chimney | place: Atlantic Ocean: South-mid Altantic Ridge | depth 2773 m m | reverse complement strand
GCAGGCTGATCAGCTTTTTGGGGCCTTCCCAGCCCTTTACGCTCCACCTCCTTTCCTTACTTAAAGTTAGTGTTTTCTCAGGCTTCTTTCCCGTCCAACGCAAAGACCTTTTTATCTCTTCGAGTAAGCGGCAGGGAAGAAATGCTCTTCCCTGCCGTGGGTTTTGATCTTCAGCAGAGTGGTTCTTTGCTGAATTAAATTTCAGGTGCGTCGCTCAGGAGCTTTTCTTTTTCAGTTCCATGTCGATCGCGGCAGAGAACCCTTCAATAGAGCGTTTCAGAAGCCTTTTCCCGTTGATGAAAATTGTGGGTGTCCCGGTCACCCCGGCCAGAGATGCCTCTTTTATATCTTTTGATATGACTTTCTGATGTTTAGGATCGGAAAGGCTCTTTTTGAATGCCACCATGTCAAGCCCAAGTTCTCTCGCAAATTCCAGAAACTTCTCTTCCGACAGCTTATTGAAGTTTTCGAAGAGCTTTTTATGGTATTCCCAGTATTTCCCCTGTTCGCCCGCCGCCAGAACAGCGGTCGCCGCCGCGCGCGCAAGTTTATGGCTACGCAGCGGATAATTCTTACTTACTATTTTTACCTTTCCCGGGTATTTCTCCAGCACCTGCTGAAGTAACGGCACAAGCCGCGCGCAGTAAGGTCATTGAAAGTCCTCGAAAACCGCTATCACCACGGGCGCGTCGGCGGAACCCAGGAATGGAGTTCCCGTCAAATCAAACTGATATCTGAAACTGACATTGATAACGGAAAAATTCTTTTTCTTCAGGTTGGTCACAAAGAGTCTGTCCCCCTTGGGCGAGACGGTTATCCGGTTGGCATCAAGGTCTACGGGAACACGACCGGCCAAAGCTTTTTTCCTCTGTGAGTAAATCAGCACCTCTCCGGAAGTCAGGATATAAGTCCATTTGCCGTCCGCTGAAGACGCGATGTCAAGCGGTTTTTTCTCGAGGTTAATAGTTGAGAGGAGATTCCATTCTACTTCAGCATAAGCGATCGGCACTGCAACGAGGAAAAAAACAAAGCAGATAAAAACAAAACAACTTCTCTGATATTTCATTAACACCTCCATCCAAAAATATAAAATTTATATTGTTAAGGCAACTTCAGATAGTGTCTCTTTTTTACGGGAATAAACTTATATTGATTGTATTCGCCTCATCCGTCCAGGATGAACCCGAGACCAGCAAGATATATGAACTGTTATACCAGAAAATAACTTCATTCTATACGATAATAAATATAGCTTATACATATTAGACTTCCGAAGTCAAGGATAAAATCAGCCTGCAATTAATAGCGACTTACATCCCGGATGTTTCTGTTATCGATGAGTTTCATACGTCAAACGATATTTATGTTAAAATGTCAAATGTCTTTAAAACAGACCGCCGGGCATCGAGTTTCCTGGTTCCTCGGTCTGTCTGAATAAAAGGTCCCGGCTGGAAATATAAAAAAACAACTGACGACGAATCATTGAAAATCGATAAATTCATCAAGACACTTTTAAAGTATATCGCCACCGCCGGCTTTATCGGCTATATTCCATTTGCTCCGGGGACATTTGGAAGCCTTTTGGGCCTTATATTATTCATTATATTTAAACCGTCCATAACAGCTCATATCCTGATAATCATCTTCGGCACTATAATAGGCATCTATGCCTCAACCACGGCCGAGAAAATATTCAACGAAAAGGACAGCGGTCGTATAGTAATAGATGAACTAATAGGCTTTTTTGTCTCTGTCTTTTATCTGCCGCATACGCCGGGCTTTATTTTTGCGGCATTTTTCCTGTTCAGGTTCTTCGATATACTGAAACCGTTTCCGATAGCCAATCTCGAAAGAGGGCTGGATAAAGGCCCTGGTATTATGGCGGACGATCTATTGGCCGGCGTCTATGCAAACATAATTTTGCAGATATGGGTATTGACCTTCCGTTAATACGGCGCAAACCCCACGCATACAACCAAGTGTCCTGTCAATCCTGATGTGGCGCTAATCTTTCATCAACCTGTAAACCGAGAGCAGTCCCAATATGACAGCCGCGCCCGCGGCAACCGCAGATAACGCCCTGCTGTCCATAAAAACAAAAAAAAGAGATGAAGCTGCCGTGGTCACTGTCAGTATAACGAGCATCATGACTTTTGTCATGGTTTTGAATTGAGCTGAAATCTCCTCCATTTCCGACTGGGAAAACTTGAAGGACAATTCGCCCCTGTTTGCCTTTGACAGAAAGTCGCCCAGTTGCGAGGGCAATTCCCACAACCTGAGGGCTTTTTCCCTTAAGTCAGCAAAGATTTCCCTTGTCATCTCCTCGCGGCTGTTCTTTAAAAACTCCTTTATATACGGCTTGCCGATTTCGATTATATTGACTTCCGGATTAAGACTAAAAGCGATTCCGTTCAGCATGCTTATCGTCCTCCCGAGCAGTATGAAATTATTCGGTATCTGAATGTATTCGATAATGCCGATTATCCTGTCAATCTCTTCGGAGATATCATCAATAGTAAGCGCCTTAAGTTCCGCAGGGGTTATGTCCCTGTATTTGTCGATCATGGACTGCGCGACTTCCGATAATTCGCCGTAATCCGCACCCTCGATAATAAAACCCATCCGTTCCATGGAATCTATTATTTTGGATATATTTCTCTCAACTATCGCGTTCGCGAATTTTCGCAGGTCCTTTTTGATCTTTTCGGGAATTGCCTGGACCATTCCGAAATCCACAAAGACCAGTCTGGGTCCTTCCACCACGGATATATTCCCTGGATGAGGGTCGCCGTGAAAAAAACCGTGAATAAAAATCATCTTTGAATATGTCCCGGCGAGCAGATTAGCGATCTCCTTGCAGTCTATGCCCGAAGTTTTCATTGTATCGCATTCCGTTATCTTTATACCCCCGACAAACTCAAGTGTCAACACCTTGTCCCTGGTGTATTCCCATTTTATCGAGGGGATTATCACCCTTTCATCGTCCTGAAAATTTTCCATGAACCTCTCGGCGTTTCTGCCTTCCTGAATGTAGTCCAGTTCAGCCCTTACAATTCTCGAAAACTCTTCATGTAATATTTCAAGGTTTATCTTCCCGTATCTGCCGCGCAGTATCTTTATAAGTATGCCGAACATTTTTATATCGGTCTCTATTATCTTCTCAATGTCCGGGTACTGTATCTTTACGGCAACCTGCTGTCCGTCGTTTAAAACCGCCTTATGCACCTGTCCAAGTGACGCAGCGGCTATGGGAACTTTATCAAAGTCCGCAAAAATATCCTCTGGAGGCGCACCGAATGCTTTAATTATCCGGCTTCTGATCTCATCGTAATTATGTGGCGGCACTTTATCCTGCAGCTGTGAAAGCTCCGAAATGTATTCATCCGGAAGGAAATCGATCCTCGAACTCAGAAACTGGCCCACCTTGATCATCACACCCTTCATCTCAAGGGTCTTTTTTCTTAACAGCACGGCATTCTTTTTATGAAGGGTTTTCCGATACAGGATTCTCCTCTCTTCCGGCATAAAAACTGCGCACATCTCCAAAAGTTTATAGGAGAATATTATCCTCAGCGCTATAAACAGCCCTTTAAAAAACCTTCTCCAGTAATGGATTCTCTTCATCGTTTTACCTTATGGTCAATTTACCAGGATATCTCAATCAATAATAAGAGCGGCATGGGCGATGAGAAATACCTTGTCTGCGACACCTTAAGGACCTCGGCGTGGCCTGCCTGCCTTTTTCTTAATATCCGGATTATGTTATGTCTGCATTTATGTGAATCATAATTACATTGCAAGGCTTTTTCAGCGTCTCTGACCGCTGTTTATGCCACATCATGATGAGGAATGCGGGCTAAAGACGATTATCCCGCGCGCGGTTAACCCGATATCAACTCCATCTCTTCACTGCGGCAGAGAAGACCGCCGTCTTCGGCTCATGATCTCCTCCCGGAAAAAAATTACTGTTTAAACCGGCTGTGATATTCCTTGACCTCCCTTGCGAACGCCCTTCCAAAATCATAGCACCTGCCCTCATCTTCGGGAGACGGCCTGTATAACGACTCCACTCCAGGCTCAAATACCTCCAGTTTCATCGCTTTCAACGATTCATACGCCTCTTTGACCGCGCCTCCTCCCCATCCATAGCTCCCGAACGCACCCGCGATCCTGTTTTTAGGACGGAGGCCTGCCAGCTGGTGCAGGAACCCGGCAACAGAAGGAAACATCTTATTGTTCAGCGTCGGGGTGCCGATCAGAACACCCCTGGATCTCCAGAACTCCTTTATTGCGACGCTAGCGGGTGTTGCCCTGAGTTTTATTACGCTGCAGTCAACTCCCTCATCCCTGATGCCCTGAACCAAAGGAGTTGTCATGATCCCAGTGCTTTGCCACATGGTATCATAAATTATGGCCACCCTCATGTCTGCCGCGCCGTTCGCCATATCAAGGTACCTTTTGAGAATCCCGGCGGTATTTTTTCTCCATATGATTCCGTGATCAGGGGCTATAATTTCTATCTCTATACCGAGGTCCTGTATCTCGCCTATCCTGCTTTTTATAAGATTACCGAACGGCATCAGTATATTCGCATAATAATCGATTACCGCTTCATCCAGTTTATGCTCAGATTCAGACTCTATGAACTCATCGTCAAATCTGCTTGCGGAGGCAAGATGCTGTCCAAAACCGTCCTGGCTCACGAGTATCCTGTCCTCTTTTATATACGTCATCATCGAGTCAGGCCAGTGGAGCATCGCCGTTTCAATGAACAGGAGATTCCTTTTTCCGATATTCAGGGTGTCGCCTGTTTTGACTGTCCTGATATTCCAGGATGATATGTCAAAAAATCTTTCGAGGCCTTTTCTGCCTTTTTCGGTTATATAAATAGTAGCGTCCGGCGTCAGTTCCATGATTCTGCCAAGGCTTGTGACATGGTCGTTTTCGATATGGTTTATTATTATGTTTTTTATCGCGGACGGGTCTGTTATGTTGCTTATGTTTTTTATGGTTGTTTCAGCGAAATCGAGTTTAACCGTATCAATCAGGGTTATCTCTTCATCCATTACAAGGTAGTTATTATACGTTGTGCCGTCTGGTGTAATATAGCCGTGAAAATCTCTTATGGCCCAGTCTATTGCTCCGACCCAGTATATCCCTGGTTTTATTTCTACCGCGTTCATTCAAGCCCCCTTACAAAAACATATAAAGCAGTGATATTACGCAAGAATACTTTTATCCGGGAGTGGGACCACCAGGACAAATTCCGGATATTGACCTCTTTCTCTCTGCTGATGAATCAGCCCTCGATGATGCCTCTTTCTTCATACATATACCAGTGGCCTGTATTATACAGAAAATTGTAAGTTTCCATTAATATCAGGTAATGGTCGTTCTCCTCTTCCGCTAGTCGTTTAAATAGCTCTTTCTCTTTACCGGAATGGGCATCCGATGCCGTGTTTTTATAAAAATCAAAGCCTTCCTTTTCCATCTCAAGAGCTATGCTTAAGGCATCCATTTCGTCATCCATGACCTTGACCCTCTGCATCATCTCATCTTTCAGCTGGCTGAATACGGTCCTGATCGTATCCCTGGGACTGACGAACTCCATATCAATATCGAGTCCTCCCAAAATGCTCTTGAGCATTTTAAGATGCCTTGCTTCATCTTTTACAAAACCCCTGAACATTTCTTTCCCGAACGGGTGGCTCGTCTTCTCCGCGGCTTCCCCATAAAAGGCGATGGCGTCCGTCTCCATTTTTATTGCTGTTTCGACTGCATCTTTTTTCATTGCTCCCCCCCTGAAAATAGTTTCACGGCATCATTAATATACTTATAGCAATATAAAATGACTAACCATTAAATGCAACAAAATAATAGTCGCACCAGAGAAAGAGAATTTAATAATTGGCGATTACTAATTGTTAATGACAGGCGGTTTTATCTGCCCGGAAAGATTTTTCCGGGATTCAGAATATTCCGAGGGTCAAAGATATTCTTGATCTTCTTCATTAAATCCAGTTCTTCGGGCTTTACTTCCATCGAGATATAATCCGATTTTGTCAGCCCGATACCGTGCTCTCCGGAAATAGTGCCTCCCATCTCGAGCACATAACCGAATATCTCCTTAACAAGCTTTCGGGCCTTCCCGTACTCTTCCCTGTTGTTCCTGTCAATCATTAAATTAACATGGATATTCCCGTCCCCGGCATGCCCGAAATTCACTATCTTTATTCCGGTCTCTTCAGACAGCCTGCTCAATATCTTCAGCATATCGGGTATCCTGCTCCTTGGAACCACAATATCTTCATTTATTTTTGACGGGCTCAGATGATAGAGCGCAGGAGATAGTGCCCGCCTTGATTCCCAGAGCTTATTCCTCGCGGCGGAATCCTCCGCCATTACCGCGTCTCCTCCAAGACGGCCGCAGATATCATACACCTGCTCCGCCTCCCTGTTTATTACAGAGGGCGCCCCGTCAAGCTCTATGAGAAGCATCGCGGCTACATCCCGGGGAAGACCGACGGGCTTATAGTTTTCAACGGCATTTATCGCCTCTCTATCGAGGAATTCAAGCGTCCTGGGGACTATCCCGTGCGATATTATATCTCTGACCGCGGTTCCGGACTGCTCCAGTTCACGAAAAAGCACCAGGAGTGTTATTACATCTTCCGGCAGAGGAAGCGTCTTCAGTCTTATTTTTGTTATGACGGCAAGCGTACCCTCAGAGCCGGTGAGGAGACTTGTGAGATCATAACCGACAACCCCTTTTGCCGTCTTTTTACCTGTATTGATAACCTTGCCGTCCGGAAGGACCGCCTCAAGCCCTATTACATAGTCTCTTGTAACTCCATATTTAACCGCCCTTGGTCCGCCGGCGTTTTCAGCCACATTGCCGCCGATGGTGCAGAAGTTCATGCTTGTCGGATCAGGAGGGAAAAAAAGCTGATGCCGCTGAAGCTCCCTCTGGAGTTTTCCATTGATCACACCGGGCTCAACCAGTACGGTCAGGTTCTCCCTGTCGACATCGAGTATCCTGTTCATCCTTTCAAAGCTTATTACAATAGCGCTCCCCAACGGAATCGCGCCCCCTGTCATGCCGGTGCCGGCGCCGCGCGGAATTACAGGAACGCCATTGGCATAAGCAAAGTTCATTATCTTTACCACATCAGAAACATTCTGTGGCCATACAACCGCTGCAGGATGGGCTTCAAGTCCGGAGGCATCAAAACCGTAACAGACGAGGTCTTCCGGCTCCATTGATAACTTCCCTGGGAGGAGTTCTGAAAGTTCATGCATTGTTTAAACGTTTTATAATAGCTTCCAGCGCGCTTTTTTCAGTGTCACTGAGCAGATCAAAATTCATGGCGACTTCATAGACCGGCTGGCTTTTACCTTTTATCAGGGATTTATTCGTAAACAGGGAGCGGACGATTATACCTTTAAGGTTGACGGCTATACTGCCTTTGGATATCTTCAGATTATATCTGCTGTCTATGTTCACCCTTTTCAGGGAATGGAACCTTATTCCGTTCAGACTCAGGTCCAGGATGTCGAGGTTAGACGCCATAAGTGTCCTGCCCCTGACCTTGCCATTGTTTTTCACTCTCCTGTGTTTTCTGTTTTCCAATTTCATGCCCCGGCAAGTTGCATGGAAATCACCTTTGAGATACCGGCTTCCTCCATCGTAATACCATAAAGGTGCTGGGCCACGCTCATGGTGGTCTTATTATGAGTTACAACGACAAACTGTGTCTCGCTGGAGAGGTCCCGCATCATTTCCGTAAACCTTACCGTGTTTGATTCATCAAGAGGGGCATCCACTTCATCAAGTATGCATAAAGGCGTCGGTTTGAGCAGAAAGCTTGCAAACTGGAGAGACAGCGCGGTAAGCGCCTTTTCTCCACCGGACAAGAGGTTGATATTCTGCAGTTTTTTACCGGGAGGCTGAGCGACGATATCAATGCCCGCCTCCAGTATATTGTTTTCCTCCGTCAGGACGAGCTCAGCCCTTCCGCCGCCGAACAGGATGATGAATACCTCTCCGAATTTTGCGTTTAATGCCTCAAAAGCCTCCCTGAGCTTCTTTCTGGTAGTATTGTTTATCTTTGAGATGGCCTCTTCAAGTTCCACAATGGACTTTTTCAGGTCATCATGCTGTTCATTCATGAAATTGTATCTCACACTCAGCTCTTCATATTCTTCAAGGGTACCCAGGTTTACCGGCCCCATCTCCTGTATCTTTTTTCTCAGTTCCACAAGCCGTTCTTCTTCTCCCTGCATCACCTCGGTGAGCTCCACGTCTTCGATCTCCGTCCCGTAATTATTACTTACGTTTTCGGACAGATTGTCGAGCTTCAGCTTGTGTTCGGCCCTCATCACATCCAGGTCCGATATCCTGGCTGTAACTTCGGTCATCTGCCGTCTCAAGGTCCTGAGGCCATGTTCAACCTCTATCAGATCTTCGTTTTCTTTTTCTATGCCTTCCTTCTTCCCGGAAATATCCGAGCCAATCAGATCAGCATCAGCAACAAGCTTTCTTAATTTTGCTTCATTTTCTGAAATCCCGGCTTCACGCTGTGATATTCTCGCGAGGACGGATTCCTTTTCCGCATGCAGATTATCTTTCTTCCGCTCAAGACCATCGAGGATTACCACCGATGACTCGATTTCATTCTTCATCGCCTCGATCTTTTCACGGTTTGAAGCTGTTAAAAGCTTGATATCTGTTGCTTCAGCGCGGTACTGTTCCAGCTCTGCCTTCTTCCGGGCTATCCCTTCCTGAAGACCTGAGGTTTCATTATCTATCTCTATTTTTTTTGATTCAACCAGCTGAATCTGATTTTCATTATTAAAAATATGCTCCCTGATGGATCCCTTTTCCCGCAAAACCTCCTCGATTTCCAGAGTCAAATAGGCAAGCTTTCTGCTGATTCTCTCTTTATCTCCAATGTAGTTCTCGATAGTAAGCCTGGAGAGAGAAATTTCTTTCTCGATGTTGATAATTGAAGACTCGACATTCCTGATGTCTTCCTCCTTCCCGGGGATGACATCCTGCAGGGACTGAATCTCCCTGTTTGTGTTCTCGATAACAGCCTTTTTTCCCTGTATTACCTCTTCAAGCTCTTTTATCTCACGTTTTCTTTTAAATATCCCCTTTCCTTCACCGGCTATAACAGAACCTGACGGTTCTATAACCTCCCCGTCAAGCGTGGCGAAAGTATAGCTTCCGTCCAGAGCCCTGAGATCAAACGCCGTTCTGATATCTTTAACAATCAAAACGGCGCCGAGCAGGTTTTCAGCTATCCCGGAATATTCCTCTTTAACCACCACAAAATCAGGCGCCCTTCCGATAACCCCTTCCGGGACATTTATACTGGAAGAAATCCGGGGAGGCGCGGGGGTTATAAATGCGGTCCTGCCTGCTTCTTTTCCCTTAAGCGCGGAAACAGCGATTTCTATGGACGCGGCGGAGTCCAGGATAAAAGAATCCGTCTTTTCAGCAAGAGCACTCTCTATCGCTTTTTCAAATTCCGCGTCAACTTCCATGACCTCGGATATTGAGGCGAGCAACCTGATATTTTCATTCGATGCAAGCAGGTCTCTCGTCGGGCTGTCAAAGACCATCTCTTTAAGCGAATCAAGGCGGGATGTATACGATGCGATATCCTCTCGGGCACCTGAAAGCAGAACAACAAGGCTTTCAAGCCAGTTTTTGGCGTCGGATAGCTCCTGAGCCAGCACATCTTTCTTTTCTTTCAGCAGAAGTACTTCATTAGTACGGCCATGTATCTCCAGTTCCAGACTGTTGATCGAAGATTCGATCTCAGTCAATATCTTCCTCGAATCTTCAGACTCTCTTACAGCGGAATCCTCCCTTTTCTCGAGTGATTCCAGTGATGACTGCTGCCTGCCGAGATCATTTCTAAGGTTGCTTAATTCTTCTGTTATCCTGAAGATTTCCTTCCTTTTATCTTCTATAAGCTCCTCTTTTTCAGAGAGTGTTTCCTCTATTGCGCCGAGGAACTCCGTCTTTTCCCTGAGCACCTCAATATCGGCCTCCATCTCCTCGGACAGCCTGCTGCTGCTCCCCCTTAATTCCTCGCATCTCGCGGATATTTCAGCAATCCTTGAATCAGCCTCTTCTTCCTGCTGAATAATCTTTTCCTGATATTCGGCAATATTACTTATGTCGTTTTTAGCGATAGCTATCGCACTTTCGATCCCGGATATATCGCGCTCCATGGCCTGATAATTTTTCTGTACCAGTTCCAGCTCCTTTTCTTTTTCAAGCAGTTCGACTCTCCTGGCTTCCGTCGTGTTTTCTATGCTTGTTATCTCCGCCCGCTGAAACGCTTCTTTTTCCCTCATGGCCTTGAGTTCTTCCAGAATCCGTCCGTAGGATTCCTTGATCCGTTGATACTCTTTCCTGGCGATCTTCAACTCAATAGCATGCATTTCAGATGAAAGCTTTTTGTAGCGTTCGGCCTTTCTGGCAAGCCTGTCAAGTATGTTAATCTGTTTTCTGACCTCGGCGATAATGTCGGCTACTCTGGCAAGGTTCAGCCTTGATGATTCTAGTTTCGAAAGGGCCTCGGCCTTTCTGACCTTATACTTCATCACACCGGCGACCTCTTCAATAATAAACCTCCGCTCAAGCGGTTTTGAGTTCAGTATCTCCCCTATCCTGCCCTGTTCAAGAATAGAGTAGCTCCTGACCTCGAGCCCTGTATCCAGGAAAAGGTCCTTTATATCTCTCAGCCTGCACTGATTTTTATTAAGCATGTATTCGCTCTCACCGGACCTGTAGAGCCGCCTTGTGATGGTGACATCGTCACCCTGGCCGTTGCCGCCCCCGTTCAGGCCTGAAATAATCATGGCAACCTCGGCCATGCCCTTCGGCTTTTTGGACAGAGAACCACCGCAGATCACTTCCTCCATCTTTTCTCCACGGAGGCTCTTCGCGCTCTGCTCTCCCAGCACCCACCTGAATGCGTCAACAACATTGCTTTTACCACAGCCGTTTGGACCTACAATGCATGTAATCCCAGGATGCAGAACAAAGGTGGTTTTATCAGCGAATGACTTAAATCCTGTTAACTCAAGTTTTTCTATACGCATTTTTGTTTTTACAAATAGAGATGATAAAAAATTACTTAATAAGTATAACTCATGATAACTTTAGTGGCAAGAGCCCGGGTTCACATGACGCCGGCCCTCCCATACCGTCCGCCG
>VAPF01032770.1_pt1 | contig 11236 bp, 7 predicted proteins | sample 3393931 | NCBI WGS metagenome assembly VAPF01 (sample SAMN08290437, study PRJNA428436) | hydrothermal vent metagenome | isolation source: Deep-sea hydrothermal vent chimney | place: Atlantic Ocean: South-mid Altantic Ridge | depth 2773 m m | reverse complement strand
CACGGTGCATATCATCGTTAATAATCAGATCGGTTTCACCACCAGCAATCCGCTCGATATGCGTTCAACCGGATATTGCAGTGATGTGGCTAAAATGGTTCAAGCCCCCATTTTCCACGTCAATGGTGATGATCCGGAAGCGGTCGCATTTATTACCAAATTCGCTCTGGAATTTCGCATGAAATTTCACCGAGATGTTGTTATTGATATGATCTGTTATCGGCGACATGGCCATAACGAAGCGGACGAACCGGCCGCAACGCAGCCAATGATGTATCAAAAAATCAAAGCGCACCCGACAACAGCCACGTTGTATGCAGAGCAACTGATTCGTGAAAATATTCTCTCTTTAACGGATGTTGAAAAGATGTCGATCCAATACCGGGATGCGCTGGATCAAGGTGATGTTGTTGCTCGAAATATTTTGCCTCACCCTGATAATAAAATGGTGAACTGGGATCCTTACAGACAAGTAGAGTGGGATCACGCAACAGATACCACGCTCAGTCTGGAAAAAATCAAACAACTGGCCAGCAACCTCAATAAAATTCCTGATGGCTTTGAACTTCACCCTCGCGTTGAAAATATCTTAATCAATAGAAACAAAATGGCTGTCGGTGCCAAACTGATTGACTGGGGCTTTGCTGAAACCATCGCCTATGCTTCACTCTTGACGGAAGGTTATCCAATACGACTTTCAGGACAAGACAGTGGACGCGGTACTTTTTTTCATCGCCACGCCGTTCTTCACAACCAAAAAAATGGTGAGTCTTACACCCCACTGCAACACCTGAATGAAGAGCAAGCGCAATTTATTGTCATTGACTCATTGCTTTCTGAAGAAGCTGTTTTGGGTTTTGAATACGGCTACAGCACAACGGATCCTAACTCACTCACCATCTGGGAAGCCCAGTTCGGTGATTTTGCCAATGGCGCACAAGTTGTTATCGACCAGTTCATCACATCGGGCGAAGCCAAGTGGCGGCGTTTATGTGGGTTGGTACTATTTCTCCCGCATGGCTACGAGGGGCAAGGCCCAGAACACTCATCCGCGCGAATAGAGCGTTACCTGCAACTATGCGCGGATCACAATATACAAGTCTGTAATCCGACCACTCCAGCGCAGATGTTTCATATGCTACGTCGGCAGATGATTCGCCCCTACCGCAAGCCATTGATTGTATTTACACCCAAAAGCCTGTTGCGCCACAAGCTTGCAACATCGACGCTCGATGATCTCTCGCAAGGAGCGTTTCAAACGATTATTCCAGAGCATGAAACCCAGACAAAAAAACAAGTGCGACGCATCGTATTTTGCAGCGGAAAAATTTACTACGAATTATTGGAAGCACGAAAAACCCGCGAGATTGACAATATTGCACTCATACGCATCGAGCAACTCTACCCTTTTCCACATGATGAACTGACAAAGTTGCTCAAACAGTATCCAAAGGCAAAAGAGATTGTCTGGTGTCAGGAAGAGCCAAAAAATCAGGGCGCGTGGTATCAAACGCAGCATAATATTCAAGAATTTATGCGCCCTGAGCAGACACTTTTTTATGCAGGGCCAGATGCATCCGCCTCACCCGCCGCAGGTCGCTTTAAATTACACTTGCAAATACAGAAAAAATTGATTGATGACGCTTTGAAGGTAACTAAAAATGGAAATTGAAATTCGTGTCCCGACACTACCAGAATCAGTCTCTGATGCCGTACTGCTCAAATGGCACAAAAAAGAGGGGGATACCATAAAGCGCAATGAGAGCCTTGTGGATATCGAAACCGACAAGGTTGTTCTGGAAATACCCGCGCCTGCTGACGGAGTTTTGCAACAGATTAAAATTCAGGATGGTGCTGATGTCTCTGAAGATGAATTGATCGCACTGCTACAATCAAAGGGGTCAGAGTCGATTGATTCTTCCCCTTCGGCAAACAGCTCCAACGAACATAAATCAATCGACTCTGACCCCTTTGATTTACTGCGAATTTCACCAGCTGCACAAAGCTTAATTAAGAAAAACAGACTCGATCCAGCAAAAATTGAAGCCACAGGTAATCGAGGCCATATTATAAAAGAAGATGTGCTCAATTATTTAAAAAAACAAAAAACAGAAGCGACCCCAATATCTCAAGTAACAGAAGAAAAATCACCACCACCTGAAGAAGCTACACTCACAAACCAAAAAATCACTGAACGTGCTGAAAAACGTGTTCCCATGACACGGTTACGCGCACGGATTGCCGAACGTCTGGTAGAAGCACAACAAAACGCGGCCATCTTAACAACCTTTAACGAAGTCAACATGCAACGCATCATGTCACTGAGGCAAGAATACAAAGAGCCTTTTGAAAAAGAGCATGGCATTAAGTTGGGATTCATGTCTTTTTTTGTAAAAGCTTGCACGGCGGCACTCAAACAATATCCCGTGGTCAATGCCTCTGTCGATGCCCAAGAGATCATTTACCACAACTACAGCGATATCGGAATCGCCGTCTCCTCACCGCGTGGTTTAGTCGTGCCTATTCTACGCAACGCTGAAACCATGAGCTTGGCAGATATTGAGAAAAATATTAGTGGCCTTGCTATCAAATCACGCGAAGGCACACTCACGATGGATGATCTCAGTGGCGGTACGTTCACCATCACCAATGGCGGCGTATTTGGCTCGCTGATGTCCACCCCCATTATTAATCCACCACAAAGCGCAATTTTGGGTATGCACAAAATTCAGGAGCGCCCCATGGCTGAAAATGGAGAGGTCGTGATCAGACCCATGATGTATCTGGCGCTCTCCTATGACCATCGTATTATTGATGGGCGTGATGCCGTACAATTTTTGGTCTCAGTGAAAGCATCACTGGAAGACCCTACCCGACTTTTGCTTGAGGTTTGAGGGAGAATATTATGTCTAAATCTTACGATGTTATTGTCATTGGTGCGGGCCCTGCTGGTTATGTGGCTGCCATTCGTTGCGCTCAACTTGGTTTGAATACCGTTTGTATCGACAACTGGCTTAATGAAAGTGGAAAATCCAGCCTCGGTGGAACCTGCCTCAATGTAGGCTGCATTCCATCAAAAGCATTGCTGGAATCCTCAGAGCATTATGACCAGCTATTAAACCAGTATAGCAATCACGGCATTCACGCCGAGAATATCTCTATTGATATTTCTACTATGCAAAAGCGGAAGCAGAAAATTGTCGATGAACTGACCGGTGGTATCTCTGCACTTTTTAAAGCCAATAAAATAAAAAAAATCAGTGGTCATGGGCGATTATTAGCCAATAAAAACGTTGAAATTGTACCTTCAGAAAAAGGTAAAAAAACAACGATCAGTGCTGAGCACATCATTCTCGCACCGGGATCACGCCCAGTAAAAATTGCAGCCGCTGAGCAAGATGATGAAAAAATTGTAGATTCCACAGGGGCACTTGCTTTTCAAACCGTGCCTAAACGGCTCGGCATCATTGGTGCGGGAGCCATTGGCCTTGAAGTCGGCACTATCTGGCGACGACTCGGCGCTGAAGTGGTCATACTGGAAGCCCAAGATAGTTTTTTATCCACCGTTGATGAACAGATCAGCCGCATGGCACTTAAACAATATAAAAATCAGGGGCTGGACATTCGCTTAGGTGCCTGTGTGACTGCTACCAAAACACATGCTCAAACAGTCACGATCACCTACCGTGATTCCAAAGGTGAGTCGACACTCAAGGTGGATAAGCTTGTTGTTGCGGTGGGTCGTCGCCCCAACAGTGAAAATATCTATGCATCAGAGTCAGGTTTATTAGTGAATGAAGGGGGATTTATTCACGTTAATGAACGCTGTAAAACCAATCTCCCAGGTGTTTATGCCATTGGTGATGTTGTACGTGGCTCCATGTTGGCACACAAAGGATCAGAAGAAGGTGTCGCTGTGGCAGAAACCATCGCCGGACTTCATCGACAAGTGAATTACGACATCATGCCCGCAGTCATTTACACTCAACCTGAAGTCGCCTGGGTCGGTCGCACCGAACAGACACTTCGCGCTTCTGAAGAGAACATAAAAATTGGAACCTTTCCATTTGCAGCCAATGGAAGAGCACGAGCAATGGGGGATGCGAATGGACTGGTTAAAATCATAACCCATGCAGACACCGATCGTATTTTGGGTGTTCACATTTTGGGCCCCCATGCATCAGAGCTTATCGCAGAAGCGACATTAGCCATGGAGTTTTCTGCCAGTGCTGAAGATCTTATTCACACAATCCATGCACATCCAACGTTATCAGAAGCCATGCATGAAGCGGCATTGGCCGTGGATAACCGAGCATTGCACCAAGTTAATAAGGCTATTAAGAAAGAGTAGAAACCGCAGCAACGGCTTGCTTCCACAGAGCGCTGCTGCACAGTTCATTGTGTTCCATACCTTTTCGCCCATGCAGACGCGCGAGTCGCAGGTGGGAAGCGGGGTCATTGTAATCGGGTAAATTATCCAGCAGTTCGGGAATAATATCTAACGTATTGCACACAAGAACCATATCACAGCCCGCCTCAATGGCAGCCTGCGCCCGGTCTTGAATTGATCCAGCATACCCTGCCGCTTCCATCCCCAAATCATCACTGAAAATAACTCCTTGAAAACTCAGGTTCTGGCGTAATATTTTTTGCAACCAGACGGATGAAAAACCCGCGGGTTTAGAATCAATCTGAGGATAAATCACATGCGCCGCCATCACAGCGGCCATTCCATAGTGAATCATGCGTTCAAAAGCGACCATATCTTTTTGAGCAATATCTTCAAAGCAACGCTCATCCGTTGCAATAGAAGTATGGGTATCATTCACCACTGAACCATGGCCGGGAAAATGTTTACCTGTAGCCGCCATTCCTGCTTTTTGCATGCCGCTCATATAAGCATGAGTCAGATTTGAAACCACAGAAGCATTCGAATGAAAAGCACGATCACCAATCACCTGACTCACACCGTTATCCAGATCCAGAATCGGTGCAAAACTCAAATCCACACCCACACTGCGCAGCTCAGCGGCCATCAGCCAACCCATCGTGTTTGCCAGCCGTTTGGCACGTTTTGCGTCTAAATCGTACAGCTCACCCAAGCATCGTACCGGTGGCAATGAGCTGAAACCTTCTTTAAAACGCTGTACACGCCCACCTTCCTGGTCAACAGCAATCAATAAATGAGGTTCACGTAGCTGATGGATACTTGTAGTTAATGCTTTTAATTGGCTAATAGATAAATAGTTACGACTAAATAAAATCACTCCTCCAATCAATGGGTGAAGCAATATCTCTTTTTCAACCGAGGTTAACTCTAACCCCGAGATTCCAACCATTAATGACCCTAAAGACATAATTCACCTTAATGCTGCCGCGTGACGTTAATAAGTAAAATGGATTTTAACCGAATTGAGGTGTTCGAGCTTTGAAAAAAGATAATCAACACGACCATCATTTAGAGTTGAGTGAAATAATCAAAGCACTATTCGGTGACGGCTTGATTAAAAGCACAGACCTTGAGCGACTTATTCTGAAAACACGCAGCCAAGAGCGATTTAAATTTCACCCGTTGGTGGTGATAGCCAATCAAAACCTGCAATGCGCAAAACCACCTCACAGACAGTTAACTCTGGAGACATTAACTGTCTGGCTCGCAAAGTGGTCCAAATTGCCTTATGAACGTATCGACCCATTAAAGATTGATGCCGCCAGTGCAACCTCTGTCATGTCACATGCCTACGCTGAGCGAAATAAAGTTTTACCGCTTGCGATCAAAAAAGATGAGGTCATCATTGCAACAGCAGAACCTTATGTCACACATTGGCAAAGTGAAATCACTCATATTTTAAATAAAAAAATTACCCGAGTTATCGCTAATCCCATTGACATTAGCCGCTATATTGTTGAATTTTACACCGTTTCAAAATCTATTATTGGTGCAACGAACGACTCAAAAAAAGCATCTCAAAATGAAATCACCAATCTGGAGCAAATGCTTGAACTGGGCAAAAAAGGCCAGCTTGATGCGAACGATCAGCATGTCATCAGCATTGTAGATTGGTTATTACAATTTGCTTTTGAGCAACGCGCCAGTGATATTCATGTTGAACCACGCAGGGAACAGGGCAATATTCGCTTTCGCATTGATGGTGTTTTACATCTGGTTTACCAAATGCCAACCCCCGTCATGGCCGCTGTTGTCAGCCGCATAAAAATTCTCGGACGAATGGATCTAGCAGAAAAGCGTCGCCCTCTGGATGGCAGGCTTAAAACAAAAAGTCAGGATGGCAGTGAAATTGAATTACGGCTCGCCACCCTACCCACTGCATTTGGTGAAAAATTAGTGATGCGTATTTTTGATCCTGAAATTCTGGTCAAAAATTTTAACAGCTTAGGTCTGGTTGATGATGACCTTAAATCTTGGGAGTCTATTATCAAGCAACCCAATGGCATTATTTTGGTGACGGGTCCGACGGGTTCTGGTAAAACTACAACACTTTATTCAACACTCAAACATATATCTTCACCCGATATTAATATCTGCACGGTTGAAGACCCGATAGAAATGGTTGTGCCTGAATTCAACCAGATGCAAGTGCAGAGCAATATTGATTTGAATTTTTCTGATGGTGTACGTGCATTGCTGCGTCAGGATCCTGATATTATTATGGTTGGAGAAATTCGAGATCAAGAAACGGCGGAGATGGCAATTCAAGCCGCTCTCACAGGACATTTAGTTTTATCGACACTTCATACCAATGATGCAGCATCCACCTTAACCCGCTTGCTTGATATCGGAATTCCATCCTACTTGATCAGCTCGACACTACTTGGGATTCTCGCTCAGCGACTGATTCGCACACTATGTACACATTGCAAAATAGAAGCACCTCTGGATCAAGCGCTATGGGATACACTCAAGCAGCAATGGAATATTGCTACACCTAAAACAATATCAATCGCCAAAGGTTGTCTGGAGTGCAGAAATACAGGTTATTCCGGCCGCATTGGCATTTATGAGATACTTCCCATGAGCTCTGCTTTAGGTAAGCTCATTCAAAACCATTGTGATATTGAGAAAATACGCCAACAGGCACTTCTTGATGGCATGCAACCGCTGCGTATTTCAGGGCTTAAAAAAGTGTTGGCGGGACAGTCAACATTAGAAGAGGTATTTCGTGTTTCCCCACCGTTTAAAAGTGAGTGATAAAGCACCGACTTTATAAATAAAAAAGAGTTAAACTGTCGAAATTATTTGTTATAGAAAAACAAAGGTCATTGTGAATGAAAGTCGCGTATATTCTGGATGTATTTCCCGTTTTATCTGAAACATTTGTTGTACGAGAAATGCTTGAGTTGCGCAAACTGGGGGTTGATTTATCGATCTATTCCCTACACCAACGAGATCATGAACTCACTCATAGCTTTGTTGAAGAGTTAGTGACAGATACCCACTACCTTCCCAGAAAAGACAAAAGCCATAGACCAAAAATTCTACTGTCACATGTCAAGCTATTTTTAGGTCATCCAAAGCGCTACCTTTCAGCATTGGCATTAGCCCGTAAATACGGTAGAAAGACAATGGGTGAGTTTTTCTGGGGGGCCTATTTTATTGATCAGTTCAAAAAAACAGGCATCACACACATTCATGCCCATTTTGCTCTTGATGGTTCAAAGTATGCCATGCTGATCTCTGCACTCACAGGCACACCCTACAGCTTCACCATTCATGCCCATGATATTTTCCTTAAAAAACATGCCGAAACTTTGGTGGACAAATTCAATCGTGCCAAATTTGTAGCGTCTATATCTAGATTCAATAAGCGTTACGTGATGGAACACTACCCAGAGGTGAACCCTGACCGGTTCAGGTTCGTACACTGCGGCATCGAAATGGATCACTTTCCTTTACGAGACTACAAAGAACGAGACACATTAAATATTTTATCAACAGGCCGATTGGTTGAGCAAAAAGGTTTTCGCTATCTGGTTGAAGCGTGCGGCATACTCAAAAATGAAATAGGGCTCGACTTTACCTGCAACATCATTGGTGAAGGAGTTGATAGAGCCGAGCTGGAAGAGATCATTGAACAACAAAAACTAAGAGGCACTGTTCATCTATTGGGTGCAATGGAACACAGCACCGTTAAAGATCTGCTGCTGGAAGCAGACCTATTTGCGATACCTTGCGTCGTCACGCATGACGGTACGATGGATGGAATTCCAGTAGCACTCATGGAAGCCATGGCTGTTGGTGTACCCGTCATTTCCACACGTGTATCGGGTATACCTGAACTGATCAATGATCAAGTTGGAAAGCTGGTTGAACAAAAAGATGCTAAGGGAATGGCTCAAGCGATTGCTAAGTTTGCCAAACTATCTCACAACGATCGAATCAAAATGGGTCAACAGGCGCGACACGTCATTGATCAAGAGTTCAACTCAGCGACAGAAGCAGCCAAGCTACTGAGCTATTTCAAAGAGTGATTCAAAGAAACAATCTTCAAATGCAAGACTGGATTAACAAATTTATATCACACCTCGAAGGTCGTTACTTATCACCTCACACTATCAGTAATTATCGACGCGACCTATTAAAAGCATTTGATTTTTGTAAGCAGCAATCAATCACACAATGGAGTGAAATCACACCGCCACACATACGCCACTTGGTTATCACACTGCACAGCAAAGGCTTAAATGGACGAAGCTTGCAGCGACAACTTTCTGCGCTTCGCACCTTTTTTAACTATCTGCTAAAAAATGGCGAACTTGAAAGCAACCCTGCAATCGGTATTAAAGCCCCAAAAGCAGCGCGTAAACTACCCAAAGTGCTCAATACTGAACAAACCACGCAACTACTAGATAAAGAACCTACGGATAATTTAAGCATTCGTGATTTCGCCATCATGGAGCTGCTCTACTCTTCAGGTCTGCGTGTCGCAGAGTTAACTCAATTAGATTTCGAAGATGTTGACCTTATTGATGCCACAGTGCGCGTCACTGGTAAAGGTGGGAAAATACGCGTCGTCCCTATCGGTCGTTTTGCACGTAAAGCGATTCAGAGCTGGCTTATCGTCCGCAGCACTTTAATTAAAAAAGATGAAATAGCATTTTTTGTGGGTCGTAGAGGCACTCGTCTTACAACACGCGCCGTACAACTGCGACTTAAAGAGTGGGGTATTAAACAGCAACTCAATGTTCCGCTACACCCTCATATGCTACGCCACTCCTTTGCCAGCCACCTGCTGGAATCCAGCGGTCAAATTCGAGCCGTACAAGAACTGCTCGGCCATGCGGACCTTTCATCCACACAAATTTATACCCACCTCGATTTTCAACACTTAGCATCGGTCTACGACAAAACACATCCACGCGCCAAAAAAAAGAAAACGAATTCATGATGGTGTACAATCCTCCGCCATAAATATATTTATAAAAGGTAACTTTTAAAAAGTAAGGAGTTCTCATTGGAACAATATAGAGGCACCACAATTTTATCGGTACGACGAGGTAATCAGGTCGTGATTGGTGGCGACGGTCAGGTTTCACTCGGCAATACCATCATGAAAGGCAACGCTCGCAAAGTACGGCGTTTATACCATGACAAAGTCATTGCTGGTTTTGCGGGCGGTACTGCCGATGCATTCACACTGTTCGAACGCTTTGAAGGTAAGCTGGAAAAACATTCAGGCAATTTAACTCGCTCAGCAGTCGAACTGGCTAAAGACTGGCGGACTGACCGTATGTTGCGCCGCCTTGAAGCGCTGCTAGCGGTTGCCGACCATGAAACTTCTCTCATTATCACAGGTAACGGTGATGTTATTGAGCCAGAAAATAGCTTGATGGCCATCGGTTCCGGTGGTGCGTTTGCTCAATCAGCGGCTCAAGCACTTCTGGAAAATACGGAACTGGATGCTCGCAGCATTGTCGAGAAAGGATTGGCTATCGCTGCTAATATCTGTGTTTACACCAATAACAACACTACCATCGAAACACTGACCAACGAATAAATTATGTCTAACATCAATCAAAGTATGACCCCAAGAGAGATCGTCCAGGAATTGGACAAACACATCATCGGCCAAGCCGATGCCAAGCGCGCTGTCGCGATCGCATTGCGTAATCGCTGGAGACGTTCACAAGTCGATGAAGCACTTCGTAATGAGATCACACCCAAGAATATTCTGATGATTGGCCCAACTGGTGTTGGTAAAACTGAAATTGCCCGCCGCGTTGCCAATATTGCCGATGCGCCTTTTATTAAAGTAGAAGCCAGCAAATTTACGGAAGTCGGTTATGTCGGACGTGATGTTGAATCAATCATCCGCGATCTGGTTGATATCGCGATAAAGCAGACACGCGAAACCGAAATGCGTAAGGTCAAACGTCGGGCGGAAGATGCTGCGGAAGAGCGCATTCTCGATATTTTATTGCCACCGGCACGCGGTGAAGAGAGTACAGACGATGAGTCCTCAACACGCCAGCGTTTTCGTAAAATGTTGCGTGAAGGCAAGCTTGATGACCGTGATATTGACATTGAAATCAACATGCCTGCGATGGGCGTTGAAATCATGGCACCCCCTGGCATGGAAGATATGACTAATCAGTTGCAAAGCATGTTTCAAAATATGTCCAGCTCAAAAACAAAATCACGCCGCCTGCCTATCAAGGATGCTTATAAAGTACTCGTTGATGATGAAGCTTCAAAAATGATGAATGATGACGAGATCAAAACAAGAGCCGTACAAAGCGCCGAACAAAATGGCATTGTATTTCTTGATGAAATCGACAAAATTTGCAAAAGCAGCGAACGCAGCAGCGGCGATGTTTCTCGTGAAGGTGTGCAACGTGACCTGTTACCATTGGTCGAAGGCTGTACCGTCACCACCAAATTTGGCATGATCAAAACCGACCATATTCTGTTTATCTCTTCAGGTGCGTTTCACCTCTCCAAGCCATCTGACTTGATCCCTGAACTGCAAGGCCGCCTGCCGATTCGAGTTGAACTGCAAGCTCTGAACGCAAAAGATTTCACTCGAATCCTGACCGAGCCAGATGCCTCATTGGTCAAACAATATAAAGCTCTGCTCGCCACTGAAGGTGTCACTCTGGATATTACCGAAGATGGTGTAAACAAGCTTGCTGAAGTTGCATGGGAAGTTAATGAACGCACTGAAAATATTGGTGCCCGCCGATTGCATACTGTAATGGAACGTCTTTTGGAAGACCT
>VAPF01042064.1_pt1 | contig 11242 bp, 14 predicted proteins | sample 3393931 | NCBI WGS metagenome assembly VAPF01 (sample SAMN08290437, study PRJNA428436) | hydrothermal vent metagenome | isolation source: Deep-sea hydrothermal vent chimney | place: Atlantic Ocean: South-mid Altantic Ridge | depth 2773 m m | reverse complement strand
CCGGTATCGCCAAAGGTTTTTAATTCCTGAACCCCGTTCATCACCAGGGGAAAGAGCGGCGAAAGGAGATCCTGCAGAAAATCACCGATATAGTAGTCTTCCTGGCGGGGGCGGCCCACCACAGTAGCAGGATAGATGGCGTCTTTGCGGCAATAGAGGGTCTGGGCCTGGAATACGGGGTAGTCGTGGCGCAGGGAGTCGTAGCCGTAGTGATCGCCAAAGGGGCCTTCCGGTCGTCTGAGTCGGGGAGGAACCTGCCCCTGAACCGCGAATTCGGCGTTGGCGATTAATTGGTGGCCGCCCTCCGGGCTGGCGGTTACCGGCAGTTTTGAGCCGAGGAGTAGTGAGGCTAACAAAAGCTCGGGGATATTCTCCGGCAGGGGGGCGATGGCCGCCATCATCAAGGCCGGGGGGCCGCCGATGAAAAGAGTCATGGGTAGGCTCTCGTTCCTTTTTTCGGCCTCGTAATAGTGAAAACCGCCGCCCTTGTGGATCTGCCAGTGAATACCGGCGGTTTGGTCGTCGTAACGCTGGACGCGGTACATCCCCAAATTATGACCGCGGCCATCCGGATGCTCGGTATAGACCAGGGGCAGGGTAACAAAGGGGCCGCCGTCTGTGTCCCAGGAGGTGAGGAGGGGCAGATCATTGAGGTGGGGCGGCTGTTGGCGGTGTTCCAGAATTGGAGCTCGCCGGACATTTTTAAGGCCGATTTTCATGGCCTGTTTAATGATATGGCGGCTGTCCCATAGTCGGCTGAGGGATGGCGGGCCGAATGATTCTATGGTATGAACCAGGCCCTGGACAAATTTTTGCGGCCTTCGGCCAAAGGCCAGTTCAAGGCGTCTGTTGCTGCCGAACAAATTAGTTACCACCGGGAATCGGCTGCCTTTTACCTTGGTGAAGAGTAAAGCCGGGCCCTGGCGGGCGATAACCCGGCGGTGGATTTCGGCAATCTCGAGGTAGGGGTCAACCTCTGCCTCAATTACATGCAGTTCTGATTCCTGGCGCAGAATATTGATATAGGCCCTGAGATCGGGGATATGTTCTGTCAAAAAAAGCTCCAAAGATAAGTCTATTCGGTCAAATTGGTTAAACAGCCCTGAGTTATGGGCTGTAGAGGCTGACAAAAATAATTTGTAAATTGAACACTTATGGTATCATTTTAAATAAAAATTTATTAGTGTTTCGGTTGAATTTGGGCTAAGCACCTTGGTGCTGTTCCAAGTTAACGGGGTCTAATTGAGGAATAAACGGTGATATTCTCCTTCACGCAGACGCTTTTTCATGGTCTTTGTTAACAGGTCTATAATATTAGTTAATTCCTGATCCGTCAGGCGGGGGATCAGGGTGTCTAATAATTCGTTTTGGCTGAATTTCTGGAGAAATTTTCTAAGGGATTGTTCATCGGTGCGGCGGTTCCAGCCAAAGCATATTTGTTCAATTTCTTCAGGCATAAGAATTAGTGGTGCGTAATTTATGAGTGAAAAAAAACGTGGGGCGCTGCATAAAGGGCAACAGTTCGAAGAAATTAATTCCCCTCAGCATATTCTGCGCGTTCTAACTGATATAAAAAAGCAGCATAAGTTTATAATATTACAGCATAAAGGGTATCAGTCCGGCAGCACAGCTCTGGTAGAACCAAGGGCGGATTTTCTGCTTATTGACCGGCCTCTGGATTGGCCCGGAGTAAGTAAAAAAATTAGAGTCCTATATCGTGATAATACCAATGTGTGGTGCTATTTTAATACAATTCTGCTTAATTCCAGCCAAGATACCTTAAAAACTTCATTTCCAACAGAACTTTTTCGCATGCAGCGCCGGGCTCATTTCCGGATTGTAATGTCTTCACTATGTAAGGTGTCATTTAAGAATAATGATACCGATTTTCTTGAGGCGCGGATTAACGATCTGAGTGTTGGCGGCATGTCCATCTGTTTGCTGGGCTTAGATAATGTTGAGCTGCTTAAACAGGGGGATAATGTGGTGGATATAAGCATTCGTTTTGCCCCGGAAGGTAAGGCGGAGCAGGAGGATGAGCTGGAGATCAAAGAGGGGGGAATAGTGCGTTTTTTTAATACCGAGGATGGTCGTCGTTGTATGGGGGTGGAATTTCATGTCCAGGACTGGGAGGGCAACCGGCTCATGCAGTTTGTTCGTAGCCGGGAGCTGGCCGCTCTCCGCAAGGGGGTCGTTTAGATAGTTTTGCTTGGGGATGAAGAATCGCAATAACCAGCGGAGTGTAACTGCTCAGTCCCCGTTAATGCGCCAATGAGCCTGGCGTTCCTTAGGGCCATCGAATTCGCAGAAGAATATTCTCTGCCAGGTGCCTAATTTCAGGGCGCTATTCTCAATAAATATTAGTTCAGAGCTGCCGATTATTGAGGTCATCATGTGGGCCTGCGAGTTGCCTTCGAGGTGTTTATAAGGGAATTGGCCGGGGACGATACGCTCGATTACCGCGGCGATATCCTGCTGGACGGCCGGATCGGCCCCCTCGTTAATGGTCAGGGCGGCGGTGGTATGCGGGCAGTACAGATAGCAGATGCCGCTCTCACAGCCGCTTCGCTCCAGGGCCTTGTTTATCTGGGTAGTTATATCTATCAGTTCTATTTTTCTGGAGCTGCTGATGGTGATGGTTCCCTTCTTGTTCATAGCAGGCCTCTTATGTTGCGGGTAAAGCGCACAGCAGGGTGTCCCTGAAACGCTCGCCTCTACTTCCGAGATGTTATAAGGTCAAGAGTGTGCTTTGTTGAGCGCTTGGTGTGGCGGCATTGAATAACAACTGAAAAAATATTATAAATAAAGTCTGTTCAGTGACAACCAGTTCGGATCTGTGCTTATCTGCTCAGTTCTGAATAGTTACCGTAAAAAATATAATAATATGTTTGAGTTTGTCAAAGGTATTATTTTAGGAGCATTAAATGTTGGAACAAAATTTGTTGAGTCCAGCTCTCCCCTGGCAGAGGTCTGCGCCTTGAATTATTATCCGGTATGTCTGAATATCGCTGGCCGTTCATGTCTGATTGTTGGCGGCGGCCGGGTGGCGGAACGTAAGGCCGGAGGGCTCTTGGAGTGCGGGGCTGAGGTCTGTGTCATCAGCCCGCAATTAAGTCCCGGCCTGTGCCTGCTTTATGATCAGGGTATTATCAGCTGGCGGCAGCGGGGCTATGAAAGTGGCGATGTGCGGGGAGCCTTTCTGGTGATGGCTGCCACCGATGATCATGAGGTACAGGATATGGTCGTGGCTGATTGCGGCCGACATAATATTCCGCTCAATGTGGCTGATGTGCCGGATAAATGTAATTTTATTCTGCCAGCCCTGATGCGCCGGGGCAGTCTCTCAATTGCTGTCTCCACCTCTGGCAAGAGTCCGGCTCTGGCCAGGGAGCTTAAAGAGCGCCTGCGGGCGGAGATTGGGGCTGAATTTGAGCTTCTGAATGATATGATGGGGCTGCTGCGGGCGGAGGTCATGGGCCGGGGGTTGGAACAGAAAGAGAATGAAGCTGTGTTCAAGGAGATATTGGCCGTCGGGCCGGCAGTCTGGATCAAGGAACATAACTGGCCGCCCATCCAGGCCCATCTTGAGAAGGTGCTGGGTACTCTGCCTGATTCTCTCATGGATGAGCTGCGTGAACTTGTGGAGAGGGGTGCGCCAGGGGTGCAATGAAGGCCGTCCATGGGCGGTTAATCGATATTATTGGGTAACTGCTCAGCTGTACCCCACCTTCGTTCGTTTCGGCCTCCTCACGTACAGGAAGTGTCGGAGTCTTCGCTTACCTGACTCGGGGGCTGAAACGAACGAACCGGGAGCACATCTGAACAGTTACAGTTACGAGTTTAGGGCAATTCCCAGCTCTCGCTGAATAGTTATATTATTGGAGTATATTATGGCCTTATTGTTTAACTTAACCTTCCTGGTTTATATTGTGGCCGCAGTTTTCTATGTGGTTTATTTCATTAATCAGAAGAATGATATCCGAACCATGGCCCATCTGATTCTGGTTGGCGGCGGTCTGCTGCATACCGCCGCTCTCGTGGCCCGCTATTTGACCGACGGTCATACGCCCATTACCAATATGCATGAGGCGGTCTCCTTTTTCGCCTGGTCTATGACCTGGGGCTTTTTGATTTTTCGCTGGCGTTATAAGGTCAAGAATTTTGGTACGTTTGTCTCTATTCTCGTTGTTTTGCTGATGACGGTTTCTGCCGTCTCCTCGCAGGAGGTTATCCCTCTGCCGCCAGCTCTGCGCAGTAACTGGCTGCCCATCCACGCCTCCATCGCCCTGATGGCTGACGCCTTTCTGGCCATGGGCTTTTGCGGCGGGGTGATGTATCTCCTGCAGGAGAACGAGATCAAGTCCCGGCGCTTCGGGATATTCTATGAACGGCTGCCGTCCCTGGAGGCCCTGGATAATCTTAACCATCACTGTCTCACCGTTGGTTTTCCCCTGCTCACCCTTGGTATCATAACCGGTTCCATCTGGGCCAAACAGGCCTGGGGAACCTATTGGCAATGGGATCCCAAGGAAACCTGGTCGCTGATTACCTGGTTCATTTACGCCGCTCTTTTACATTTCCGCTTTACCCTGGGCTGGCGGCGGCGGCGGGCGGCAATTATCTCGATAATTGGTTTTGGCGCCGCCCTCTTCACCCTCTGGGGAGTATCATATTTGTTGGGGGGGCTTCATTCCTATGTTGGCTGATAATTTAATGATTATCGGGGTCAACCATAAGGTCGCTCCGGTGGAGATCCGTGAAAAATTGGCCCATACTGGTGATTGTGAAAATCCGGTGGTGACCTTGAAAAACATGTCAGGCTGCAATGAAGGCTGTTTTCTCGGGACATGTAACCGGGTGGAGGTTATTTGTGCCGGGGACGGTTCTGATGAACTGGCCATGGCGGTGCGGCATATGTTGTTTGCTCGGAGTAATCTCTCTGATACTGAGGCTCTGCGTTACAGTTATACCTACAGGGGGCAGGAGGCCATTCTGCATCTCTTTCAAGTGGCGGCCAGCCTTGATTCTATGATTATCGGTGAGCCGCAGATTCTTGGGCAGCTTAAGAAGGCTTATCGGCAGGCCGTGGAAAACAACGGGGTCGGCACCATCCTTAACAAGTTTATCAATAAATCTTTTTCCGTTGCCAAGCGGGTACGGACGGAGACCAATATTGGCAGTAACGCGGTATCCATCAGTTTTGCCGCCGTGCAATTGGCCAAAAAGATATTCGGCAGCCTGGAATATAAGCGGGTTATGCTGGTGGGGGCCGGAGAGATGGCGGAACTGGCCGCGGAGCATCTCCTGGCTCAGGGAATTGAAGAGGTGGTGGTGGCCAACCGGACTCTGGCCAATGCCGTGAAGCTGGCCCGGCAATTCAAGGGCCGGGCCGTCTCCCTTGAAGATCTGGTTGATGAACTGGAGAATATTGATATTCTCATTAGTTCAACCGGGGCCAGGGGGCTGGTTCTGCGCCGTGAGGATGTCAAACCGGTGATGCGCCAGCGCATGAATAGTCCCCTGTTTTTAATTGATATTGCTGTGCCTCGTGATCTTGATCCAGAATTAAATAACCTTGATAATGTCTACCTTTACGATATTGACAATCTCACCGATGTGGTGGAAGTCAATAAATCGGCACGTGAGAAGGAGGCTGACCGGGCCGGACGTATTGTTCAGGAAGAGGCCGTTAAGTTCGCCGCCTGGTTAGAGAGCCTCGCCGTAACGCCTACCATAATAGATCTCCGGGATAAAATAGAGACCATAAGGCGGGCAGAATTAGAGCGCACAATGCCGCGCTTGAGTTCCTTGACCCGGAAACAGCAGCAAACTATTGAGATGATGATGACCTCCATGGCCAATAAGATACTTCATCATCCAACCCTTTTTCTGAAGGCGGATAAACGCTCATGCGTGCAACAGGAAAGAATTAATCTGGTGCGTGAGATGTTTGATCTTTAGCTAATAAAATATTTCCTTGAATTTTGTGATAATTGTTATTAATCTTATTATATAAGAATAATTCTCAAACAGAGGCAAACCAATGTTATCAGATACCCCAATGAGAATGACCCGACAGAGAAAAGTTATCCTTGAGCGGCTGCGTTCCGTAACCAGCCATCCCACTGCCGACGAAATGTATGAGATGGTGAGACAAGATTTGCCCAAGATAAGTCTGGGAACCGTTTATAGAAATCTTGAGCTTATGTCCGAAGAGGGCATAGTTCTAAAGATTGATGTCGGTGGCAGTAAGAAGAGGTTTGACGGCAATACCGCTACTCATTATCATTTGCGCTGTTTAAACTGCGGCCGGGTTGATGATCTGCATATGGAGCCTGTCCAGGGGGTCGAAACCAAGGCTGCCGCTCTGAGTGGTTACCAGGTTATGACCCATAGCCTCGAAGTCCGTGGTCTATGCCCGGCCTGCGGCAAAAAAAATACCAAAAGTCAGTAGCTGCTCAGCTCGGGCATATCTTCTAAGCAGCAAGAATTGTGATTATTAGAAAGTACTGGTATTCGGTTGGGAGTTCTTGTAGTCTTAAAGTTGTAATTGCGAAGACAATTTAGGTGTTTAACTAAATATTAAAAGGCAAGGAGGATAAAATGGCAAGTATCAAGGGATCAAAGACGGAAAAGAATATTTTGACGGCTTTTGCCGGTGAATCGCAGGCCCGTAATCGCTATAGCTACTTTTGCAAGGCAGCCAAAAAAGAGGGTTATGTCCAGATCGCGGCGATTTTTGAAGAGACCGCTGAACAGGAGAGGGCTCACGCCAAGCGGTTGTTTAAGTTTTTAGAGGGCGGGGAGGTGGAGATCAGCGCCGCCTATCCGGCCGGGGTAATCGGCACCACCCTGGAGAACCTCAAGGATTCGGCTGCCGGGGAGCATTTTGAGCAGAGTTCAATGTATCCCGACTTTGCCGAGGTTGCGGAAGAGGAAGGTTTTGGGGCCATCGCCGCAGCCTTTAAATCTATTGCCGTGGCCGAGCAGCACCATGAGCGGCGTTATCTTGCCCTGGCAGCCAATATTGAGGCCGGTCAAGTGTTTAAACGTGATGAGGAGACCTCCTGGGTTTGTAAAAAATGTGGTTATGTCCATAAGGGCAAGGAGGCCCCCGGGGTCTGCCCGGCCTGCCAGCATCCTCAGGCCTATTATGAGCTTCTGGCCGAGAATTGGTAAGTATGAAGCCAAAGGCTTACGGAGACTAAAAAAATAAAGTCAATTACTGCCGCCGGACGAAACAGGACTCTGGCGGCAGCAATTCCAGGAAATAAGGAGAATGAAATGGCTGAGAAATTACAGGTGTATAAGTGTGCGGTCTGTGGCAATGTTGTTGAGGTACTCCATGCCGGGGCCGGAGAATTGGTCTGCTGCGGGAAACCCATGAACCTTATGGCTGAGAACACCACGGATGCCGCCAGGGAGAAGCATGTGCCGGTAATAGAAAAGACCGCCGATGGTTTCCTGGTTAAGGTCGGCAGCGTTGCCCATCCCATGGCGGAGGAGCATTATATTGAATTTATTGAATTGATTGCCGGTGGCCGGGTTTTCCGCCAGGAGTTGAAACCTGGCGATCAGCCGGAGGCCTCCTTTGTCATTAGTGCCGCTGAGGTCAGTGCCCGGGCTTTCTGTAATCTGCACGGTCTGTGGAGGGCCTGATATGTTTAGTGATAAAATGTCTAAGGCCATGGCCGGGCAGGTCAATGCCGAATATTACTCCGCCTATCTCTATCTCTCCATGAATTCCTATCTCCATTCCATGAATCTTTCTGGGATGGCCAATTGGATGAATATGCAGACTCAGGAGGAACTCTTCCACGGTACCAAGATGTACAAATTTATCTTGGAGCGCGGCGGCCGGGTTATCCTGGATAAAATTGACCAACCGCCCAGCGCCTGGGACTCGCCGCTGGCGGTTTTTGAAAATGCTTATGCCCATGAGCAGAAGGTCACCGGACTGATTAATGATCTGGTGGATTTGGCCCAGGAAGAACGGGATCATGCCACCAATATCTTTCTGCAGTGGTTCATCAGCGAGCAGGTGGAGGAGGAGGCTAATGCCAGTGGTATTGTGCATAAACTGCAATTAATCGGCAACGATGCTGGTGGTCTCTTTGGCCTGGATCAGGAGCTGGGCAGCCGGGTATTCACCATGCCCGCTGCTGGCTAAGGGCTTCGATTCTATGGAAAGGTAGGCGCTGCCGGGCGGGGCTCTTTAAGTCCTGCCCGGCGCTATCAGGAAGAAAGATATAAAGGAGTGGAAATGGGAGTTACAGAGGTAAAGGATAAAGTTTACTGGGTGGGGGCGGTGGACTGGGATATCAGGGACTTCCACGGTTATTCCACCTACAAAGGTACGACCTATAATGCCTATCTCGCCGTGGACGAAAAGATTACTCTTTTTGATACGGTGAAGAGTAATTTTAAGGATGATCTGCTCTATCATATCAGCGAGGTGGTGGAACCGGAAAAGATTGATTATATCGTGGTCAATCATGTGGAGATGGATCATACCGGCTGTCTGCCGGAGCTCATTGAGCGGATAAAACCTGAAAAGATATTCTGCTCGCCCATGGGTGAGAAGGTGCTTAAATCACATTTCCATCGTGAAGACTGGCCTCTGGTTGTGGTCAAGAGTGGTGATCGTGTCAGCCTTGGCAAGAAGACGGTTTCCTTCCTGGAGACTAAGATGCTGCATTGGCCGGACAGCATGTTCTCCTATATTGAGGAGGATAAACTGTTAATCTCAAGTGATGCCTTTGGTCAGCATATTGCCAGTACGGAGCGTTTTGTCGATGAAATTGAATTGGGTGAGGTTTTGCGGCATGCGGCCAAGTATTACGCCAATATTCTGCATCTTTTCTCTCCCAATATAAGGAAGCTTTTGGCTACGGTGGCCGAATTAAAACTCGATATTGACATGATTGCCCCTGATCATGGCCTGATCTGGCGCGGCAATCCCGCCGACATTCTAACGGCCTACGACCGCTGGAGCCGGCGGGAGACCAAGGATAAGGTACTGGTAATTTATGACTCAATGTGGAAGAGTACGGCGAAGATGGCCCTGGCCATTGGCGGGGCAATTTCCCGGCAGGGGGTGGATGTCAAGATGTATAATCTGGCCGTAAACCATCGCAGTGATATCATGACGGAGGTGCTTGACAGCCGGGCCCTGATTTTTGGTTCTCCAACCTTAAATAACGGTATTTTGCCGAGAATGGCTGATTTTATCTGTTATTTAAAGGGGCTGCGTCCTAAGGGTAAGTTAGGGGCCGCCTTTGGCTCCTTTGGCTGGAGCGGCGAGGCCGTGAAGAATATGAACAGCGCCATGGATGAGATGGGTATTGAGCTGATTGATCCCGGTCTGCGGGTGAAAAATGTTCCCACCGTTGAGGACTTTGATCAATGCAAGGCCCTGGGGGCTAAAATCGCCCAGGCTGTACTGGCGGCAGGGAGCTGAGCAGGGCTGCCTATGCGTTTGCGGGCCTTGAATAAGCATGTGGCCGCCGTTTTGCGGGAGCTGCCATTTTCTGAGGCCATGACTCGTCTCGAGGCGGATGAACCGCCCAAGCGCCTGCTGAAGCCGCTTTTTTCCTGTCTCTGTAGTGGCGAGGAACAGGTGAAATGGTTTGCGGTGAGCGCCGTGGGCCGGGCGGTTACCGCCATGGCGGTTAAGGAGTTCGAGGATGCCAGGGTGGTTATGCGCCGCTTTATGTGGATGTTGAATGACGAATCAGGCGGTATTGGCTGGGGGGCCCCGGAGGCCATGGGTGAAGTAATGGCCTGTGAACCCAGGCTGGCCGTGGAATATGGTCATATTCTGGTGGCCTTTATGCGGGAGGATGGCTTTTTCCTGGAGTTGGAGTCCCTGCAGCGGGGCCTGATGTGGGGACTGGGTCGGATGGCTGCGGCCAGCAGCGATAATCGGCGTTTGCTCTTAAAACATGAGGCCGATAATTACCTCTTGCCCTATCTGCGGTCGGCCGATGCCGTAGTCCGCGGCCTGGCCGCCCGGGCCGCTGGTCTTTTCGGCCGCCCGGCGGCTCGGGATGACCTGCGGGCTCTGTGTAACGATAGAACTGAATTTACCCTCTACGATAATGGCCAGTTCCGGCCCACCTCGGTAAGCCTCTTGGCCGCCCAGGCTCTGCGCCGGGACAGCGACTAAACGTCAGTCGAAACAGCGATAACTGTCATTTACCTGCACAATCACAGTATCACCGGCTCGTTGATTTGTCGTACTACTACCCGCTTTGTTTAGTGTTTGTGGAACATAAAATGAGAAATGTTGACCACAAACCGGTTAGAGGGTACTGCATGGGCCTTAAATTACATTATGCCCCTTGCTCTATCATTTTTTCAACCCCCGATTTCTCCCCGCTTAATGTACAAGAGTCTGGGAAATTGATTTTAAACCTAAATATTTGATCATAGGTTCAAAGTCTTTATCGTCATGTAGCAATGGAATGTTTTCATTGATACAGAATGTCCCAATGATTACATCAATTGTTTTTCTGACGGTAATCCCTTTTTTTCTTAAAATTCTATAATTTTCAGCACTTTTGATGGCTATTCCGTATCCACCAAGTTGCTGACAAGTTAGTATACTCATAACTTCTTTGGCTTTCTTGTATTCATTTTCTTTTCTAAAGCCTTGCAACACTTCTGTTAGTATTAGGTCACCAGTAAACAAAGGGATTTGCAATAACATTTGGTCAAGGATTTCAGTTTGCCATGTGCTTTTGCCATTGAAATAATTTATCCAGACCGAGGAATCAACCAGAATCATTAATCAAGCCTCATTTCTGATAAATTACCTTCCCAGTTTAATTTACCTCTGAGTTTACGAATAGCATCTTGCTTTTTGACTTGAATAAGTAGCTTTAGAGCTGTTTCTACGACACCTTTTTTTGTTTTAATATTGCTTAATTTTAAGGCTTCTGCCATTAGAATGTCATCAACTACAATATTAGTTCTCATTTGATGCCCCCTCGATTTTAATGTGTATTGTTATTGCATTTTATGCACATGCGTGACGAATGTCAAGAAAGACCATTTTCCGATTTCGTATATTTTGCAGGAGCCCTGAAAGATAGGATACGGCAGTTGACCGGCAGGTTTTGTGGAAAAAGCATTTATCAGATTATTTTTACCTTGAACGAGTTTCTTGCCAAAGGGGGACGTCTATGACATTATATGCTGTTATCAACTCGTCAAAACGCATGAAATCATAGACGTCCCT
>VAPF01048779.1_pt1 | contig 11254 bp, 12 predicted proteins | sample 3393931 | NCBI WGS metagenome assembly VAPF01 (sample SAMN08290437, study PRJNA428436) | hydrothermal vent metagenome | isolation source: Deep-sea hydrothermal vent chimney | place: Atlantic Ocean: South-mid Altantic Ridge | depth 2773 m m | reverse complement strand
CCCGTCGCCGCAAACGCTGTCGCACCGCTCAACAACGAACTGGCGGAGCTGCTGGAAGGAATTAATTACGCACCTCTGGCAGTTCTCCATATGGGATTTGATCGTTCACAAATTGGCCATGCGTTGGATGCCACTGGTTTTCTGGTGCCAAAAACTGAAAGACTTCCCTTTAATGGCAACCTGTGGATGAGCGCCCTTTTTCCCAACCGTGCTCCTGTTGGCAAGGCACTTCTCACGACCTATCTAGGCGGAGCACGACAACCCGAAGCATTTGAATGGTCAAAACAACAGATGACGGAGCAAGTGATAAAAACACTGCGACCACTGCTGAACCTGCAAGGTGAGCCAGAGATGGTATCAGTTCACCGCCACCAACAAGCGTTGCCGCTTTATCATGGCGCTTATCAGGCTCGATTATCCGCAATAGAAAAACAGCTAAAAAAACTCCCAGGCCTTCATCTGGAAGCAAATTATCGAGGCGGCGTATCAATACGTGATCGCATTGCCAGAGGAGAGCAGTTGGTGAAAAAGATGGTAGAATTACGGGAACAGAAGAAAACTCGGCACAACTCAACTCCTCATGGACAACGGCAACGAGTCACAGCCAATAACATACAAAAAGCATTAAATCCGTAGGACCCACAGGATGTATGTCTGCTAATATCTTCCAGGGGAAATTCGTGGCAGAAAACAAATTTTTTCCATTACGCATCGTCGCCATCGTATTACTGGTGATGTTAATCATTTCTTTCTGGGTAAGCTGGTATACCGAAGAGGTCTCGCTGAGCCGCTACTGCGCTGAACCACAACAGACATTAGATCATCTGCAAGATGTGTTACAAAACCCAAGACCTGCGGGTGATGGTTCAAGATTCAAGCACCTCGTCGCAGCCAAATTAATATATATTATTCCGCGCCACTCCGAAGAAAGCGTTGCTGACTACCTGACGCGTGTGCAAATACGGCTCACGAGGCACTGCAGATAATGCCCGTCACACTCACACCCAATGAGTATCGAAAACCAGTTATCAAGCGATTTTTTCTTATTTTTTTACCGCTTTGTCTATTAGTCAGTTTCACCGCCTTCACCCACTATCAGACTCGCCTTAAATTTGAGCTGATACAATTAACGGCACATGAAACACTCAATGTCGATCGTGCACGTGAGGTGATCAACAATGATCTTTACAGTGTCATCTCTGACCTGACATTTTTGGCAAAGCTCAATGAGTTGGAGACACTGCTCAACGAACCTGAGAATAACCAGGCACGTCATGCTCTCGCTCGGGAATTTTTTCACTTCAGCGAAAAAAAGAGACTTTACGCTCAAATCCGAGTCGTCGATTTAAGTGGACAGGAGATCGTGCGTATTAACTATGCACGAGGTGTTCCACAGATCGTACCGGATGAAAAATTACAGAACAAGAGTGACCGCTATTACATCAAAGAGGCTGCTGCACTGGAGCAAGGTGAAATTTACATATCGCCTTTCGACCTCAATGTGGAGGAGGATGAAATTGAGCAACCCTATAGCCCGATGATCCGCTTTGCAACACCGCTCTTTGATGATGCAGGAAACAAGCGAGCCGTTCTATTATTCAATTTTCTTGGCGAACGTTTGATTCGTAATTTCAGGCGCGCAACAAGAGATATTGAAGGTGATGTCAGCCTGGTCAATGCCGATGGATTTTGGCTCAACAGTCAATACCCTGAGAAAGACTGGGGCTTTATATTTGGCCGTGGACGCTCTTTTGCTCAAGAACAGCCCGTGGCGTGGAAAAAAATTCTCAGCAGTAGCAACGGTCGAATCAATACCTCTTCGGGTCTTTATACCTACACAACAATTTATATTATTGCACCCGACACTCACCAAAACATGAATGGCTCCAATCCATATATCACCACTCTGAAATATAATCTGCCCAATAATCAGCCCCGTTTCTGGAAAATCATCTCTCACCTCCCCACCGCCAAACTACAGGATATTTCCCAGAAAATTATCGGGACTCTTACACTGCCATATGCAGCTTCCATACTCTTTTTTCTACTCGGTTCACTGATTTTGGCATGGATCAGTATCAAGCATCGAATCAAACGCGAACAAGCAGCGTTCAATCACCGTTTTCGAAAAACTCTGGAAAATATCGAACTGGCTGCAATTACTTTGAATAATCAGGGGAAAATTGTTTACTGTAACCAATACTTTTTGAAAATCACGGGATACGATACAGACTCCGTATTAGGCCGTGACTGGTTTCATCACTTTTTACCTTTAGAAGATCAGGCTCGGGCACGCCGCCTCTTCAATGAATTGATCTCCGGCAAAGCACACCTATCGACTCCCACCACTCGCATTGTCTGTAAAAACAGTCAAGTACGGCTTATTTCGTGGAACAATACGCTCTCTTACCAACCCGCTGGAAAAATTATAGCGCTCACGGCCATCGGCCAAGACATCACCCAGCAACATAAAGCCGAAGAGCAATTACGCAAACTATCTCAGGCTGTAGAGCAGAGCCCCAACCCAGTTATGATATCTAACAAAATGGGAACCATCGAATATATCAATCACAAATTTACCGAATTGACTGGTTATTCTGTTGATGAAGCGATTGGAAAACATACCAGTATTCTAAAATCAGGCGAAACTCGCCCTGAAGAGTATAAAAAATTATGGGAAACCATCTCCGCAGGCAAAGAGTGGCATGGCATTTTTCACAACCGAAAAAAAAATGGCGAACTTTTCTGGGAAAAAGCGACGATCTCCCCCATCCGTAATGCTCAAGGCGAGATCACTCACTATCTAGGCATAAAAGAGGACATCACCGAACGTCGCTGGCTAACAGATAAAGTCGCCACCCAAAACCAGGAACTACTTCAGGCGCAAACGCTGGCCGCCATGGGACGCATGGCCACCATGATTGCCCACGACCTGCGTAACCCACTCTCCTCCATAAAAATGTCACTCAAAATTCTGGGTAAGCGAGCCGAGACAGGAGGCAACAAAGAAGCCAGTGAACTTAAACAAATTGCACTGGATCAGATACTCTATATGGAAGAAATTTTGGCAGATATGTTGACGTTTTCACGGCCGGACGACCTCAAACTGGAGTGGCTAAACATAAATAAAGTGCTGGATCAGGCCATCGCTATCAATGAACGCTCTGTACGTGATCATGGAGCCAATATCCATACCGAATACCAACCCCAGCTTCCTACACTGCACGGTGACCCGATCAAGCTTCAGCAAGCCTTCAGTAACCTGATCACTAACGCATTGGAATCCACTGACGGATTGCCTCATAAACCCAATATTTTGATCCGTGCAAAATTGCAAGTCATCGACTCATTGCCTAAAGTCCAAATAGATATTGAAGATAACGGAAGAGGCATGACACCTGAACAAGTCGAGCAGCTATTTGAGCCTTTTTTTACTACCCGTGCCAAAGGTACTGGCCTGGGGCTGACGATTGTCAAGAGAATATTGGAGCAACACCACGCCACCATTACTTTGACCGCAACGGAAAGTGGTGGTACCTGTGCCACTGTTACCCTGCCAGTGGCACCTATACGAGAACAAAATAATGATAGAAAATTATCCGACAACCTCCCCTACCGCGATGCCGCAACCTCGTAACCGTAACAAAATACTCATCGTTGATGATGATGTGGCTGGCTGCCGTACACTGCAACTTCATTTAAGCAGCGAAGGTTACGATGTTGCTGTGGCACACAATGTGGATGAAGGGCTGGCAGCCACCGCCAAACATCAACCTCATCTGGTCATTCTGGATATTCGTATGCCGGGCAGGTCAGGCATTGAAGGCTTACCTGAATTTAAAAGTGCCATCCCTGGCATTCATGTCATTATGATTACCGCTTTTCAGGATATGGACAGCACCATTCAGGCCATGCAAAGCGGAGCGGATGACTATATTCATAAACCGATTGATATTGATGAGCTGGATGATGTCATCGGCCGCCTTCTATCATCAAGCAATAAAAACGTCCTGGCCGCCCACAAGCAGGAAGAGAGCAACACTGCGAAAAATAACCCGATGGTGGGTCGTAGCCGAGCAATGAAAGAAGTATTTAAAACGATCGGGCTGGTGGCCAACAATCCGGTCACGGTACTGATTACAGGTGAAAGTGGCACAGGAAAAGAGCTGGTAGCACGTGCCATTCACCGTGTGGGTTATAACTCTACAGGGTCATTTGTCGCAATCAACTGCGCCGCACTGGTCGAAACTTTGCTTGAGTCCGAGATGTTCGGCCATGAAAAAGGCTCCTTTACTGGTGCAGTCTGCAAGCAACAAGGAAAGTTTGCTCTGGCCAATAACGGTTCTATTTTTCTCGATGAATTAAGCGAACTCTCCCTGACCATGCAAGCCAAACTTTTACGTGTACTGCAAGAGAAAGAGTTCACCCCCGTCGGCGGAAAAACGACGGAAAAAACGAACGCTCGTGTCATCGCCGCCACCAATGCTGACCTAGAAAAACGTGTACAAGAGGGTCGTTTTCGGGAGGATCTTTTCTATCGTCTGCATGTGGTTACGATCCAGCTACCACCACTGAGAGAACGGCAACAGGATATCACTGAACTGATTCAAGTCCTTCTGGCGCGCATTAACAAACAGATGCACCGCAACGTCACTCAGGTCTCTATGGATGTGATCGACAACATGCAGAAGTATAGCTGGCCGGGGAATGTTCGGGAGTTAGAGAATGTATTGGCAAAAGCGGTGGCGCTCTGCCCCGGAAATACAATCACCTGTGATCTTGTCAATGAGATCAGTAATAGCGACTCTTTACCCCAAAGCATCGACCACCATCGAGATATTAGCCACTCATTGTGTGAAATGTCATTGGAGGAGGTTGAAAAAATACACGTCATTCGCGTGCTTGAAGCGACTCGTTGGCACAAAGGGCGAACCTGTGAAATATTAGGGGTTTCCCGACCTCGCTTACGACGTATGATCAAACATTTTGAAATTGCTCAACCTGCTGACATACCTGATGATGAAGAGGATGCCGTCTAATTAAATCATTACACTTTTTTCCACAGTGAGTTTTATACCTCAATACTTGCCATATATAAAGTATGGTAAAATATATTTATGTCGCATTCACCCTAATGGTAACCAGGTATTTATCATGCAAGAATTAAACATATCTCTCGGTCAAAATGGTCGTATTGTTATCCCTGCAAGTATCCGCAAATCCCTTGGTTTAAAACAAGGACAACGTTTGCGATTACATCTGGATAATCAAAAAATTGTTCTCGAAAAAACAGATGATGTAATACAAAAATTACAACACCGTTTCGGCTTCATTAAACAAAGCCTTTCCAAAGAACTCATACAAGAACGTCGGCAAGAAGCAATGAAGGAAGACTCTTGATTTTAGATGCTTCTGCTTTATTAGCACTCATACAAAATGAACCTGGAGCAGAGCGTGTACAGTTAGAATTGCACCATTGCTCCATCAGTGCCGTAAATTGGTCAGAGGTTGTACAAAAACTAATCAGATATGACCCCGATGCCGCAAATATGCGACCAGCACTAGAAGAGGTTGGCCTGAAAATCACCCCCTTCTCATCAGAGCAGGCTGAATTATGTGCATCATTATGGCTTCCCTGTAAAAATCTAGGGCTTTCACTTGCCGATAGAATCTGCTTACAGCTGGGCATGAGCACAGGAAAGACCATACTGACCGCAGACACAGCTTGGGATAAACTTGATATATTAGAAATAAGCATCGAGCAAATTCGATAGAAAAATATTTAAAATAAAAAATTAAACATCTCGTTCAAACCAGCGCCCTCCCCTGAACAAAGCATTCTACTTTATTATCCACCCACGATTGCTCTTCTTTAGTGTTGTAAAAAAGAAACAAACACTGCCCGTCTATACCAATAACTATTTTTTATGTTTCAACACGTTACAGCCACCAATAAAACAGGATAAAACATTCTTCATCTATTGTAATAAAACAACAAGCATGTGGCACAATTTATGCCTATAAACATTATGACGTTGTTTTTTACCCACTCTTTTACTCTAAAGGGGTCATAGCTCAAATAGAGGCTAAGGGTTTATTAACAGCCGTTTTTTACGAGATATTTCATTTTATGATTGATGGGGAACAAGATGATGATTGACAAGAAAAATTTTAAACGTGCGACCACTGGAATCGCTTGTGCGGCAATAACAGTCTCTGCATTGGGTATAAGCAGCGTGGCCAATGCCGCCGTTAATGTAAACGATGACGGCACAGTCAAACTATTCGGCGATGTGCGCTTACGTATGGAGTCAGACAAACAGACAAAACAGGATAATACGGATCGAAAAAGAGACCGTACTCGTTATCGTGCACGAATTGGAGCCAGTTATCAGGCGAATGACGCATGGTCAGGTAAAATTCGTCTGGCCACTGGCTCAGCACTTCCTTCACCACATGTAACCTGGGGCACAGTAGGTGATACCTCTGCAGACATGAATATGGGCGTTGATATCGCCTACATCGCTTTTACAGGCGTTGAAAATCTCACCGTCATCGCGGGTAAAACTCCACTTAATTTTTGGCAACAAACTGAAGTATTCTGGGATACCGATATCACCGCAGAAGCATTTGCAGCAGTATACCAAGCTGGGCCAGTGACTTTGAATGGAGCCTATGCAATGTTGGTGGATGGTGGCTGGGATACAGGAAATGACGACATCACCGCCGTCATCGCCCAAGCGGTATACAATACTGAATGGGACGGTTTGAAATTCACTGGCGCTTTAGGTGGTGCCAAAGTGGATGATCCTGATAATGTCCTGAATCTTAATTCTGATACCCATACATCCTTGAGTGCTCAATTAAAGGGTGCAAACTGGAGAGTCGGTGCTGAATATATCGCTGGTAATGCTGATGAAGAAAAAACAGCGTATGTCATACATACTCGATACAAAATCAATGATATATTTGGTGTGCGTGCTTATTACTATAGTGTAGAAGCCAATGCGACACTGGGCGACGGCCTGTTCACTCAGGATAATTTCCCTTCTGCACAAAATTCAGCGGATAACTTTGAAGGCTACCGATTACAACTCGACATGAAAGTTGCAAAAAATACCGGTATTGATCTGCGTTACTATGCCACTGATATCATCAAAGAGGGCATTGATGATCAAGCTAAAAGCCATGACCGCCTCCAGCTCAATGTTAACGTGAAGTTCTGATATAATTTCCTGATACTCCGCCTCTGGTTCCCACGCTCCTGCGTGGAAACCCATACCTTACTGTATGCGAGCACGTAATGCATGCCCACGCAGAAGCATGGGAACGAAAAAAGCAAAATTACTCAACCTGTGGATTGAAGATGCCTGTTCAAACAAACAAAGTCACTAACATACCTGTCGATGAAGCTATAAAAATATGTTTAGAGCATACTGGTCTCATCAACAGCGAACGTCTTCCGTTAACAGCCGCACTGGGGCGCGTACTGGCTCATGACATCTGCTCTCAGCGTGAACATCCACCATGGGATAATTCTGCGATGGATGGCTTTGCCGTACGCTGGGATGATATCTGTGACGCAACCCCTGAAACCCCCGCAATGCTTCAAATTATTGGCGAAGTACGTGCAGGAGAGTTATCAACCCAGAAAGTAGGCATTAACGAAGCCATTCAGATCATGACCGGAGCCCCTGTACCCAGTGGTGCTGATACAGTCGTTCGCATTGAAGATACCGAGCTTGATGGTAGTTTAGTTAAGATTCTTCGCCCTAATAACAAAGGCGGAAATATTCGTAGACGTGGCGAAGATGTCTCGCTGTACCATAAAGTCATCGAAGCAGGAACACGTTGCAGACCCGGTGAAATAGGTATGTTAGCCACCGCTGGCGTGGTCTGGAGTCAATTTTATCAACAACCAAAAATAAGTGTGCTCACCACTGGAAACGAACTGGTGGAGCCTGGAGAAGATCTTGGCCCCGAAAAAATCGTCAATAGCAACGCTTACTCCATTGCAGCCCAGATCAGTGAAAGTGGCGGCCTACCCATATTTATCGAAAATGCACGCGATACTAAAGAAAATCTGGAGCAAAAAATGCGTCAAGCACTTGATGCTGATATTGCCTTGGTCATAGGCGGGGTCTCTGTGGGTAAATATGATTTTGTTAAAGATGTATTGGCTGAAATTGGCTGTGAAATGAAGTTTTGGCGCGTCAAAATGCGTCCTGGCCATCCGGTGGCTTTTGGTGTTCTGCCAGCTTCCGATGTTGGCGGCAAGAAAAAGCTATTGTTTGGTCTACCTGGTAATCCTGTCGCTTGCATGGTTGCCTTCTACCAGTTTGTTCTCCCCGTCATGCGCAAAATGATGGGAATGCAGCAACTTTTTCTAACTGAAGTCGATGCGATTCTTGATGAAGATATCAGCATCCACTCTGGCCGCCGTCATTTTGCACGAGCAGTCACCACTTATGACGAAGGCCGTTACCGGGTTCGTCTGACAGGTGCTCAGGGAAGTGGCATACTGACTTCAATGGTTCAAGCCAACAGCTTTTTAGTTTTACCCGAAAATCAGGGTGAATATAAAGCAGGTGAAACAGTAAAGGTACAGTTATTTCCGTAATCTAAAAATCTGGAGAATAACAATGGCAACAATCAAATATCTCTGCGTAAATCCAAAAAAAGGTGGTGTAAAGCACCCCGTAAGCGCCCTTGTTTTTAAAGAAAATGAAGGTATTCTGAATGATGCCCATGCCAAAGAGCAGCACCGACAGGTCAGCCTTCTTACCGAAGAGGATATTCGGGCGTTAGGAAAACCAGCTCTTAAACCGGGCGCATTTTCTGAAAATATCACTCTCGAAGGAATCAACTCTGCCGATCTTGGTATGGGCAGCCGCTTACAATTAGGTGAAGAGGTGATTCTGTCGATCTCACAAGTGGGTAAAACACTTCACCCGACAGATAATGTTGTTCGTATGAGTGATGACCACATCATGGCTCGTGTCGGTCTGTTTGCCCGTGTAGAACGTGGTGGCACTGTGAATACTGGAGATCATGTAAAGCTTCTGGATGTCGTGCCCCGAAGCCAGATTCAAGCGGTTGTTTTAACCATTAGTGATCGCTGCTCACGTGGCGAAGCAGTGGATACTGCTGGGCCCGCCACCTGTGAACGACTGGAACAGGGAATCGGCGCACAAATCTGTCACACCGAGATTATTCCTGACGAACAACAGCTCATATCCGAACGTCTCAAACACTATTGTGACAAACACTCTATCGACCTGATTGTCACCGCCGGTGGCACCGGCTTTTCGCCCAGAGATGTCACCCCTGAAGCGACACGAGCGGTAGTCGATCGCCTCACTCCCGGCTTTGATGAAGCGATGCGTTACGCATCAATGGCCAAAACGCCCCACGCCATGCTCTCACGCTGCGCATCGGGCATGAGAGGTTCGACCTTGATTATCAATCTGCCTGGATCGAAAAGAGCAGCCGTAGAAAATATTGATGCCATATTAGTCGCTCTGAAACATGGTCTGCTTAAACTGCGTGGCGATCCAAGTGATTGTGATGCTTCCAGAAGCGAGCATAAACATCACAAATCAGCCATTTAGGAACGAGACTTATGCCACGAATATATTCGCTGGTGGTCATCGTTTTAAACCATTGCACCACCCTATGTAGGGGCGAACCTGTGTGTTCGCCCGTGTTTTGGGAATCATTCAAACTGAATATTGTATTTCACTTTGACCCCGATTTTTTATTGAAGCTGATTCCTGAAGTCCATCCTTCCATGCAGCAGGGCAACAATGAATATTTTGTTTTCGTCCACGCGGTATATGATGCTATGTTCACCAACCTGATGAGACCTGATGAGACCTGTACCGTTCAGGAATATCGAGGCGGGAGTGGCCATACAGTGCAGGGTTTCCAGCAATATTTTCAATGCTTGATTTTATCATTGTTGAATATTTCAAAACCTGATTTTCGCCGTATCGTTTGAGCGTATAGCGCTGAATGGCTTTGAAATCCTTTTGTGCCCGCTCCGAAAGCTGAACGGCATATTTTCTTTTAGCCATTTTCGCGTAAAACTTCGTCTGTCAGTTGGTCAATCAATCCGGGACTGTACGATTTAACACGTCCAGCTTTAATATCGGCTTCGCCTTCGGCCAGGGTCGCGTTGATCGTCGCTATGCGCTTTGAACATGTATCATTGTTCATGTGCAGGCGAAGCGCATCCTTGACCACTTCGGCATAAGTGCTATATAGACCGGTATGAATCAGACCTTTCACATACGCTTCATATGGATCGCCCAAATCAATATTTGGCATGTCACGCCCTCCAATAATCAGAAAATAAATGTAATCTAAGCATTTATTGTATCAATCCTGTGTGAAAAAAACATTGGTGTTACCATGACGGCGGATGGCGCAAGCTTATCCATCCTTAGGCTGCTTAAACTGCGAGGTTATCCAAGCGATTGCTATACCTCCAGAAGCAAGCATCAACATCACAAAACTACCAGTCAATAGCCTTGAGAATCGAGAATATTCTCCACCCAAAGCAAATGGCTTCCCCATTCAGCAGAGCCTTTCATGGCAAGGTAGAGTTTTTTGTCCGCCGTAATCATTTTGCCATTTAAGTGCTTTGCCAATACAAGGTATAAACAATCATAAACACTACGATAGGTTTCATGAGCGACCTGCCCAGCTTCAATCAACAAATCCTGCCAAGGGTAAACATGAACTGGCACCGTTAAAAGAAGCTCTTGAATCATACTGGCTTCGCTCATTTGCAACTCTTTGCGGCGAACCTTCTTGCTCAGAATACTCGTACATTCCAATTGAAAAAAATCAGGGGCATGCAGGCTGGATTCAGAATAGCTTTTTAGCAGTGCAGCTTTCTCCCAATGCACTTCAGGAATAAACCATTTCATGACCACACTGGCATCAAGCACATAATTCATCTATCACGCTCTTCACGTACAAGCAGGCTACTATCAGAAAAGGTTTTATTGGATTGCACAAGTTGCTCACGGATCGTTTGTGCACCTTTCCAAAAACTTGACGATTGTATTTTGGCTGCATTTTCCAATATTAAAGCAACTTCTGCTTGTAATGAACGATGATTAGCTATCGCCCTGCGTTTCAGGTTTTTGACAGTTTCTTCATCCAGATTGCGCACGAGTAATTGAGACATGAACTTAACCCCTGTTAATTGATATCAAAACGATAGCATTAAAACCCAATAAATGCT
>VAPF01051583.1_pt1 | contig 11265 bp, 8 predicted proteins | sample 3393931 | NCBI WGS metagenome assembly VAPF01 (sample SAMN08290437, study PRJNA428436) | hydrothermal vent metagenome | isolation source: Deep-sea hydrothermal vent chimney | place: Atlantic Ocean: South-mid Altantic Ridge | depth 2773 m m | reverse complement strand
GAAATATCGGGTTTCCAGCCTTCGGCCATGGCGGTGTCGGTGATGAATTTTTCAATGGCGCCAATGGTAACGGCACCAAAGTTGGTGTCTTCGAGTGTACAGGCTTGTTCGCACAGGCGATCTTGTGGGCAAATTCGACCGCACATCTCGGGCAGTACGTTGGTTTTATGGGAGATTTCAACGGCTTCCATAATATTGCCTTCGGCCACTAACTTTAACCAGTTGGGGATGTAGTTGTGAACGGGGCAGGCAAATTCGCAGTAAGGGTTACCGCAGTGCAAGCAACGGTCTGCTTGTGCCATGGCGTCTTCTAGGGTAAATGAGGTGTAGATTTCATTAAACTCTTGCTTGCGCTCTTGCGCGGCTTTCTTTTCAGGAAGCTGGCGGTTGAGTTCTAAAAACTGTCTAACATTTATTTTTTTGTTTGGCATTTTTAACGTCCTTCCTGTTGTCTTAGTCAGCGCAGTGTGCGAATAGGTCAAAGAGTGCTTCGACGCCGATGGCTCTGGATTTTACCAGCCAGAAGTTGGTAATATGGCGGCTGAAGTGTTTGAGTACTTCTTGACCCCAAGGACTGTTGGTTTTTTGAACGTATTCGGTAATTAAGGCTTTTAGGTACACGCGATAGGCTTCGGTGTTTTCTGTATCGATGCGTAAAAACTCAACCATTTCTGGGTTGATGCGATCGGGAACGGTGTTGTTTACATCTAAAATAAAGGCCATTCCACCGGACATACCGGCACCAAAGTTAACACCAATTTCGCCTAAACTGACGACGGTTCCGCCGGTCATGTATTCACAACCGTGATCGCCTAAGCCTTCTACGACGGCAATAGCGCCAGAGTTACGCACCCCAAAGCGTTCGCCACCGGTTCCGTTGGCAAAGAGTTTACCGCCGGTAGCACCGTATAAACAGGTGTTGCCTACGATGGGTGTGTGTTTTGGATCAAACACACTGCCAGCGGGCGGATGGATGACAATTTCGCCACCTGCCATGCCTTTGCCCACGTAGTCGTTGGCATCGCCTTCTAGGTGAAGGTTAAGACCGTCTACGTTAAACACCCCAAAAGATTGCCCTGCAATGCCCTTGAGTTTTAAGGTAATGGGTTGGTCTTTCATGCCGTTGTTGCCGTAGCGTTCGGCAATTTCACCTGCTACACGTGCGCCAATAGAGCGCCCTGTGTTCACAAGATCAAATTCAAACGTGCCGCCCGATTTGGCTTCAATGGCGGGAAGGGTGGCTTTCACCATCGCTTCGGCAATTTGGCCTTTGTCCCAAGGGTTGTTGCGTTTGACTTGGACGGTATGGGGCTTATCGGCCGGTACACCACCATCGGTCATGAAGGCACTGAGGTCGATGTTTTTTTGTTTTTCAGTGAGCGGGTTGTCAATCATTTTTAAGAGATCAACGCGTCCGACCAACTGCTCTAATGAGGTTACGCCCAGTTTGGCCATCCAGCCGCGCGTGTCTTCGGCTAGGAAGCGGAAATAGTTCATGACCATCTCTGGCATGCCAATAAAATGTTCTCTACGAAGGCGTTTGTCTTGGGTTGCAACGCCCACGGCACAGGTATTTAAGTGGCAGATACGTAGGTATTTACAACCAAGTGCGACCATGGGAACGGTTCCAAATCCAAAGGTTTCGGCTCCTAGAATGGCCGCTTTGATGACATCCAGTCCGGTTTTAAGGCCGCCGTCGGCTTGCAGAATTACTTGCCCACGTAGGTCGTTGGCGCGGAGCACTTGATGCGCTTCGGCCAAGCCCATTTCAAATGGATTTCCTGCGTATTTAACCGAGGTCATTGGGCTGGCACCGGTTCCGCCATCGTAACCGGAAATGGTAATTAGGTCGGCATAGGCTTTGGCCACCCCTGCGGCAATGGTTCCCACGCCGGGCTCTGATACTAATTTAACGGAGATTAACGCGTTTGGATTGATCTGTTTGAGATCGTAAATCAATTGTGCCAAATCTTCGATGGAGTAAATATCGTGATGGGGGGGGGGAGAAATTAAGGTTACGCCGGGAACAGAGTGGCGTAGTTTGGCGATGGTCATGTCTACTTTATGACCTGGAAGCTGCCCGCCTTCCCCCGGTTTAGCGCCTTGAGCGACTTTAATTTGCAGTACTTCGGCATTACGCAGGTAGTGCGCGGTGACCCCAAAACGTCCAGAAGCAATTTGCTTAATTTTGGACATTTTTTCGGTGCCGTAACGGGAAGGGTCTTCTGCGCCTTCACCGGAGTTGGAGCGTGCACCTAAGCGGTTCATGGCGGTGGCCAATGCTTCGTGCGCTTCGGGCGACAGTGCGCCTAACGAAATACCTGCGGAGTCAAAGCGTTTGTAGATGGCTTCAACTGGTTCTACTTGGCTTAACTCAACACTTTGAATGCCGTCTTTAAAGGTAAACATATCGCGAATGGTCATTGCGGGACGGTTGTCTACTAAGTCTTTAAATTCATTGTATTTGGCTTGGTCATTTTTTTGCACCGCTTCACGAATGCTGTTAACCACTTCTGGGTTAAAAGCGTGGTATTCGCCACCGTGCACGTATTTGAATAATCCACCTTGTTGCAGTGACTTACGGGGGCTAAATGCCTACCACGCTAAACGACGTTGATCGAGTTCTAGGTGCTCAAACTTGGTGCCTTCAATTCGGGTTGGTGTGCCTTTAAAGCAGAGCTCAACAATCTCGGTGGTTAATCCAACGGCTTCAAACAGTTGTGAACCACGGTAGGAGGTGATGGTTGAAATCCCCATCTTAGACATGATTTTAAATAGGCCTTTATTGATGGCTTTACGGTAGTTGCTGATGTATTTTTTGATGCTGAGTTCATCACAAAGCTCTTTTGAGCGGCGCATGTCTTGCATGCTTTCGTAAGCCAAGTATGGATAGACCGCCGTTGCGCCGTAACCAAATAGAACCGCAAAGTGATGTGAATCACGCACGGTGCCTGTTTGGACAATAATATTGGCTTCCGTTCGTAACCCTTGTTCAATTAGGTAGTGGTGCACCGCACCCGTTGCCATGGCGGCGGGAATGGTGGTTAAGCCGTCTGTAATGTCTAAATCGCTTAACACTAACAGCGTGATGCCCGATTGCGTGGCTTTAGCAGCTTGGATACAAAGGGTTTCGATGGCGGTTTTTAAGCCCATCTCTTGGTGATCGTAATGCAGTGACAGAACGGCGTGCTGATAGTCTTCGTCTTTTAACGTCAGTAGCTGTTCCATCATGGCGGGGCTTAACACGGGCGATTGTACTTCTAAACGACGCGCGTGTTCGGGGCCGATTTCAAACATGTTTTGTTCACGACCAAAACAGGTGTTGAGGGACATGACAATGTTTTCACGCAAAGGATCAATGGGGGGATTGGTGACTTGCGCAAACATTTGGCGAAAGTAATCAAACACCGAGCGAGGTTTGTGTGAAAAAACGGGTAATGGCGTGTCGTCTCCCATGGATACGGTGGCTTCTTGCCCGTCTTCGGCTAATACACGCAGTACGGCATCGCGCTCTTCAAAGGTGACTTGAAAGTATTTTTGATAGGTTGTCGCGGTTTTTTCATCCCAGCCTAGGGTTTGGTCATTTTGATCCAGTGACTCTTCAATGTGTAGGTAGCCTTTGTCCATCCACTCACGATAAGGGTGAGCATTTTTAAGCTGCTCATCAATCTCATCGGGCTTCAGTAAGGTTCCGTTTTCTAAATCGACGGCGATGATTTGCCCTGGTTTTAAACGGCCTTTTTCTTGTACTTCATCTGGCGCATAGTCGTATACACCAATTTCAGAAGCAAAGGTGATGTGACGATCTTTGGTAATCACATATCGGGTGGGGCGCAAACCATTACGGTCGACGCCACAAATGGCGTATTTACCAGTGTTAATCACCATGCCGGCCGGGCCATCCCAAGGCTCCATGTGCATGGAGTTGTACTCTAAAAAGGCACGTTTGTCAGGGTCCATATGGGGGACATTTTGCCAAGCAGGTGGCACGAGTACACGTAACGCTTGAAATATATGCATGTCGCCCATCATGAGAATTTCCATCATGTTGTCGAGCGAATTGGAGTCGGAACCGGATTGTGCCACTAATGGTTTGAGTTCGGCCAAATCGGGCAGTAATGGGGTTTCAAATTTGCTTTGACGCGCTAACGCCCAGTTACGGTTACCTCGAATGGTATTTAGCTCGCCATTGTGCGCTAAAAAGCGGAACGGTTGCGCTAAACGCCATTGTGGACTGGTGTTGGTCGAGAATCGCTGATGATAAGAGATAGAAGAGGAGGCAAAAGCATCGTCTTGTAAGTCTAAAAAATACTCAGGCAGTTCTTTGGGCATAACCAGCCCTTTGTAAGAAAGGAGCTGACTGTTGAGAGAGGCGATGTAAAAATCGCCATCATTGGCTTCAATGGCCATTTCGGTTTTACGGCGTGCGGTAAATAGCAGGCGATTAAATGCGGCTTCGCTCATGTCGTCCGGTGCATTCACAAATATTTGTTCGATCACCGGCTCCATATTGCGTGCTTGTGTTCCCAGTACGTCGCCATTAACGGGAACCAAGCGCCAACCAGCAATGGTAAGCCCTTTATTGGTAAGTTTTTCTTCTAATACTTGACGAGCATGAGCCGCTTTATCGTCGTCTTTGCTTAAAAAAACCATACCCACGGCATAAATAGGCGCGAGTGAGTAACCGAGTTGTACGGCTTGTGCTTTTAAAAAGGCTTGGGGCTTTTTAATGAGTAGACCACAGCCATCCCCTGTGCAACCATCTGCTGCGACACCACCACGGTGGGTCATGTTGGTAAGCGACTCAATGGCAATTTGAACGACTTTGTGACTTGGCTTGTCGTCCATGTTGGCAATTAAACCAAAACCACAGTTCTCTTTTTCAAACTCAGGGGAGTAGAGGCCTGTTAATTTAAGGCCAGATTGGGCTTGTAAGGGATTCATATTCGGTTTCCTGTCGGTCAAATAGTATACAAATTTAGATCGGCTATGCGGTTAACACGTTGTTAATGCATTGGTATACAGTGAAAGCATCTAATTTTGGCGTATTTAAAAGATAAAAATAAGAGCGGAATTATACTGTATTTGGAGGAGTAAAATCAAGTCTAAGTGTTGGGTTAGTAGGGTTAATAGGGCTAGAGAAGGGGGGTAAAAATTCGGCTGAAATTTTCGACTAGACGATACAGTTTATTGTCACGAGGTTGGTAGAGTTGGCTGTTTTTTTGCAGTGCATTAAGCCAGTGTTGCATTTGTTGGATGTGTTTATCGGAGTAAATAAAGTTGACGATCTCGTGATTGATAAAGAGTGAGCGATAATCAAGATTGGCTGAGCCAATAATGAGGCACTTTTGGTCAATTAATATGAGCTTGGCGTGTAGCATTGGGCTTTGATTAAAATAGACTTGTCCGCCTTGTTCTTTTAGTTCACGAATGTAGGAGGTTCGTCCTAAATCAAAGATAAAGTGGTCTGATTTTTGAGGGGTGATTAATGAGACTTTAACCCCGCGTTTAATGGCAATGAGTAGGGCGTTCATAATGGCGCTGTCGGGAATGAAGTAAGGGGATACGAGCTGTATGCTGGTTGTTGCGCTGTAAATGCTGTGCAGTAGGGTCTCGAATAAAGGCTCGTTGCGAATATCAGGCCCTGAGGGCACGGTTTGCATCACGACAGGCATAGCGTTTTTCGTTTGTTTTGATGTTGTGATCTTGGTGTGTTTTGAGGTAAGTCTTTCGTGGGTGCTGTAAAACCAGTCGGCATTAAAGATATTTTGGTAGTGCTCTGTCATGCTGCCCGTTGTTTTGAGCATTAAATCTTGCCAACGGCCTGTTGAGGGCGTGGTGCTTGATGCTCCTAAGTATTCATTGGATAAATTGACTCCCCCTGTTAATAAGGTTGAATGGTCAAACAGATAAATTTTGCGATGGTTTCGTAGGTTGATTTGACTGTTAAAAAGGGATTTTAATAGGGGGTGAAAAAAAGCATATTGCCCTCCCGCTTTGGTGAGTCGGTTCAGCGCTTTGCGATTTCGATAGAGTGCAAATGAGCCAATGGCATCCATGAGCAATCGAACCTCAATGCCTTGTTCTGCTTTTTTGCAGAGGGCATTGAGAATGGATTTTCCTGTGTGATCAAGTTGAAAAATATAGGTTTGTAGGTGGATGCTGGTTTGTGCGCGTTCAATTTGTTGCATGAGTTGCTCAAACATTTCGGTTGCATCGTCATAGATTGTGCTTTGATTGTCGTAAGTGGTGCTGGCAATTTGGTTGGCTTGCAGTATTTGATTTAATGCTTGAGCAAGTTGGCTGATGGCGAGGTGGGGATTTGCTGTATGAGTGGCAGGAGGAGGTTCTATGACGATTTCTGGAATCGTACGTTTGGCTAAAAATTTACGAGAACCAAAAAGAACATAGAGCAGGATGCCAATAAAAGGAAGTAACAGTAATGCCAGCAGCCACGCCATTAAGTTTTGAGGCGAGCGTCGTTGGTATAGCATGTGAAGCACGGCGGCAATCACTAAAAATATATAAGAGAAATAGGCCAAAAATAGCAGAGGACTAAAAGCATCAGGTGTTGGCATCTGTACTCAGTGTTGTTTTTTTATAGAGAAGAGGGTACTAGCATAATTGGGTTAAGCGGGGGAATCCAGAAAAAAATGGAGGAGTCGTATGAGGGGGGGGAGAAAATTTTAGAGTGGATTCAGCCAGCGTTGTGAGTGCTGGCTGATTTAGAGAGGGGGTTAAGATTTAGAAATGAGGCTTTTTCCGGTCATCTCTTCAGGTTGTTTAATCTCCATGAGCTCTAATAATGTCGGCATCACATCAGGCAGAGCGCCACCGCTGCGTAAAGAGAGGGTTTTAGGCCCTATGTATACGAGTGGTACAGGGAAGGTTGTATGTGAGGTGAGTGGTTTGCCTGTTTTAGGATCAATGAGCATTTCAATGTTGCCGTGGTCGGCCGTGATAATGATTTGGCCACCTGATTTTTCGATGGATTCCAGTATTTTTCCTAGGGCGTTATCAACGGCTTCAACGGCTTTGATGCATGCATCCATGTTTCCTGTGTGTCCGACCATGTCTGGGTTGGCAATGTTGCAGATAAAAGTGTCATATTTATCGGATTCAATGGCGGTGGTCAGGTTGTCGGTCAATTCGACAATGCTCATTTCGGGTTGAAGGTCGTAGGTGCGTACTTTGGGAGAGGGGATTAAAATACGATCCTCTCCTTGGGTCGGCTCCTCGACGCCACCGTTAAAGAAGAAGGTAACATGAGCGTATTTTTCGGTTTCGGCAATGCGAAGTTGGCGAAGTTTATGTTTAGCAATGACTTGTCCAAAGGTTTTTTTAAGTTTGGTGGGGCGATAGGCCACGCTGGCACCAAAGTTTTCAAAGCTTTTATTGTATTGTGTTAAGGTCACAAAGCTAGAAAGCATGGGAGTTTTGCAACGGTGAAAGTCGCCAAAATCTTCAATAATAAAGGCGCTGGTAATCTGACGAGCGCGGTCGGATCGAAAATTCATAAACAGAATGGCATCGCCATCTTTAATTTTGGATTTTTTCCCTTTTTTATTGAGAATTGCGGTGGGCTGTACAAATTCATCGGTTTCATCACGTGCGTAAGCCATTTCAACGGCTTCTTGAGCCGTGCTGGCTTTAAATTCTGATTGGCCACAGCAGATAACATCGTAAGCTTCTTGCGTACGCTCCCAGCGCGAATCTCTGTCTAGCGCGTAAAAACGCCCCGTTACACTTGCAATGCAACACCCTTTGAGCGTTTTTATGTGCGCTTCAATTTCATTAATGTAGGTCAATGCGCTTTTAGGCGCGGTGTCTCGTCCATCGGTAAAAATGTGCAAAAAGGTTTTTGCACCACGTTCGGTTGCCAGTGTTAGCGAGGCTTTAACGTGGCTGATGTGTGAGTGAACGCCGCCATCAGACAGCAGTGCCATAATGTGAACGGCATGGTCGTGATCGGTTGCTTTATCAATGGCATTGAGCAGTGCGTTGTTGTTGAAGAAACGGCCGTCATCAATATCTTTTTGAATGCGCGTAAGTTCTTGGTAAACGATGCGACCCGCGCCCAAGTTCATGTGCCCCACTTCCGAGTTGCCCATTTGTCCTTCTGGCAGTCCCACAGCTTTACCTGATGTTCCAATAAGTGTATTGGGGTGGTTTGCAATTAATTTATCCCAGTTTGGGGTGTTGGCTTGCGCAATGGCATTGTGCTCTGTTTCTTCTCGATAGCCCCAGCCATCTAAAATAAGAAGTCCTGTCGGACGCTGTTTAATTTTGATTTTTGGTTTAAGATCTTGACCCATGTGTTGTCTCTGCTATGTAAATAATTAATAATTCCATTCATTGTATCGAGTTTCACTGGTAAAATCATCAGGTTTGATTATTAAGGTATTTAGGGGTAGGAAATGTTTAGTGAATTTGTCGAAGAGCAGACGTTATTATTTGTCGCTTTAGTGATTATAATTGCCATGTTGGTTTATAGTTATTTGGGTGAACGTTTGTCTGGTTTTAAATCTGTAAATACGGATGAGGCCACTCGCTTGTTTAATGATGGTGCTTTTATGCTGGATGTGCGTGCCTCAAATGAGTATAAAGAAGGATTGATTGGCGATGCAAAAAACATCTCTGCCTCAGATTTGAGCAGTAAGATGAATTTATTGCCTAAGGATAAAGAGAAGCCGATTGTTGTGTATTGTTTGAGTGGTATGCGTTCTTCGAATGTGGCTTCCAAGCTGGTAAAAGCGGGATACACTCAAGTGGTTAATTTATCTGGTGGTATTAATGCTTGGAAAGCTGCAGGGTTGCCCGTAGTGAAAGCGAAATCGAAAAAGGCTAAAAAGAAAGCCGCAGCTAAGTAGGAATAAAATATGGTCAACGTTATTATGTATGCAAAACCATCGTGTCCTTATTGCCAGATGGCTACGCACTTATTGCATTCAAAAAATATTGCGTATAGAGTAATTGATATTAGAGGGAGCCGCTTGCTTCGACTCGAAATGGAGTCAAAATCAGGGCGGAATACCGTACCTCAAGTTTTTATAGGCGATCACCATGTTGGTGGTTATGATGATTTATCTGCTGCGGATGCTCGCGGTGAGATCGATTCTTTATTGTTAGCAAATTAGTAGGAAAATTTTATGTCAGATGCACCACAACACGTTTTTGTAATTCAAAAAATTTATACAAAAGATATTTCGTTTGAATCTCCTAATGCACCAGGAATCTTTGCCTCAGAGTTTCAGCCTCAGTTATCCATTGACTTAAATGTTGAAACAAAGAAGCTAGAGGGCGATATGTACCATGTCGTGCTTAGAGTAACCGCGACAACTAAAGTAGATGAAAAAATTGCCTTTTTATGCGAAGTTGAGCAGGCAGGTGTTTTTGCTATTTCTGGCTTTACCGACGATGAGATGGGTTATATGTTGGCCGTTCAAGCGCCAGGAATTTTGTTTCCTTATTCGCGTGAAGTGGTTTCCGATTTAGTTGCAAGAGGTGGGTTCCCACAGCTGTTGCTGGAGCCTGTAAATTTTGAATTAATGTATCACGAGCACCTTCAAAAAGCAGAAGGTGGTGCTGAAAAACCCACTGAGCAGTAGCGAGCGAAATGCCGAGTTCTCGTTTTTCCAGTATGGCTAGTCCGCAACGAAAGGTAGCCGTTTTGGGTGCAGGTTCTTGGGGGACAGCGTTAGCAATTCATTTGGCGAAAGCTGGACATCTTGTTACGCTGTGGTCTCATCGTTCAGAGCAGGTTTTAGAGATGAAAGCTGCTCATGAAAACTCACGTTACCTTTCAGGGGTTTCTTTTCCTGATAGCTTAATGGTTAGTGATTCCTTAGAAAAAACGCTTGCTTCGGCTGAGGCTGTATTGTTGGTTGTGCCAAGTGATGCGTTTAGAGGCACTTTGCAAGCAGTCGCTAAGTATTTGCCAGAAGGCACGCATCATGTTGCTTGGGCAACAAAAGGGTTTGAACCTAAATTCCAGTGTTTATTGCATCAGGTTGCATTCGACGTTTTGGGTGAAGAGGTGGGTGCAACGGTTCTATCTGGCCCTACTTTTGCAAGTGAAGTGGCCAACGGTTTGCCTACGGCCATGGTGAGTGCCTCAGCGGATGAGGGTGAGGCTCAGTATTGGGCGGATATGTTTCATTTTGATGCGTTTCGTATGTACACTCAGACGGATATTGTGGGTGTTGAGGTGGGCGGTGCGTATAAGAATATTATTGCGATTGCGACAGGATTGGGTGATGGATTGAGTTTGGGTGCCAATGCGCGCGCGGCACTGATCTCACGCGGGATGGTTGAAATGATGCGTTTTGGTCAAGCGCTAGGTGCAGAAGCAGAAACATTAATGGGTTTGTCGGGATTGGGTGATTTGGTGCTTACGTGCACGGATGACTTGTCTCGAAATCGACGTTTTGGTAAGCAGTTGGCAAAAAGTGATCAAGCCGCACAGGCAATAGTGCAGAATCTTGATCAGGTGGTTGAAGGTGTTAAGGCGGTTCGGATTGTTCAAGTGATGGCGAAAAAAATGCAGTTAGACTTGCCTATTATGGAACAAGTTTATCAAGTTGTTTCTGGGCAGGTTTCACCTAGGGAGGCCACGCTTGCTTTACTGGCGCGTTCGGGCAAGCGAGAAGCCAGAACGTAGTGAGCTTAGCTTCTTGTTGAGTTGTGCTGCAGGTTGGTATTAAAATCAAGTTGTCGCCACGCTTCATAAGCCATGACCGATACCGCATTCGCAAGGTTTAAACTTCGCCCTCCTGGGATCATTGGAATGGTGAGTCGCTGTGCTTCTGGAAGGCTTGCAATGACTTCTGCGGGCAGTCCACGGGTTTCAGGGCCAAATAAAAATGCATCACCATCTTCAAAGCTGGGATTGGTATAGAGCCGAGTGGTCTTGGTGGTGAGCGCAAAGACTCGATTGGGTTGAATGGCTTCTAAACAGGCGTTTAAGCTTTGGTGTTCTTGTAAATTTGCCAGCTCGGCATAATCTAGTCCCGCCCTGCGTACCTTTTTTTCACTCAAGTCGAAGGCGATTGGGTGAATAAGATGTAAGTGCGCACCCATATTGGCACTCAGGCGAATTAAGGCTCCTGTGTTTTGGGGGATTTCTGGTTCATAAAGAATAATATGTAGCATAATTTTAGGTATCGTTTGTGATTGATTTATCGGTAAATATTTGTGGAATTCAATGCAATTCACCCGTTGCGATGGCATCGGGAAATGCAGGTTATGGCATAGAATACCAGTCTG
>VAPF01052964.1_pt1 | contig 11288 bp, 8 predicted proteins | sample 3393931 | NCBI WGS metagenome assembly VAPF01 (sample SAMN08290437, study PRJNA428436) | hydrothermal vent metagenome | isolation source: Deep-sea hydrothermal vent chimney | place: Atlantic Ocean: South-mid Altantic Ridge | depth 2773 m m | reverse complement strand
TTCAATCCACGCCCCCGTATGGGGGGCGACTTGTAAGCTTAGAAAATAAGGAGATAGAAAACTAGTTTCAATCCACGCCCCCGTATGGGGGGCGACGTATGCTTCCGTCCCACACCCAAAGTGTTACTATGTTTCAATCCACGCCCCCGTATGGGGGGCGACCTGCTCGTAATCATTACCGCAAGCGTCCGACAAGAGTTTCAATCCACGCCCCCGTATGGGGGGCGACTGTCATTCGGGTGCCAACCAGCCCGTGAGGCTGTGTTTCAATCCACGCCCCCGTATGGGGGGCGACTTTGTCAAGTCTTTTTAGGGTTTTGGGTTCTCGGGTTTCAATCCACGCCCCCGTATGGGGGGCGACCTAAGTCATCGGCAATATCCGATTGAGTACTACCGTTTCAATCCACGCCCCCGTATGGGGGGCGACCTGAACTTAGATTTATTTCAACCGCAAGGGTTCTGTTTCAATCCACGCCCCCGTATGGGGGGCGACAAAAACAATCGTAGGAATCGCTCATGAAAGGGGGTTTCAATCCACGCCCCCGTATGGGGGGCGACTTATGCTATCGTGACGTATCCTAAGCTTGTTTTGTTTCAATCCACGCCCCCGTATGGGGGGCGACCAACTTGCAACTAAACAAGAAATAGCCACTAAAATGTTTCAATCCACGCCCCCGTATGGGGGGCGACATTCGGGGACGCACGGATCGCGATATAGATTATACGTTTCAATCCACGCCCCCGTATGGGGGGCGACTGGGAATCTTGGGAAGCTTGGTAATATAAATAGGTTTCAATCCACGCCCCCGTATGGGGGGCGACGTATTATTTACATCTTCATTCAATAGATTATCGTTGTTTCAATCCACGCCCCCGTATGGGGGGCGACGTGATGCTTTCATCTGCACGGAGACCGACCAGATAGTTTCAATCCACGCCCCCGTATGGGGGGCGACCGCCTTCCGGCAAAGTTGCGATCATGTTGAACACGTTTCAATCCACGCCCCCGTATGGGGGGCGACTAGAGAGCTTAAGAAGGTTATTAATAAGCAACTTCGTTTCAATCCACGCCCCCGTATGGGGGGCGACAATATAAACGACCTTATGTTCTTGTCCAATACGATGTTTCAATCCACGCCCCCGTATGGGGGGCGACAAAATTACGATGTACAAACATCGTACTAATAATCTGTTTCAATCCACGCCCCCGTATGGGGGGCGACGGGAGCCGTGGAGATTATGGTTCCATTATTCAATGTTTCAATCCACGCCCCCGTATGGGGGGCGACAATGGGGACGCGTCAATACATATTTTGGGAATATTCGTTTCAATCCACGCCCCCGTATGGGGGGCGACTAAGAAAGCTTGCCGCTCTCGGTCAATCATGGCTGTTTCAATCCACGCCCCCGTATGGGGGGCGACAGAAGAAAAAAGTCAGGTTTTCTTTGATAACCTGTTTCAATCCACGCCCCCGTATGGGGGGCGACCTTGCTGAAGATCATTATTGAGTTGCTTGGTATCAGTTTCAATCCACGCCCCCGTATGGGGGGCGACATAGTGTAAAGATTGGGGATTATCCCTTAAACCTGTTTCAATCCACGCCCCCGTATGGGGGGCGACAAAACATGACCTATGTAAGTGCCATGGATAAATTGTTTCAATCCACGCCCCCGTATGGGGGGCGACAACATCCGGAGGAAATCCTTGGCCATACATGGGATGTTTCAATCCACGCCCCCGTATGGGGGGCGACCTTATGCTATCGTGACGTATCCTAAGCTTATTTGTTTCAATCCACGCCCCCGTATGGGGGGCGACGATAATCAAATATGTTAAGTGGCAGCAAAGCCAGGTTTCAATCCACGCCCCCGTATGGGGGGCGACACATGCAGTTACCACGCTTAGTGCGGATTAATAACGTTTCAATCCACGCCCCCGTATGGGGGGCGACTGGGTTCCCTTCCGCCGTCCCATAATCTTTAGTAAGTTTCAATCCACGCCCCCGTATGGGGGGCGACGAAGTTTCAGAAATCCCTTCACTAAAAAAATAACCGTTTCAATCCACGCCCCCGTATGGGGGGCGACAATCTTGAATGGGTACAACAATATTTACTGAAGTGTTTCAATCCACGCCCCCGTATGGGGGGCGACGTTTCGGATTTAGTCGCCTTTAATTCGGTTATAGAGTTTCAATCCACGCCCCCGTATGGGGGGCGACCTACATGTACCCAAGTTAATGCTTCGTGTATTTTGTTTCAATCCACGCCCCCGTATGGGGGGCGACTCTCGGTGACAGGCCAAGGCGAATGGGTAGAAAACGTTTCAATCCACGCCCCCGTATGGGGGGCGACAAATAATCGAAATATAAAGGTCTGCCTATTGATGGTTTCAATCCACGCCCCCGTATGGGGGGCGACTTTCTACATTTTTTCCGTAAGCTAATTTTATTTCGTTTCAATCCACGCCCCCGTATGGGGGGCGACCGTCCTCTTATAACTTCTTGATTTACAAGAGGATTTTGACAGGTTTCTGCGAACCCGCTTCTAAGACATCAAAAATACTACAGTTGTCAAAGAACATGTTTAATAAAATCCTTTTATCTTGCATGCTTTACTCTTTTGCGAACTTCCCGGTAAATATATGTGAACTTCAGGGTCGCAAACTTTTTTAAACAATTAACGGCCCGTCTAGGTCAATTGCTTTTTTTGCGCCAATATGTTCTACGCGATGCTTCCAGTTTGACCCAAGGAAATAAAATCTCAAGCTGTCTTTTTCATGATCAATTTCATCAATTAGTCTCTGACGCAAGGCTGTCCATTGTGCAGGGTCAATAATACATTCAAAAACAGAATACTGAACCCTCTGCCCATAGTCCTGACAAGCTCTTGCTACCCTGCGCAGACGGCGTTGTCCGTTTTCTTCCGTTGCAACATCATAACTTACCAATACTAACATGCTCTTCCTCTATCTCCAGATAAAAGGCGGATAATTATCCAGGTCACCCCTTAGATAACGTGCCATCAACAATGCCTGTGTATGAAATAACAAACCTATTGTTACCTTCTCATTAAGAAATGGATGCATAATTTCATCCTGTTTTCTTTTCTGATAAGCGACAAGAACCTCTTTTCTCGTATCGTCATCCATAAGTACAGCGCCATTTTCCTTCTCTTCAAATCCCTTCCCCTGTACCTGGCTGAGGTTTATCAGGGAAAGCGCCAGCCTGTCGGCAAGGAACGGCCTGAACTCTTCCATCATATCGAGCGCCAGTCCATACCGTCCAGGACGGTCCCTGTGCAGAAAACCTACTGCAGGATCAAGCCCGACTGTTTCAAGAGCAGAGCGTACATCATGCATTACGATCGTATATAAAAACGACAACAGACAGTTTACTTTATCCAGGGGAGGCCTCCTGTTTCGCTCCGTGAAAGAGAAGTCTTCCTTCTGGGAAGTGATGAGGTTATCAAAAACGCTAAAATATGTGTGTGCCGAATCTCCTTCAAACCCCCTTATTACATCAAGCGAGGATTCGTTCTGTATTCGTCTCAGTGATGAACTTAAGAGTTTCGATGCCCGGCTGACTCCACCGGCATCTGATTTCTCCTTATGATCCCTTAAGAATCTCTGTAAGACCGTCCTACTGTTGGCAAGTTTCCCTGTCAGGACGGCACTGGCGACGTAGGCGGAAGCGGCTTCATCGTCTGCACGGCGGTATTGTTCCCTGCGTAAAAGCACATTGCCTGAAACAGGCCCCTGAACCTTTGCAAGAAAGCGTCCGTATTCTGTAAGAAAGGATACTGCTACATTCTTCTCGGCACAATAGCCCATTAAAAACGGACTGCATGACACCTGACCAAAGCAGACAATGCCGCCGATTGTGTGAACCGGGACTCTCAGCTTCACTTCATCATCAACTTTCACTGACACGGTTTCCCCATCCTTGGAAAGGTATGCTCCCTGGGTTGTGACGAATAATGTGTTAAGATGTTTTTTCATAAATGTTATCCCTCAGTTATCAGAACTTGTTTCAGAATCCAGTTGTTTTAAAATATTTGACAGATATCTGCTTGCTTTATTCTTTTTCGAGCACGGTTCAGGCATGCACTGCTGAAACAGCGAGCAGGTCTTGCATCTTTTTGAATATTCAGGCTCAGGAGTTTTTTGCGATTCAATAAGCTCATGCAATCGCATCGCCGCTTCCTCTGTTTCCTTCCGTAATGCACTGTCAAATTTCACATCATACCTTCGCCGCGTCTGCCCGTAAAAAACCGCTCCCTTCGGAATCTCAACATTCATCATCTCTTCCAGGCAAATTGCCTGAGCACAAAGCTGAACTTCAAAACTGCGTTCGTTACGAAAATGCCCTCTCTTATATTCAACTGGAAATGGCAACCAGAGACCAGAGACCCCTTTAAGCTTGATCCCGCCTGTTTCTTTTCTGTGAAATTCAACTACATCTGCTTTTCCTGTAAGCCCAAGCGCTAATGAGCGCAGGGGTATGCTACGTGTTATGCGAATATTTCCTCTCGTTTCAGTAGATGAACCGTCATCTACCCGTTCATGGAGTATCGTCCCTTCTGCGGTGAAAAGATTGTCTTCCCATATACCCTCAATAAAATGTAACGCAGCACGCCGCGCACAGAAGACAAAATCGGACAGCGCAGATACAGGAATCAAGTCATCTTCTGAATAAAATTTATTTTCCATTATTCGACGGTATCGTTTTCCCCTCATGGCGAAGATGCAGCTTAACACCCGCAGGCAACGGTTTATTCTCCCAGTTACATTGAATGTTATAATCCAAAAATGATTCGGGATAGGATTTACCTTGTTTTTTCATTTCTTCTTTTAAGTCAATCTTGATTCCATCAAAAAGTTTATGTGCATGACAACAACCAAGCCGTGCTTCACATTTGTTCTGCTTAGCATTTTTCTCACCCTGAGTTCCAATATGCTCAAAATCAAATATGCCACGCACATTCATCTCAGGGCGCGCCGCAGACTGGTCGTGGTCAAACATATGCGATAGTGCCTCGAAGAAGATAGCTAAATCCTCTTCTGTAAAGCCTGTCTTTTCGGCGAATGCTGGAGAAATAAACACTTTGCCCACATATAAGGCATATGGCACAATATGCTTATTACCCATAGTGCGTTCTTTTTTCTCATCTTCAGGCTTAGTAACGGCACACCGCGTAATCGAAATCTCTAATGGCGTAATTGGATGAACAGATTGTCCGAAAGTGAACTGGATTGGTCCGCGCACCTGACCATGTGCCGAACCCTTAAGAACATCAGTACCAGTTGACAGCACCCCGCCAAATGCCCGTATATCATAAAATTCCCGACATAGCCAGTTCATGGCGGCCTCGGCTTTTTTCTTGTCATCGTTCTCTTTTATTTCTTTCGTAGCTTTCTTTATAGCTGTATCCAATTCATTGTTGATAATATTCCCCTGTTTAACAATGATATCGAACCCATTACAGTTTTCTTCCCTTTGCGGAGGAAACTCAATTAGAAAATTTCTGATTTTCCTTTTCAGACAAACATCCGACACAAGTCCTTTGTTGGTTGTTGGATCAATGCGCGGTAGATTGCCCGCATCAGGATCTCCGTTTGGATTACCGTTGACAACATCAAACAAAACCATAACATCGTGACGATTGGTAATGATAGACATATTAAACCTCCTTTGAATTGTTAGGATTATTTTCTGTACTCTGCCCATCTGCTTGCTTACGGGGCTTTGCCTTCTGTTGATAAAATCCCAAAGCAAATTTGCCTTGCTCTTCAAGAGTTAATATTCGTGGAAAGACAGGCGGTTGACCAGCGACAACAGGCTGAAATTTACTGAAAATTTTTGTGATATCCTTTTCAATTGCATACGCGGCAGCCTTATCCTTTTCTTCGCCCTTTTTCAATTTGGATAAATGATGCCTTGCCAAGCGGCAAAGTAAAGGGAATGCAGATGCTGGCGCTGAAGAAGCCGCACCATAATAACGTTCAACAATACCCGCACCTTTTCGTTCATAATTGTGATACTTGTCCTGCAAGTTTTCAAAAACAGCCAGTAATCTTCCAAGATTATACGCCGGATCCGGCGTATCTGCTAATTCATACATTGGCATAAAATCGTCCTCCTTTCTATTTGGATTTCTCAATAAAATTAACTTGATTAATGCAAAACGGGATGTGCTAAATGGAAACAACTGTTCTTTGTCATCATCCTTAACCAATGCGCTATGAAATTCGTCAAGAATAGGTTTAAGCAACGTAATAGGTAACCGGTTTTTTTCAAGTGCGGCTCGATATAAACAAATTATTCGTTCACCAAGAAGCTTATCATCTTTGTGCTTTTTAGTCTGTCGAAGCGTTGTTCTGGCCAAAACAGGAATGGCATATGTAGGCGGAGCATTATCAGCCCGTTTGTATAAAGAGACAATCTGCAAATGTTCCCACCACTGAGTAAAATTATTTTGAGCGGTCTCCAAAGGCTGTTCCAACCAGTATTGCACTGCCACCCGCCCGGCATTTCCTTTAAAGGCAACTGTATATAATTTTTCTTTTCGTAAAATCTCCCTGTCACTGATACCTGAAAATGGCGCCATAAGGAAATCTTTTACCTGTTCAGGGTATGCCTTATTGAGTAATAAATTGAACAGTCCTGAGATTTTCTGGTCGTGCCTTGCCCAGAAACATACTGATACTGGTCCGAGATTCAGATGAGTATCGTTGTCATCCAGTATTTTATTTAACGCAAGTGCATACGATGAAGCAACTCGTTCAGATATCGGGGCATTTTGTCCCATCTCAAAACCATAGGACGAAAATGCAGGAGCTTCTTTCGCAAAAGAAACTATATACCCACCGGAAGAAAGACCGGGAATACCTAATATTTTCGGTTTATGCGACCGTGCAATCGGAACATCAGTTTCTCCTGTAACAAGACACAATGTTAGATTTTTTTCAGACTCATTTTTTTGATCTTCATCTAAGCCTTCATCATTCGCAAAAGTGGTTTTAGCATAATATTGAAACCAGTATTGTCTTAACGGATCGCTTTCACTATCAAATGTCAAAGGTTGTCCGTCAATACTAAAAGCAATTGTAAGTTTTTTCATCAATACAGGTTTTTTCTGACCCACATCACCATATAACTCTGGTTCTCCCTTCTTATTATTCTCTATTTTTATAAACGGCAACTTAGCCCATACTTTTCCATCCTCTTCTTTTATATACTTTGCCCTAAAGTCCAAGAGCGCCTTTAGCCTGACATCTTGTGTTTCATCGTATGCATTTTGAATTTGAAGCCAAAAATGAATAAAAGATTTTGTTGCATTCTTACCCTTCTTGGGATCAACAGGAATACATTCTCCGCTTATTTTATCTCGGCCCAAAGTAGCAATTGTGCTCTCGGCCAAAAAATATGCTTTCCCCCCGTTATTTTCACCGGGGAATCTCGGCATTAAATGTTCTTGCCCAATACGCTCTTTCCCCTTAGCGTCTTGATGTGTAAGCTGGATTAAAGTATTTGCGCGTAAATCGCCTTGTTTATCTATCGCTATCAAAACGTGAACATTCCGTTTTTGTAACGGCAAATCGTCAAAAAGTTTTTGTTTTTGAGCAAAGTCATATAAAGATTGTAACAGCATTACTCCACCTCCTTTGCCTGAGGCTGCAATAGAGTTATCCGGTCAGGGTGACAATCCATGACGGCATCCTTAATCTTTGCGTGAAAGAATACCGGCATAGGCTTAACATGTGGATTTTTTTCATCAGCAAGGCTTCGTTTGGCAGGATCAAAAACGTCGTATAGCATAATACCTAAATCTTCTTCCTGCCAACTGGCGAGTTTTATTTTAGACAAATCATCAACCCAATCAAAATCAGCGGCAAATTCACGGCATCCTAATCCAGGACGATGATAACATTTACCCTTATGCGCTCGCCTCCGCACTTCTTCAATATAAACACCAAGTGGGTGTTTACTGCGTTTTTTTGTCGGAAAGATTTCTGCGGTTATCAGATATTCAACATCAGCGAGCGCAAGCATATTCCGTTGTGCCGCATCCTTACCACCGCCGCCTGCCTCAATATATTTAACTTCCTTTGACCCTTTCATCCATTTCTGCGCTTCTTTGATACTTATTACAGCCGAAACTTCATTCCTCCTGAAACTGAACCATCTGCCTTTTTTAATCACAGCTATACTATCAATAATGTAATGTATCTCTGGCTCCCAAAAAATTGCTTCAAGCACGCCACGAGCGGCAGATGGCGTGCATACCGGATAGCTTACCCGTTCAACCTTCATTTCCGGCCGGGTAAAACATGCGTAATCTCCCCACACACGAACAGTAATTTTGTTTTGCTGGCTCATATCATCAACTCCTCCGGTGGCAGATTATCTATAACCACCCCTCTATGTGTTTTTAAATCATAGAATAATTTGTTTAGCACCGGTATCTCAAGACGCTCTGGTATTAACGGCGTTAATGCGCTCTTCAACTTATCATAGTCCGAATGAAACCCTTTACGCAGATTAACCATATATCTCTGTAAAGATCTTATATCGTCACGGTCAAACGATTGTCCTTTTCTAATTCTTGCAATAATATCTATAGCTTTCCCGTATGGGACAACAACAGCTATTGAATCATCCTTTATTACCCTTGCCATAGCATCAACCTTGCGGAAGTTAAACTCAGCTCGCTCGTGTTGAATGGTATGACTTCCTTTACGCTGATAATCAGTTGGAGTAACTTGATACAGTTCAGTAAAATATTCTTTAAATAATTCGGGGTCTGTTGCCAGACGAGTAATGTTGAGATATGCCGCTGTTATATTGGCAGCAGTGCTATAAATCCCTGGTGGCAATCCGCCATCTTGTGGATTAAAAACGATCACCTCGCCCAATTGCAGTTTGCCATTTTCATCAACAAGGAGACCTTCACGATTGCATCGCCCTGCCGATTGAACAATAGAATCAAGTGGTCCCATTGCCCTGAAAACAACCGGAAAATCAATGTCAACTCCCGCCTCTATCAGTTGTGTAGAAATAACCCGACATGGTTTTCCAGTCTTAAGACGTTTTTTAATGATATCAATTCTATCAAGACGGTGAGCCGGACACATGGCAGAAGAAAGATGAAAAACACTGTCATCCAAATCACTAAAACTGTTTCGCTCCTCAAGATTGCGCCGTATCGCAACCAACAATTCATAAGCCTGTCTGCGCAAATTAAGAATACATAAAACCTGATTATGCTCAATCATTTTTTGTGCAAGGTCTTGCCAGGTCCACAGCAAATCAGACTGCTTGACCGTATATTTAACCCTTTGCAACGATTGGTATAAAATGTCTGGATTAGGGGTTATCTCTACAATCTCATCATCAACAAAACCATTTTTCATGTTTGTCGTCTTTTTAAATGCCGGTTGAGTTGCAGAACAAAAAACAAAGCTTACCCCATAACGGTTTTTTAATTCCCGTAAAACATCAAGCAACGGCTCAAGTAAATGTGTGGGTAATGTTTGGACTTCATCGAATATCACGATGCTTTGAGCAATATTATGAAGCTTCCGCGCCTGAGCAGGTGAAGCAGAAAAAAGTGTTTCAATAAACTGGACCGACGTGGTAACAACAATCGGAACGTCCCAATTTTCCATTACCTTTTCGATGTCTTGCACCTGCGCCGGATCGTCGTTAGGTCGCGAAACATCAATAGCTGAATGATGTTCAAGCACATTTTCCTTGCCAAAAATCTCTCGATATTCTTTAGCGTTTTGTTCGATAATTGATAAATAAGGTATAACAACAATCACTCTGCGTAAATTATGTTGCCGGGCATGCGTCAAAGCAAATGCCATTGACGAAAGAGTCTTGCCACCACCTGTCGGAACTGTTAATGAAAAAAAACCTTGTGATGAATTTTGCCCTTTATTAAAGCATGCTTCAAAAATATCGTTACGCAAATTTTTTAGCTTATCATTCTTAGAGTTATTACTCTTTTCAGAACGTTTTTCTTGTAATTTTTGTAATAAATCACTCGGATTAATTGAAACGACGTTTCTCTTCCATTGCAAATCTACTAATTTCCGTTTCTCCCACTCTTCCGTATTCAGCCGGTCAGCGTCAATAAGTAAAGAAAATAACATACGTATCATAATTTCATAACGATATCTTGTCTCCTGAATATCGCTATCTGGACACATTTCTTTAAATTTTAATGATCTTATTTTCTCTGAGGCGTGATTTAATATAACCATCAGTCTATCTCTGACCTGATATTTCTCACCATTAACCAGAAGGTCTAAATCTGCGGCGTCATATAAACCGGTATGGTGCCCGGCAACTGCAAATGTTGCCGCTAAAGACTCGTGTTCAAATAAAGCCTTGCCCGAGCCATATACTGCATGGGCAGTATCAACTCCACCCTGCCGTTTTTTTCTTAAATATTCCTGAAACTCCATACGATATTTGCCTATATCATGTAATAATCCGGTAAGTCTCGCCAACTCGGTAAAGAATTTCTCATTTGGACGTATAGCTTTGGCAAACTTAGCTGCCAATTCAGCCGTCCCCTTCAGATGCTCATCCAGCGGCTGCCATTCATCAGTCGGCCTGCCATCAATGCTGTGTGCAAAATATTTTTCAGTCATCCCTGGAACTCACAGCGTTTGTGAATTAAAGACAAGCAAGAGAGATAAAATAAAGCTTCAGAGAAGACGAATTGCTTATATAGGGCGGGATACTCGCAACGGGCAATGAAGATATTCGCGTCTATAAGTTTTTTATACATAGACCATTTGCCATATCCAAAGTTTTTTATAACCCCCGCGGTATTCTGAAATGATAAGAAATAATAACAAGAAATCGCTTCTTTACCCAGTATGAATGTAGCAGAAAACCTCAGGAGTCTGCAATGTTTTTTTTATTTTCTTCGACTTTCCCGATAATTCCGGGGACCTGTATGGCAAGAATTTGCGGTGAGGGCTTCCTCAACAGGCGGACCTGAATTTTTGCAGTGACATCCTGTTTTGAGGTCTAATTTAAAGCCTGTCAGTAAAAAGAAAAAACGGTATTCAGGTGAAGCAGGGGAAATTGACAATTAATAATAACCCTGCTAAAATTTATTGTAGCTAAATAATAACCCTGCTAAAATTATGAATTTCCGGGGTCAAAAATTTCGGGGGTCAAATCTTCATAGTTGACAAAGCAGGGCAAGAGATGATATAAAAGCAGATGGCAAGACCGCTGAGGATAGAATACCCTGGTGCTGTATATCAT
>VAPF01078070.1_pt1 | contig 11289 bp, 8 predicted proteins | sample 3393931 | NCBI WGS metagenome assembly VAPF01 (sample SAMN08290437, study PRJNA428436) | hydrothermal vent metagenome | isolation source: Deep-sea hydrothermal vent chimney | place: Atlantic Ocean: South-mid Altantic Ridge | depth 2773 m m | reverse complement strand
CGAGAACAACATTCCCTAATGTAATAGAATCCCCATCCTGAACTTGCTGATTAATATTACCACCATCCTTGGATTGAATTGTAGCTTTAAGTGTTCCACTATCGTTAACAAAACCATTAACAGATAACATATAGGATTCAGCGTCTTTACCGTTCATCCATGATACGATAAATTTACTTGTGCTATATGTTCCGTTATAGTTAAGAACCTCTGTGCTACTTGTCTCGATTAAATTCCTAGAATCCTTTCCAATTGTTGTAAAGTTTCCAGTAGTTTTATCGCTTCCAAGAATATCAAAAGTTACAGGTCCGTTCTTCATAGTTGTTTTAATCTGAACAGCTGTATTCCCATCATTTCTGACAGAAGTTTTTTCTGATGCAGGATATGTCATATCGCCTAACGATAGCTTTACGCTATTAAAGACTGGCATAACCAAACTTTCGCTTGGTGTTACAGCAACATCATTACTAGTGTCCCAAATAAGACTAAGCTTATTTAATCCATTAGTGCCGACAGACATTTCAGTTGTAATACCATCAACGGAATTTCCGTTTACTTGGATATTGGAATTATCTATCAATTGAAGTTTCCCTGAACCAATACTGAATTCAACCTTACTTACTCCAGAATCTTTTGAAGAATAAAGAATACTCTTTATACCGACATAAGACCCATCTTTTAGTTTGTAAGTATCTCCTTCTTTTAAGGTATTTGTATTCTCACCGTTTATTGTAAGAATAACCTGGGTAGAACTAACAAAATTAATCGATACAGAATATGGAACTGTCCCGACATTAACTGTCTTTGATGTTCCTTCTGCTACGATTGCGTTACTTCCAGAATCCAACATAGTCATAGATGTATCAGTTGCTGAGAGAACATAATACTCTTTTCCCATTATATCCAAGTTTGTATTTGCCATTTCACTGGTATTAACATTATCTTGGAAGGTAAGAGTATAGTTCAAAACATTATCTCCAGAAGCTATTGGCATACCAATTGTTGGTGTGCTATCGCTATAATTTGAGTCATATTGACTTAAATCAAAATCCTGAAGAGCTAGGTTTGCAACCTCTATTTTCTGTGTATAGTCGTGGTCATTGTTAGCAGAATCTCTGTAAGAACCATCTGTCAATAAATTTGGCATATCGTTATTAGTAACAGCTCTTCCGAAAACAGTGCTCAACCCATCTCCGATATGGAGTAAAGTTGAAGGCCTTTGAAGCTTAGCCGAGTCCCCACCTACAAAAGTTGTTGCTCCGCTTGTAACTGAACTAGCCGCGTTAGCGTCTAAATTAGAAGCAATAGAAGCAGCTGCAATATTATCTGAAGGGGCCGCATTGGCACCAATAACAATAGCAGTATTACTTGTAAAAGGTGTAGGATAGGATGCAGCAGCAGCCATACCAACGGTAGCACCAATTAGAATGGCACTTCCGAAAACTGTAACAGCTTTTTTAAATATTTTTTTCATTATTTTTTTAAACCTCCTTTCAGTACTATTAGTTTAGCCGCCTTCTTCAAGGCTGTGGAAATCCACATTCAACTTTTTCTAACAGTCTGGCAGGTCTTATAACAAGGGAGCGTTATAAGTTGTCATCACTATGGTCCCTTTATGTACACTGACATCAATGTATTATTGATTGACAATAACACTGATTAATTAATTGGTTTTCCCTATATAAAGCTTACCATTTTGGGCTTTTGCAATAGTCATTTTGAGGTTGTTTCTGCCAGTTTGCTTTTAAATGTTTCGTTATTATATGGGAATGTAACACTTTTAAGTGCCTATTTTTGATAAATAAACTTTCAAATATAATATATCTTGGATATAATCCTATATATGTTAAAACCATAGTATTTAAATATCTTAATTAATATACCATATATATAAAATGGCACAAAAATCTAAAACAAAAACCCTCTATGTCGATATAAATGCCAATAAGGATAATTTTGTATCGAGGCTGATTGGGGAAAAAAAGACCCATGACTTTTCAGATGTTAAATTATTAAGAAATCTTTTATCAAATGAAAAATCTAGGATATTATATCTTCTAAAGCATAAGAAACCCACCTCTATATATGCACTTGCAAAGTTATTGGGAAGAGATTTCAAATCTGTGAGAGATGATGTAAGAGTGCTTGAAAGATTTGGGCTTATTGAGTTTCATTCGGAGAAAGTTGGGAAGAGAGAATCCCTAAAACCTGTTCTTGTCGCAGATAAACTTCAAATTATTATTAATGTCTAATATCTCTACCTATCCCTCTTAGATAATATATTATATTTTACAAACTTCCATCCTAACGACTAGATTTTTCGAATCTAATATTATTGTCCTTTGAGCTCCCTCTATCCTACCTGTGCAATTTTTAATTCCAGTCCCCCAAAGATTAATCCCTCTTCCATTATCTACAAAAAATTCGCCTTTCCAACTTTTAAGAGAGGCATCGCTTCTGACCATTGAAGAGACTACATCGCCGAGGGTTTTATTGAGATAGTCACAGGCCGACTCGTTTAAATTACTACAATCTGAGCCCGCAAAACAACTTTTAAAAAGTTCCTCAAAAGTATCATAATTTGGCTCATAAACTATTGCACAAGTTGTCGTTGTCCTCATTAAAACATCTAACATATTTGATACCTCTATACTGTTTTTATTTTCTCCAGAATGGTTTCTTACAGAGATAACCAAAAAGACCATTGACACCATCACGACCAGAACAACAATCAAAACAAATCCTACAACCTCTTGCTGTCCTTTCTTATTCATTTTTCTTGACTCCGATGACTATTTTGCCTACCTCGCATTTAGTATAAATAGTTCCAAATTCTTTGAGTTTCTTACATATTGATACATAGGATGAAACTTTTGTTATATCTTTCTGTCCTGAATTGTAAATTTCGTAGTAATTGCAGTTTGGTGCTGGACAACTTATGACTTTATCAAAAATGGGATATATCTTATAAACTTCTATGGACGCCACCGGGAGAAAATTTTCGTAATCATTTCCGAGCCCAGACGCCATAACCATTAATTTATCCTCATCTAACGCCATAGCTTTTCTGCTGTCATAATCTAATTCTGGCATTGCGGAGATAGTTTTTATAGAGGATATAGCTTGTTCTTTTGCCAATTCTGATGCGGTAGAATGAATGTCTCCAAAGGTAACTCTCAAAAAAAACAGTCCAACTAAAACGAAAAACAGAAACACACCTATTATCATAAACATCATTTGCATAATCTTCATCTGCCCTTTTTTTGCAGAATATTTTTTCATTGATTGATTAGATATTACCATAATCCGCATAGCTCTCCTTCATTCTTTTTTTCTAAATTATCTGCCACAACTTTTAATGAAATTATGTCTTCATCTGTTGCATTATTGGTTTCCGCACTCCACGCATCTAGCTCTCCTTTCATATTCGTTCCACAATTTCGGGCATTCATTAAATTGGTTTTTTCTGAATAAACTTCACTGATTTCTTTAGTTCTAAACATTAATCTTTTGACATTGCAATTATAAATATCTTTGTCAGAAAATATCGCACCCCACATTAAATTTCCCACATACTTCAAATCTCCATCTTTTTTTGAGACAACTCCCTCATCATAAATTGAACTACAGTCCCCAGAACACGAACCATAAACAATCATATCGCAATTACTTCCGCCCCCAAAACAGACTCTTTCGTCGCCAGATGAGCAATTCTCAAAAACTATATTTTTTATTCCTATTCCGGAAACCTCATCACGAATAGATGGAGGGGTGTTTATAAGGCAGTATCTCCCACTCATCAGAAAAAGCAAATCGCTAACCTTGTATGGGAAATTAAATGGTTTAGAAAAAACATAATATTCTGTTCCTTGATTTTTCTCTTTTGAAAAAATATATTTATTATGGATTGATATTTCACCTCCCGCAGAGTTCCACGCCTTTCCAACCCCACTCTTGGTTGCAACTGATATTTCATTTTTCCCAAATTTTCCGGATAAGCATATATTGTTTAATCGCGTTTCTTGTTTGAATGTTATCTTACCAAATGAGCTGTCAGCAAATCCAGCCTGCATCGGATCAGTTAAAATAGAAATGCCTCTTGCTACCTCTGTATCTGCTCCATACCTTAGGGTATCTCCAGTTCGCACTGCCCCCCAAATTGCTAAAGATAAAATAGCCCCGCCCGCTAGTATGGCGAAAATCCAAACAAAATTAAATTGACCTCTTTTTTTAGTATGTTTCATTTGAATATAACGCAAACTCTTTTTTTAAAATCTTCTTCAGTTTTTCTTATGAATATTTTAGCTAATCCAAACTAATCTATCATAAAATCCTTTCTTAATTTTCAACTTACTAGAGACATTGACACAATATGGGTTTTTTTCTTCGGTAATTTTTGTAATATTAATCCTGTTTATCTTTTTCCACTGCATTCCCTGTGCTTTTTCTGGGGGAATTAAGAATGTATTTGCATCATAGACTTCATAATCTTTTATAGAATTATAGTCAATCCCCTTATTTGTTATCCTAGCAGACAAATTGGCAAAGCAAACTTTTTTTATTCCCGAGGGCAAATCAATTACAAAATTGGAATTACTTTCCTGCGACTGAATAGCGACATTTACGGCTTTTTGTAAATCATTATAAAACGAACCTACACTCGCACTTTCTCCAAAATTCAAAAATGATTTTGCCACCATAAATGCAAACACTATGAAAACAACTATTAAGAATATAGCAAAAATCATTCCGAACGGCATACCCATTGTTTGTTGGGCTTTTTTATTTTTGATAACTTTCATTTTTTCTTAATGTTTTTACTTTTTATAAAACTGCCTAATGAATGTATTTAGTGATATAATTTTAGAGAAAATTACTAGTTGGGCGAACGATGATGGAACAGCCCGCCTTTTCGTTGAGGTATCTATCTCTACATTTGATATAATAGGTATTTTTTTCGTTCCAATCAGTAACGTGCGTTGTGGTATTTCCGTATGGCATATTTATTCCGTCCTTAAATCCGAAATCGCAGTTATCTAGACTATATGCACATTGGCTATCTCTAACAGTGACAACCTTTAACATAGTTCCCTCTTTGTAAATCCTAGCGACAACTGGGGCTGCCGTATCTATTGTAACATTGAATTTCGCAATTCCTTTAACAACATTTCCTCCAGCATCGGTGCATTTTATATGGTAATTATACTTTCCTGCACTCAAATCTAATCTTTGTGTGCTAACTCCATCTTTATTGTTGGTGTCAAAGAATCTAACGTATTTGTTACCATCACTTGAAAACTCACAAACAGACTCTCCATCATTGCAACCGAATAGGGTTTTTGTATAAAGTTCGACTGGCATTGGGCTTACTCCTCCAAAGATAGTGCTATTTGGTTTTAAATTTTTTAAGACTAGGTTTGTGCTTCCCCTTAATTTAAACTTAAAACTCTGCCTATTTACATTCCTGTCTTTATCTGGTTTGGTTGGTTGGTCTTTGCATCTAATATAATAATTAACTCCATCTCGCGGTATGCCTGACAGCTCTGCTCTGCAAGCGACTAATTGTTCTGCGTTAATTTGACTATATGAATTATCACAAGTCATATTATTTCCCATTAGGTTATAATCTTCGTCGTGAAAACTCCATCTGCAAGTAGCTGGTTCGTTTACATAGAATACAACTGGAGCTTTGGTTGTATTCTCTGATAGGCAACCTCCATTAACAACAGAAGTCATTTTAATTTCTGGAGGTGTAGTATCTGGACTTGGGTCTATGCAAAAATTAACAGCATATTCTGCCGTGTTCTCGTTTCCATTTTTATCTTTACATCTCAAATAAAAAGTCATATCTTTCCCATTTTCTAAAGCGAAACCGTTTTGGCTTAATTTGTCCGTTCCCGGTAAGCTAAACTTTTCTGTATGATTGTAAGAATATAGATTACTGCCTCCAAAATAAATTGACATATCGTCGAATTTTGAAGTATGATTAAAATCTATTTTACATTGTGCTGGTTCGTTTGTTATTATTCCAAATTCCAATGGGCTAAATGCCTTCAGACATCCATTTTTTGATTTAAGATTTACTATTTTAAATCCTGGTCCTGGAGGAGAGCTTTTTACATTTTTGAATGAATAGCCTTTTGTTATATCGTTGTAATTTGGTTTAATTATAGGGGGATTCACATTTCGTGGATTTACATAGACGCATTTTTCATCTTTGGTTCCCGAATTTACAATTTCGCAACCTTGCCCCAAACTTTTACATCTATATTCCGAGCAAGGTAATTTATCATCATTACATACCTGACAGTTGTCTCCACCAGATGGAGCTTGCCATGGCATACAATTAAAAGTTACTATCTTAGTTGTGACTTTCTTATAAGTAAGTGCAAAAATGACTACTCCAATTCCAAGTCCCGTCAATGCTGGATTCGCTCCTATCCAATTTAATTTTCCAGTTGCTGAGAATAATCCTTTTTTACCATAAACTGACAATGCTTTATATGTCCCAAATCCTGCTGCAAGACTTGTTCCTAAGGCCTTAGAATTATCGCCAGTCATTCCAAACATATTCCCCAACATATTACCTACGAGGTAAGCAACCACTGCCCACTGAACTCCAGATGCTAATGCATCTACGCTACTTCCGGCAGCTCTCCAGCTTCCAGCGACCTTGGTTCCCACTCCACCTTGTCCAACAATTACCTCGTTTACTGGCGTTCCCTTGGCATAAACTTTTCCCTCAAAGAGATAGGAATCTTGAGAATATCCAGTTCCAATAAAATTAGATAGATAACTAGAATGGGGCAGAAGTGTTGCGGATGCGGCAGCTGAACCACTCCTAGCAGTTACTAACCCACTAATAAATACAAAACCCACGAAGCCCAGTATTAAAATCGTTATTTGTGCTAATGCAATTCTCCCTCTATTATTCATTAAATTTTCAGTTGATTAATCTTTATAAATATTTCACTGAACACTTTTCTATATTATTAGTTATAAACATACTTGAATTTATATTCTACCGAGCTAAATAGAATTATTTAGTTTATAGTTTCCTCTCTTGCCCATCAATAATCCAACTATATCCATCACTTGTAGAAACTCCATTATAGTTTGTGGAACCGCCACAATCTCCGAGCGATGTGCAAATATTATTAGCATTCTCTGCCCATGCTTTTTGAAGACACTCTTCTCCCTTTACTATCTTGTTTCCACCTAAAAGACTTTTTTTATAAACCACTACACATTTTGCATTAGCCTGTCCACAAATATTTTTAGCACTTCCTTTTTCCCAGAACTTTAACCCCGGAGGAAAATTTGGAACACAAACACCGTTAGGTCTACTCGCTCCAGTTGTGGCAGGTGTCGTCGTCTCTTGGCTGGAACTTCCTCCACCAAAAATAGAATTTCCTGTAAAAGGAGTCGCGGTTGGGTTAGTGAAAGTTGATGCTGTCTTTGTTGGGTTTGAATAAGTTACGGAATTACTTTGGGTTTGTCCTCCAATAATCATTCCCAAAACTGATGGTAGCCATTTACAGTCCCTTTGGTCAATATTTAAACAATCGCTCTTTTTGGTTTGCATTATACAATCCTGCCATCTATTAACACGGCAGGCTGCAGTTTCAAATTTTCCTGCACTAGTATCTATTGAGCTTTCTATACAAACCTCATTTCTATAATCTGCACATGGCTCCACCTCTACGCTTCCGTCCACACATATATCACGATAATATCTTGAACCCACCTCATCTTTTTCTATTCCAGCACTTTTAACGCACCAAGACTCTCCATTCATTCTCTTTTTGTGATTATTATCTATACATTCTGTTTTTTTACAATAGTTATTACTTCCAGAAGGACCTCCGATTATCCCCTTAAATGCTGCACATCTGGTTCCCAATAAATAATCGCAATTTCCACAATTTACATTTGACCCGTCATTTGCCTTGCAAATACTACTTGGCGTAGCCACTCTACCATTATTCCAGCTTTTGACCTTGTCGCTGGAATAAATATTTTCTCTATTTCCACAGGAATCTGTCCAATAAACATCACCTTTGTAGCAAACTGTTCCAACTTCTTTTGCACAAGAGGTGCTTAGTTCTTCCGCAGAACAGAGATAATTTTTATAAAAAGTTTTTGTGTCTGTTAAACTAATATTTGATTGGTTTGCAACCTGAATTCTATTAGTAGCTCCACAATCTTTTCTGGTTGAAAATTTACATATCCGCTCATTTCCTTGTTTGTAAACACATGCCCCTACATCCTGAGATTGTGCCTTTGCGATACAATCCACTTCACTAGTTATACTGGTATCATAATTATTTTTAACTCCGAAAAGACTCGATAGTTTTTTACATCTTACCAATGAAACGAATGCTGCCTGATCTGCAATAACACAACACCCCAAACTACATTGAGATAATTCATTTTCTGGTTTAGGACTCCATGTTCCGTTGTTGTTATTGCAAACTTTTTGAGGAGTGTTTCCCATGCATATTCCTTCAGTAGAATCATAGCATGTTCCTAATCTGCAGTATGAAGTTGTGTCACAAGAAGTCGGTGCACTATTGTAATTGGAATCACAGGAGCTTTGGGGGGCATTTACACACCATGCACCAGAAGTGGTTTTCTCGCAACAATAACTCGGAGCACTGGAAGTTGAGGCTATCGTAAATCCAGTTAATAATAAAATAGTCACCAGAAAAATCCATTTATTCATTTTTCTCCTCCGAAAATATACCCTGCTGGGAATACCAAACTTCTTGAGGCAAATTTAAATTTATCTTTAAGAGCTTTATTTTCTAAAATGTAGATGGTCGTTCCATCTCCTCTTTTTATTTTATCTATATAATAATCTGGGTAATACGCCATCATAGATGAGACATCGGAGTCTCCGTATTTTGTTTCTGATTGTAAAATTGATGTTGCTATCATAGTCATTTTATATATGGGTTTATTTATCTTTACTTCGAACTTTGTGAATTTTTGATTTCCAACCGATGTCGGAGCATTAATATTTAGTTGAACAACCCCCGGTTTTATTTCTATGGTATAATCAACCTTTCCCGAGGCCACTGCATATCCCTGATTTTTTAGACTGTCTAAACTTGCGTCGTAACAACTATTTACTTTATTTCTAATTAGTTTTTCTAGATTCTCTCTAAAGGTATTTTTTAGAAATGGTATTTGAACAGTGCAAGTCTTATAATAATCGCTTGTATAACAAAGATATGTTATATTATCCCCCTGATATTTATAACTAAAACCCGGATTGATTAGCCCCGCGTTTCCTTCCAACCTCATAATTCCAGATGTTGTTGCATCCTTGACACAGCCTTCAAATCCTTTTAGTCCAGTTCCCTTAGAAATAAATGTTGGTCCTCCCCAAAGAAAAAAAATCAATATTGCTGATATTATCAGAATTCCAACAAAGATAAAAATAGATACTTGCCCACGCTTACTAGTTAATAATTTGTTCTTTTTTTTTGAATTTAATATTTTATCCATTTTTGTTATAGTCTCTCGTTATTTATAAAATTTCGCTATTCTTAACGGAAAGTTTATACCCCCACTATCATAGCCAAACAGCTTGTTGGTTCATTTTCTTCTGCACCCGCACATTGAATATAATATTTTTTCCCTTTTATTACGGAAAATTTTAATTTCCTACCCGTTCCTATGTCGGCTCCATTCTCCCAATCAAAGTTACATTTATTCACTGAGAATCTGCAATTTCCTTCTTTGTTTAAAATTAAATTCATAACCCCATTATCTTGCCAAAGCCTAGAAATTGCTGGAGGCGTCCTTAGAGATATATCGAATGTGGTTGATTTTTCTGCATATTCTCCTGTTTCGTCTTTGCATTTAATAAAAATTTTATGACCTCCCAATCCTAAATTTAAAATCTGTGAATGCACCTGACTTGCACCTGTTTCAAACATTTTAATCATTTTATTATATCCAGAGAATGAATATGAGCAAAAATGGGAATCTCCGCCTCCTAATGTTTTAACTTTTAGATTAACGGTGGTGAATGGCGTGTTTGTTTTTATACTGGAATTTGGTATTATTTTCGTGATTGAAATTTTGGAGAGCGGTTTTTGTAATGTAAAAACAAAGCTATGTGTATCGAAATTTCTTTTACTGGTGTCATTCAGCCAAGGTTGATCTCCGCATCTTATATAATAATTAGTAGTGGAATTTTTGAGTGGAATATTCCCTTCACATTTGTATCCAAACGTGCTTGATGGAGAACCAATGGAGTCATCGCATACTAAGGAATTTTTCATTTCAGAATAAGTCATATCAGACAAATCCCATTTACACTTTGAGAGTTCGTTTGTTATAATAGAAACATTTTCACTTTTGGAGTTAAATCTTACCATTGTTCCATTTTGTGGTTCGGTAGCGACAACAACTGGTGGTGTTTTATCTATTCCTTCCATAACACACATCTTTATTTTATAAAAATCTGGGCTAACCAACCCGTATCTATTTTGGCATTTGATATATAAATTTAATTTTCCATTCCAGTTAGCTCCACGACTCTGCCCGTGACTTGGATCTGGTAGGCTGAAAATATCTGTATGATTATATGAATAGTAATTCCCTCCTACATCAAAACTCATATTATCGAAATTTTTTGGAGATATGTCAAAACGACAGTGTGTTGGTTCTCCTGTTGTAACTCCGAATTTTAGTGGGGTATTTGCGTTTAAGCATCCTCCTTCTTTATTAACAATAGCGAAACCTCCTTTTATTTGTTTATAATTTCCCTCTTTGAATTCTATACCTTTTTGACGCTGTATTATTGGAGCTTTTGTTTTTCCACTGGGGCTTCCGCTTATACAAAGTTCGTGATTACTTCCTACATTTATTAATTCACATCCTGCCCCCAAACTTTCACATCTATATGCAGAACAGGGCTTTAGTGGATTAGTGTTACATATTCCACAATCCTTTCCCCCAACTGGTGGCTGCCATGGTTTGCATTCAAACTTAACTTTAATTGGCGGACAGTCGCTTCCTCCGAAAAAAGAGGCGATAACCATTATTGCTACACCAATCCAACCTACTGGACCCAATGCAAGCATTCCAGTCATCATATAATAATACCCTATTGCGGCTCCTACCATCGCTCCTCCCATACTCATCAACATACTACCTCCAGAACTTAGCCCCAACTGTTTTGCGATTATGCCTCCTACTACCATCCCAATTCCCGCTCCTATAGCTGCTCCAGCAAATCCAGATGCACTTGCTCCAGTTGCTAATGTAGAACTT
>VAPF01033003.1_pt1 | contig 11312 bp, 14 predicted proteins | sample 3393931 | NCBI WGS metagenome assembly VAPF01 (sample SAMN08290437, study PRJNA428436) | hydrothermal vent metagenome | isolation source: Deep-sea hydrothermal vent chimney | place: Atlantic Ocean: South-mid Altantic Ridge | depth 2773 m m | reverse complement strand
AGGCGATGAAGTTGAAGTGTATCTTGAGTCACTAGAAGACGGACTGGGTGAAACTCGTCTATCTCGCGAAAAAGCGAAGCGTGCTAAAACGTGGGATCGTCTTGAGACAGCAATGGAAGAAGGTGAAGTTGTTGTTGGTCTTGTGACTGGTAAGGTTAAAGGTGGTCTTACCGTTGATGTGGAAGGTATTCGTGGTTTCTTACCAGGGTCACTTGTGGATATTCGTCCTATTCGTGACTTCGGTTTCCTTGAAGGCAAAGAGATTGAGATGAAGCTTGTTAAGCTTGATCGTAAGCGTAACAACGTGGTTGTTTCTCGTCGTGCCGTTATTGAAATTGAAAGCTCCGCAGAGCGCGAAGCAATTCTAGCCAACATGGAAGAAGGCTCTACTCTTAAAGGGATTGTTAAAAATCTTACTGACTATGGTGCTTTCATTGACCTTGGTGGTGTTGATGGTCTTCTGCACATTACAGATATGGCTTGGCGTCGTGTTAATCATCCTTCTGAGATTGTTAATGTTGGTGATGAAATTGACGTTAAAGTTCTTAAGTTTGATAAAGAGCGTAGTCGTGTTTCACTTGGTCTTAAGCAGCTTGAAGAAGATCCTTGGTCCGATATGGTTGCTCGTTACCCAATGGGTGCGGAAGTGGCTGGTAAAGTGGCTAATATTACCGACTACGGTGCTTTCATTGAAATTGAAGTTGGAATCGAAGGGCTGGTTCATACGTCTGAATTAGATTGGACAAACCGTAACATTCACCCCTCTAAAGTGGTTCACCTAAGCCAAGAAGTACGTGTTAAAATTTTGGACGTGGATCAAGAGCGTCGTCGTATTTCACTGTCTATTAAGCAGTGTGCGGTTAACCCATGGGAAAGCTTCTCAGCAATCCATGCTAAAAACGATAAAATTCAAGGTGTTATCAAATCAATCACTGACTTTGGTATCTTTATTGGTCTAGAAGGTGGTATTGATGGTCTAGTACACCTTACTGATATTTCTTGGAAGCAGACTGGCGAAGAAGCCATTCGTGACTTTAAGAAAGGCGATGAGCTAGAAACGGTTATTCTTTCGATTGATCCTGATCGTGAGCGTATCTCGCTAGGCCTTAAACAGTTAGAGCAAGATCCTTTTGGTCAGTTTGTTGCGGATCACGGAAAAGGCAGCATGGTTGAAGGTGTGGTTAAAACCGTTGATAATCGTGGTGCGGTGATTGAGCTTGCTCCTGAAGTAGAAGGTTACCTTCGTGCGTCAGAATTGCTAGAAGACACGCGTGATGCATCAAGTGTTCTAAAAGAAGGTGATAAGGTTTCGGCTAAAGTTACCAATATTGATCGCAAAAATCGTTCACTTTCATTATCAATGAAAGCAAAAGAAGCGCATGAAGAGCAGGAAGCTATGAAAGGGTACTCTGAAAAACAAGTACCAGCGGCTGGTTCAACATTCGGTGATCTTTTCAAAGATAAAATGTAATCTGACGATTAGGGTAATATTTATTACCTTGTAAGTGGCTTGGCTTGCAGTGAATGGTTACCCCATTTATAGAGCTAAGTTTTATTTTGGTCTTTTTAGTGTCGTTCAGTTTAGCGGCATTAAAACTCTCTTTGTGTTATTAGAGATTATTAAGAGTCTGATCAAATGACAAAGTCAGAAATAATTGAACGCATAGCAAGAAAACAAACTCAATTTTCTCAAAAAGATATTGAGCTTGCTGTAAATCAAATCGTGGATTCTATGATAGAAACACTGTCTCAAGGCGAGCGCATTGAGATACGTGGTTTTGGTAGTTTTAGCCTTCATTATCGTAAAGCGAGAAAGGGGCGAAACCCTAAAACAGGGGAAACGGTTGAACTACCCGATAAGCAAGTACCGCACTTTAAACCGGGTAAATCTTTGCGAGAGCGGGTTGATCAATCGAAAGAAACGACTGAAATTTTATTTTAAATCCTAAAAAAGGGCTACTTTGTAGCCCTTTTTTTTATTCTTGTTCTATAATTCCTAATCCCCAGATAGAAAATACGTTTATAAGCAGCGCACCAATTGCTTACAGTCTAACTTGCATTTCTATCTAGAAATTAGGGGTAATCAACTATCTGAACCTTTTTCGGGTATTCATCTTTTCAGGATTAAGAGAAATTTTTATAATGCGTAAATTATTCATTTTTTTAATTATTATCATGCTTTTAATGTTGGGCGCTGTATTGGGGGTTTTGAATCCAAACCCTGTCGATCTCAATTTATTTGTACTTAAAACAACCATTCCTTTAGGACTTGTTTTGGCTTTGACCTTAGTGGTTGGGGCTTTATTGGGTGCATCGGTATTGTCGTTAAAGATGGGGGGGGTAAAATGGAAGCTTCGCAAGCAAGTGCGTTTAAATAAGAAGCAAACCAATCAACTTTTGGATTTAAAAAAGGAATTATCAAGTGAACGCTTGATGTTAAAAAATGATTCTAATCAGTTGATTAGTAAGGAATAGTAGGCAAGTGGTAAGTCAAAGATCTCCTAAGGTATTGGTCGCATTAGATTATGCTGATCGTCAGGCTGCATTGCAGTTTGTAGAAAAATTAACCCCAGAATTATGTCGATTGAAGGTTGGAAAAGAGCTATTTGCCGTTTCTGGCCCTCAATTTATTAAGGAGCTGATTGATCGTGGTTTTGATGTTTTTTTAGATTTAAAATATCACGATATTCCAAATACCGTTGCAAAAGCGATTCAAGCGGCGGCAAAACTCGGTGTTTGGATGGTCAATGTACACGCACTGGGAGGGCGTAAAATGATGGAGGCCGCGCGTGAATCCTTGTCAGATTGTGAACACAAACCATTATTGATTGCAGTAACGGTTTTGACCAGTATGGAGCAGTCGGATCTAAAAGAAATAGGTTTGCAAGGCACGCCTGAAGAAAATGTACTGCGCTTAGCAAGTTTAGCTCAGTCCGCTAAAATGGATGGTATTGTTTGCTCGGCTCAAGAAGTTGCGCGATTACGTCAAACATTTGATGCCAATTTTTGCTTGGTCACGCCAGGTATTCGACCTGAAGGCAGTTGTAATGACGATCAAAAGCGCATTATGACACCTAAAAAAGCAATAGAAGCGGGGTCAAGTTTTCTTGTAATTGGTCGTCCAATTACACAGTCGGATGACCCTGTTGCAGCCTTAACAGCCATTAATAATTCTTTGTAATTGAATTTAGGGTGTTGTTACGTTATAATTCGCGCCTTTCAGGCTATTGGTCTGAAATATCCTTGTCTCACTGTGCTGAACTTATTGGCATCAGGAGACTTTTTATAATCCATAAGGAAGAAATAAATGCGTCATTATGAAGTTATATTTCTAGTGCATCCTGATCAGTCTGAACAGGTTCCTGCAATGCTAGAACGTTACCGCACCCTTATTGAACAGTCTGGTGGTGAAATTCACCGTCTAGAAGACTGGGGGCGCCGTCAACTTGCTTACCTAATTAATAAGGTACACAAAGCACACTATATTTTAATGAATATTGAATGTGGTCAAGAAGCACTTGATGAGCTTGAAAATGCTTTTTACTACAACGATGCCGTATTACGTAGCATGGTTGTTAAGCAAAAAACAGCGTTAATAGAACCGTCGGTTATGTTAGCGAAAAAAGATGAAAAATTTGATAAACGTCGTGATTCACGTTCACAAGGAGCTAAAAATGGCTAGAGGATTTGGAAGAAAAAAATTCTGTCGTTTTACCGCTGATGGCGTGAAACAGATTGATTATAAAGACTTAGATACGTTGAGATCTTATATTACGGAAACAGGTAAAATTGTACCTAGCCGTATTACAGGAACAAGCGCTAAGTATCAACGTCAATTGGCAACTGCAATTAAACGTGCGCGTTACCTTGCATTATTGCCGTATACGGATCACCATAAATAATTGTTTGAATAAGCGAAAATATTTAACAGGTATAACATGCTAGGAATTGCAACTTATTCAATGAAAGGGCCTAAGCAGGCTCTGATAGCGGTTGGTTTATTTTCGGCATTGAGTGTTTTGATTGCCCCCTTTGGACTTTTAATGGGTGCAATTATTGCCTTGGTAACTTTACGCGTTTCGGTTGCCGACGGTTTTAAAGCACTTATTTGTGGTGCAGTGGTTCATGTATTACTAACGGTGATGTTAACAGGTAATTATTGGCCTGCTACCCTTGCCATTATGGAGTACATGCTTCCCGTTTGGGTAATGAGTGTCATTTTAAGGCAAACCAACTCATTGGCTACGGCACTTCAGTTTGCAATGCTGGTCGCGGGGCTTGGTCTAATTGGGTTTTATCTCATTATTCCAAACCCAAGTGAATGGTGGTTAGCACTGTTTACCCAGCATATAGCGCCTATTTTAGAAACCTCTGGAGTTGATTATCAACTTGAGTTGATTACTAAAATGATGAATTTAGTGACCATGTTGTTAGCGGTATTTGCCGTTATCTTGTGGTTCTCTATTTTAACCATCGGGCGCTGGTGGCAAAGTGAGCTGTACCATCCTGGGCAATTTAAAATTGATTTTCATCAATTGCGTTTACCTAAGACGACTGCGTATGTTGCGATTGTTTTAGCCATACTTGGATTGGTATTAGGTGAGGGCAGTGGATTAGTTTCAGATTTAACTGGAGTGGTTATTGTAGGTTTGATGTTTCAAGGCATTGCCATTGCACATCAAACGGTAGCCATTAAAAAACTGCATACCATTTGGTTGGTTGGACTGTATATCCTGTTATTTATATTTCCACAAACGATGTTGATATTAGCAACCATCGGTTTAGTCGATATCTGGATGGATTTTCGAAACCGATGGAAAAAAGAAGAATTATAGAGGTTTAAGCTATGAATGTTATTCTGCTTGAAAAAGTACAAAATTTAGGAATTTTAGGCGATCAGGTTTCAGTTAAATCTGGTTATGCTCGTAACTTTTTGATTCCTAAAGGTAAAGCAAAGCCAGCAACAAAAGAGAATATTGCGGCATTTGCTGAAATTCGTGCTGAGCTTGAAAAAGCAGCGGCGGCTGAATTAGCGGTTGCACAAGGTATTTATGAAAACTTAAATGGCCAAGTTGCAACACTTGAAGCAACGGCTGGAGACGAAGGTAAGTTATTCGGCTCTATCGGTACGCAAGATATTGCAGACGCATTTAAGTCGGCTGGGTTTGACGTTGAGCGTCGTGATGTTCGTATGCCTGATGGTGTATTGCGTCACGTTGGTACGTATGAAATTGATATTCAATTGCATACAGACGTTGTAGCTTCCGTTACGGTTGAAGTAACAGCAATCGAAGAGTAATTGTTTTACCTTTCGAACTGTTTTGAAAAAACGAGTCCATTTAAAATGGGCTCGTTTTTTTTTGACTTTACAAAAGTAAAACTTAGGGCAGGGCGTAAACACGCTCTCTTAAATGTCTATCTTCTCATTCGAGAGGGTTTGGGTGTTATAATGCTTCTTTATTTTTTTTCTCTTAAGCGCTGAAACTTTAAGCATATTCTATGAATACAAAATTGTCACACACCACGCAACCTGATGAACTGTTTAAAGTTCCCCCCCACTCTTTAGAAGCAGAACAATCTGTTATTGGTGGGTTGATGCTGGCAAATGAAGTGTTTGACGATGTGATGGAAATTGTGAATCAAAATGATTTTTATACCAAACAACATCAAGCCATTTTTTCGGTGATTAGTGAGCTGAGTCGTAACAATAAACCTTTTGATCTCGTCGCTTGTGTGGCGCAGTTAGAAGCCACAGGGCAGTTAGAGCTTGCGGGTGATAAAATTTACCTGATTGATTTGGTTAAAAATACACCGGGTGCGGCCAATATTTTATATTACGCACAGTTGGTTCGAGATAAAGCAATTTTACGCGGACTGATTACCGCCAGTAATGAAGTGGCAGAGTCCGCTTATTATCCTCAGGGTCGAGAAGTACGCGAAATTTTAGACATTGCAGAATCTAAAATCAATGCCATTGCAGAACATGGTGAAGGCAAAGAACGCCAGTATAAAACAATGGATGTATTGCTGGAATCGGCCATCAATAAGATTGATGAATTGTTTAATTCCGATGGTAATATTACGGGACAAGAGACGCATTTAACCGAGTTTGATGAACTAACCGCTGGGTTGCAAAAGTCGGATTTGATTATTGTGGCAGGTCGTCCATCGATGGGTAAAACGACATTTTCAATGAACCTTGCAGAGAATATTGCCACAAAGAACAAAGCCCCCGTAGCGGTATTCAGTATGGAGATGCCAGGGGAATCTTTGGCAATGCGTATGATTAGCTCGATTGGGCGCATTGATGCGGGTCGAATGCGAACAGGAAAGTTGGCGCAAGATGATTGGCCTAAATTAAACAAAGCGATTAATATTTTATCGCAAGCCAAAATTTTTATTGATGATACTCCTGCACTAATGATTACTGAGTTGAGAGCTCGATCTCGTCGAATTGATAAAGACGTTCGTGAGATGCAGCGTAAAGAAGCGTTGGAAGCTGGGCATGAAAACCCCGAATCAAAAGCCACTGGACTGGGATTAATTGTGGTCGACTATATTCAGTTAATGAGAGGATCGGCTAACTCAGAAAACCGAGTCAATGAAATTTCAGAAATTTCACGAGGGCTCAAGGCATTGGCAAAAGAGTTAGAAATTCCTGTCATTGCGCTCTCTCAGTTAAACCGAAGTCTTGAACAACGCCCAAATAAACGCCCTATAATGTCCGATCTTCGTGAATCGGGTGCCATTGAGCAAGATGCCGATTTAATTGTTTTTATCTACCGTGATGAAGTGTATAACGAAGAGACAGAGTATAAAGGCGTTGCTGAAATTATTTTAGGAAAACACCGAAATGGTGCTTTAGGCACGGTGCGTTTAACGTTTATTGGTGAATACACGCGGTTTGAAAATCATGCTGGCTTTGAGGTGTCTGATGGGCACTATTAAAGTTTGGACAGCAGGGGGGGAATATGTTCTATCGTCCAACCAAAGCGTATATTAACCTACCTGCTTTGCGTCATAATTTACATATTGCAAAATCCTTAGCGCCAAACAGTAAAGTGTTGGCGGTGATTAAAGCCAATGGTTACGGTCATGGCATTTGCCGAGTCGCACAACAACTGGTTGGTGCCGATGGATTTGGCGTGGCCTCCATTGATGAAGCGTTGTTATTACGCCAAAAAGGATTTTTACATCGAATTCTATTATTAGAAGGGCTATTTTCTGAAATTGAGTTGCCACTTGCGGTTCAAAACCGTTTAGACATTGTGATTCATTCGATGCATCAACTGCAATGGTTATTGCGTTATCAAACGGCTTCGGTGATCAATGTTTGGATTAAAATCGATACAGGTATGAATCGTTTAGGGTTTTCAACCGAACAAATTCCCTCTGTGATTAAACAGTTAGAAGAAAATCCAAATTATTTTAACATCCACTTGATGTCACATCTCGCCTCGGCCGATGAGGAAAGTAAATCTGCCATCGCGTTTACCCAAAAACAAATCCTGTCCTTTCAGTGTGCGACAGAAGCCTTTGATTTTCCAAAAAGTTTGCATAATTCATCAGGGTTGCAGTCTTATGCTGCATCCTGCTATGACTGGGTTCGTCCTGGTATCTTGCTCTATGGCATTGGCAGTACCAGCACTCCTTTTGATAAGCAAGCGAAGCTCAAAACCGTGATGCGATTGGAATCTGCTGTGATTGCAATCCGATGGGTAGAAGCGGGAGAGTTTGTTGGGTACGGCAATGATTGGCGAGCTCCAAAAAGAACCTGTGTGGCAGTGATTGCCATTGGTTACGGGGATGGCTACCCCAGACATGCCCCAACGGGTACGCCAGTTTTGGTGGATGGAAAGCGTGTTCCACTGATTGGTCGCGTCTCTATGGACATGATTACTGTCGATATTACAGAACACTACGAGCGCATTCATATTGACAGTTTGGCGACGCTCTGGGGGGAAGGGCTTTCTGTTGATGAGGTTGCAAAGTTTGCGAAAACCATTAGTTATGAACTGCTGTGCGGCATTACCTCGCGTGTACCAATGGTTGAAATTCAATAAGGAACTCTTTAGGAGGCTGTCCTGTTAACTTAACGAGGGGGGAGAAAAATTTAATGACCGAGAAAAGTTTTAAAATTCAATCCATTAAACCTGCATACACAGGTTTTTTTGAACTTAACATCCTTCATTTTAAGCATTTACGTTATCAAGGGGGTTGGTCAAACACCTTTAGTCGTGAGTTGTTTCAGCGTGGGCAGGCGGTGGTTGTTTTGTTGTACGACAGCTCTGAAGAACAGGTCATTTTGGTTGAACAATGTCGTGTAGGGGCGGTGTTTAATGCACAAACTTCACAAAATCAAACGCAAGCTTGGTTACTGGAACCTGTTGCAGGGATGATTGATTTGGGTGAATCACCCGAAGAAGCAGGCATTAGAGAAACTCAAGAGGAGACAGGTGCAATTATTAAGGATCTAGAGTACATTTGCCAATTTTACCCCTCCCCAGGTGCTTGCAATGAAATATTGCATTTATACGCGGCAGAGGTTTCAATCCACGAAATTGCGGAATACGCAGGGCTTTCGTCTGAAAATGAAGACATTAAAGTGGTTAAGTTAAGCTTTAACCAAGCCAAACAGATGTTATTGAATGCCGAATTTAATGTTGCCGCCACGTACATTGCATTGCAATGGCTCTTTTTTCAAAAAACACTCGGATTAAAACATGACAGACAAACGCCTTAAAGAGAATTTTTTTTATCTTTTTAGACACCATCGTATTGAGCCTAAACTCAACCGTTATGCCGTACTGTTAAGTTTGGGTGGGGTTATTGGCTGGCTCTATTTTAGCTTTATTGAAAAGTCGTTTGTTGGAAAAATGATTTCAGGCGATGCACTGATTGTGGATTTAGTACTGGGTTTGCCACTGGTTTTAATGTTCACCATTATTGTGTATGCGTGTGTTTATTGGTCTTGTAAGTTGCTTATTATTTTTTTGCTTCCTCAAGCGCTCATTCCTTATCAACTAGAAGACCCAAAGCAGGACGCGGAAACAGAACGTCAAGAAGAAGCGCATGGCAAAAATTACTGGGATAAATCAGATTCTGGTTCGACAGATGATCCAATAAAAACAAAACATGGTGACCCGCATGATTCAAAATGACGGCACGGTTACTTGCCATTTATGAGCATTCAAGCGGTTAAAACAGAATCGACTCTGCTGTTAAAATTGGCGCTACCTATTCTATTTGCACAGTTGGCATTAACGGGTTTAGGTGTTGTAGATACCTTAATGTCTGGGCAGGTTGGTACGGATGACCTTGCCGCAATCGGCTTAGGCACCAGTATTATGCTGCCTATTTTTATGTTTTCAACGGGCATTCTACTTGCCATTACGCCACTGGTGTCCAAGGCCGTAGGGGAGTCTAAACCTCAACAAATTACCCGCTACCTAAATCAAGGCGTGTGGTTATCTTTACCGCTTGGCCTGTTAAGTCTATTTGCCTTAATGAACTTAGAGTGGGTGCTAGACCTGCTAAGTTTAAACGCAACCGTTTACCAGCTCACACAAGATTATCTGTTTTACATTGCTTTTGGTATGCCCGCAATTGCGCTCTATCAGGTACTGCGATTTTTTTGGGAAGGTTTAGGCACAACCTTGCCTACCATGTGGATTAGCTTTTTTGCACTGTTGTTAAATATTCCTTTAAATGCAATTTTTATCTATGGATTTGGCTTTATTGAGCCTATGGGCGCGGCAGGTTGTGGCGTTGCCAGCAGTATCGTAATGTGGGTGATGCTGTTGTTAGGGATTTTATATGTTTTAAAATCAAAGCTAACGCGCCCTTTTATTCTCCTTAAAAGCGTGTTTTGCATTCACTGGAAACTTGGCTTGATTCCTATTCTAAGTTTAGGCATCCCTACAACCTTTGCGTTGTTATTTGAGGTTAGTCTTTTTAGTATGATTGCGCTGTTTGTTGCCCCTTTAGGCTCGATTGTGATTGCGGGGCATCAAGTTGCCATTAACTTTACCTCCCTTGCCTTTATGGTGCCTTTGAGCTTTGCGATGGCGCTCACGGTTCGAGTCGGGCTCGGCTACGGCGAGCACAATCAGGCGCAATTACGAATCAGTTTAATCACCGGTTTTCTTTTTGCAGTCGTTTTAGGCATATTACTCGCAATTGTAAGTTATTTTTTAAGAATGGAAATTGTCGATCTATACTCAAATGACCATGAGGTGCTTTATTTAGCCGCGTCATTACTCGTGTTTGCCGCTATCTATCAAGTATTTGATGCGCTTCAAGTGACCGCCGCAGGCGCACTAAGAGGGTTTCATGATTCACAAATCACCATGTTAGTCACTTTTATTAGTTACTGGGGGGTTGGTTTAGGGTTGGGCTATGTCTTTGCGTTTACCAATTGGATTTTTGAGCCAATGGGCGTTCAAGGCTTTTGGCTGGGGATTGTTTTGGGGCTGTTACTGGCTGCAATTTTGCTACCTTTGCGATTAAAAAGGGTGTATCGCCTTGCTTTTAGAACATGAATTACCTCAAACCACTTGTTTATGTGGGTCAGAAAAACTGTATCATCAGTGTTGTCTTCCTTTTCACAGTGGAGAACGTTACCCAGAAACCGCAGAGCAGCTCATGCGTTCGCGTTATGTTGCCTATGTAAAACAGTTAAGTCCTTATTTATTGCAGACGTGGTGCTTGAAAAACCGACCCGAAAATATTGAGTTTGATCCGAATATTATTTGGAAAAAATTAACCATACACAGTAAAAAGAAAGGGCGTAAAAAAGACCGTGAAGGTTGGGTTAGTTTTAGTGCAATCTATGAAGTCTCGTTTAAAGGCTTACTGCTGAAAGAAAAGAGCTTTTTCTTACGCGATCAAGATAATCATTGGTGTTATGTTAGCGGTTTATTTGAACCCGTGTAATTCGCTATGCATAGGGGGGGGATAAAATAGGGGCGCATTACGTTGAATGGGTGGATTTAATGTTATAATTTTGTTCTTTATTTCCATTGAGTTTCGGCATGTTTATGCAAGGCTGTACTCCAAAGTTCAAACAGGTTTTTTAAGTAATGAGTCAACATGCAAAAACAGACGCGGCAGAGCGTCCCGTTAACTTTATTCGCAATATTATTAATGACGATTTAGCGAGTCATAAGCACGATCGTATTCACACACGGTTTCCTCCTGAGCCAAATGGCTATCTACACATTGGTCATGCTAAATCCATTTGTTTAAACTTTGGGTTGGCGCAAGATTATCAAGGGCAGTGTAATTTACGTTTTGATGACACCAATCCCTCT
>VAPF01021995.1_pt1 | contig 11319 bp, 9 predicted proteins | sample 3393931 | NCBI WGS metagenome assembly VAPF01 (sample SAMN08290437, study PRJNA428436) | hydrothermal vent metagenome | isolation source: Deep-sea hydrothermal vent chimney | place: Atlantic Ocean: South-mid Altantic Ridge | depth 2773 m m | reverse complement strand
CCCCCTTTTCCCCCCCCCCCCCCCCGGCAAGCGAAACAATCCTGTGGGAGAACCGGGATGAAAGGGGATATCGCGAATTATTTGCCGAAGATACCTTTTATCAGACCATCAAGTGAGCCCCCTTCTTTTTCCCCGGCCTCTCCGGATTCTTCTTTCCGCCCTGGAAGAATCTTTAATAATTCATCTGCTACTTTCTTTCTGAATTTCTCGACCGCTTTCTTCCCGATAGTCCTGGTGTCGACACTGTATGATGGTTTTGACAGCGTTCCCGTAACTCTCAGCGGAATGCTGCTCCAGCCTTTTTCTTCGGACAGAAAACCGGATATGGCCGACTGACTGACAAGTCTGGGCGCCAGTCTTTCAGAGATCCTGGCATTAATTCCGATATCCAGCGTCTCATCCAGTCCGATAGCGCCTGATGCGTCCAGGATTAAATCCTTATTCGTAATCAGACTTGTCAGATTAATGATGCCTCCGGCTATTGTAAAGCGGCCGTCAGCCTTTTGTATCTCGATTTCTTTTAATTCCTGCAGGCCTAAAAACATCAGGAGACCTCTGCCGACTTCATCATTTTTAATGGCGCCGTCTGCTATCGAAAATTGTCCGCTTCCTTTCAGATTGCGCTGTATGTTCTCCTTTATAGTGCCGGAGCCGGAGATTTCAGCCTTTGCAATGACAGTACCGTAAAGTTTGTCCTTTGCTTTGGGTGCGAAGGCTTTTGTTATATCTTCAAGTTTTATCCCTCTTATATCCGCATTTATGCGGTAGCGCGTTCCTTTTCTGTTGAGGTCAAGAGAGGAGCTGGCCGTGAAATTTCCGCTCAGAGTGTCACCGCGCATCTTTATTATTCTGAATATATTGTCTTTTAGTTCATACCGACCGCTGAAATTGGTTATGGATAATCCCCTGTACACGGTCTTTTTTATATCTATATCCCCCCTGGCTGTCAGCTTAAGTTTCACCGGGCCGGGTTCCTCCCGGACTGTTGTGGCCTGAACGGGTGTTTTGGCTTCTTCTGTTTCCGTGGCCCCGGGAATCAACTCATCAAGATTGAGCATGTCAGACTTGATATCTATCCGTATGTCCGGATATTCGAGGTAGTCCCTGATCCTCCCGGCTATATCGACCGTGGACGATCCTGAAAGGAGTTTCACCCCTTCAAGCTTTATACTGTCGGGTTTGATTATCACTGAACCGTTTAAGACCGGGTGAATGTCATCTTGTGATAAAGAGACCTTGTTCATCTCCAGCCGGCCGGTTAAATTCAGCCGCCCTTCCTTTGAATCCGGCCTGTTGATATCCAGATCCAGGGACAGATATCCACCAAGCGACATGCCCTTGGGCAGGAATTCTGCGAATATCCCCTCTATAGTGGAAAGCGCGATTTCCGGCGCCTTGATATTAAGTTGCACTGCGGCCTCTTCATCATACGCAACCGTACCTTTCAGGCTTAACGGAACGCCCATGATCTCCGCATTAAGTGAATTGACCGTCAGTTTTTCCGAAGCCAGATCAACCTCTATGTCATATACTGTCTCTGTTCTTATCTCCCCGAAAGGCTGCCGTCCGTCCTTTAGTGAAACCTCTAATATGTTTATCTTAAATTTTCCTTCCGACGCCAGGGCTTCTCTTGAAAGCCCTTTAATGTCCAGGGCCGCGTTAATCGAGAGTTTTACGTTTTTTATATCGCCTGCCGGCTCATAATAGTCAAGCACCGCGTTTTTTATCGAAACAGCCTTTACCGCCAGGGTTACAGGCAGGGATGAAGTTTTTTCTTCAGGTTTTTTTCCTTCCTGCCCGGCACCTCCGGCCCTTGCCATGTCGGAGAAATTGAATGAGCCGTCAGGGTATTTCTTTATATGGACCTCGGGATCTATAATGCTCAGTTCGTCTATAACCAGTCTCCTTGAAAGAAGGGGCAGAAGCTGATATTTAAGAATAAAATCCTTTGTTTTTATAAAGACATCTTCCCCGTTTTCTTCTTTAATCTCAAAATCCCTTACAACGATACCCTTGAACAGGCTCACCTTTATCCGGCCCAGTCTCACCTTTCTGTTGAGAGATTTTTCGGCCGCCTCTGTAACAAATGACCTTACGCGTTCATCGGTCAGGTATGACTTTACAAACAGAGAAATTCCGGCAAATACTATCGCCAGAACGGATAAGGTAATGATCAGGACTTTAACTGTTTTTTTCATTTTTATTCTTCCAGTCTTCTTCCTATTCCAACCATGTATATTGTCGAATGTTTGATCCCATCCAGACCGATCAACTCATCCACTTCTCGATCAAAGTATCCGCATATATTTACGCTGCCCAGTTCCATCGCGGTGGTAGTCAGATTAATATTCTGCGCGACATGACCGGCTTCCAGGAAGACAAAGCGATATCCCCTGGGTCCATATTTGAAGGTCTCCCGTTCGAATATGGCGGTGATGAAAATCATTAGCGATGTATCAAATGCCAGATTGCTTTGAATTGAGGTCAGGGTTTTGGAAATATCGGTCGTCAAATCTTTGTTGATGAGATGTTGAATGCTGTTTTTTACCGGATTGTAATGATACAGGCCATTATCCAGTTCTTTTACATATCTGGCATGAAAATAAATTTCGAGCGGATATAAGGCGCCGCCGGAAGGGACTGTGCGAAACGCCCTGGAGTACTTTGATTCCTGGTTGTCCCTGGTTATGCCGTATGAGTAATGGAGAATGGTTGTGATGTCTTCGATACTTAATTCACATGGCTCCATTTTTCGGGAAGTTACTCTGTTGAGAATAGATTCATCCAGAGATAGCCTTAGTGGCGTCAACTTGCGCGGTAGATCAATATTCGGGTATTCATCGTAGGGAAGAGACTCATGCATTTCCTTCATTCGCGCAACTATAAAAGATTCCGGCAGCACGGGATAGCTGTATCTGCCGACTTTGGAATTTTCATGAAAAATCTCCCATACATTGTTATCTGTGTCTGCCGAAGGGGAAAGTAATTTCCTGATGGTTTCGTTGGTCATGTTTAATCTCCTTCTAAGGATATGGATGCGGGTATGGATTGTCCCCGGATTCCGGAGTTATGCCTGTGTACCCAAGCTTTTGAGGCGTTGTCCAGAGACGCTCCCCACCAAGGGCGCGGTTGGTATGTCCCATATAAAGCGGATGAAAACCCGGGATCAGGGCATGAATAACGGACAGGCCGAGATCACGAATATCAGGTGTGGTCAGGTCGGCGATTAACACCCTGTGATTTAACGAATTCACCAGGGAACAGAGTTTTTTTAAATTATCACCCGCTGTTCCAGTCGTCAGGTCCTTTATTTCTCCGAAATCAATACGTTCTTCGGAGGCAAAGGCAAAGTTCGCCTTGTCCTCATTGTCATGGTCCGCCCAGAATGCGAGGTGGCCCGTTTGGTCTTTTATGTTGTGATATGCCGGTGGGTCCCAGATAAAAGGGTCCGTATATGTCTTGATTAATCTTGAATACCGCCGCGTATGCGCCAGTTCTTCCAGGCTTTTTCTGGCAGCTTCCTCAGGATCCAATGAAGTTGCGGCCGCAAACACCAGGGCGGGCGAAGCGGGTTCAGGGCAGGATAAAACGGAAAGAATAGTCGGCACCTCGACATCTGTTGTTATATTCAGCATTGTTACTGTTGATCCGTCACGCTCAAATCTCTTCAGAAGTTCATAGTTGTAATTGCTGAGAGTTTCTACACGCAATTGGGGCGGAGAAGTTTGGGCCTGCCAGAAAATTGTGAATGCGTCGCGCTCGATCGTTTCATAAATGCCTGCTATGGCTGCTTCGGCATAACTGCAATGGCAGGCGAGGCCGGTTGAAATAGGCTGAGCGATTGGAGTCTCCCGGGTATTTTTTTCATAGAAGTAAGGAACATAGACCATGGAGGCCGGCAGATGACATTGTTTGCCTGTCAGCATATCCATTGCCGGAGTCCAGCGGATGTAAGTTGAAGTATTAAAACGACTCCACGCAAAGTTGTTCTGATTGTATTGCTCCCGGCTATAAATGGCAAACTCGTCCGGGTGCGCGCAATCGAAAGAAGCCGACGCGTATGATTCCAGGGGGAAGAGATTTTTATGATAGATGGCGGAACAATACCTTTCAACGGCTTCTCCCATGGCTTTGGCGATCGCAATCTCCCTGTGAATTGAAGCGCCGCCGGTATGCGCAAAGTTTTTCTGTCCACAAAAGGCCCCTGTGTTGCAGGCAGATGCATAATAATGGAAAAAATCCGGATTACCGGCCTCCCTGGGGAGTTCTGTAATGGAATGGATAATTCCTACTTTATCATCCAGAAGATAATCAATAATATCAAAAATTCTGCGTAATTCCATGATTTCCCTCCTGTTATGTCGTATGGTTTTTATTATGAAAAGCAGGTTGACTTAAAACGGAGGAGGGTGAAAAGCTGTGTGTCTTGATGTTGTTCTCCGTACGATTTTTCAAGGGGCTGCAGACCGGGCAAAATGGTAGTTTGAGTACCTTGCGTGATTTCATTTCAGGTGCCAGCATTTTTATTTCTATTAAATTTCCCATCTGTGGCAGCATAATCCCGCTATAAAACCTGAGTAATTCCATTAACGCCACATCAGCAAGAATAAATGCCATCGAGGGATGAAATCCGTTAACCTTTTGCCTGTCAAACGCGGCGAATTCCGAGAGGCGTCTTGCTTCGAAATCTATCATGTTGGCGTTTTCCCTCAAGCGGAGGCATTCATAGCATGCTGTTTCTCCTGGTTGTACGAACGGCCCTATATAGCCAATCAATCTTTCAAGCACAATGGGCATGAAGTTGCACTTAATGTCCAAGCAGAAGCTGTTCCATTCACTTATCGCGGGACTGACACCGAAATCAGATGTTGCGATGATACAGTCTGTGCCGGGTGGTGTCTTCCGCCATGTTTGATAAGATACAGGCTGGTATTCCGGAAAAGGCCATAATTTCATGTCCGGCTTGTCATCATTGAACATTCTTGAGTTGCGCAGCAGCGGATCATCGATGATGCTGAAATTTGTTATTCCTGACTCCAGAAGGGAAGCTGTTAATTGTTTTGATATGAGATTAACACCGGCAATCGTGAACTGATAGCTGTTCAGATTTTTTTTCACATGCGCGTTATCGGCGCCGAAATGCCAGTAAAAAACGTCCAGACTGCTTTCGGGCTTAACCTCGGTAGCTTTATTCGTTACCAGGATGTTTTTGTTTATGAGGTGGTTGATCAGCTTATTTACGGCTGGATGGTCCGGCCCCGCGAAAATGCTTATGATCTTCTCAAGTGTAGTGCCCTCGCCATCTGCGGCCCGGAGTATGCCCTTTACGATATCTTCGGCATTATCGCCGACAATACTGATTTCTATGCTCCCCCGGATAATATTAATTCCATTGACGGTGGATATGAGCTGGACCGGCAGCGCTCTGATTATCTGTGGTTCATTCATTCTAAGCTCCCTTCGATATTTGATCCCATATTGTTACTGATATATCTTAAAATGTATTGCTGTTCTGCAATTCCCCGAATTTGGCTGTAATCCCGGAAAAGTTTTCATAGGATGCAAAAGTATTGCGCAATTTTGTATATTCGGCCATGAATCTGTCTTCGGCCAGAACAGTCCCGGTGACCGGATGCTGCAGGTCAAAGTAATTCCATGCAGGTCTTCCATTTGACTGGAGTTTTGTAATCTTATCAAAAGATTTCAGGTGTTCTGTTCCCGGTAAGGGTGTTAGTATTGAAAATAGAGGCCTATCAATTTTATGGTGTTCAATAAATCTGGTGAGTTGCTGGAAATTGCCTTCAGTATAATTTGTATTAACAATGAACCCCGCCGAGACCTCCAACCCAAGTTTCCTGGCGATTTTCAGGCCGTGTTCGATCTCGTGTAAGGCGATTCCCTTTTTATAAGCCCTGAGTTCTTCGGAGAAAATGGTTTCGATACCAAGAAACACTCCTTCGAGGCCGATATCTCTCCACGCTTTCAGCAGGTGCGGATATTTAATTATGGTGCTTATCCTGCAGTATGCGAAATACTGCTTATGGATATTCATCTCTTGTATTCTCTTGGCCAGTTTTTCCATCCGCTCCGGATAGATGAATGGCTCATCATCAACCAGGAAGATAAAAGGCTCCTGAATTTCAGCCAGCTCTTTTACTATATTATCAGTTTGTCGTGTATGGTATTTACCGCCGGTAACTTTCCACAGAGCACAAAAAGAACAACGAAATGGACAGCCTAAAGACGTTCTGATAAGGGCTATTGGTTTCATTTGGCCGATGAAGTAATGTTTTCTGTGTTCAGTGTTCAGCTCACGGGCCGGCATGGGTTGATCGTCAAGAGAAGGAACAGGCTGACTGCCGCAGCAGATAAATGAGCCGTTACTCTGGAGCCATATTCCGGAAATTCCTTTCAGGAAAGTATCGTTGATCAGAGATTTAAGTATCAGGTCAAGTGTCTGCGTGCCTTCACCTATTATCACGGCGTCGACTTCATGCTCAAAAAAATCTCCCGGCATAACTGTTGCGTGGTGTCCCCCGATGAGGATTTTACAATCCGGCAGTAATTCTTTGATTTTTTTGCAGATTTCCAATATGCCTGAAACATGCATGGAAAGCCCTGTGATACCGACTATATCTGCTTTGAACTGCTTCAGGGTATCTTCGAGTGTTATATCATGAAACCTGAGATCTAAAATACGGACATCGCAAAAGTTCTCTTTAGCCACTGCTGCAAGGTATTCCAGGCCTAAAGGTTCAGTTATCGCCCCGGTGTCGGCGTAAGAAATTATTTCTTCATTCCGGTTTGGATATATCAAAAGCATTTTGGGGGTCATGAAGTTCCACTTCTGAAATTTTTCTCTCTATTGCGTTTCATGATTATACAAAGTTCGGGGACGTGAGTTTAACATCCCGCGTCCCCGTAATCCTTATTGTCATCCGTTATTTATTAAGCGGTACAGCAACAGCACGGCGTGCATGTGCAGCAGCAACATGCGTCACCTGTAACTTCAACCTGCCTTTTGTCGTAATGATCAAAGGCCTCCTCGAAAGAATGTACATCACTGATTGTCAATTGCAGCCCGGTTTTTTCCGCGAAATCATTAACGATTTCGTCTTCCGATTTCCCCTTTTCCGCAGACTTTTTAGCGAAAATGCGTAAATTCACCAAATCGCCCAGCGTTAAACTTTGGGCATTCGGGGTTAAAAGAGATGCTTCTTCTTCTGTGAGTCCGAGATCCGTGATCCTGGTTTTTAAATCTTTCATTGCCGAATTCCTTTCTAAAAAGATTTTAAGCGTTTTCCATGGTAAGGTTTGTTAAATCAACCTTCCGCCTCTGCCTTTTCAGCTAACTTTTTCTTCATTACATAATGTATTTAAGCGTCCGCCTCCTTATTTTTTGAAAATTAACAGTTAATTTGTATTTACACTTAATCAAGTTATCAGGCCCGGCTTTTATTGTCAATAGAAATTTTTTAAATCCCCCCGGTTTAGAAGTGAAACGGTTTTATTGTTCGGAATTTTACAGTTTGCAGCTTCTTAACCTTAACCTTGCATAAATGCACTCATGTTTAGTCCTTCAGTTCTTATCGCAGCTTCTGGTGCAATCAACACGAAGACGCCGGTTGTAGCCGTTAACTCCTTTCTACGGCAAGTCAGAGCCTTCTTCTGAAGATAGCGAAGAACTTTTCCCTGATCTTTTCTAAGAGCGGTCTCTTCAGCCATTTTTCGAGGGTTATCTTTTCCGATATCTCCAGGTCTTCATAGAAGATTTCCGACATCTTCCCGCCAAAGGATTCGTCTATTATCCCGACATTGCCTTCGTCGTTTCTCCTGAGCGACTGAAAATCCAGGTTCGCGGAGCCTATTATGCCCCATATCCCGTCGAAGACGGATGTCTTTGCGTGGAGTATCTCTCCATGGTAATTATATATTTCAACGCCGGCCATCAGCAGTTTCGTGAAAAATGCCCTTCCCGCGTAATGTGCGGCTGTGATATCGGACTTTCCGGGCAAAAGCAACTTTACGTCCACTCCTCTCTGTACCGCATCCGCCAGTATCTGCATCATCCTTCTGCTAGGGGTAAAATAGGCAGTTGTCAGGTATATGCTCTTTTTAGCGTGATTAATGCTGTAGTAGAGCAGTTTCCTCATATTTCGCCTTCCCTTGGCGGAACTCGCAAAGATCGGGAGCACCGGGATACCGTCCTTCAGCGGTTTTACATCTTTATCGAAATGTATCGGCACGCCTTTCCATGTTTTCCAGCTCTTGCTGAAAGTCTCAAAGAGCGTTTTGGCGATTGGCCCCTCAAGGAATATGCCGGTATCCCTCCACCCCCTTTTTTTATTATGGATTCTATGGTAGCCCCTGTATTCGTTTGCGATGTTCAGCCCTCCGGTGAATGCCCTGGTCCCGTCGATTATGATGAGTTTTTTGTGGTCCCTGCGGACATAATGAAACGGCTCGGTCCACTTAAATGGATAGGACGCCCTTATCCGCACTCCTGCTTCTTTGAGGCTTCTCCAGAATTTCAGAGAGGTACCGAATGACCCGAAATGGTCATAGAGGATGTATACACTGACGCCTTCGGATGCCTTCTGTTTCAGGATTTCAGCTAACTCCGTCCCTGTTTCGTCGTTTCTGAATATATAAAATTCAAGGCATATCAACTCCGTTGCCTTTTTAACAGATTCGAATATGTTCAGGAACAATTCCTTGTCTTTCCACGAAATCGTGACTTTATTCCCGTCCGTAAACGGCGTTCCATATACATTCTGAATATTTTTTCTTGAGAAAAAAGTGTCTGTGTCAGCGGTATTCATATTAATAAATATTGCCTAAATAGAATTTTCTGTCAATCGCATATCTCAGGGCAGCCCCCCCGCAGGCCATTTTATGTTATTTTCTTTTCCGTGGATTGTGCTTCTTTGATGCTCCGGTGGATATTTCTTTCGGAATGAACTAAAATTAAATAACAAACTATTTTTGACTGAAAGAGATTAATGAAAATATATATAAAGAATATCAGGGAGGCAGACTGTGTCTGTGATGCCCTGGTTCTCCCCTCTGCGGAAAAGGACACGACTTTTCATGAGAATCTGCATCCTTCTATTTCGAGTCTTATAAAGAGGCTGTTTTTGAAAGAATTCAGTGGCAAGCAGAATGAAGTCCTCCTGCTCCCCGCCCCTGATGATATTAAAGCTGAAAGGATTCTGCTTGTCGGTCTCGGCAGGAAAGATCAGGTTTCAGCGGAAAAGGTGAGGCAGGCCGGCGGGAAGGCCTCTGGCTATCTGCGTGATATGGGGATGAAGAGCATTGCGCTTTCAACAGTGGCGCTCTCATCCTTTAAAATATCGCCATCGGTTTTTATCGAGGGGGCTCTGCTCGGACTTTATAAATTCAACAGATACAAGGCGGGAAACAATAACAGGAAGATAGACGGATTTACACTTCTTTCAAAGGCGTCAAAAGGGCTTGACGAAGAACTTAAATGGGCTGGGACCCTCTGTTCTTCGGTGAATTTTACCAGGGACATGGTAAACACTCCGGCCAATGACATGACTCCGACACATCTTGCGAAGGCAGCCTTGTCTCTAAAGGGAAAAAAGCTTACGGTTAAAGTCCTGGAAGCAAAGGATGCGAAAAAGCTCGGTATGGGGGCTTATCTTTCCGTTGCCCGTGGGTCGGAAGAGCCGTCCAGATTCATAGTGCTGGAATACAAGGGAACAAAGGCGGCTCCTGTTGTGCTGATAGGAAAAGCAATAACATTCGACAGCGGCGGCATATCATTAAAACCTGCCGAAAGCATGGAGAAGATGAAATATGATATGGCCGGCGGCGCTGCCGTCCTCGGAATTTTTAAGGCTGTCTCTGAACTGGAGCTCCCTGTTCATATCGTGGGGATACTGCCTGCAACGGAAAACCTGCCTGGGGGGGCTGCCTCAAAACCCGGCGACGTTATCAGGACTATTGAAGGGAAGACTGTCGAGATTATCAATACAGACGCAGAGGGCCGCCTGGTTATCGCGGATGCGATCGGCTATGCCAAACGCTTCAACCCGCGATTAATCATAGATATAGCAACCCTGACCGGGGCGTGTTCCATAGCGCTTGGAAATGAGGCGATGGCAATGGCCGGAAATAACGGGGAATTGCTTGATAAAATGAGGGAATCCGCTCATAATACATATGAGCGCGTCTGGGAAATTCCACTTTATGAAGAATACCGGGAATACCTGAAGAGTGATATCGCGGATATCAAAAACAGCGGCGGCAAAAACGGCTCGCTCGTCACGTCAGCTTATTTTTTACATGAATTTACGGGAGACGTTCCATGGGCCCACCTGGATATAGCAGGCACTGCATGGGTGGACAAGGAAAAACCATATATACCCAAAGGCGCGTCGGGCATCGGAGTAAGGCTGATTCTGGATTTACTAAGGCGGCTATAATGAGATTGTTCAAACTTATATTAATAATATCTTTTCTGCTGGTACCAGGTGTTTCGTTCGCGTGGGGGCCCTTAACGCATATATATCTCGGAAATGAACTCTTCTCACTAGCCCCGCTTCTTCCAGCTGGTCTGCTCGAAATCATCAGGCGGTACAGGAAGGACTTTATTTACGGAAATCTTACGGCCGACATCATAATCGGGAAAAAATATCTGCCGAAGAATAAATGCTCGCATAGCTGGGATGTTGCCTTCGATCTCTTCAAGGCTGCCAAAACAGACCAGCAGAAGGCCTTTGTCTATGGTTATATGAGCCATCTCGCGGCTGACACTGTTGCCCACAATACATATACTGTTGATAAAAAGAATATCGGGCATACAATAATGGAGATGAAGGCCGACAGCATTATTGACAAGAGATACTGGATACAAGCCATTGCGATCGAGAGGAAGATACAGGTCAGAAATGACGATTTTCTCGAAAATTCACTCAAGAGGCTGGTCTTTTCTTTCAAGACCAACAAGAGAATATTTAAGGGAATGATATTGCTTTCAGTCTTTAACCAGGAGAAAATAGGCGATTTCATAGACAGAAACCTTGCGACGTCCCTGCCGATCAGGGAGACGATAGAGGCGTTGCATCAGGAATCGAGCGATAAGATAATAGATCTCTTCCAGAACTGGGAAGCTTCAGAGGTTGTTAAAATAAATCCGAACGGTAATATTTACAGGGGAAGACTGAGCAGACTGCTCCTGAATTCGTAAAAATCAGCTGTTGTTAATACCCCGACATCCCCTTCTGATCCGTTGTTCTCTTCGTGATGCATCTTTTTCCCGTTAATGTTGCGTGAACAGCGCCTCTGCCTGCT
>VAPF01066532.1_pt1 | contig 11334 bp, 8 predicted proteins | sample 3393931 | NCBI WGS metagenome assembly VAPF01 (sample SAMN08290437, study PRJNA428436) | hydrothermal vent metagenome | isolation source: Deep-sea hydrothermal vent chimney | place: Atlantic Ocean: South-mid Altantic Ridge | depth 2773 m m | reverse complement strand
TGGCTGATCACTCGGCTGATCGAATGTCTGTTCGTCGTCTGCGTCTGTTTGTTCGATGCTTATGTCATCTTGTGTTTGCGGCGTAAAATTATTTTCAGCGGAATCCTGATGCGAGTAATCAATCAGAGCCGATTCGAAGGTGATTGATTCATCGGCTGTCTCATTGTCTGATTCGTCGCCGTCGTTATCGTTATCGTTATTGTTATCGGCCGGCGCTTCGTCGTCTGCTATTTCATCTTCGGCTGTCTCGATGTTGACAGTGACATCATCATCAATGAATTTATCGATAGCGCCGATTCGGGGTTCGGTGTCGTCGATTTCGAGAATGTTGCTTTCATCGTTAAACAGATCGAGTGTGTTGTCGTCGTTGTGCATTTCGTCAGTGACGATTATCTTTTCGTGGATGGCCGCCGTTTCGTCGCTTTCGTCTTCGATGATATCATCGAGGATGGGGATATTTTTCGGGTCGTAGTCAGGCATGGTGATTTGCTGGTTTTAATTATTTGTTCGACTCGACTTTGTCCAGCACATATTGTGCGAGCAGGCCGACGGGTCTGCCAGTTGCGCCTTTATCCTTGCCGCTCTTCCAGGCCACGCCGGCGATGTCTAAATGCGCCCAGTTATATTTTTTGGTGAAGCGCGACAGGAAGCAGGCGGCAGTGATGGTGCCCGCGCCTTTGCCGCCGATGTTGGCTATGTCAGCAAAGTTGCTTTTGAGTTGTTCCTGATAATCATCCCACAGCGGCAGTTGCCAGCAGCGGTCGCCGCTGGTCTGACCAGCAGAGAGCAGGTCATTGGCCAGCGGGTTGTGGTTGCTGAGCAGGCCGGCAGGGTGTGCGCCTAAGGCGACGATGCAGGCACCGGTTAAGGTGGCGATATCGATCACCACGTCGGGCTCGAATTTTTCGGCGTAGGTTAAAGCGTCACATAATATAAGTCGGCCTTCGGCATCGGTGTTTAAAATTTCGATGGTCTGGCCGGACATGCTGGTGACTACATCACCGGGACGGCTGGCGATGCCATCGGGCATGTTTTCAACAGTGGGGATGATGCCAACAATATTAATCGGCAGTTGTAACTCGGCGCAGGCGCTGAGTACGCCGATGACGCTGGCTGCGCCGCACATGTCGTATTTCATTTCGTCCATCGCCGCGCCGGGTTTCAGACTGATGCCGCCGGAATCGAAGGTGACGCCCTTGCCAACAAAAACGATAGGTGCCTGTTTTTTATCACCGGCGGAATATTCCATGGTGATCAGTTTGGCCGGTTCATGGCTACCTTTGGAAACCGACAGCAGGGAACCCATGCCGAGTTTTTCCATGTCTTCTTCTTCCAGCACGCTGGTTGTTATCGCATCGTGCTGGGTATCAAGTTTGATGGCCTGTTTCGCCAGGTAATCCGGGGTACACATGTTGCCGGGCAGGTTGCCCAGATCTTTCGCCAGGTGGATGCCGGCGGAAATGGCCATGCCCTGACGTACCGCCTGCTCACCCAGCATCAGCTGACCGCGGCCATTAACGCTGAAGATGAATTTTCTTAACGGGCGGCGTGGCTCTTCTTTTTTGGATTTGAGCTGGTTGAATTTGTACAGGCACTCGTTGATGGCTTCGATGGAGTGCTGGATTTTCCAGCTGATGTCTTTGCGTTTGACCGGCACCTCGGTGAGGTAGGAAGCGATCTCGGTGGCACCGCTGGCTTCCAGTGTTTTTACCATGGTGCAGTTTATTTTGTAGAAAGTTTTGACGGTGATGTCTTTTTCTTTGCCACAGCCGATCAGCAAGACGCGGTCGCATAAAGTGTTTTCGACATTGTGTAATAACAGAGTGTTGCCCAGGTCACCTTCGATTTCGCCACGGCGTACCAGGTTGGAGATGTAACCGTTGCTGGCTTTGTCGATAATTTTTGCTGATGAGGAAAGTTTTCTGGAAGCAAAAACCGGGATCACAACACAGCCGATACGCTGCTTTTCGGGGTTGCCACTCTTTACTGTATATTCCATGGGGTCTCCGCAATATAGGGTTTCGTTTGTCGTCAACGACAAAAAATAATAGTGTGGATTGTATGCAATTTAAACAGGCGGGGGTAGTGAAATGTTCGTTTTTTAGGTCATTCTTGAGTTATCTCATGAATTTTTGTCGTTAGCAGAAGTTTTCAGGTTAAACTTCTGTAATTACAGGATTTAAATTCTACCCGCTGCCATCCTATGAAGCTGACAATTATTGACAAATATATTGCAAAAGAATTGCTGGTTTCCTGCCTGTCGGTGCTGTTTATTTTGCTTATTATCGTACTCAGCACTGAGCTGGTTCATCTTTTGAGCTGGGTGTCGCAGGGCTTTATTCCGCTCTCTGCATTGTTACCCTATCTGACCAACAGCCTGTTTGAATTTACCGTGGTGCTGATTCCGCTCAGCCTGCTGATGGGCATACTGATTGCCTTCGGGCGGCTTTATCGTGACAGTGAAATGGCGGCGATCATGTCGGCAGGTATTGGCCCTTTGCAGTGGTACCGACCATTGATGATGATTGCTGTGCCGACCACGATATTATTATTGTTGTTGATGATGTTTGTTCGGCCAATGCTGACCATTCAACGTGCAGAAATTACCGCTGAACTTCAGAGCAAAGCGGAGGTTGATACTCTGCTGGTAGGGCAGTTTAATCGGGCCAGCAAAGGTGGCGGTGTGCTGTTTCTGGAATCGGCAAACAAAGATAGCAAACAGATTGATAATGTGTTTTTTCAGCAGCGTCGCGACGGCAAGAACCACGTCGACCTGGCTACCAGTACCAGCAGTCGTTATAACGAGGACGGCCGTCGATACATGATGATGTATGGCGGTACGCATTATATTGGTAATGCGGGTGACGCTGATTTTAAAATTATAAAATACAAAGATTATGGTGTTTATGTCGCTAAGAAGCAGGTGGTGGCGCATTTTTCTGAAAAGTCCAAAAGTACCGCCGAACTCTGGCAGTCGGTGACAGCAAAAGATCAGGCTGAACTGCAATGGCGATTTGCGCTACCGCTGGCAACCATCATCGTTGCTTTTATGGCGTTGCCGCTGAGTCATACTGATCCGCGAAGTGGCCGTTACGCCAAACTTGCGTTGGCGCTGATTCTGTACCTGATATATTCCAATTTTCTTGGTGTTGCGCAGACCTGGATTGTGCAGGAAAAAGTGCCTTTCTGGGTCGGTATCTGGTGGGTGCATCTGATTGCTATCATCTTCACTTTTTATCTATTAAAACGCAGCGGTTATTTAACCGGTTTTGGCTGGAATAAAAAAGGAGCAAGCAGTGGTTCTTGATCGCTACATTGCAAAGGCCGTTGTTTCAGGTTGTTTGATAGCCTGTTTTATCATGTTGTCGATTTTTGCATTTGTTGATTTTGTCTCGCAGTTAAATACCGTTGGCACCGGTGATTACGGTGCGCTACAGGCCGCGATATTTGTTTTGCTGCGCTTGCCGCAGCGGCTGTATGATTTGTCGCCGTCGATTTTGTTACTCGGTGGCATCTTGTCTCTTGGTGCGATGGCGGCAAATTCCGAGTTGATCGTGATGCGCGCATCAGGCATCAGCACCATGCGCATCACGCGTTCGGTATTACAGACTGGTTTTGTAATTGCGATTCTGGTTGCACTGCTGGGTGAGTACGTGGTGCCATCGGCGACCAGAATGGCAACCTCATACCGCGCTCAGGCGATAGAGAAAAAATTGATCGTTGGTGGCACCAATGACCTCTGGGCGCGTGATGGTAACCGCTACGTTAATGTAAAAAAAATATTACCTGATCATCAATTGCATGATATTTATGTGTATGAGCTGGATGATAATCGTCAGCTAAGCACGATGATTTATGCAGAACACGCACAATACCAAAATGATGAGTGGCTGCTGGATGGTATAAAGCGTTCCGAGATATCAGACAGTGGCGTGGTTACCACTTTTGAAAAGCAGCTGAGACTTAAGCGGCTTATTTTACTGGAACTGTTTACTGTTCTGGAACTGCGTTCAAGTGATATGTCGGCGGTTGAACTGCTAACGTATAGCCAGTATCTCCAGGACAATAAACAGGATGACGGTGAATACAGACTGGCCTTCTGGATAAAAGTATTTACCCCGTTTACCTGTCTAGCAATGTTATTGATCGCCATGCCCATTGTGTTTACGACATCACCACGAAGTGGTGGCGTTGGTCAGCGTTTGATGCTGGCGCTGCTTATTGGCATTGTTTATTTTGTGATTAACCGCTCGATCAATCATTTAGGTCTGGCGATGAATGTGGCACCGATATTGAGTGCATCGATTCCATTGCTGCTGGTGACAGCGATAAGTCTGTACTTTATGAGACGGGTCAACTAAACCTGTTTTATTTTTCCGGTCGTAAATCAATCAGTGTGGTTTTGCTGATCATGTCATGCCAGCTGCGATTTTTTTTATCGAATAACGACCATAAAAATCCTAAGCCGAAAACTCCCCATGAAATGATGGCGCTAAAAAAACGTATCGCTGCTATTTTCCAGTCTATCGGCACGTCATCGCTCTGTAACTGAATACGCCAGGTTTTCATGCCCAGTGACTGGCCGCCGTGTATCCAGAACCAGGCGAAATACAGGTAGCATGTGCCGACCATGAAAATCACATACAAAGGACGAAAGCTGTCATTAGTTTCAATCGCTTCACCATGGTTTAGGGTCATTGCAATGGCAGCAATAACTAGCAAGATAGCTGTCAGTAGAAAAGCGTCATAAAAAATAGCAAACAGGCGTCTGAATAAGCCGGCATATCTCGGTTGGATTTTTTCTGTTTCAGTCATAAAAAGGTAGCTGGAATCGTTCGTTTTGCAGGCCGCTTATGTTAGCAGGAATCCTTGTATTTGTTTATGTTTGATATATGCTCGTGACAGGGATTCATTATATTAAAGTCATTTTTTCAGGATGTTCGCGAGAAACTTATGAAGATACAAAATAAAATTTTATCTGTCGTTGCACTGTCCATGTTTTCTCACTCAGCTTTTTCTATTCCATTTTCTTTCGAAGGTCGTTCACTGGGTATGGGTGGTGTCTCGGTTGCAACCGCCGATCTGGCGACGGCGGCCTGGGCAAACCCGGCGATGTTGACCAAACAACGACCGGATGATGATTTTTCATTATTAGTCGGTATCGGTGCGTTTGTTCGAGACGATGATGACCTGATAACCGATATCGATGATTTTCAGGCAGCAGATAGTCGTCGGCAGGCAGCGGTGGATGTAGGTAATGCTGGTGAAGCGACACTGGCAGCAAATGACATGTTAGACATCATCACCGGTATCGATGGTAAAGATATGGCGGTTGATGTGTCTGGTGTGGCAGCGGTTGGTATAGCGTTCAACACTTTTGCCATGGCATTGAGTATTCGTGCAGATGCGATTGGTGCTGGTACGGTCACCGATCTGTCACAGAATATACTGGAGGTAGCCGATCCGACAAAAAACATCCTTAACCTGGAAGGCGTGATAGCCACAGAATTTGGCCTGTCGTTGGCCAAAAAATTTCGTTTTCATAACAGAGAAGTTTCGTTAGGCATCAAGCCAAAGATTGTTGATCTGCAGGCCTTTGTTTATCGTGAGTCAATTCTTAATACCAACAGTTTGGGCGACGTTTTTGATAATGGCCAAAAATTTGATCTGGGAACCTTTACTTCATTTGATATTGGTGGCGCTATTGAGTTAACCGATTCTATTCGTCTGGGTTTGAATATTCGTAATCTATTGACTGATGAATTTGATCTGGCTGGTACAAAACTGAATTTCGATACTAATGCGCGTATTGGTGTTGCCTACCATAACAGGATGCTAACGGTAGCGGTTGATTATGACCTGACAGAGAATAAACCATTGCTGGCTAACCCTGTTTTCGATGATTTGAAAACGCAGTATTTAGCAGTGGGTGCTGAGTTTAATGCGTTTAGTTTTGCACAGTTGCGCGTTGGTGCGCGGAAGAATGTGGCCAGTGGGATCTCTTCTGGTGCTAGAGAGACAGCGTTAACTGCAGGTGTTGGTTTCTGGTTAGGTTTCAATCTGGATGTGGCCGCAATCTTTACTAATAATTCTGTTGGTGGTTTTGTGCAAACAGGTTTTAGATTTTAACGGCGATGAAAATAAGATTTAAACGCCGGAAACAAATTGAAAGAATGTTTGGTTAACAAATTTTTGTGGAATAAAAACTAACTTCTTTGTTTAAGTGTTTTATTTAACTGATAAAAAAGATTTGTCAATTGTAATAAAAGTTTGCTAAATTAGAATAACGTTTTATACTTTTGAACGTAACTCACTAAAGGGGACTTCGAAGATGGCTCGTACAACAAAGAAAAAAGCAACAGAGAAAAAAGTGGCTAAGCGTAAAGCACCGGCTAAACGTAAAGTAGTTAAGAAAAAAGTGGCTAAGTCTAAAGCACCAGCTAAACGTAAAGCAGTTAAAAAGAAAGTAGCGAAGAAAAAGATTGTTAAGAAAAAAGTCGCTAAGAAAAAGGTAGCTAAAAAGACAGTTAAGAAAAAAGCGGTCAAGAAAAAGGTCGCTAAAAAGAAAGTGACCAAGAAGAAGGTCGCTAAGAAAAAAGTAGTTAAGAAAAAAGTCGCTAGCAAATCTACAGCTGCTGCCAAGAAAGCTGCCGTAGCCAAGAAAAAAGCGGCTGTTAAGAAAAAGGCTGCTGCTGCCAAGAAGCGCGCTGCCGCAGCTAAAAAGAGAGCGACTGCCGCAAAAAAAAAGGCCGTAGCCGCTAAGCGTAAAGCATTAGCGGCGAAGAAAAAGGCTATTGCTGAACGTAAAGCAAAAGCAAGAGTAAACGCGGCTGCTGCCAAGCAAAAACTGCGTGATCGTGTAGTGGCTGCGGCTTCGGCTATAGCTGCAGCGAAAGCTGAAGTTGCGACAACACGGAAACGTCAGGATCTTTTGATCAAGATGGCTGAGAAAAAAGAAGCTGCCGTTGCCAGGTTTGTGGAAAGTTGGTCTAAGAAAGAAATGGCCAAGATTGATAAAGCCATTAAACCAAAACGTCGCAAGCGTAGTTAGAAGCTGGCCGCGCTAGTAGCTAACTGAGTAGCTAACGGCTATATAAAAAAGCCACTCATTTACATGAGTGGCTTTTTTTTCGCCTATAATGCGTACATGGCTAAATTTGACCTGATACCAGCATCCGAGCAACGGGTAATCGAAACTTTTATCGATCATCTGTGGATGGAAAATGGTCTCAGTGAAAACACCCTGTCAGCCTATAAAAATGATCTTTCTGGTTTTTCTCTGTGGTTGAAAGTGAACGGCGCTTCATTAAAGGTGGCGAGCGCTAGTATTATCCAGGATTTTCTTGCCTATAATTATGAGGTGCAGCAAAAAGGACGTTCGGTTGCTCGTCTGTTATCAAGTCTGCGGCGTTTTTATCTTTACCTGCTGCGCGAAAACCAGATCAGTGAAGATCCAACGCATTTGCTTGAATCACCAAAAGGTGAGCGAACATTGCCACTGTCTCTAAATGAACAGCAGATCGAGGCGCTGTTATCTGCGCCTGATCTTGATAATGATCTTGGTTTAAGAGATCGTGCAATGCTGGAAGTTTTATATGCAGCTGGTTTACGTGTTAGCGAACTGATCAGCTTGCAGACTTCACAGATTTCGATGCAGCAGGGTGTTATCCGGGTTATCGGTAAAGGCAATAAAGAGCGCCTGATACCGGTTGGCGAGATTGCACTGGACTGGTTGCAAAAATATTACCAGCAGGCGCGCCCTCAGTTATTACGTGCCAGCTTAAAGTCTACACGCTCAAAGTCAGAAAATTTGAGCCAGTGCAGCGAAGTATTTGTCACTAAACGTGGCGGCGCCATGACGCGTCAGGCATTCTGGTACATGATTAAACGTTACGCTTTGCTGGCAGGTATTAATCCCGACCAATTATCGCCTCACACATTACGTCATGCATTCGCTACCCATTTGCTGAATCATGGCGCTGATCTTCGCGTAGTACAGATGTTGCTCGGTCACAGTGATATTTCGACAACACAGATATACACTCATGTCGCTGATCAACGCTTGCGTGATATGTACCACAATCATCATCCTCGTGCCTGAAGCGTTCTCATTATTGTAATAAAACAGATATATCAAGATGCCACGGAATTAACTATAATCCGCGTTGTCTTGTTAACAGGCAATAACCATTCAATCCACTAGTGTGCAATATGAAACTTTTTCCTTTATTTTTATTAACTATCTCTTTATTAACGTCTTTTACTGTTCGCGCCGATGCAACGGGTGCCGAAAAACTAAAACTGGCACTGGCTAAAAGCATGCCTAATGTAGAAACAAGCAAAATATCAGCCACTCCTATTGAAGGATTGTACGAAGTAATCGTCGGTTCGCAGGTCGTTTACATGAGTGACGATGCACGTTACATGATCGAAGGCGACCTGTTTGATCTGAAAACCAAAAAGAATGTGAGTGAGGATGCTAAATCAGCGATCAGACTGGCAGCGATAAACAAGCTGGGCGAAGATAACATGCTGGTTTATCGACCTGAAAACGTGAAGAACGTTATCACCGTGATCACGGATATTGATTGCCCTTATTGCCGTCGTCTACACAGCGAGATTCCTGATTATCTGAAAAATGATGTCGAAGTGAGATATATCTTCATGCCGTTAAAAGGTGTGTCTGATATGAAGAAAACTGTTAGCGTATGGTGTTCTGATGACCAGCAGAGTGCGCTGGATATCGCCAAAGCTGGTGGTGACATCGAAGATAAAACCTGTGACAACCCGATCAAGAAGCATCTGCAACTGGCGCGTGAACTGGGTGTTCGTGGTACGCCGGCAATCGTTTTAGAAGATGGTCAGTTGTTGCCGGGTTATGTGCCGGTAGACAAACTGATTGCTGAAATCCGTAAGTAATAAAAAAGTTGGCAGTCAGCAGTTGGCAGTAACAGGAAATTGTTTTTAGCTTTAAACTGCCAACTGCCAACTGCCAACTGCCAACTGCCAACTTAAAACTTGTTATTCCAGCCAGACAATCTCTTTCTGGTGGGTGAATAAAATCCCGGTTTTTACCGCCAGCCCCGGCCACAGTTTGCAAACACCGTTCCGGTAATGTTCCAGCTGGCTCGAAAACTGTGAGGCCACATCCTGTGCGCTCTCGTTTTCATTCAACTGATGTGATTTGTAATCGATGATGGTGATGTCGTTTGCTGACTTGATCACGCGATCAATGATGCCGTAAACCCCCTGTTTATTCTGCCGATAGAGCAGGGGCATCTCATTGTAGCTTTGTGCATCCGCTGCGGGTTTGAAGATGGCGGAAAAATCTTCGTGGTTGAAGGTGGTCACCGCTTCTTCCATGCAATCATCCAGATGTTCGACAAATGCCGGCTTGTTAAACAATACCTCGGTTTTTATCTGTTGTTGAATGCTGTCGACGGCTGCTTGTGTGGCGGGGTAATCAGCGCTTTCGCATAACTGTTCGATGATGCGGTGGATGATGATGCCGCGCCATTTTGCCAGTTCCTGCTGGTACATATCGCTTTCAATGACAGTGTTATCAGTGGCGGGAGTCGCATCGTCGCTGTGTGCACTTGGTGCCAGCAGAAAGAATGATGCCGGAAATTTTTGTATCGGTTTTAACAGGCGTTCATCGATGGCCTGTGGTTTTTCTGTGGCAGCAAGGTTTTTCTCTGGCGGCCGAATATTTGCGCCATCATAATCCAGGTGGCGGTAAACCTTGCAGGCAATCTCATCAACCGTGGTTTCGGCAGCAGTAATTTCTTGCAGACCTTCGGCAATAATCTGGTACCAGCTATTGTCCTTGCGGCTGCGGCTGGCAACACCACTGATATAAAGTTGTTCACGCGCACGGGTGAGGGCAACGTATAACAGGTTCAGCTCTTCGCGTTTTTGTTCGTCGAGTTTTTCCTGCTGAATTTTTTGTGTGATCTGGTCGGTATTGTCCTTGCTCAATTGCAGCTGGAAGTTTGCCGGTTGCGATTTATCCGCCGGCCATCGCACCAGGCTGGCGTAGGCATTTTTATTGCTGCTTGTGCTGTTGCAGTCGGCCAGAAAAACGATGGCTGATTCCAGACCTTTGCTGCCATGAATGGTCATCAGCCGAACACGCGATTCATCGCTCTGCGACAGCGGTTCTTCTGGTGGATTAGCCGAAAAGTTTTGCAGATGATTCAGCCGTTGTAGAAAACGAGTGATGCTGGGATAACGACCGCTGTCGGTTTCCAGCGACAGCTCAAGAAAACGCTGGCAGTTGGCCGCGACTTTCTGTTTGTCCTGTGTTTTGTTGGCCGCGACATAGCGGTTGATGATGTTGCCTTCGGAAAAAATCCTGTCCAGCGCATCATGTACCGGCAGCTGCTCTGCCAGTTGTTGCCAGTGCGGCAACAACTTTGCTGCCCGTAGCAGAGGTTTGCTCAGCGCCGCATGATTTTCTTCGGCAAGTAATAGCAGGCGTTTGTACCAGTGTGTCTCTCTGCTTTCTCTGGCCAGCAGAATTAGATCGTCGTCGCTGGCAGAAAAAATCGGTGATTTCAAAATCTGCGCCAGTGCCAGATTATTAAATGGCGTGATTAGCGTGTTGAGCAAACAGCTTAAATCCTGTATCTCCAGATTATCCAGCAGCCCGCCTTTTTTACTGCCGATAAAAGGGATGCCGTGCTGTTTTAAAGCCTGCTCATAAACTTCTATGTGAGTGCGGTTGCGCATCAGGATCAGCACGTCACCAAATTCAACCGGACGAACCATGCCGCCGTCAGTGATGTTTTCAGCCTGATTTTTCATGTGCAGAATTTGTCTGGCGATGTAGTCGGCTTCTTTATGCCTTAGCGTGGTGCTCGAAATTTCACGCGGTTGTTTTAGCGGGTTACGAAAAACAATCGCTTCGTCGTCAGTGTTTTCGTCTTCTTCGCTGTCATCTTCTGTGAACAACTCGCACAGTGAAACCTTGCCGGGCAGGGTATCAAGATGTGTACCGTGTGTGGTAAAACCGGTCATGACTGCCTGGATGTTTGCTTGCTGGAAAATCTGGTTGACGCAGTGGATGATGGCATCGGATGAGCGCCGGGAAAAATCCAGTGGTGTGGCGCGGGCATCAAGCCGCTCGGCCAGCCAGTCGCTGGCCTGGGTTTGCAGGGCGGGGTTGGCACGGCGGAAACTGTAGATCGACTGTTTTTCATCGCCCACCAGAAAAACACTGCGTGGGCGCTGTTCCGGGTTGGCAGCAATCTCTTCCAGAATGGGTGACAGCAGATGCCACTGCGTCGGGTTGGTGTCCTGAAACTCGTCGATCAGAATATGGTCGATGCGCTG
>VAPF01027452.1_pt1 | contig 11336 bp, 11 predicted proteins | sample 3393931 | NCBI WGS metagenome assembly VAPF01 (sample SAMN08290437, study PRJNA428436) | hydrothermal vent metagenome | isolation source: Deep-sea hydrothermal vent chimney | place: Atlantic Ocean: South-mid Altantic Ridge | depth 2773 m m | reverse complement strand
TGAGCATCAGCCAAAGGTGAAGGTTTTAGTGCTAACAGGGCAAGAAGAAGAAAATATTTCTTATTTGGCGCTTAAAAAAGGCGCGTTTGATTTTTTAGAAAAGCCCGTGTCGGTGGATACCCTTTTAGCCGCACTCAAGCGTGCTCGGCTGTTTTCTCACCAAAACGAAAAACTAAAGGAACAAGAGGGGATTCAAACCGTTCAAGTCGAGATGAGCTTAGGCAAAGGCGTTAAAGAAATTCGTAATCAGGCCGAGCAAAAACTGATAAAACAAGTTTTAGAAGATACCGAGTTTAATGTGCATGAAACCGCGCGTCGCTTAGGGCTTAAAAGAGAAAACGTGTACTACTTAATTAAAAAGTACGGGCTTCAACGTTCAAAATTATCCCCCCCCTCTCTGAACACCGAACAAGGTTAAATGTGGCGGATTTTTTTGACCCTTTTTTGACGCACTGGTTATGGCTAGGGTTGGTGCTTATTGGCTCGGCTCTTTTTTTTACGGCGTATTATTTTAGACGTCAATCTAAGCGTTTAAGCAAGGCGCTTTCAGATTTATATACCCTTAATCAAGCTGTAAGCCAAGATGCGTTGGACTTTTTGGAACAAGCATGGCCTATTTTAGCGTCATTAGGTTGTTTAAAAATGGAGGCACAAATTCAGTGGTTTGGTGAAAAAAAGCAGATTTTCTTTGGCGGAAAATCGCTTGTTCTTGGTAAACGACATGTTTTTAATGTGGCTCGTGATGATATGACATTTTTATTAAATGTGGTGTTGGACAGAAAAGCCGCAGAGCCCGAAAGCTTATCTTTTTTAGTGATTAAAACGTTTGCCTCTATTTTAGAGCAAAATTTAGCTTTAAAGCAGGCCGAAATATTAACCTCTCAAAAACGGCTGGAGCGTTATCAGTTGTTTGTACAGCATGAAATTAAAAACATTGCACAATTTATTCAACTGCTTTGTGAGCAGGTAAATACCCTACAGAAAGATGCCGATAAAATTCGGCTAGTAGAGCGATTGCATCAGACGTTGCCAGCGATGGCAGAAAGAGCTAAAAAAACCGTATTGCACATGAAGCGTCCTTTAAAACAAAGTTATGAGTGTTCTCAGTTGCAACTGCAAGACGTGTTGCAAAATGTGGTGAACATGTATCATTTGGATGCGACCATTTCAGGTGAGGCAACGGTTTGTTTGCCGAGTGTTCTTTTGACAGAGGTTTTTAAAAATGTGTTAGGAAACTTTAAAGATCATGCCCTAACGGAGCAACGTTTAGAGATCAGAGTGAGTCAAAGCGCTCAAACAGTCGTTATTAAGATTGAATGCAAGCAAGACAAGCAACATAATAAAATGCTAGCAGAGCGGCTGTTTGAACCCTTTTGGACCACCAGTGAAAGTGGAATGGGGTTAGGGTTGTTTTTAGCGCGAGAACTCTTAAAGCAAATGAATGGACAAGTATCGTTTGAACAAGACGATGAAAACTTTGGTTTTTTAATTACATTTTTCTTCGTAGAGCAAGCTTGAATCATTTTTGACATGTTATCTAAGCTTACACTATGAATTTAGGGAATGAAAAAAAGGGGGGGGGTAAAAAACTTTTACTCTTTTTTTAATTTGTAAGCACCGTTACTATAGAACCAAGTTTGAAAGAAACTTTAATTTTTTTTATATAAAGAGGGCGTTACCATGAATACAGTTACTGCACAAAATCAAAAAGGGTTTACACTGGTTGAGATTGCCATTGTATTGGTTATTATTGGATTATTACTTGGAGGTGTATTAAAAGGGCAAGAGTTGATTACTAACTCTAAAATTAAAGCGGTAACGGGTGATTTAGAAGGGATTACAGCTGCTTACTATGCGTATCAAGATCGTACGGGAAGAATTCCAGGATGGAATGATACTAACGATGGGCAAATTAATGATCCGCAAGCATTTTGGGATGATTTAAGAAGAGAAGGTTTTATTGCTGGTGCTTCTGGCGCAGCATCGCCACGCCATGATCTAGATGGGATTTTTATTCCGAGTGGTTTTACAGCAGGTGTTTTTGGCGGTGGTAAAAACTTTCTTTGTGCAACGAATCTTGAAAATGCCGTTGCGCAGGGTTTAGACACTAAAATAGATGATGGTATTTCGACTACGGGAAGTATGCTTGCAGAGAAGGGGACTGACGCATTAACAGCAGCAGCTACTGGTACTTATGACGGATCAGAGGATGCAACGGTTCTTTGTAAAGAGTTATAAATAATAGTGAAATAAACATGTTATTTATGTTTCAAAAAGCCCGCATTATTGCGGGTTTTTTTTGTTTTTAGAGAAGGGGGGGGAGAAAAATGTTAAGTTTGTTTTCTAAGCACGCATTACTGCTTTGGTTAGGGGTTATATTTACGGCTTCTTTATTTTCAGTCTCTAATATTAGCGGAGAAGGGGTAGATTTACCCTTTAACGTCATGGTTTGGACGGTTGTTTGTTTGTTTATCGTTAGCTCTTTCATAAAAAGGGTTATGGATAAGCAAATAAAATGGGCTGGGTTGGCGGTGGCACTGCTGGTGTTATTGTTTGGGGTATTAGGCATTGGGGCGATTAATGCCAATTTTTCGAACGATGCCTTTATGCAAACGGCCTTTAATTTTAGCGTGATTATTCTGTTTTTTTTGGCACTTTTTCAATACAGATTCACCCAGGTGCAGTTTATTCAACTCTTGATTGGGTTTTGTGTATTGGGAATGCTGCAATCTTTGATTGCTATTGTGCAAACGCATGATGTGTATCGAGTGATGTTTACACTGGTTGGGTATGAGCCATTACGGTTTAATGGCGCAGGGCCGTTGGGTAATTTTCAGCAAGTGAACATGTTGGCCACTTTTTTAGCATTTAGCTTGGTGGCAAGCTTGTATGTTGTTTCAACCCCGTTCTTTTTACGGAGCCGTCGTTTAGCCAAAATAGGGCTGTTTTTGTGCATATTGTTGTGCGCTTATGTACTGTTTTTGACCGGCTCTCGGGCGGGCACACTCGCTTGGATGATTGCCAGCAGTTTAATGTTGATGGCGCGTTATAAAGCCTTATGGCAGTCTCGCACAATTTTTTTGATTTGGGGGCTAATGCTCTCGTTAGGCTTTTTTCTGTCGGTTACTTTTTTTGGTAATGCATCGGGGTTAGCGCAAGTGGTGCAAAAAACCGCAGGGATGTCTGAAGGGCTTAGGCTGGTCGTTTATCAGCAGAGTATTCTCTTATTTATGCAGTCGCCTTTAACGGGGTTAGGCATAGGCAATTTTATAGAACCGTTTGCAGCGCACATTAAAGAGCATGATGTGACGGCTTTGCAAAGTCTCTATTGGACGCATCCGCATAATGAGTTGTTGTACTGGATGCTGCAAAGCGGGCTTATTGTTTTGGTGCTGGCATTGGGGTTTGTAGGGTATTTTTTGTATGTGCTGTTTCAGTCACGAACCGCCTTTTCACTGGCTATTTTGGCGTTAATCATGCCGTTTGCCATTCAGTCGCAACTCTCTTACCCGTTTTCGCTCTCCAGCGTACACCTGTTTATTCCGCTGGTGTTGATGTATGCAGGAACTCGTCAATATGCAAGGGCGTATCATTTTTCGATGCCTGCTTGGGGGCAAGCAGGTGCCATTATTGCTTTGGTTGGCTTAACGGTTGTGATTGTGTTTGCAACATGGCACAGCTTAAAAAGTATTAAAGAGCTGTATATATTTGAAAACAGTCTGTTTTACACGCAGTTTCAAACCAAAGAAGAAATTGCTAATCAACGTTACTTACAACACGCAACGTACAATTTATTGTATCGCGAAAAAGTCATTCAAGCCATGAATGCCATGGTCAATAAATCTATAAAAACCAACAATCAGTACGATTTACAGCAGTTTATCTGGTGGGCGCAAGATAGGGGGGGGGTAATTTCTCAGCAAAGTTTAAAAAACTTGGCTAAGGTTTATTTAGTGCAAAAAAAATTAAAGAAAATAGATGAGGTTGCTGTGCAACTTTTGAACGCTTATGGTGTGGTATTAAATAAGGTTGAGTTGCAACGAGAGATTGATGAAATCAAGGCAAAAAAAAGCGAGGCGGATTTAAAATAAAGGTATGTTAAAATACCTCCCCTCTTAAATTTGTATGCAGAAAAACGGAAATACTATGTCTCAAACATCACTTCAATCTTCGTCCCAATCTTCGCCCTTTACGGGGGGGCTGTATGTGATTACTTATGGCTGTCAGATGAATGAATACGATTCGGATAAAATGGCGAGCTTGTTAGAAAAAACCCATGGTTTAACGTTGGTAACGGAGCCAGAAGAGGCGGATGTGGTGTTGATGAACACCTGCTCTGTGCGTGAAAAAGCGCAAGAAAAAGTGTTTTCAGAGCTGGGACGTTGGTCTAAGTGGAAGGCCAAAAAGCCGAATCGTATTATTGGCGTGGGGGGGTGCGTTGCTTCGCAAGAGGGCAAGGTGATTCGCCAGCGTGCGCCGAGTGTGGATGTGATTTTTGGCCCGCAAACCTTGCACCGTTTGCCTGCAATGATTGATGAAGCATTGCGTGTGCGGGGGGATGATTCGGTCAAAAAGAAAAAAGCGGTCATTGATATTTCGTTTCCTGAGATTGAAAAGTTTGATAATTTACCAGAGCCAGAGGTGAATGGTGTGTCGGCGATGGTGTCGGTGATGGAAGGCTGCTCTAAATACTGCACTTTTTGTGTTGTGCCTTATACCCGTGGCGAAGAGGTAAGCCGTCCGTTTGAAGATGTGTTGCGTGAAATTAGCATTTTGGCGGAACAGGGCGTGCGTGAAGTGAATTTGTTGGGGCAAAATGTCAATGCCTATCGCGGTGTGATGGCGGATGGTGAAATTGCCGATTTAGCCATTTTAATGCACGCGGTACGCACCATTGATGGCATTGATCGTATTCGATTTACCACCTCACACCCTAATGAAATGACGCAAAGTTTAATTGATTGTTATGCGGAAATTCCAGAGCTAGTGTCACATTTACATTTGCCGGTTCAGTCAGGATCGGATCGTGTTTTGGCGATGATGAAACGAAATCACATGGTGATTGAGTATAAATCGACCATTCGTAAAATTCGTGAATTACGTCCAGATTTATGTTTATCGGGTGATTTTATTATTGGTTTTCCGGGCGAAACGGACGACGATTTTAAACAGACCTTAGCCTTGGTTGAAGCGCTTAATTACGACCGTTCATTTAGTTTTGTTTACAGTGAACGCCCTGGAACGCCAGCGGCAGGTTTTCCAGATGAAGAGCCGTTAGAGAAAAAGAAACGTCGTCTGTTTATCTTGCAACAGCTATTGAATAAGCAAACCGCCGCCATCAGTGATGCTATGATCGGAACGGTTCAACGCGTCTTGGTTGAGCGACTGTCACGAAAGTCGTTTGAGCAAGTGGCAGGGCGCACGGAAAACAATCGTGTGGTAAACTTTGATGGCTCACCAGAACTGATTGGTCAGTTTGTGGATGTTGAAATCACCGAGGCGTTAAACAACTCGTTACGTGGGATTTTGGTGGCAACGCCAGAGGCGGATAGACACGTTGCGCCTCAATCGTATTCACTGTGAAAATTATCCCCCCCCCTTTGTTTTTTTTCTTGTTAGATACGTTTTAGAGGTCTCTTTTGTCCACATTAAATACCATTCAATTCAATCTGTTTCCAGAAGATAACGAGCGGTTGCAAAACCTAAGCGGTTGGCAACATGAGCATTTTGGGCAAGTTGAGTTGGGCTTGGGGGTTGAAATTAACAGCCGTGGCTTTCAACTGTCGGTAACAGGGCAGGCAAGCCGTGTGGGAAAAGCCGAGCAGGTAATTCGTGAACTTTATAACGAAACCGAACAGCAAACCTTAACCCCCGATTTAGTGCACCTCATGTTGCATGAGAAAGGGGTGGATACGCCACAGCCTTTAACCTCTGAACAAGTTTTGATTACCACGCGCCGTAAAACACTTAAAACGCGTAACGCCAACCAAGCGCACTATATTAATGCGATTAAATCATACGATGTAAATTTTGGAATTGGCCCTGCGGGAACAGGAAAAACCTATTTGGCGGTGGCGTGTGCAGTTGAAGCATTAGAAAACGAGCAGGTTCGCCGAATTATCTTAACGCGTCCAGCGGTAGAAGCGGGTGAGAAACTGGGATTTTTACCTGGCGATTTAAGCCAAAAGGTTGACCCTTATTTGCGCCCACTGTTTGATGCCCTGTTTGATATGCTCGGCTTTGAAACGGTGGAGCGGTTAATTGAAAAAAACGTAATCGAAATTGCCCCCTTGGCGTTTATGCGCGGACGAACATTGAATGAAGCGTTTATTATTTTAGACGAAGCCCAGAACACCAGCACCGAACAGATGAAAATGTTTTTAACGCGTATTGGGTTTGGTTCAACGGCGGTGATTACGGGGGACATTACTCAGTGTGATTTGCCGCACCATCAAAGATCGGGATTGCGCCATGTGATTGAAGTGCTGGAAGGCGTGGAGGGCATTGGGTTTACCTTTTACCAAGCGCAAGACGTGGTACGCCATACGATGGTGCAAAAAATTGTAAGAGCGTATGATAAATACGAGCGAACTCAGGCGCGTAAAACGTGAGTAGCACGGTACTTAATTTTGAATTACAGTGGGGCATAAACCCACTTTCCATGCCTACGCAAAGCCTATGTAAAACATGGGTCAAAGCTTGTTTAGAAAATGTGACGACAGCAACGGAACTTACGCTTCGCATTGTAAGCGCCGAAGAGAGTCAAACTCTAAATAATACCTATCGTAATAAAAACAAACCCACCAATGTGTTGTCGTTTGAATTTTCTCCCCCCCCCTATGTAATTGAACCAGATGTAACCGAAGCAGACGAGCAAGCCACGTATTTAGGTGATTTAGCCATTTGTGCCGAGGTGGTCGTGCGCGAAGCACAGCAGCAACATAAAACGCTTGAAGCGCACTGGGCGCACATGGTGGTGCATGGTGTATTGCATTTGCAGGGGTTTGATCATATTGAATTTGATGGTGCAACGGAGATGGAGGCACTGGAGGTTAAAATTATGGCAAAATTAGGGTATGCTAACCCGTACGAAATTTAATCAAAAAGGTAGCTGCTTAGATGGTGCCTGAAAGCGGTCAAATCAAGGCGGAAAAGGTGAGTTTACACCTGTAAATGATCATTTTTTAACACAGAGTTGACCTTTTTCAGGGGCTAGCTGAGTCGTTACTAAAAAAGGATAGTAGATTTAATGAGTGGTAGTAGTAAAGGCGCTTCGTGGATTGAGCGTGTGGTAAAAATGTTTTCAGACGAGCCGGAGAGCCGAGAAAGCTTGGTGAACCAATTGTCGGATGCGCAATCGAAAGGGTTAATTGATTCCGATGCCTTGGTGATGATTAAAGGTGTGTTGGAGGTGTCGGAGTCTCGTGTACGAGATATTATGATTCCGCGTTTACAAATGGCGCTAATTGATGCCAATGAGCCATTGGATGTTATTTTAGAAACGATGCTCGCCAGCTCGCACTCTCGCTATCCTGTAATTTGTGATAAAGAAATTATAGGTATTTTATTGGCTAAAGATGTGTTTAGAGCTGTGGTTAAAGGTGAGCTAAAAACCAAAGAGGATTTAGCAAAAATTTATCGTAAGCCGATTTTTGTGCCAGAAAGTAAGCGTTTGAATGTTTTGTTACGAGACTTTAAAGCCAGCCGACACCACTTAGCGCTCGTGGTGGATGAGTATGCGGAACTGGCAGGTTTGGTAACCATTGAGGATGTGCTTGAGCAAATTGTAGGCAATATTGAAGACGAACACGATGCCGAAGAGCAAGATTTTATTCAAAAACGGACGGCTCGTACTTATTCTATGCAGGCATTAACACCCGTTGAAGAATTTAATGCATTTTTTAATGTGCGTTTAGAAACCAATGGCTGTGAAACCATGGGGGGCTGTTTGGCCTCTCAGTTTGGTCATGTGCCACAACAGGGTGAATCCATCGAGCTACAAGGGTTTCGTTTTAAAGTACTAAGAGGCAATGAGCGACGAGTTAAGTTGTTTGAAGTGAAGTTATTAGATAAATCCGTTAAAGCGCAACAGAAAAAAGAGAAAGATTCTGAAGATTGATGCCTCAAAAAAAGCAAGGCTACTTTTAAGCCTTTTTGTGCCGCATAAAGCGCATTTTTTGGTATTGCTGTTTGGTGCGTTGGGCGTATTTTCGTTTGCGCCCTTCTTTTTTTCACCCGTGATCTTAATTTCCATTATGGGGCTGTTTTTCTTTTGGTTTAATGCCAAAAGCCGTTTTGAAGGGTTTAAGCTGGGCTTATGGTTTGGGTTTGGCTTTTTTGGCCTGGGCGTGAGCTGGCTGTTTTCGAGTATTTACATCTACTCGGGCGTATTGCTGCCAGTCGCAGTGCTGTTAACCTTTTTATTTATCCTTTTTTTATCCCTGTTTATCGCTTTAAGTGGTTGGTTGGCGCAGTACCTTCGGGCGCGTTACAGTGCGGGCTTTACTCTTACGGTACTGTTTCCTGCCATTTGGGTGAGCAGTGAACTGTTACGCGCCTCTTTTTTAGGGGGCTATCCGTTTTTATTGCTGGGCAATACGCACATTGATACGTGGCTAGCAGGCTATGCCCCTGTTTTTGGCGTGTGGGGGGTTAGCTGGGCCATCGCTATTTCGGCGGGTATTTTGTTGTGGTTGTACCAAAAACGCGCTTGGGTACGCGCCAGTCTCTCTTTGGCTCTGCTATGGTCGGCAGGGGGTATGTTGCAAGATATTGAGTGGGTGCAACCCATGGCTGACCCCATTGAAATTGCTCTGTTACAAGGCAATATTCCTCAAGAAGAGAAATGGGAGCAATCTAACTTTTTACCCACATTAAAAACCTATACCACTCTGACCAAACAACACTTAGATGCCGATGTGGTTGTGTGGCCCGAAACCGCCATTCCAGCCTACTATGAAGTGGTTGAAAAAGGCGTGTTAAACACCTTTATTAAAGACGTTCAGTTGCTTGACAAAGATGTGGTGGTCGGCGCCATTTCGGGCGAGAAAAACTCAAATCACTACTACAATGCTTTGATTAATTTAAACCAGCCAGAGCAACGTTATTACAAACATCATCTTGTGCCGTTCAGTGAGTTTTTTCCCCTTCATAATCTGTTTGATTACCTGAGTAACTTGTTTGATATTCCCTTTGCCACCTTCACCCATGGCGATAAAAATCAACCCCCATTAATGTTGGGCGGTCAGTTAGCAGGGCTGAGTATTTGTTATGAGATGGCGTTTGGCAGTGAACTGGCACAACAGCTGCCAGAGGCAAAATATTTTATTACCGTAAGCAATGATGCATGGTTTGCCCACACCTTTGAACCCGCACAGCAGTTGCAAGAGGTACAAATGCGCGCGCTGGAACTCGGGCGAGAAATTGCACGCAGCACCAATACGGGCTTTACCGCCATAGTGGATATTAAAGGGCAAATTAAACAACAAATTCCAGCGTACGCGCGTGGGGTGTTAAGAGGAAACGTTCAGCCCTATGAAGGCTTAACGTTTTACGCCGAATGGGGTAAAACGCCGATTTTATTTATGCTTTTTTTCTTGTTTGCGTTTGTCTTAGGCAAACGGTATTTTTTGACAGGGCGGGTTTAGAAGAAATATTTGAAAATTCGGGATCGCTATTTTCTCTAAAATAAGCGATCAATTTTTTCTGGCTCCACATCTGGTACTTTTGACATGGCCTCTAAAAATGCTTTTTCATTACCTTGAGCAGCTCTTGCCTCTAAATAACTTTCAGTCATTAAGGCGGACATTTTTTCAGCAACCGCAGACGCGATAAATTGATTTATTGATATGCCTTCTCTTTTGGCTAAACATTTAACTTCATTATGCAGGGAGTTTGCTAATCTCAAGCTTAAGGTGCTCATAATAGGCCTCTTTTCATTAAAAACTCATAGGGGGTTACAGCCATAATGCCAAATTTTTCACACCCTTTAAAGTCTTTTTTATTGAATGTAACGATATATTTACTTTGGGATTTTACAGCTAATTCAAGCACTAAATCATCTTTTGGGTCTTTAAGAAAGGGTCTCCAAAGATAGAAGATTTTATGTATTTTTGATTTACTTAAAAAATAATTTAGAATGACTTCAATATCTTTTTGTGTGAGGTTTTCAACCAGCCCCTCTCTTTTTGCAACGGATTCATATTCGATGAATAGTGGAACTGAAATATTTGATAAAAACAGATCCTCTCTTAGCAACATCAGTAGCTTATACGATGCGCCTTTTTGAGATTTTAACGCTCCAATAATAACATTTGTATCTATTGTGATATTTACAATGTTCATGTTGGTATCGTATATGATACCTTTAACTAGCGCAAGTAGTTTTATCTTCTACTTTTGAGGTTAGGGTTGTTTCTAAATAGAGCTAAAGGAGGGGGGGGGGGTAAAAATCACTTTGGATGCTCAAACACTGGATGATTGTCGTCCATTGCAGCGGCTAAACGCAGTCGTAATACGGTGATTTCAGTTGGATCGGCCAGTGAGAGGGCTTTGTCGATTAGGATTTTCTCTAGCAAAGGTAGATCCATTGTTAAAAATTCGTCTATGCCTTGTTCAACTTCGCTTAAGTATTCGGCCACTTGCATCACATCGGCGTTAAGGTCCTCTTGAACTTGTTTAAACTCTTTGGCGGTGAGTTCGGCAAGATTATGGTCGGCTTGCTCGGCTTTTTCAATGGCGCCCCCTAGTACTTTCCATGTTTTTTGTTCAACCGAGACAGCGGATTCTTTTGCGTTTTTTAGTAGGGCTTTGTAAGCCTCAAGCATTTTATTGCCACTCATGGTGTTTCTCCCGTTCTTTTTTGTGTGTTGTTTATTAAAACTCTCTATAATATTGAACTTATTTAATTTAATTAGCAAGTTGTCTTTTTAGACGATTTAATTCTGGAAAGTAGAAAAAAACATGTCTGACATTCAATATAACCCTCAGCAGATTGAAACCGAGATTCAAACCGTTTGGGACGACAATAAAACGTTTGTTGTTCAAGAAGACGAGAGTAAAGAAAAATATTATTGTTTGTCGATGTTTCCCTACCCCAGTGGTAAATTGCACATGGGGCATGTTCGTAATTACACCATTGGCGATGTGGTTTCACGTTATCAGCGTATGTTGGGCAAGAATGTTTTACAGCCAATGGGTTGGGATGCGTTTGGATTGCCAGCCGAAAATGCGGCGATGAAAAATAAGGTTGCGCCTGCAAAGTGGACGTATGAAAATATCGATTACATGCGCAAGCAGTTAAAAGCACTGGGCTTGGGGTATGACTGGACACGAGA
>VAPF01040869.1_pt1 | contig 11343 bp, 9 predicted proteins | sample 3393931 | NCBI WGS metagenome assembly VAPF01 (sample SAMN08290437, study PRJNA428436) | hydrothermal vent metagenome | isolation source: Deep-sea hydrothermal vent chimney | place: Atlantic Ocean: South-mid Altantic Ridge | depth 2773 m m | reverse complement strand
TTGTTAATGCCGCTGTCAACGTCGTTTTACCGTGATCTACGTGACCAATCGTACCTACGTTTATATGCGGCTTCGTGCGTTCAAACTTTTCCTTAGACACTTTAAGCGCCCCCATAAATTTAAAGTTGATGTCAAAAGACCAAAACCAACCAAATAAGGCTGGAGCCCATAATCGGAATTGAACCGATGACCTCTTCCCTACCAAGGAAGTGCTCTACCGACTGAGCTATATGGGCAAACCTACATTCAAATAACAACAAATCATACATAAATGCGGCGACAAATGTGCCACGTATACTACCTTCCAAACACTCTAAATTGGAGCGGGTGATGGGAGTCGAACCCACGCCATCAGCTTGGAAGGCTGAGGTTCTACCATTGAACTACACCCGCATATTTGGTGGAGGGGGGAGGATTCGAACCTCCGAAGGCGGAGCCGTCAGATTTACAGTCTGATCCCTTTGGCCACTCGGGAACCCCTCCAGCAGCAAGCGGGGCATTTTGCTTAATATCACAACAGCTGTCAATAGTTAATTTTATTTTTTAACATACAATGCGCCACCCTCGACCAACAAACAACTTTTCTGATAAGAATCTACAGTGTTAGAATAGGGTAACATACGATAAAACACCAAGAAATTAAAAGGGATATACATGAACCAAAAGAAGATCTTAGTTACAGGCGGTGCAGGGTATATTGGCAGCCACGCAGTCCGACAGTTAGGTGAAGCAGGATACAACGTTATTATTCTAGACAATCTTTACACTGGTTTTAAGGAGTCCGTATTATGCGGTGAGCTTATTGTTGGCAGTTGCGGCGACAAAGCCCTTGTCTCAAAAATTTTGGAAACACACCAAATAGACACCGTCATGCACTTTGCTGCAAACACCATTGTGCCTGAATCTGTATCAGACCCACTCAAGTATTATGGCAACAACACCTGTTGCACCCGTAACCTACTGGAGTGTTGCGCCAAAGCAAGTGTTAAAAACTTTGTGTTTTCTTCTACAGCGGCAGTGTATGGCATTCCCGATAACTCATACATTACTGAAGAGACACCAACAAACCCAATCAACCCTTACGGCACATCCAAACTAATGAGTGAGTGGATGCTGCGTGATTTAGCTGCTGCCAGTAATTTGCGTTGCGTTATTTTACGTTACTTCAATGTCGCTGGCTCTGATCCGCAATGCCGCATCGGGCAATCTACAAAAAACGCCACGCTCTTGATCAAGGTTGCTGTTGAAGCCGCAATTGGAGTTCGCGATAAAATTTCTGTCTTTGGCACAGACTACCCAACTGAGGATGGCACTGGAATACGTGACTACATTCACGTAGAAGATTTGGCTTCTGCTCACCTAAAAGCACTTGATTATTTAAAATCAGGTGGTGATTCCGTCACTCTAAACTGTGGTTATGGCCATGGCTACAGTGTTCGACAAGTACTGAACACCGTTGAAAAAGTCAGCCAAACCAAATTGAATATTTGTGAGGAACCACGCAGAGCAGGCGATCCACCGGCATTGATAGCAACTGCTGAAAAAGTGAGAAGCTTACTTAACTGGCAACCACAACACGACAATCTGGAATTTATTGTAAAAACTTCACTTGCCTGGGAACGCAAGCTACACAAACTGGCGTAATCAAAAAATATCTGGCGCACCCCCACGCGAGGTGCGCTAATCAATACGCATTTTTATTGATAAAACCTTTAAAAATAGTCAAGAAAATTATCTTTAAATCAAACCATACAGACCAACGTCTAATATAGGCTAAATCATACTCGACTCGCCGTTGCATTTTATCCAACGTATCGGTCTCTCCACGCCAGCCTTCTATTTGCGCTAAACCCGTAATTCCCGGCCTGACTTTGTGACGCAACATGTATCCTGAAATCAATTTGCGGTATTGCTCATTATGTACAACAGCATGTGGCCGCGGACCCACTATAGACATTCGCCCCTGCAAAACATTAATAAACTGCGGTAATTCATCAAGCGATGTACGCCTCAAAAAAGCACCGAAAGGATATATTCGACTGTCGTGTTTTTTAGCTTGAACCAAGTGATCACTGTTTTCACTCACTGTCATCGTACGAAATTTCCACACCTCTATTTTATCGCCACGCAATCCATATCGATTCTGTTTAAAAATAATACTTCCGGGTGATGAATACTTGATTCCAATTGCAATCAGAAGCATTGGCAACGCAATTAAAACCAAAATAATAGTCGCCAAAATAAAATCTTCGATGCGTTTCACTACGCCATCAACGCCATAAAATGGTGTTTCAAAAATACTAATCGCCGGCAAACTTCCAACATTACTCCAGCGTGATTTCATCAAGTCAGACATAAAAAAATCAGGCACTAAATAAACAGATGCCGTCGTGTCCGACAACCCCCCGACAAGCTTCTTGATGCGCTCCTCTGCCTTCATCGGCAATGCAATGTAAATCACATCAACACCGCCTTCTCGTGCTAATTTAAGCAAAGCATCAAAGTTACCTATAATAGGTAGTGGATCATTAACGAGTGGACGAGAACCCACAGGACTCCTGTCATCAAAGAAACCGATAGGCTTCAAACCCATCCACGGCCCATTAATAATTGATCGAGCTAACTGCGCGCCCAGCTCTCTGGCACCGACAATCGCAACACTACGAGTATATTTTCCACCACGATAAAGATAGCCAAGAATTTGCTTTAAGATGATACGCCATACAACCAATACAAGTGGCGTAATCAAAAACCATGTCATCATAATTAGACGCGAATAAGTTTCTGATGTCTTTGTTGCATAACCGAGCAACAATAACCCGAGGACGACCATCAACCACACAACCCAGATCTTTACCGCTTGCTGCCTCAGGGAGGTGATACTCCACGAGCTATACAGGTTATGCAGATGAGAAAACAGAACAAACAGCCCCACTGCTGACAACAAAGTAATGGAATAAAACTCATCCCAGCGCCCGTCATAAATAAGAGATGACAACCATAAACTGACACCAACCAATCCAATATCAAACAATCGTGATGCATTCACAACTGCCATTCCATATTGCTGCATAAAATTTTCCTAAATCAAGATTAATAACTTAAAGGAACGGTCACGAAATAACTTATGCATTATGACTTGAATAAGTTATTTCCTGCTCGCTCCTAAACAGAACTAGGCACTTTATAAATACCCCCATTAATATCAAGCCCACACTGCAACTGATCACACCAATCAATAAATTGATTAACCATAGTTTTTCCTTCAAAATACGCCCCATGCTGAGGCGCTATCATCTCTATATCAAGGCTTCGAACCATTTTAGCCCACGCTTTCATAGCCACATTACTCGTCATATAGCGCCGATGAAAACCTTCCATATACTGAACATGATCATCAAAATCAGAAACTTTGTAATAATCCATGCCGAGTGATGCCCCTAAGTCACCACTATACAAAATTTTGGATACTGAATCATATACATGAAAATTACCACAAGAATGCAGGTAGTGTGCGGGTAAAAAAATCAACTCTGCCCCTCCCATATTAAGGCGCATTCCTTCATCAGGGATCCCGTTGAGCTGGTTAATCACGAACTTATCAACTCCAAAATGAGGAATAAAACGCATCCATATTTCAGGCGCATATGCAGTCGCACGCGTTGTCATCAACCAACCATTTGCCGCTGCAACAATATCGGGATCTTGGTGAGAAAAAAATAGATAAGTTATTGGCACACCTGATAACTGTTTTTTCGCCTCAGACAGTGCTTTAGCAAACACTTTATGCCCACCAGGATCAAGAATGATCGACTCATTACCGTGAATAATAAGGTGCTGATTTGCCTGAACAGCCTCACCACGCCCAAAATCTTCCAATAAAATGTTTTTATGTTGCCCACTTTCAAACAATACCTTTGATGACATGAAGAACGCCCTCTAATTTACTTCACTAGTTGAATTTAAAGCACTTCTCGAAGTTCTTTTAGCGCACGCTTCATAAAGTAGAATACAGCGCCCAGTTTCACATCTTCATCCGTCAGCACAAGTAACATTGCACCATCTGCAACACTTGAAACAATCAAATGTCCATTTTCACCACGAATCATTAGCTGCTCTACATTACCCAGATTTAACTCCGCACTTGAACTAATACCAATACTCAAAAGCACTGAATTCATACCCGCAACCCGATCGGCTTCAAATTCATTTGGCAACATACTGACAATAGCCAAACCATCTCCAGAAACTAACGCACTCCCTCTGATACTGGGATTTCTATACTTTAGCTCTTTCAATATGTTTTCTACTCTCCCTTCAAAGTTCATAATCTCTCCCTATACTATTAGAAAACTATAATTTACATAGTTTTTATACAGACAAAAAAACAACACCGCTACCATCTAACAAATAACCACCAAACTATAAAACTAATCCAATTCAGTGAAAAGCACGACGAATATAAACCATCAAAGTTTCAATCTGCTCATCAGTTAATACATTTTTCCAAGCAGGCATTGTTGTATTTGGTACACCTTCTCGAATCATATTAAACAAAACCAAATCCGAAACGGATTCAACATCATCACTGGTCAAATCACGTGGCCGAGACTCTAAAAAGCTACCAATCCAGTTTACTCCTTTTCCATCACCGCCATGACAAAAAGCACAATTTTCAACAAAAAGTGATTGCCCCTGCCGCTCCTTCACTGTTAAATCTGGAATTTGAGGAGAGAGATCATGTGCAGAGAATGGGCTGGCACCTAACACATCATCAACTAAAGACACTGCATCTTTGTGAGAATATTTACCACGAGGATATGAAACAGAACGAGACTGCCACTTAACCTCTTTGTTATTCACATAAGCCCGATCATGACAGGTCACACACCCCGACATAAATAACCGCTTCCCTTCCACTTGCTCTTCAGTTAAATGCTCCCATGGCGTATCGAGCAAAATTTCACCTCGAACAAAAGGAAAAGCAACCGCATAACGCTCATGCTCTCCCCAGCCATTTTCATCTATATGGTAATAGGTATTAATTTGCTTATTTTCCATAAATGCTGCAGTAATAAACTTAACCACTGCCATTATCTCCTGATCGCTCAACAAATAACTAAAACCATTCATAGCAGTTCCCAGTTTGCCATTTTTTACAACATCAAACATTGACTGTGCACTCATTTCACCAGACTGCATTGCTGTAAAGTCACGAGGCTCTGGTTTCAAATAAGTCGTCGCTAATGTTTTTGCATTACCACTGTAACCATGACAAAAATAACAGCGTAAATTATAAATTTCTCGCCCTTGAGCTAACAAATCTAATGCGTTATCACTTTTTTTTTTCCTTCATCAACATGACTCTCAACGGGGTCAATAAAGGTTTGAAAAACGTACTCTGCTACATCGACTATTTCCTGATTGGTAAAAACGCGCGCCCATGAAGGCATTACGGTTCCATTCTTACCTTCAGCGATACCTTTATATAAAGCGGGGCGATTCAATATTTGACGTGACTCAGTAGATAAAAAATTACGCGGAAGTGGCTGACTCGCTGACTTTCGATCACCCAGTCCATCGCCATCCACACCATGACATGCCGCGCAATTCCCCAGATAGAGATGACGTCCAGTAATCACCTCACCAACAAAACTATCATCAAAAGGAAGTTGCATATCAACAGCTTTCTGTATCTCGCGTGTAGACTGATGCGCCCCTGCTACATGAGGGTGATTGTTTTCAGACTGTGGTCTCATGAATTCACTGCGAATAAAATCAACTACGGCAATCACATCAGAGATAGATAAATCACCCAAATAAGAGACCATGGCACTCCCTTCTCGCCCAGCGATCACTGCCTGCAACATTCGTTCACGAGTTAATTCAGTCACCGCTAACGGAGATGTGAAGTCACGAGGCGATGGATTCAACGTATTGCGCGTCCATTTTGAACCCACCCCTTTATCACCATGACATACAGAACAGTTATCCGCATAAATTTTCTGGCCACGAGCCAAGTCCGATGTACTTTTCATTACAGCCGTCGCCACCGCTTTTTTTACAGCCGCCTCCGCACCACCCTCTTCTGCACACACAGCAGATGAAGCTGTAAAAATCCCTGCAATAAAAATTACTCTCAAAGTTTGCCTCATAAAAGTCCGATAGATCACTCTTGATAGCCCCTTGAATTTAGTCGAGTCAAATACTCCATTGTGGCGTAAAATCCTTATTTGCGCTACTCTAAAAAGAGCGAATACCCAAACAATTATTTTTTTCATAACAGATCTGTCAGAAGGCTGCTTAATAACATGCATAAAAAGCTAATTCAGGAATGTTTTTTATTCACTGTTTTTGCTGGATTGTGGTGCTCATCAGCGTATAGTGATGCAATCCTTGGTTCAAAACATGACTTTACAGGACTAAATGCTCGCGCGGGTGTTGAAGCGATGTCTGGCCTTGCTTTTTCTGATTACGGCTCATCTTGTATTTACTGCCACTTACCTGAAGACAAGGTAAACGAGGATACTTCTGAAGCTGGCGGTATTCCTGGCTGGAATCGATTAACCCCAGCAACAGACAGCTATGAGCTATACGACAGCTTAATGCTCGATAACAAGGTTCGCACGCCCAGCCCAATCAGCCTGCTTTGCCTCTCTTGCCATGACGGCACCATGGCCGTTGATATGACACTATTTCAACCAAACGGCTGGAATAGCAGTGAAGATGCTGCGCTACATATGGCCATCAATGATTCAAATGATTTGAATAGCTGCGGCAAATGCCATAATGGCCAGGCAGCACACAACATCGCGGTTAAACAAATTGGTCCCGAGCTGGCCAACGACCACCCCATTTCAATAGAGTATGCAGGACTAAACCATAAAGATCCTGACTTTTGGCCAATAGAAAATCCGAATGGATTCGATAACGGCGTGAAACTTTATGATGGTAAAGTGGAGTGTGCCACTTGCCATAATGTACATAACCCAGATGTTGCCCTATTACTGCGCACCAGTACTGACCGACTTTGCGAAACCTGCCATATCAAATAATGACTCACTCATACAGAACCTATATACTGATACTATTAAGTTGCATCACATTAATCATCGCTGCCTGCTCAACCACACCAGAGCAACCCAAGGCATCTGCGCCTATTGTTTTTCCGCCAGCGCCCGATCAACCTCGCTTCATTTATGAACGAACCTTGATTTACAGCAGCGATGTCGAACAATTAAGCTCACTGGAGCGCTTCAAATCTTTTGCGACTGGCACCTCTCTTAAAGTAAAAGGACTGGTTAAACCCTACGGCGTATCGGTTCACCAAGGGCGAGTTTTTGTTACAGACACGGTTCAACGTACTGTATTTGTATTCGACATTCCTGAAGGGCGGTTTTTTACAATCGGAACTGAATCACCCGGTGAATTGATCAAGCCAATTGGCATTGACACCTCTGAGTCGGGAGAGGTTTTTGTTTGTGATATCAGTGCTCGCCATATCAGAGTCTATGATCGTGACGGGCGCTATTTGCGCACCATTGGCAACAGCCAGTTGTTACAGCGCCCAGTCAGTGTTGCTGTTGCCAATAATCTCACCTATGTTGTAGACAATGGTGGCATCACATCAAGGAATCACCAGATCGTGATATTTGATACAACGACTGGAGAACACATCAAAACAATCAGCAAGCGCGGCTCTGATCAAGGAGAACTCAACCTGCCATTACAAGCAGCAACAGCGCCTGATGGCTCAATTTATGTCGTTGACGGTGGTAATTTTCGGGTTCAACAATTTGACTCTAATGGAAATGTACTGCAATCTTTCGGCTCTGTTGGGAGAATGCCAGGGCAATTTGCACGACCTAAAGGCATCGCAACTGATGCTGCTGGCAACATATATGTTGTTGATACAGCCTTTGGTAATTTCCAGATATTCAACAGCCAAGGAGAACTACTCATGTTCATCGGTGAGCGTAGCCAGGCAGGCTCTCCAGGTAAGTATATGTTACCCGCAGATATTGATGTGGATGAAGATGGACGTATCTATATCGTAGATCAATTTTTCAGAAAGGTTGATGTTTTCGGGCCCGCCACACTCGATAAAAACCAAGGGTATGCGACCTTCTCTGTCGATCCAAAATAAACCTTTATACCTAAAATCAGTAGCCGTTCAGAGTCCTTCTGAAATTCATCAGTTCAAGGCGAAAAATTTGAGTTTACAAGTGCAGATGATCATTTTTTAATGCAGAAATTGCGAGTTTCAGAAGGGCTCTGAACGGCTACAAAATCATGTCACCACAGGGCATAACTGCTTAGAGGTCGAGAGATTTTCAATCAACCAGCGCTCTAGTATCTTGGCAGGAAAAGGGGGGCAAATATAATTACCTTGCAACTCTTCACAACCAAAATCAGTTAACATTTCACAAGTTTCTCTGTTTTCAACACCCTCAGCAACCACTGACAACCCCATATTATGCGCCAAATCAATCATTGAACGCACTAAGGTTACATCATCAGCATCTTGAGCCACTCCGAGAATAAATGATTTATCAATTTTCAGCTCGTTTACAGGCAATTGTTTTAAATAAGCTAAAGATGAATAGCCCGTACCAAAATCATCAACTGATAAATGGATTCCTAAATCACTGAAAGATGCAAGGGTTTTAAGAGCACGTTCTGGCTCAAGCATGATTGATGTTTCAGTAATTTCAAAACTGAGTAACTGCTGTTCTCTGCACTCTTTATCTAGGAGCTGCTCAACAGCCTGTGAAAACCCAGTCTCCTGCAAATTAATGACTGATATATTAACCGCAACACTTAAGTCAAAACCTTTCTTGCGCCATTCCCGGCACTGCGCCAATGCCTCCTTAATGACCCACAAAGTTATTTCACCAATCAAGCCTGTACGTTCGGCAAGAGGAATAAAGTGATCGGGAGAAATCAGGCCATTTTTAGGATGCATCCAACGCAACAAAACCTCTAGCTTAGATGCCTCTCCACTTTTTGCGTTAACTTTAGGCTGATAATACAGTTGTAGCTGATCATTTCGAACGGCATGGCGTAATTGTCCAAATAGTGCCAAATTTTGAAGGCTATGAGCATCTTCCTCAGGATCATAGACAGCATAATTATCTTGACTGCGCTTTGCGCAGTACATTGCAACTTCTGCTCTACGCAATAAGTCAGCAGCACTTTCATCACCATGCTCAGGGTAAAGTGTAATTCCTATGCTGACCCCAACATGCAAAGCTAAACCTTCTTGCTCATCAACAACAAAAGGTAGATCAAGCACTTCATAAAGCTTTAGCGCGACTTCAATCGCAGCCTCACGATCAAAACCATGCAATAAAATTGCAAATTCGTCTCCACCTAAGCGGGAAATCATATCTGCTTCACTTAAAGTTTTTTGCAATAACCCTGCAACTTTTTTTAGCAAAATATCACCGATTTGATGACCAAGCGTATCATTAATGTCTTTAAACCGATCCAGATCCATTAGTAACAGTGCAAATCGTGAATCATCACGACGCGCATCAGCAATTGCTTTATAAAGGTAGTCACCAAACAAAACACGATTGGCCAACCCAGTCAAACCATCATGTAATGCCTGATACTCTAAAATTGCAGTCTGATTTTTTTTCTCTGTAATATCGCACAATGTCGCAACAAAATAGCGATGATGGTCTAGATTTATTTCATTGAGAAAAATTTCTACCGGAAAAGTCGATGCATCTTTACGCCGCCCTATAAGCTCACGCTCCACACCGACCATCGGCACAGCTCCATTTACAAGGTATTTTTCAACATAGTGATCGTGAGATTGAGCAAAGAGCTCAGGCACTAATACATTAATCGAACGACCTACCAACTCATTTGATTGGTAACCAAACATTTTGTATACCACTAAATTTACAGATTCAATAACACCCTGCTCATCTGTCACCACGATAGAGTCTGCCACACTATCCATAATGCCGCGAATATGATTCTCTTTTCGAACCAGCTCTCGCTTCATTCGATTAAACTCAGCATCGTCTACTCGAGTTTCAGGTAAAGCCGCGCTGCGACCCCCTCCTCCGACACGCATCAATAAGTTTCTTAGCGGTGCCACAGAACTGATTACGCCGTATTGAAACGCGACCCATAAGAAACACCCAAGGATAATCAATTTTAACTGCCAGTCGATCCACAAGCCACTTAGCAGCATAAGAAATGCCAGCACGAAAGCAACCATGAATACAATACGAATGCCCAGACTATTCATTTAAGTCTCCCTACATTCGACCTGATGATTATTGATTTTGTATCATACGTCAATAAGCATTGATTACACCAAACCACATCCATCTTGTTCCGGCTCCAATCAGTCCTGACTTAAAAATTCACTTGGCTACTCACATTAACACCAAACCTCACCAGAGTTTTATGACAGAGATCTCAATATGACAATCAATAGTTTTATATTTACTTGTTTTTTATCCGTTCCATTCCAGACAAAGTTAAATGCGTGACCCCCCCAAAACTTCCCACCCATAAACTTCCATCTGCAGCCTCGCTCATTGAAAAAACATTATCTGCATACAGGCCATCCGCCGTTGTCAGCACAGAAAAGCTTTCTGATTTCTTATTAAACTGCGCCAAACCTTTACTGGTTCCAATCCACAGCTGTTCACTCTTATCAATATGAAGCATAAATACATGATTGGCAGGCAAACCATCTCGGGTTGTGTAGTTTTTCCAATGTTTGCCATCGAAGCGTGCCAATCCTCCGCCCCAGGTACCACACCAGACAATACCGCTCGAGTCGACGACCAGTGAAATAATGTAGTTTGGATTATATGCCACCTCCACATCACTCAAACCTTGCTCAACTTTTTGCTGCGCATGATGTGTTGATACTTTTCCTGGGTCATTAGTGAACTGAATTGAATCTTTTACAATATCGTACGAAGCACCCAGCCCATCTTTGTGTTTCCAGTTTTGCCATTTGCCATCATGATATCGAGCCAAACCATCTTCGGTCGCAAACCAGATTTCACCATTCTTTCCTTCCTGAATGCCATACACCCATAAATTAGGCAGACCCCCTTGTGTATTTTCTACTGTATAAGTTTCCCAGCTTTTTGAATCATCCATTTGACCCTTTTTGATTCGATTAGCACCTGACCAGGTCGCAATCCATATATCACCGTTAGATACTTGTTTAACATCATAAACAAACTGATCACCTAACCCTTGGGGCACACTATAATTTTTCCATTTCTCCAACACAGTGTTATAAACAGACAGCCCACCACCATACGTTCCTACAAATAAGTGATGATCTATTTTTCTCAGGTA
>VAPF01079497.1_pt1 | contig 11351 bp, 12 predicted proteins | sample 3393931 | NCBI WGS metagenome assembly VAPF01 (sample SAMN08290437, study PRJNA428436) | hydrothermal vent metagenome | isolation source: Deep-sea hydrothermal vent chimney | place: Atlantic Ocean: South-mid Altantic Ridge | depth 2773 m m | reverse complement strand
TCAACGCTGAATTACATGAGTCCAAATAACTACGAAAATCAATTAACAGAAATGAAAAAAGCGGCTTAACTGGGGTGTAATAAAAAGGTTGACCACGTCATATTTCACCTTGCCACCTGTAACTTTCAGCTTTAGCTCACCCAAACGCTAACTTTTAATCATGCCTGCAACTTTTAATAAAATCTGATGCCAAACGTATTCAAAGCTGAGCGTAGAGAATAGAAGCTCAAATTAATAACAACACAGGATCTAACAATGAAGACACGTCTGTCACAGCAATGCAAAACAAACAATCTGCTTTTCACCTGCGTAAAGTTTTTATTGATCGCCGCAGTTTTTTTCGGCCCTGCTATCAGTTACGCTGAGCAGACATTGCCAACAATAACTGTTTATAAAAGCCCAACCTGCGGCTGTTGTACGAAATGGATAAAACACCTTGAGCAAAACGGCTTTGATGTGCAGGCATATAACAGTAAGAGCATGTCAGCCGTTAAACAACAAATAGGGGTAAAACCACAATACCAGTCGTGCCACACGGCCACGGTTAATGGTTATTTTCTTGAAGGCCACGTTCCCGCAAACGACATCAAACGATTATTAAACGAAAAACCAGAGGCTGTCGGCCTGGCCGTTCCGGGCATGCCAATGGGTTCACCGGGCATGGAAGGCCAACATAAAGATTCGTATTCTGTTTTACTCATAACAAAAGACGACGACAGAAAAGTTTTTAGCCAGTATTAACCGGGAAAAAATCAGAGATAAAATAAAGTTCCCTGTTCTCGCCCTTGTCTGTTTCGCTGTAATCCTTGCCGTATATTCTGTTGCTTTCAGCCCCGCGTTTTTATTTCGCAGCCTTCCAGTAGCGATTTAGACCTGATAAAAACACAGATTAACTTCAGGGCACGCAGAGGGCACAAGCAATTAATAGAGGTGCCCTTCAATAACTTACCGGGAAATACGAACAAAACAAGCTATACTCGTATACCTGTATCCTTCACCCGCTTGAGCGAAACCAGGGAAATGATTCCCGATTTATTCGACACCATCCAGATATAACATACATTGACAGACCATCACTTCAATACACTCGAATTAATCACGCTGCAAAACCAGTTACTGCTGTCTGTTGGCGCTAATCTTAATGCACGTGAAGGCGTGCATAAATTCATACAAATCATATTGAAAGCAACCGCGCTGAAAAGCATCCATCTGTATGTTTTTGAAGATGCTCACGCTACAGGAAGCGCATTAATCAATTATCTGTCACTACCCGATAACCAGTTCGAAACAGAACACGAGACAACCATAGAAAAGGTGCTGCAACACTTCGAAAATAATCAGGTCACGACATACCTGACCGAAGCACTGAATAGCCATGAAATACTCGCCTTTAATTTTGGCGAAAGAGGCGTGTTGTTGCTGGAGAACCAGCAAGGCACTTTCCAGGCATCACTCAAAGACATACTGGTACCCGTCATCAACAAGGCGGCTGCACATTTCCAGTTATGTGAGCAAACAAAACGCCTGACTGAAGAAGCCAAAATAAACAAGGACACACAGCGTTCTTATGAACTGCAGGCAAAACGCGATCCTCTAACCAATCTGCCAAATCGCCGTGAATTTCGCTATTCACTTTCCCGTGAAATTTCTAACGCACAACGCTACGATTACTATGGCGCGTTGATGTATATCGATCTCGATAACTTCAAAAACGTCAATGATTCATTAGGGCATTCAATCGGCGACATGTTGCTGTCGCAGGTCGCGCAACGTCTGACCGAACATGCGCGCAGCGGCGACACAGTATTCAGGATAGGCGGTGACGAGTTTGTTTACATCCTCGGCAACATCGGTAACACCGAAGCGGAAGCCATCCGCACTTCACAAAAAGTCGCCGCTCGGGTAATCGAAACGCTGGCCAAACCCATCGATATTGGCGAATTCAGTTTACATACCACGCCCAGCATTGGCATCGCCATTTTCCCTGATGCCTTCGATGATATGACCGATGGCGAAAACGTACTGCGGCACGCAGACACCGCCATGTATCGCGCAAAAAAACAGGGCAGGAACTGTTATGAATTTTTTAATCCGGAAATGCATGTCGAAGCCAGCCAGCGTCTTATCATCGAAGATCATCTGCGCAAGGCAATAACAAACAATGAACTCAACCTGGTATACCAGCCTATCGTCAACACCAATGACGAAATCATCGGTGCAGAAACACTGATACGATGGAAAAGCCCGGTTCTGGGTAACGTGCCACCAGACAACTTCATCGGCATTGCCGAAGAGAGCAACCTGATCCTGGAGCTGAGCGAATGGATCATGAAACGTGCCTGCGCCTATGCAGAAAAATTGGTCAAGCAACTCGATGAAAATTCAAAATTCAGTTACATCAGCATCAACATCAGCCCGCGACAGTTCATTCAGAACGACTTTGTTAACTCGATCATTTCTGTCATCGGTGCCTATGCTGTACCCAATGATTTTATCAAACTGGAATTCACCGAGAACGTACTGCTAGACAATGTCGATCTCACCATTGATAAAATGAAGAAACTCCACCAGAACAATATTGATTTTCTACTGGATGATTTCGGCACAGGTTACTCCTCACTGGCCTATCTGCACAAGCTGCCAATATCGATACTCAAAATAGACAAATCATTCGTCACCGACTTTCTTTCCGAAAGCAACGACACCCAGGCCATCGTCAATGCCATCCTGGTGATGACCGAACAACTGGGCATTCAGTGTATCGCCGAAGGAGTCGAACTACAGGAACACGCCAACTACTTCAAAGAAAAAAATATCCACGGCATGCAGGGATTTTTCTACCACAGACCCATGTCCGGTGACGCCTTGCAGGAGCTGCTTTGCGGTACCCTGATAGAAGCGTAAACATCACCGCCTTCGGCAGGCCAGATCACCTCATCCACAGCCGCAACCTTCAGGCCGTTTTAGCACTTTCTGCAAAAAATCGACTATTCTTCAACGGAAGTTGATTATGAAATTTATATTCATGTTATTAGTCCTGTTCGTACTAACCGACCCCGTGCTGGCTAAACCAGTCGACAACACATCAGAATGCATGAACATATACAGCACGTATATAAACCAATACGGCAGCAGCAAATTTATACCTGAATCAGAAATGCTCAACTTTATCGGTCGATGCCTGCCTGACGACTCTGCAAACAACAAGACGAATAAGCCGACCTATATCGACGGAACACAACATCACAAGCTGTTAAAAAACATCAATAACAACAAAACAGCCACGATCAAAGCCTGACCGGTTTATTTCATTCGCCTGCCACAGGCGATTTTTCAAGCAGCTCGATGGCATTGCCATCATAATCCCGACAAAACAGCGCCGCCCGTCCAGACTTGCTCTTGCTGTAAACAATTCCCGCCTGCTCCAGCCGCAGTATCAATATATTCAAATCTGAAACCTGTAACGCCACGTGGTGATCGCGACCGCCGTGCGCTGGCCGGTTGTCGACAGAATCAGGATTAGGCACTTCCAGCAGATGAATCTGACCGCTGCCCAGCTGCAACCAGGCACCAGGATAACCCAGATCTGGGCGTGAAGTATCAACTTCCAGGCCAAGAATACCCTGATAAAACGCAAGTGCTTTGGCGGTATCCGCTACGATAAGGCTGCAATGGTCGATTGCGACGACCAGGGGCGGGTTGTCCTGCGGCATAGATTACTCCTGAAGCCTTCGCTGAAATCGCTTATAATACCGCCCCTGCTGCATACTGCAACTGATGTCAGACAAACAAAAGCCAACGACACCGAATGAATCCCGATCTACAGAAACTTCAGCCCTATCCTTTCGAAAAGCTCAAAGCCCTGAAAGAAAACTGCACGCCCGAAGTTGAAGGCCACATCGCGCTGTCCATCGGTGAACCCAAACATGCTGCCCCGGCTTTTGTGCTGGACACCATCAGTAGCAATCTAAACGAGATCAACCGTTACCCGCTAACCCAGGGCAACGTCGAGCTGAGAACCGCTATTGCTAACTGGCTGACGAAACGTTTTAAACTGGCCGACAGGGCACTCGACCCCGAGCAACACATTCTGCCCGTCACCGGCACCCGCGAGGCGCTGTTCTCTTTCGCGCAATGTTTCACCAACAGAAATGACGATGCGCTGATTTTGATGCCCAACCCGTTCTACCAGATTTACGAAGGTGCCGCGTTTTTATCCGGCGCAACACCCTGCTTTTACAACACGGTGAAAGAAAATAATTACCTGCCCGATTTCGATGCTATCGACGAAGCCGACTGGCAGCGTTGCCAGATCATCTACATCTGCACACCGGGCAATCCGACCGGCAGCGTCATCTCAAAATCACAGCTTATCGAATTGATAAAGCTGTCGCAGAAATATAATTTCATCATCGCTTCTGACGAATGTTATTCCGAAATTTATTTCGATGAAAACAAAGCGCCGGCTGGTTTGCTGGAAGCCGCCGAAGCCTGCGGTAACAATGATTTTAAAAACTGCGTCGTGTTCCACAGCTTATCGAAGCGCTCCAACCTGCCCGGCATGCGTTCCGGGTTTGTTGCCGGTGATGCACAGCTGCTCAAATCCTATCTGTTGTATCGTACCTATCAGGGTTGCGCCATGCCGCCGGTACACCAGATCGCCAGCGTCGAAGCCTGGAACGATGAACAACACGTCAAACAAAACCGTAAACTGTACGTCGAAAAATTTGCTGCCGTCATCGACATGCTGCGCCCGGTAATCGACATAACACTGCCCGATGCCGGTTTTTATCTGTGGCTGAACACCCCGGTCGATGACGAAACCTTTGCCAGAGATTTATACCAGCAACAGAACGTCACCGTGCTGCCCGGCAGTTATCTGTCACGCGAAGATGCCGGCATCAACCCCGGCAAAAACCATGTGCGACTGGCACTGGTAGCGCCGCTGGACGAATGTCTCAACGCCGCACAACGCATCAAACAATATTTAATAAATTTATAATTTATTAAACTTAATAATTGCAAACATTAAACTAAACACTATATATCCAGAGGAAACACCGTATGTCTGATCTAAAAAGCATAATCGAAGAAGCCTTCGAACGCCGTGCCGACATCACACCACGCAACGTCGAAACCCATATTTCTGACGCCGTCACCGAAGCCATCAAGCTGCTCGATTCCGGCGAAGCCCGCGTCGCTGAAAAAGTAGACGGCGACTGGGTGGTCAACGAATGGCTGAAAAAAGCCGTGCTGCTGTCTTTTCGCATCAACGACAACGAATTTATCAAAGGTGGTTTCACCAATTATTACGACAAGGTCAATTCAAAATTTGCCGACCTGAATACCCGCGAGTTTCGTGACTCCGGCGTGCGCGTGGTGCCACCAGCCACCGCCCGTTTCGGCTCTTACATTGCACCCAGCGTGGTGTTGATGCCGTCTTACGTCAACATCGGCGCATACGTCGACACCGGCACCATGGTCGACACCTGGGCAACCGTCGGCTCCTGCGCGCAGATCGGTAAAAACGTTCACCTCTCCGGCGGCGTTGGCATCGGCGGCGTGCTGGAACCACTGCAGGCCTCACCCACCATCATTGAAGACAACTGCTTCATCGGCGCACGTTCCGAAGTGGTCGAAGGCGTGATCGTTGAACAAGGCTCGGTAATTTCAATGGGCGTGTACATCGGCCAGAGCACAAAAATCTTCAACCGCATGACCGGTGAAATTTCCTATGGTCGCATCCCTGCTGGTTCGGTTGTTGTCTCCGGCAACCTGCCATCAAAAGACGGCACATACAGCCTTTACTGCGCAGTCATCGTCAAACAGGTTGATGAGAAAACACGCGGCAAGGTTGGCTTGAACGAACTGTTGCGTGATATTGATTAACTACAAAAATTATATGCCGCGAAGAACGCAAAAAAATTATGATTAAAATATACGGCATCCCCAATTGCGACACCATGAAAAAAGCCCGCAAGTGGCTGGAGAAAAATAATCTGGAAGCTGAATTCCACGATTATAAAAAGTCAGGGGTGCCGGAAAAGCATCTGAAACAGTGGGTCAAAAAAGCCGGCTGGCAAGTGGTTTTGAATAAACGCGGCACCACCTGGCGCAAGCTTAATGACAACATCAAAAACAACATTGATGAAGCCTCCGCTATTCAGGTGATGCTTGATAATCCGAGCGCGATAAAACGCCCGGTGCTGGAAAGCGGCAAAATCCTGCTTGTCGGTTTTAAGGAAGACGAATACAAAACACTGCTTTAAAATAGTAATGCACTCATCGCTAAATCTGTGAGAAATCTAAAGCAATTCGCGGAATAAATTCCGCTCCTACAAAACCAACCACACCAAGTAGGAGCGGAACTTTATTCCGCGATACCCCAGTGCGAAGCCGCTAAGGCGAGCATACAAAAATCATAGCGCTTTTGAGCCTGTGATTTCTACATATTCAAAGGCTGATTCCAGCCAACGAAATATCATCTTGCGCACATAAGGCTCGGCGCGATCATCTTCCGCCTCGGAATCGCGGCGCATCATGGTCAACACCAGTTCGATTTTCACACTGTCCGGCGTGTAATGTTTTGCCAGTTGTTCGGCAGCCTCTGCCTTATTCGGCCGCACCTTCGGCATGGAAAACGCCAGTGTCTGGATCGACCGAAACTGCACCGAAGAAAAAATGGGGCGAAGTTTTTCCTGGATGGTCTGACGCGCCAGTTTTGATACCAGCCAGGCGACCTGTTCTGCAGAAGTGATTAAATCAGGATCAACGCTGTCCAGCGTCTTGAAAAAATCGATGGCAGGATAATAACCGGTTTTGTTTTCCCGCGCATATTCAATCGCAATCTGCGCCAGCGTCTGACCGATAATACTGGCTGAACACGGTAAATGTTGCTGCAACTCATCAGCTTTCAGCTGCACATCGATAATCAGCAGAACTTTATCAAAACGCATGACGTGTCAGCTTTTCAGTATTTTTAGCTGTTCGAAGACAGGTTCGGTGACCGGTTTTATTTTTTTACGCATCACAGTCCCGATGGCATCGCTGCGCGCAAAAATCGGGTTGACCAGTTTCACACTCAAACAGGCCAGTACAGTCACCGCACACAGATATTGCTGTGTATTTTCGAGCGTACCGTCCAGTGCTGAGACAACTTTGTTCATGGCTTCGTGATCACCACCACACAAAATTTCGGCTTCGGCACAGATCGAATCGATATTATCTTCGCTAAAAGTTTCTGGTATGACACTGGAAAAATAGTTGGCAATGGCCGCAAGCAAGGACACCACCACGTCCTGATTTCCCGGTTTTTTCAACGCCTGTTCAGCGGTGTCGATAAACGCCTGGCCCTGTGCGCTAAAAACTTTTTCCAGCATCAGCGCATAGGGGTTCTGCTGTTCCAGCAATATTTTTAATTGCTGGCTGACTTTTTTATGATACTCATGCGCGTCAACCTCAATGGGTAAATCATCTGCGGTGGCGTGTAGAAAGCCTACATAAAAACTGCGTTTGGTTTTTGTTTTCGCCCACAATTTTTCTTTTTGTTGCTGGTCGATCAAACCGGGCTGCAATACCAGACGCACCGATTCAATCATGTCGCTCTGCTCTTCTTCGAACGGCAGAAACTCGATGAGAAATTCTGCCAGCTCTTTGCCAGTGCGGCCCTCAGCAACGGCTTTCTTTTCCAGCATACGCCGTGCGTTTTCGGCGCTCGGCATAGCCCACCAGGCGCGTGCGGCAAGTTCATCAGTCAAACCCGCTGCATGTACCACAGCGACCACGGCTTCAGGTTCACCCAATAATAAAAGCTGCATCAAACTATCATCACGCGCCTGCCCCATCCGCGTCCAGCGTTTCAGGTAAACCGGATAGCCGCCCGGTGACCCCATAACGTGGGTACTGAACAGCGCCTTCACTTCTTTGATGTAGATTTCATCTTTACCGATGGCATTCAATGATATTTTTGCTTCGCCTTTTGCGGTTAACGCAAACACGATCATTTTGGATTCATCGATGCGCACGGCAAAAAGTTCCTGCGCGAGTAACACGTTGAGACGTAGATTGTCTTCTGCTGAGAGAGCCATAAATTGTTAATTGTTATTCAAAATAATTAAAAAACATTTTTTCGCAGAGGCCGCAAAGAAAAAATAGTAAGTGTTTTTGCTTTTCTCCGCGATCTCTGCGCCTCTGCGAGAATAGTGATTTTGTGTCGGACACTACCCTGCCCTACTTTTAGTTAAGTTGTACGCGCACACCAAACGGTACTTTGCTTTTGCCTTTCACCAGCCAGGTCACCGGAAAATGCGGTTCGACTTCCGGGAACACGCCTTCGGCATCGGTAAAATACACCAGCAGATCCGGCGCTCTGTCCTGCTCTTCCACCCAGTCAAAAACCGGTCTGAAATTGGTGCCGCCACCACCGCGTATTTCGACATCAAACTGAAACTGATCCCAGGCTTCAAACACCCACGGGCAACCGTAATTTAATTTTGAGTCGCAGGTTAATAAAGTCACGCTGGCGCGTACCTGACTTTTGATAGCATCGATCTCGGAGATAAATTCTTCAATTTCTTCCTGATCAATCGAGCCGCTGGTATCTACCGCCACCACAATGTTCGTTTCGTGACTGCGCATGCTGGGATAAACCGCCGGGTCACCACGGCGCGAGGATGGCCGGGTGTAACTGTAATCTTCGCGTGCGGTGGCCGACATGTATCTGGCCAGCAACATACGCCACGGCAGTTTGGGTTGCAGCAGGTGGTCAACCATGCGCGCCATCTCGCCTTCCAGCTTGCCCGACTGCAGGGCCTGTTGCGCCGCGCCGGCCAGACGTTGCTCCCATTGCAGACTCAGTTCATCTTCTTCCTGCGGCGACATGGCCGCCGGTTGCTGCGCCGCGCCACCCTTGCCGGCATCGTCCTGATCTTTATCCTGCTCGCCCTGACCTTCACTCTGCTCGTCATTTTCTTTCTCCTTTTCCTTGCCGCCACCGCCGCTGTCCTGACGTTCCTGCAGCTCGTCATTATCCGCGTTATCAGATTTTTGCTCGGCTTCTAAATCCCGTTCGCCATCATTGTCGTTGTCCTCCAGACAGGGATAGATTTCTTCTGCGGTCATGCCTTCATATTCACGAAGATGCATGGCATCGGGCGTGGGTTTCAGGCCATCATTAATGAGCAGCGGATTCACCGCGTAATCGCATGCCAGATCCCAACGGTGTTTTACCCGGTGGCCACGACGATGAAAATGCGAGAGCGCGCAATGCAGCGCTTCGTGTGAAAGTGCGAACTGGGTCTGCTCCTGATCCAGCGCGTCGATGTAATCGTGATTGTAATAAAAGATTTTACCGTCACTGAAAGTAGTTTCACACCACTTGGGATCACCCGCCACCATCGGCAGACGCAACACCAGCGCACCGAGGAACGGCTTATCCAGAATTAAACGGGTTCTGGCGGTGGCGAGTTTTTTTTCTACGTCGGGATAGGTCATATAAATCAGTTAATAGTGAATAACGAATAGTGAACAGTGAGTAACCGGTTTTTGACGCTCGTGTTATTCACTATTCACTATTCACTGTTAACTATTCACTATTCACTGCCCTAATAGAGCATCAAGTCGGCAATTTTATCCGCCCAGCTGGCGAACTCGGGCACGGAAAAAATATCCTGACCAATCGCACGGTGCATATCCGACACCATCATCACGCCCATCTCACGCTGCGGAAAACTATTGGCGTAAGTTAAAATATTGCCGTGTACTTTCATCGCATCATCAGTGTCTTTAGCGCGGATGGCGCGGCCGACCAGTGCGGTGGCAACCGCGTATTGCAGATCGATTTCTTTAGGTGTTTCAACCGGCTCACCATTGATGATGGCATCAAGGTCGGGCATCTGGTCGAGGCTGGCGATGAATGCAGCAAGCTCAATTCCCGCCGCTTTGCCGACACAGGCCTGTAACGCACCGGAAAATAATTCAGGATGATCTTCAAACTTATGCAGCGCACGATGGGCAAATTCCCAGGAACGTGGAGAGGGAAACGCCACTGGATTCTGTGAGGCATCAAATTCAAATAACAAATCCTGACGGAAACGCAAAAACGCAATGACACGTTCATCGATGCCGTTGGCGTACGCCCACGCCACCCAGTCATCCAGATTGATATCGACTTCGTAATGTGAAAAACGATTCGCCAACGGTGCTGGCATGCTGTAGGTTACACCACGGTCGCCCTGGCGGTTGCCAGCGGCGATAATAGCCCAGCCGTCAGGCACTTCGTATTCACCGAGTTTTCTGTCCAGAATTAACTGGTAGGCCGCAGCGGAAACACTGGGTGGTGCAGAGGTGATTTCGTCAAGAAACAGAATACCGTTTTCACCATGCCGTTTGGCATTGGGCAACATCGCAGGCACCGCCCACTCCACCGATTCACCGGCCTTAAAAGGAATACCACGCAAATCACTAGGTTCCATCTGCGACAGGCGGATGTCAATCAACGGCGTATTCTGTCTTTCGGCTACCTGCGCCACCATCTGTGATTTGCCAACACCGGGCGCGCCCCATAACATCACCGGCGTATGAAAACCAGACTGGGTACTGATAAATTCTTTTTCGACAACGGTTAGTAAGTGGGCTGGGCGCATAGTAATTCACGGAAAAATCAAAGCGTGAATCTTAGCAGTTTTCGATTTGCTTTTAACCTATAAGGACTGTGGCTAATTCTTTATAAGAATGAAAGATCTATATACGTAAAATCAACTTTTATCACTAGCATTATAGTGCTTATGCCATTTTTCTAAATTTTTGAAAATCCTTTATAGAATCAAGATCAGATTTTTCAGCCTCTTGTGCCCGGTATAAATCACAGCGGATTTGCAGATTCAACCAATAGTCAGCAGAAACACCAAAGAATTTTGCTAAGCGAAGCGCTGTGCTTGGTGTAATCCCTCTCTTCTGATTTACAAGTTCATTTACTCGCTGATAAGGTACATGAATAGCATCTGCCAAATCACGCTGGCTAATTTCCATTGGCAAAAGAAACTCTTCCCTCAGCATTTCGCCGGGGTGCGTTGGCACTCTATGTGTTGGAATTCTCATGTTATAACCTCTTAATGATAATCAGTGATTTCCACATCAAATGGGCCTGATTCGCCCCATTTAAAACAAACCCTGTATTGACCGTTGATTCTTATACTAAGCTCTCCATTTCGATCACCAGACAAACTCTCAAGCCGATTACCCGGTGGCACTCTAAGCTCATCCAAATTTAAAACAGAATCCAGTTGATCAAGTTTTCTCGTGGCCATCTTCCACAGTGATGCAGGACAAAGCTTCCTGGCATTTTTGCTGTT
>VAPF01055549.1_pt1 | contig 11370 bp, 6 predicted proteins | sample 3393931 | NCBI WGS metagenome assembly VAPF01 (sample SAMN08290437, study PRJNA428436) | hydrothermal vent metagenome | isolation source: Deep-sea hydrothermal vent chimney | place: Atlantic Ocean: South-mid Altantic Ridge | depth 2773 m m | reverse complement strand
CTGAGGATGTATTTTTTCTCACCCGGCATTTTGCTTCTATCTCCGCCGTTCATGACATGGGCAGTTTCAAGCAGCTGAGCAGGCTGTTCAAAGAACAATGCGTGGTCGAAGAGCAGGCAGAACCTCCGCACAAGAAAATAGACGACTTTTTTGATTACACATGGGCTCTTATCCATACGGTATTAGAGGCCCAGCAGAATGCACATTTACATAGCGACGATTGGTCAAGGACAGTATATATCGATACTCTAGGTGTCAGCACAACTGATTTCGATTTGCCGGATTCAAAAAAAAAAGCACTCGTCCAATCGGGCAGGAAAGGTACACTGGCATATTTCGAATGGTATGATAATGCCGATTCAATACCAAACAAATAAAAAATCCACCCCCAGAGGGGGTCCGGGAGACTTGAGAATTCACTATGGAATCTTTAGGGATATGCTTGGGAGCCTCAACCATCAGCCTGGTGAGGCTCCGGGAAACTTCACAAAAAACCAAAATAATCTGGGCGAAAAGCAAGGCCCATGAGGGCAATCCGCGCCTGACTTTGCTGGAGTTGCTTGGTGAGGCGGGAGACATAAATAATTGCCGCGTCGGCACCACCGGCCGAAAATTCAAAAATTATCTCTCCCTGTCCGTCATCACCGAACCCGAGGCGCTGGAGCTGGCCTGCGGCCATATCCTGCCCGCCGGCCATCCCTACCAGGTAGTGATCAGCGTCGGCGGCGAAACTATCATGGTATATCACCTGGATGATGAGGGCCGGATCCAGAACATTCATACCGGTAACAAATGTGCCTCGGGAACCGGCGAATTCTTTCTCCAACAATTGGGCCGGATGTCCATCTCTTTGGACGAAGTGGCACACATGGAGATGCCGGACAAGCATCACCAGGTCTCCGGCCGTTGTTCCGTGTTCTGCAAAAGTGACTGTACCCATGCCCTTAACCAGGGAGTGCCCAAACCGCAGGTGGTGGCCGGCCTCTCCCATATGATGGCCGGTAAGATTCTGGAACTGCTGAAAAAATTACCAAAGACCTCGGTAATGTTAATCGGCGGCTGCACCCGGAACCAGGCCATGGTCCACTATCTGCGCCAACAAATTGCTGATCTTTTTATCCCTGCCGAAGCCGCCTATTTTGAAGCCCTGGGCGCCGCCCTCTGGGCCTTGGCCAACGAAACCGTGCCTTTTACCGGCCTGGAAAATATTTTCGTGGCTCGCCATTCCCGGCTCGGCCTCCATCCGCCCTTGTCAGCCTTTACCAACAAGGTTGAGTTCAAGGAGATGATGCGGCGACCGGCCGTGGCTGGCGATCGGACTATTCTGGGCCTGGATGTGGGCTCCACCACGACCAAAGGGGTGATCATGCGGCGGAGCGACAAGGCCATTATCGCCGCCGACTACCTGCGGACCAATGGTGACCCCATCGGCGCCTCCCAGCGGGTTTATAAGAGCCTGGCCCAGCAGCTGCAGGTTCCCATAACCATTGAAGGACTGGGGGTCACCGGTTCCGGTCGTCAGATTGCCGGTCTGTATGCCATGACCACCGGGGTGATCAATGAAATTATCGCCCATGCCACTGCTGCCGTCCATTTCGACCCGCAAGTGGACACCATCTTTGAGATCGGCGGTCAAGATGCAAAATATACCTACATAACCAACGGGGTACCCAGCGACTATGCGATGAACGAGGCATGCAGCGCCGGCACCGGTTCATTCCTGGAAGAAGCGGCCAAGGAAAGTCTGGGCCTGGACGTAACCGCTATCGGCCAGACCGCCTTGCAGGCCGAAAGACCACCCAATTTTAACGATCAATGTGCCGCCTTTATCGGCTCCGACATCAAGGGTGCGGTGCAGGAGAACATTCCACTGCCTGATATTGTTGCCGGTTTGATTTACTCCATCTGCATGAACTATACCAACCGGGTCAAAGGCAACCGGCCGGTGGGTAAAAAGGTCTTCATCCAGGGCGGGGTCTGCTACAATCCTGCCGTGCCGGTGGCCATGGCCGCCGTGACCGGCAAGGAGATGGTGGTGCCGCCGGAACCAGGCCTCATGGGCGCCTTTGGCGTTGCCCTTGAGGTTGAACGCCGCATGGAACAAGGGTTGCTCGAACAGGGCAATTTTGATCTCAAAAAACTGATAGACCGGCAAGTCAGCTATGCCAAGCCCTTTAAATGTGGCGGCGGTAAAGACTGCGACCGGGGCTGCGAAATTTCGCGGATCAAGATCAATGATAAAATTTATCCCTTCGGGGGCATCTGTAACCGCTTCGACAATATCATTCATAAACGCAAAATTGACAGCACCGGTCTGAATTTGGTGAGCAGACGGGAGCGTCGCGTTTTCCGGGACCTGCAACCAGATGATCCGGCTGATCGCCGGCCGACCATCGGCATGAACCGTTCTTTCCTGATTAATACCTATTTCCCTTTTTTCAATCACTTTTTTACCGAATTGGGCTTCCGGCTGGTCCTGCCGGACAAAGTGGACCAGGCCGGCATTAATCAACAGGGAGCGGCTTTTTGTTATCCGGCGGAACTGGCCCACGGCTATGCCGCCGCCCTGCTGAGCCGGGGTGCTGATTTCTATTTTCTTCCCCATTTACGCGGCATTCCGGCCCATGACGAAAACCGCGATAGTTGCACCTGCGTATTCGTGCAGGGGGAACCCTTTTATCTGCGCAGTGCCTTTCCCGGCTTCCCGGCCGAACAAACACTGACCACCACCATTGACTTTTCCAAAGCAATGGCAGCCAACCTCTCTGCCTTTGAGGAGGTGGCCCGGGCATTGGCCGTGGCTCCGCAAAAAGCCAAGTCGGCACTGACCGCAGCCATGGCGACCCAGGAGGAATTCCAGACCGATATCCAGCACTGGGGCCAGGAGGCCCTGGCCGAGTTACAAGACACCCCGGACAGTATGGCGGTGGTGTTGTTCGGCCGGCCTTATAACAGCTTTACCGCCGTGGCCAACAAAGGTATACCCGCCAAGTTCGCCTCCCGCGGCATCCGGATTATGTCCCTTGACATGCTGCCCTATGGGCAGGAACAGCTTGAGGACGACCACAATATGTACTGGGCCATGGGCCGCATGAACCTGAAAGGAGCCCATTTAGTACGGAAAAACCCCAAGCTTTTCGCCACCTATATCACCAATTTTTCCTGCGGGCCTGATTCTTTTATTATCGGCTACTTCCATGATATCATGGGCCGCAAACCGTCACTTACCCTCGAACTGGACAGCCACACCGCCGATGCCGGCCTGGAGACCCGTATTGAGGCCTTTCTGGATATTGTCCAGTATTACCGGCAGATCAAAAAACCATCGGTAAGCCGGACGGTAAGCAAAAAAAACTTTGTCGCCGCCTCCCTGCAAGCCAATGGCGGCAAGCCCGGCATCCGCACCATGGCGGGTGAGTGGCTGCCCTTGACCCATGAGCGGGTCAAAGTGCTATTGCCGGCCATGGGCCGTTTCGGCACCCCATTGCTGGCCAAGTCCTTTGCCCGGGTAGGTATACGGGCCGAAGCCTTGCCCTCGGCCGATAGAGAGGTTCTGAAACTGGGGCGGGGTAATTCCACCTGCAAGGAATGTCTGCCGCTCCAGACCACGGTGGGATCCTTGTTATATTACAAGGACCGGCGGCCGGCCGACGAGGTCAGCGCCTATTTCATGGCCAGTGCCGACGGCCCCTGTCGCTTCGGGCAGTATCATGTGTTTTTAAAGCGGGTTATTGAAAAACATCAGATTCCTGACATGGCGGTACTATCGCCCACCTCGAGCAACGGCTATGGCGGACTGGGCGACCGCTTCATGGTCGCGGCTTGGCGGGCCCTGGTCATCGGTGATATCTTTGATGAAATGTGGTCCACTGTGCTGGCCGGGGCCGAGGACCGCGACCTGGGCCTGGAAATTCTGGAACGCGAATATCAAGCCATTGTCGCGATAATCGACCAGGGCTGGCCCACCATTGCCGGCCAGCTGACCAAGAGCGCCAAAGCCCTGAGCCGCATCCCCCTGAAAAAACCGTATGATGAGATACCCAAGCTCTCTCTTATTGGCGAAATATACGTCCGCCACGATCCTCTCTCCCTGCAACAACTGATAGAACGTATGGCCGACCGCGGCTTTATTGTCCGCACCGCCGCAAACAGTGAATGGATCAAGTATGTCGACTGGTTGATTAAACACGGCATCGAGGGCAAACGGGACCTGGGATTCTGGATCAGGCTGCGGGTGAAACAGTTTTTCGACCGGCGGATCAGAAAAAAACTGGCGCCCTCCGGCCTATTTTTTTATGAAGAACAGGCCGGGGTGGAGCCGATCATTGCCGTGGGGGAAAAATTTATTTCCCCCCGCGTCACCTGTGAAACAATCCTTACCGTGGGGTCGGCTTTCCATGAAATCCTTCATCCGGCCTGTGGCGTCATCTCCATCGGGCCCTTTGGCTGTATGCCCTCCCGGGTGGCAGAAGCGATTCTCAACGAAAAATTCACCACCACCGTAAAAAGGGAGCTGATGGGAAAGAACGGCCATGATCATCTTTCAGCAATTTTAGCACAGGACCGCAAGCTGCCCTTCCTGGCCATTGAAACGGACGGCAATATTTTCCCGCAGATTATCGAAGCCCGCTTAGAGGCCTTTTGCCTGCAGGCCCAGCGGATCAGCCAGATGAGTACCCTTTGAAAGATTGTGACTTCTGCCAAAGGCCGCCTGACAGAAGTCTCCATCTTTACTTGACCGGGTCACCATTCTACCGAGGCGTAGAAAAAGACAAACCGACCATCCTCAATATCAACCATGAGCCTCGCTCCATGGTTCAGTCCATAATTAATATAGCCCTCCTTTTCGTTGCTTGCCGAACACTCTGAAGTATGGGGCGGCGATTCGAAATCCCGGTCTCGGTCGTACCAGGACATCAGCATAAATTCACCGAACCGCTGTTCCGCCTCGCTCCTGGCCAGCTCCACAGCCTGCTGATAATCCCTGACCCCGTTCTCGGGATGAAGGTGGACAACTTCCACAGATGACAGGTCCGGGGCGTTTATTGGGCAATTCCGGTTATTCTTCATTGGTCTTCCTCATGATTCAGGTTTTTTGCGAGTCCATCATAAATGCAGTTCGTGAACATAGACCGGAGCTTCTCCCGAGAGCCTGCGTGATTCTTCCACGACCTGCCGATGGTGGGTGAAAAGGATGACCTGGTTTCTTTGCGCCAGGCCGGCGAGAACCTTGAGAGTCGCCCGTGAACGGGCATCATCAAAATTGATCAGAATATCGTCCACGATAAACGGCATCGGCTCACTGTGCCGCAGCCGCGATTCCAGGGTGGCCAGCCGCAGGGCAAGATACAATTGATCGCGGGTACCGGAGCTCATTCCTGTCACAGACACCCTGGTATCATCCGGCCGCAGGCCGACAAGAATCGGTTCGCCCTTGTCATCTATATCGGTCCGCAGGCCGGCAAAAGAGCCAATGGTCAAATCGACAAAATACCTGGAGGCGACCCGCAGCACCGGGTCCTGATGTTCCTTGCGATATCTTTCAATCTCGTCTTTCAGTACCATGGCCGCCACCTTGATCAGGACATACTGATCGACCAGGCGCCGTATCCTGGCCGCGACCTGCTCCATTTTCTCAGCTTCCCCGGCCGCCCGGGCGCTGCCGTCCATGAGCCGCAGTTCCCGGTTCTCTTCGCCAATGACCGCTGAAACATCCTTGATCCGGGCATACAATTCTTCGTCGACCTGGCGCCGGAGGGCCGCGACCAGGCCCGGCAGCTCATCCACGGATACGTCTTCAGCCTGTTGCTTAATCTCCTCTATCGGCACCCCCTCCGCCACCTTCGCAAGGGTGGTTTCAGCCTCGGAAACCTTCTCCTGCAGCCTTTGATATTCAACAGACCTGCTGATTGCCCCGGCCAGGTCTGTGGCCTTGTTGCACCCGGCGGTCGCGAGCAGCACGGCCATCTGCTCATCCAGGCTTTGCAGAATTTTCTCCGCATCCCGTATCGCGACGGTCAGGTCGTCTGCTTCCGCGTTATTTTCCTCCAGCAGCTTACTGTCCTGCCGGGCCCGGCCCAGCATGGTATGCATCTGCAGGACCGCCTGATCCAGGGGCAGGCTCTTCAGGCCCGGAGCCGCCTGTTCCAGCAGGATCCGCACGTCGCTGCTGAATTTATCCACGTCCCGGTCAATGCCGGTGATGCGGCTTTGGAACTCCTTGGCCTTTTCAAGCTTGTCAAAACAATTACCAATGATATCAATAAAATCAAGCGCCTCGTCGGGCGATACCCGGTCCGCAATACCCAGGCCGGCCAGGGCCTTGGCCCACCTTGTCTGCCAGTCGCTTCCGGCTGTTTCCGCGTCCTCCTGCTCTTTCCCGGCCTTGGCCAAGGCCTTCCGAAGCCGCGTCCGCCTGTCGTTCAGTTTCTCCAGCTCCGCCTTATGCCGGGCGATATCCTCCAGGACCGATTCGGCAAAAACCAGGACCGGCGCCAGCTCCCGGCCGGGAAACTCCCCGTTTTCACCCAGGGCCTGCAGCTCCTCTACCAGGGCCCGGCGATATCGCTGCCGGGCCCTATCCTTCTCCTGAGCCTCGCTTTCCTTACCGGAGATCTCGGTCAAGCGAAAGCGCAAGGTATCAATTTCCGCCAGCCAGGCGAGCATTTCCTTGGGCGGGAGCGGCTTAATCTTGGTGGATTTCCATTTTGCCTGCCACCTGGCCGCGAGATTTTCTTCCCGGCCGGCCAGTTCCTGCTCCTGTTCAGTGATCTCCTTGATTGTCTCTTCAAGGCTTTCGATCCCGGCCCGTAACGATGCCGCCTTGGCAACCAGCGCCGCCTCCCGCCTCAGCCGGTCGGCGATATGATCCGCCTGTTCGACATACCCCTCATAGGCATCATGGACGGCCCGGCCCGGCTCATATTCAGCTGCTTCCTTGGCGATATCCTCGCCATCAAGCCACTGCCGGCGCAGAAGATGCCAGCCATCTTGACGCTTCTGCCGGGACACCACCAGATCCTGCTCGGTGGGAACCTTTCCGCCACAAGCCACTTCCCTGCTGTCGGCCCTGGCGGACCTCAGCTCTTCGGCAGCCTTTTTACGATCCTTCCCGAGCTGCTTTCTATCATTTCCAAGCGCACTATATTCCGCCTCAAAACGCCGGACCGTCTCGACAGACGGCAGGGGCAACTCCAGCAATTGATCCAGCTCCCCGGTCCACAGCCCTGATCTCTTCAGCACTGCCCGGCAGGCCTTTTTCCCCTCGCCAACCTGGCGGGCAATCTCCTCAAGCTGTCCGTCAAGATCACCTGCCCGCCGGGCCGACTGCAACGCCTTGGCCAGGCCGTCACTTTCTCTGACTGCAGGCAGGCCGGCCAGGTCCCCGATAATTTCCTTAAGTTCCTTTTCCGCCTCGTCTTTCTGCTTCCGCGCCTGCGACGCCTGCTGCGTCAGGGCTTCATACTGCGAACTCAGCGTCTGAATGGTTCTCTTTCGGCCCAGCACCGGCCGTAATGACTCGACATCCTCCAGGATTAAATCAGCTCGTACATTCCGGATGAGGTCGCCGGCATCCTTGCGGTTACTGATCCGCATACCATCCAGTCGCCCCCGGTCTTTCAGTCCCTTGCGGTACTCGCCAAGCCGCTGATGCAGATCCTCGATAGCCTCTGCATGATCAAAAAGCGCCCGGTTGAAGGAGATGCCGTCCCGCCGGGTCCGCAGCCCCGCCAGGCGGACTCTATCTTTATCGAGCTGCAGGTTGATTTCCCGGATTTTCTGCTCCACCTTTTGCAGATGTTCCGGGAACCTGGGCGGCAGCAAAACCACCCCCCCGAAATCCCGCAGCTGCTTTTTCAGGTTCTCCAGCGCGGCCAGTTCCGGAATAGCCCGATGCAGCCGCTCAAGCCGCTGCACCTCGGCGCTCTTCTGTTTACTCTCTTTCTCAAGTCCGGCCAGTTCAGCTTCGGCGTCCCTGAGGCGCTTATGATGCTCTTTCCATGTACTGGCAGGAAGGCTTGCCTCCTTGACCGTCTTTTTCAGCTTTTTATACTCGTTGACGGCCTGATTGATCTGCTGTTTGGAACCGCGGCCCTTAAAGAGTTCATCAGCCTCGGCATCCAAGGAGTCCAGGATCCCGCGCAGCGAAGAGATACCTGCTCCCGCGGCGAACAGGGCCTGGCCGACCTCACCTTTCTGGGCCAGGATATCTTCGCCGCCCTGTACCAGGGTCTGATGATCAATGCCGTACAGCGATTCAAAGAGGGCCGGTTCAATACCATGCAGATAAGGCGCGAGGGCGCCGGGGTCCAGAGGATTGCCATCCGGCCCCAGGAGGTCCGCCTTTCTTTTTTTACGGCGCCGAAAGGTAATTTCCCGGCCGTCCGCGCCCTGGAGGCAGCCACCGACCAGCAGTTGATCATTGGCGTGCTGGAAATTGTCGGCCGTCCGTTCGGGAAAACCGTACAAAAGGGCCTTGAGCGCCCGGAGGGAACTGCTTTTCCCCGCCTCGTTCAGGCCGAAAATGATATGGAGGCCGGGCTCTCGGGAGTCGAATTCGAGAGTCCGGTCGGTGAACGGCCCAAAGGCCTTGAGCTCAAGACGCTTGAGCCTCATGTCTCAACTCCGTGCCGGATCAATCTGGCGACCAGGAATTCCTTGACCATACCCCGCAGTTCATCCAGTTGTGCGGGCCGACTCTCCAGCATGGAGTCTGCATCCAACAGCTCCGCCGGCAGTTTTGTTTTCAGATTGGCGAGATCCGGCACCAGCCCGGTAAGCGCGGCATCGCCGAATTCCAGTTCCTCGACCGTCTGCAGCAGGCCGGCAAGAGGCGTATCCTCACCAACGATCTCTTCCAGGCTTGTCTTGCGGGTTGTATCGAATTTTACCTTCTCCAGCCAGACATCCCCCAAAGCGGCGGCGATACCGCGAAACTCCTCAACCCATCGGGCGGAACGGGCATGCAGTTCGGCATGCAGGGGACAGCCCCCCTGCAGATGCAGCCGGAGGGCCAGGGTTCTGCCATCTGCCGCATTTTGCTCTTCTGCCATGGCGGATCGGACTTGTTCATACACTGCCTCACTGGTCTCGCACCCGGCAAGATCCACCCGGCAAACGGCCCAGCGCAGCACATCAAGCTCTTTAGGTTCTGCCGCCGTTATATGACCATCCTCGATTGTGACCAAGGTGGCCCCCTTGCCGCCGGTTTCGCGAATATGCCGGCCCTGAATATTGCCAGGGAAAATAATCAGGGGCTCTGCCGACACCACTTCCCGCAGGTGAATATGCCCGAGCGCCCAGTAGTCATAGCCTTTGGCTAAAAGATCATCCACCGTGCAGGGAGCGTAAGGTTCATGCCCCGCCCGGCCGGTGAGGGCGGTATGCAGAAGACCGATGTTGAAATAGTTAGGATCTTTGCGGGGATATTGCGCGACGATGTTTTCGGTTACCACCCGGCTTTGATAGCTTTGCCCGTGAATGGCAACGCCAAGATCGTCCAATAGAACTGTCTGCGGTTTCAGGGAGGACAAAAGAGTCACATTGTCCGGCAAGGGCATGGTCTTGGTGATCCGGCTCGCCGCATCATGATTGCCGAGAACAATAAAGCCCCTGATCCCGGCCCTGTCCAGCCTGCCCATCCGGTCAACAAAGAACAACCCGGTATTATAATCTTTCCAGTCTCCATCATAGAGGTCACCGGCAATGAGAACAAAGTCAACCTCCTCCTCAAGGGCCAGGTCAATGAGATTGTCAAAGGCCCGTCTCGTTGCGCCGCGGATTTCGTCAACCGGCGCATCTTCATGGGCCTCAAGTCCTTGCAGAGGGCTATCAAGGTGAATATCGGCAGTGTGAATAAAACGAACCATCAAAGGTCTCTCTATTAATTTTTTTTGCTGATATCGACAACAGGCTCAATCTCGTGACGTCTCTACTCCGGTAAAGTTCAGGGCAAAAATACCGTTTTCGGATAGGCACCGGGCAGAAACTATATTTTACCTCTCCGGTGCAGCAGTTACAAAAAAAAACAGCCGGCATTGTTGCCGGCTGTTTTTTTATATGACATGTAAGATGGTCTCGTAAAAAGTCCTAAGGCGAGTGATGCCCGCAACCCAAGTTATGCGAATCATATCCATGCAGGGTGATTCCATGCACCACAAACTGGTGCGTAAAACGCACCCTACGCCTGCTGGATTTTCCTGTTTTTTATGACAGGAACCAAGGAGCAAGGTGCTAAATTAGCCGTTTTGTATGTCGTAACTTATTGAAATTTATTATATGCGATTTTGTTGATTTGACCTTTTCACGAGGCCATCTTGTAAGAAAGATTATTTTTTTACAGCTTCGGCGAGCTTGCTGCCAGGTTTGAACTTTGCAACATTTTTGGCGGGGATTTCGATGATTTCACCAGTACGTGGATTTTTGGCCTTCCGTTCAGCGCGCCTGACGGACGAAAAAGTACCGAAACCGACCAATGTGATCCTGTCACCCCTGGACAGAGCAGCGGTAATCGACATCAGCATGCCGTTCAACGCTTTTTCCGCAACAGCTTTGCTGATGTCAGCCGCACCTGCCATTGATTCAACCAATTCCTTTTTGTTCATATTCGTTCCCTCCAGTCATCTTGATATTACCGTCACGGCTTCCAAAAAGCCGACAGGAGCCGAATCAACAGCCCCCCACCTTCACGCTCCCGAATGTTAATACGAAAAAAAATGCTTTGTCAAAGGAAAAAACCGTTTCCAGCCCAACCGAAGTTTCCCTAAAATCCGTCATACCACCATGCGCGGCAGGACAATCAAGAGTAGCCAATATTTCACCCCATTGCTGCCTGATTTTTCGATTGGCGGCGAAGCGTTGTCCCTTAAAAGGTGCCAACGTGATTTGCCTCCATCTTTGAATAAAAACGAAAAATGTCTAACAACCATGGGTTGTGTTTTATGTTGACTTTTTTTCCCTCTCAGGCTGTATTAATGAAAAAAGTCGGGCATCTGGACCTGGGTTTGATTTCGCGCTTGGGGATCGACAAAAGACAGCCCGAGGCCGGGATGCGAAAATGTGAACTCGTACGGGCTGAGTATCTCCCGAGGTTGTCGCCCTTGGTAAACTGATACAAGTTATTTTTTTGCGTGGGCCCAAAGAAGAATCTGCAAAGGCATCGGGCGATATCATGAAAATTCTGATCTTCGCCTGCAGCGGCCGTGGTCAGGAAGCGGTGCAGGCACGGTTCAGGCCGCTGAGCAGCGCCTTGATCGAGGCGACGATAATATCGGTGTCTATGCCGGCGCCCCAGAATTCCCGCTCCTGCGCATCACGAATCAGGATATAACTCACGGCCCGGGAGGATGATCCCCCGGTCAGGGCGTGCTG
>VAPF01001830.1_pt1 | contig 11387 bp, 13 predicted proteins | sample 3393931 | NCBI WGS metagenome assembly VAPF01 (sample SAMN08290437, study PRJNA428436) | hydrothermal vent metagenome | isolation source: Deep-sea hydrothermal vent chimney | place: Atlantic Ocean: South-mid Altantic Ridge | depth 2773 m m | reverse complement strand
CGCAGGCTTTTGATGCCACCATCTGGACGCAGGATTCAGACTTCAAAAACATACCTGGAGTGAAATTTTTCTCCAAAAAGTAATAAAACCGGCCAATCGGAGTGAGCAAACGGGGCAAGTCTTGTTTCTTGCATTTAAGGGTCACCCTTAAAGTAATTTACTTATTACAGATTTTCCTGTCACCTTTTATTCCTTCATCAAATAATCTGTCAAGCCCTGGTCTGTTTGCATATCTATAGCCACTGGGTATTTCCTTTATATCCCGATACCCTTTTACATAGTCTATCAGGCCCTCCACAAAGTCCTCTTTCTGTTTGAGTATTGCTTTGTATCTGCCTTGAAATATATGGCCTGCCCTCTTGTGCCTTTTATTAAAGGCCTGTGTGTATATTCCATTTAATTGTCTCATTCCTTTTGAAGAATTCCCCTCTTGGGGTCTCTATTCTCAGGTGGTAATGTTATGTGCATCAGACAGTAGCCGTGGCAGAGCCAGTTATCCCGGTCCCACACTTTTTTTATTGTTGCAAGTATGTCTCCCCGGTCTTCTTCATCTCTGAAAACAGGTTCCCCTGCGTTGCCTCTTGAGGTTACGTGATATACTACCCCTTCCCCTTCTATTCTTTGTTCATCTCTTTCAGGTACCTATGAAGCTTCTTACAAGTACCGTCATAAGATTTCATTTCTGCCTCACTATCCAAGTGTCGGCAATAAGGGCCACCATCGGCACCTACAGATTGTCTGAGTTTTTCTGTAGCTGGTGTGGAATATTCGTCATTAAGGCTTACGTCTCGAATGATTTCTCCTCCGAGAAGCCAGAGATTCGTCAAATGCCGTTTTATAGTTTTCTTCGAGAGACCGCTTTTTGCGAGAGTTTCAGCGAATGGTTGAAACTCTTCAAGTAGCTGTTCACCGTAGGCCAAATCTGGTTCAATTCCCATCCAACGATCAGGCCATTCTGTGAAATCAGGGCATATGTCAATCAATTTACTCATAGGCGTTACGCCTGAGTGAGTGATGCAGCCCAGGTAGCACTACAAAATGCAAAAAAGACAATGTGCAAATAATAAACTGCTGCTACCAAAAAAGTCTCCTCTGGTCCGCATTCAACTCAACGCTGTTGTTAGTGCTTCCTATAATTGAAACATTTCTTGAAGAGTAGACGCTACTTTTTCATATGTGCTCTTCTTCAATCGCCCTATTTTTTTTATTAATCTTGTCTTATCGACAGTTCTGATTTGATCAAGCACAATTTGCCCCCTTTTCCCCTGAAACACAATTGGCACTCTCGTAGGATATTTCTTGCTCGATGATGTCATCGGAGCTATTATTACGGTGTTGATGTAATGGTTCATTTCATCTGGAGATATTACAACACATGGTCTTGTCTTTTTAATTTCACTTCCATAAGTAGGGTCCAATGAAACAATATATAGATCAAACCTATTAACTACCACTCCCATTCATCCTTGTCAAATTCATTTGCTATGTTATCGCTCACTACTAATACATCATCTTTACTTTCATGCATTTTCTGAAAAGCCGAATCCCATCCTTTTCTTGCTGTATGTGGTGATTTTATAACTAAGCAGTCCTCTTTTGTCTCAAGTTCAACTTCATCATTAATATGACATTGATCCAGAATTACTTTTGGAATGCGTATCCCCCTGGAATTCCCAATCCTTACGACCTTTGTTTTGACAGTAGACATTTCAAGCCTCCAATAATATGATTACATTGTAATTACATTATTAGTATAGCGTATAGACTCTCAAATGTCACCTTTTTCTCTACCCTAACGAACGAACGGGGGGCGCATCTTGACTTAGTGTCCGGAACCGGGTCAGGTCTTGTTTTCTGCAATTTTTTGTACGTTTTTCGATGACCATTGACAAAAGGATGTTGAAATACCAGAGCATTCACACGAAGCCCAATGGGGACGTTTAACCTCTTCCCTTTTTAATATATAACGTTATTGACTACGTTGACGTTCTCACTTTATTTCCTCTGGGTTCCTGTTCAACCGGGCAACCCATTCCGGAATTTTCTCATGACTATACTGCCGCTAAGCAGACAGGCCTCTCCGGATAAAAACAGTAAGGGCGGATTACCATACGCCCCTACAGCACAACCACAGCATTTACTCCCGGCTCAACGCAACACCGGGACAGGCTCTTCAACTGAACCCTGGGCTTTGTTGTGTTGCCTGCCTGCGCGGTGCACGCAGACAGGTGCCAACTTACCCGCGGACTCGGCCTTGCTATGCTGTTTCTAAGTTCCTTCGCTTCACTCAGGACAGGCTCCGGCTCACAGCTTTGCCATAGGCTTCGGCTTAAAGGCCCCTACTGTTGGCTCCAGACAAAACCTCACTGTTTTGCCCTTGCCTTCGGCTGGTGCTTCTGCTAATATTCTTTATATCAGCAGGGTTCACGTACAGGGGACTTGGTTTCATACACTCAGAAACCTCACCCCTTTAGTTCACGCCCATGCCGGGCGCACACAAGTATCCACTGTTTGCTTGGCGCTTCGCGCCTCACAACCAGCGGATTGAGCAGATGCCCTTCGGGCACTCCTCATCAGCGGCATTGGGGTGATATAATAAAACAACATCTTAGTGGTAAATGTTATTATTATGATAGGGATAGAATAAAAAAGGAGGTTTACAGTGCGAGTACGCGATATTCCCGAAATTACCAAATTGAGCACACCAGAAAAAATCCTGTTGGTGGAAGATATTTGGGACAGCATTGCTTCGGATGAAGCTGTCGTGCCTGTTCCCCATAGCCATATAGAGGAGTTGGACAGAAGATTTAAAAAATATGAATCTGCACCGGGAAATCTTTTGTCTTTTGAAGAACTTCAAACAAAAATAGAAAAAAGGAAATGACATATACCCTGCATTTCCTTTCTGAAGTTGAAGAAGATGTTGTTAATGGTTATGTATGGTATGAACATAAGTCTCTTGGACTTGGAGAAGAATTTCTCAGGGTTTTTTATGCCTGTGCTGTTGAACTTCCCAGGAATCCATTGCTTTATCCCAAGGTCTATAGGGACTACCGTCGTCGCTTATTTAGAAGGTTTCCGTACGCTATTTACTTTACGATAAAAGAAAATCAGATTATTGTGATTGGGCTCTTTCATTGTGCACGTGATCCTCGTACTATTAGATTAAAACTGCAAGCCAGAAAAGAAAAACCCTAATCGGATAAGCGGGTCTACCCCAAGGGCACTTCCGTTGGGCGCGCACCGGGCGGTTCACAGAGACTATCGGGTCCCGAGGTATCGGGAATAATGAATGTTCACCCACATTTCCTTTATGGCCACTAAACCTTGATTCTTCAGCCATTTATTGGTCATGCCGACTTGTGTCGCCAGCGTGCGTGATGCACGCAGACAGGTCACCCCATTAGTTCACGCCCATGCCGGGCGTACACAAAAGCGCTCAAGCCGACCCGGTAAACCTTGGCGGTTCTACTTCAAGCTTTACACTTGCCACAAGCAGTGGCCGGGCTGCTTAGCGCAGGAGTTATAAACGATAAATGGAAACCTTCTGCTTGACATTAAAACGTTATGACGTTATGATGTTATCAGGAGGTCAAAATATGAGCACTAAGACAAAACGGGCAACAATTTATCTTGATTCTGAATTGCATAAGGCCTTGCGAATAAAAGCAGCAGAGACAGAACACTCTATGTCTGAGCTGGTAAATGATGCAATCAAGTATTCCCTGGCAGAGGACTCAATTGATCTTGCAGCGTTTGATGAACGTAAGGATGAACCTATAATGGCATTTGAAGATGTTCTAAAGAAACTGAAAAAAAATGGCAAAATATGAAATATCTGTCAAAAAATCCGCAGTAAAAGAACTGGGAGATATTCCCAAAAAAGAATTACAAAAAATAGTAAAAAAAATCCAAGCCCTTTCATCAGAGCCAACACCAGAGGGATCACAAAAATTATCCCATCAAGAACAGTATCGAATTCGACAGGGTGATTATAGAGTGGTTTATTCTATTGATGACGATAACTTCAAAGTTCATATAATAAAAGTAGGACATAGAAAAGAAATTTATCGTTTATAATCGGATAAGCCGGGGTTTTTTCCTCCGCTCTCCACACCGCACTGCTTTTATTACTGTCTCCCGCCAGGAGATCACGGCACGTCTTAATAAATAACCACTATCCGGAGATCAGATATTCTCGACCATCTCCCAGACACCGCACGGGCAGACGCCGGCGCAAAAGCCACAGCCTATGCATTTGTCATCATCAACAATGTATTCGTATGAACCGTCTTTGTGTTCGACCCTTTTTATGGCCCCATGGTAGCAGGCTGCTTCGCACATATGGCAGTCACGGCAGGTCGCGCATGACATGCAGAGTTCGGCCTCTTTCTTAGGCTCAAAACCCTCAAAACTGCAGAGATCATAATACTCCATCCTGATCTTTTCGTATGGAACAACCTGTTTTACTTCAGGCATATAATCATATTGCATAAGCTGTGCATGGATAACATCCGCGGCAACGCGGCCCTGGCCTATAGCATGAGTTACAAGGCCGGCGCTTGTAGCGTCGCCTATGGCGAAGACTTTAACATCCAATGTCTGCCCGAATTCATTCACTTCTATCCAGCCCTTTTCGGTATGCACGGAAAGGGGAAGGAAATCAAGCACAGGCACCTCGCCTACCGACATTACGACAAGGTCCGCGGCAAGAGAGGCACCGTCTTTAAAATATATTTTTTTGGCCTTTTTATCATACTTCTCCGTAAACCTGGGCCAAGATATATCCACACCCTTTCCCTTGGCCATCTCCATCTCTATCCCGAATGCGGCTGGTTTCTGTATATCGACGGCCGTCACTGAAGCCGCACCGCAGTTCATCGCCTCTGAAGCAACATCCATCCCGGCGTTCCCAGCTCCGATGACAACCACGTTTCTACCCTTTAAATTAAAATCCTTACCGGAATTTATCCCTTTAAGGAAATCTATCGCGGCGATTGTATCCCCTGACCCGGGGAATGTCAGCCTCCTGGGCTGGTGCGCCCCGCACGCAACAATAACGATATCATGTCCCTTGTATATCTTTTCAAAGGCCTTTTGGTTAATCCTCTTCCCCAGATGAGCGGTAATGCCTACCTCTTTAAAACGGGATATCTCCTTGACGAGTATTTTGTGAGGCAGGCGCTCCCTCGGTATGCATAGTTCTATCTTTCCTCCAAGCCTGTTTTCCGCCTCGTACAGATCCACTCCGTGACCCTTCAGGCCTAGCTGCCACGCGACTGAAAGTCCGGCCGGCCCGCCCCCGATGACCGCAACCTTGCGGCCCGTTTTTTGGGCTGGTTTAGGCGCGGGAAGCTTCAGTGCCATGCCGCCAAGCTCTTTAATGTTCAGCGGCCTGTCCAGCAATCCCCTGGTGCAGCCATGCATGCATAAATTCGGGCATATCTGTCCGCATACAGTCGCAGGCAGCGGGCTGTATCTGAGGACAAGGCTGAGCGCCTCTTTCATCTTGCCCTGTCTTATCAGCGAAGCCCTTTTGTGCGTTGGTATGTGTGTCGGACAGTTATACACACAGGGCGGAAGATATTTCTCATTATTCCAGACCGGTTTATTACGCCTTTCGACTCCGGTTGTTATATACGGCAGGATTGTCCGGTCGTGGTTAATATACTGGGCGAATATCCCTCCCTTCCCCACCTCGGCTTCCCATATTTCCCTGCTGAAGTCAGAGGTCAACATCTTCAGCTTCTTCCACGTCTTCTTCTCAGCCGGTGTATACGCTATAAGCTTCTTCCATTCATCAGCCGACCTTGTGAGTTCATCATAAAATGAGTTCCTGCCCACGGCTTCAAGAAAAGGCTTCATATTGACCGTCAACCACTCCCAGTCCTGAGGAGTAAGGTCCAGCTGTTTCACGTTAATCTCGCTGTAGCCCTTTATTTTCCCCCGGAAGTAGATCGCGCCACCCACCATTCCGACACACGGCCTGTAACCTAAGATGTTTTCCGGGTTCCTCGGATTCACGCCGCATACAACCGCGATTCCTCCTGCCTTGAACTCCGCGAAAGAGTCCCCGACATCGCGGAAGTACCATGACTGCGGCGGATCGAAACGCGGATTCTGCTTGGTCATTGTGTCGCATCTTGCGCCGCCGCCTCCCTGGACGTATAAAAAACCCTCTGCCGCGGCATTGTGCGCACCGTTTGTAACATCGCCCAGAACAGTAATCCTTGCTCCGCAATTAATCCATCCGACATCATCGGAAACACTTCCATCCACCACTATCTCCGTGCCGAACATAGCCATGCTTCCGAGACGCTGACCAACAGGGCCTTCCACTGATATTCTCACGGCTTCGTTTCTTGGCCATATCCGCCCGCCGATTCCATGCTGGCCGTCGGCGATCACATGCAGATTCCGGGCGCCGTTCTCAACCGCCTGCTGTATCCGCTCCTCGAGTATCCGGGAAGAAACGCGGCTGCTGTTTATGTTTCCGTGGATCGTAAGGGTATTACCCTTACTCTTTATTTTTTTATCCGGGACTTTTAATTTCTTATCGTCTTTAGCAGGCATAATCTATATTCAGCCTTTCAGCCATTGATTTATCATTAATACTGAGTCCGTCCGACATGCCGATCGGAAGCTCCGTGCTTCTGCCCATCGGAGCAAAGGTCTTTCTCAGTTCTATATCCGCGCTCTTGAATACATCGACAACACGCTCGGCAACCTTATCGGGATCAAGTCTGCGGTAAAGCCTGGGGTCCTGGGTCGTAATCCCCCTCGGGCACCTTCCGGTGTTGCAGAGATTGCACCTGTTATATTCATCTCCCAGGCAATCCGCTGCAGCCTGCATGATATATTTTCCGATAGAGACGGCAGACGCGCCGAGCATTATCAGGGCGGCGGCATTCGATGCAAGATTCCCTTTCTTGCCGACGCCACCAGATGCTATGAGGGGCAGCTCATTCTGTTTGCCCTGCCGGACGAGGTCAAGATAACAGTCCCTCACGTTTGAAGCGATCGGATGTCCCATCTTGTCCATCGAGACATTGTAGGCCGCGCCTGTACCACCGTCCTCGCCATCAATACTCAGTGCCGCCGCGTAAGGATTTCTGGCAAGATTGTTAAGCACCGAGGTCGCGGTCTTTGAGCCTGATATCTTTGGATAGACAGGCACCCTGAATCCCCAGGCCATCGACATGGACTGTATCATCTTCGCAACCGCCTCCTCAATGGAATACTTGGTCTGGTGCGTTGGCGGTGACGCGAGATCTACATACATGGGCACACCCCTGATGCTTGCGATCAGACTCAGAACTTTATACGACATTAAAAGACCGCCGTCACCGGGCTTTGCGCCCTGCCCGTATTTGATCTCAATCGCGCACGGGTCTTCCACCATATGAGGCAGCGCATGGATAATCTCATCCCATCCGAAATACCCTGAAGCGATCTGCAGGATAAAGTATTTGAGGAACCTTGATTTCAGCAATCCAGGCGGCATGCCGCCTTCTCCCGAGCACATGACAACGGGCATGTTCTCAACCTCATTCAGATATGTTACGCCCATCGCAAGCCCTTCCCACATGGGGGGCGAAAGAGCACCGATAGACATGCTGCCTATCATTATCGGGTAGATTTCACGCACCGGGGGAACGAATACGCCGTCTTTCTTGACAACAAGTCTGCCGTCCCTTGTCTCTAACGGCAGCGAGTCGGGTGGCAGATTCCGTCCCAGGAATGTTCTTATGCGGAATTCGTGCCGTCCCGCGTCAAGCGCAGGGTCCGTAAGCATGGATATCCTCGTGAACTTCAGCCTGTCAAGGGTCGAAATTGAAGGATCATTCCTTCTGCCGCCCCTTTTATAGGCATCGCCGCCTTTATTTTTGAAATGCAAAAGTTTATTATGCGGATTATATTCCGGCTCTATGGCTTCATTGGGACAGACCAGCATACACGTACCGCAACCAGTGCAGTACCGGTCTATGTCCGTAACCTGTTCAACAACATGCACGATCTTTTTTGTCACGGCCGGCGTGGGTATCGGCGCTTCCGTGCTGACCGTCCTTACAACCTTCACGGCCGGTTCAATCGCCTTGACGGGACATACCGCCGTGCATCCGCCGCAACGCTTGCACCTGTCCTCACGCCATCTGATTATGTACGGAAACTCGCCTAAAGAGAGCTGATGATTGTGGTCTAGCCTTGCAGCTGGTTCCATACCTTAACCTCCTCCGCGCCCGGTGGGATAATAACCATATCATATTTCATGGGGAATACATCCGTAGACCGGTCCCTGTCCGGGATGGCCCTGTCAAGACCGCACTCCTCGGACATAAGGGCGTATTTGCCCTTAACTCCTCCCACTGCACCAGGTCTCAGTTTTTTTGCGTCCTGGACCATGAAACAGGTGCCATCCGGAGTAAACCCGATAACACAGTTCGGCCCGTCAATACAGAGCATCCTCAACGATTTTCTGATGAGATCCAATGCCTTCCCGTCCTCTCTCATCTCAATCTCTGAGACCTTAAGAGGAGTTATAACATCCTTGTAATATGTGAGAGGGTATGAAAGTTGTCTCACCAGGTAATGCAGTATATGTGTAAACACTTCGCTGTCACTGTTATATCCGGTATAACCGCGGAAGCCCCTACCCATAAGGTATTCCATGATAGGGATAAATGCCGTATTCTCACCGTTTGTCATAGTTGAAAAACCCTGCAAAAAAAATGGATGACAGGCATACAGGTTTATAGCGTAATTTGTATTCTGCCTGCCCTGCGCAAATATTATTTTGGCCTTTAGTGTTGAGTCCCCCAGTCCGAAAAACTCACCTAACTGAAGGGGGTCGCCTACTTCTTTTATGGTGATTATATCCGGATAAAAAGAGAAGACTATTATTGATTCATCAACCTCGCCCATCTTTCTTAATTCAAGACGCGTCTTCATCAGCAGATCTTCCTTTTCAGACATCGGCCCATCCAGATATGAACGGGGGTACTGATAGACCCTGGCGAAATAATGCTCCCTCCGCTGTATGCCGATCACATTATGAATAGACGGCGTCCAGACATGCTTGAGCTGAAAACCCTGATTTTCCATGTAATTATTAAGGGCCAGCAGACCGCTTTCAGAACATATCCCCGAAAGGACCGGATAGTCCTTTAACTCCTCAAACTCCCCTCCAAGGTCCTTCATCAAAATGCCCATTCCTGAACCGTCATGACCTTCCTTCATGGTCTCGAGCGCAAGGACATTCTCTATAGGAGAGAAATATTCGGATGATGTTATGGCTGACAAACGACACATGCTTTTTTGTCTTATTCAGTACCAGAGTTTTTAAAAAATTTGTTAAAAAAACGCCTACTAACCTCTATGGTTATCTTAGGCGTTCAAGTTCACTCGCTAACAGATAAAAGCACATTATAATAAAATTAATCTTACATTAATGTCAAATTCATACATATGTTTTTAGGCACTTTGCAACGTACAGCTGCAACTATCATTGTAAGAGAATATGCATCCGTCGCCATAACAGTTTATCGCTTCAGAAAGCTTTTTCAGTCGATACCGGCAGAGACACCCCGGGGACACATAGAATAATATTACCTGGAGAGAGCAGGGTATGTGGTAAACTATTAAGACTGATATGCGAACAATTCAGCCCGTCTTATTTGTCATTCTCCGATAGAATCCTCTTGCAACGCTAATTGAAAAGCGATTCATCCGCTTGCATTTTTCATAACGATGACTTATCCTAAAATTATAAAAAAACTTGGAGGTTGACAGTGTTAAAAATCACGGATACAGCAACGGAAAAGGCCAAAGAAATATTAAAATCGGAAGGCAAGGAAGAGTGGGGTCTAAGGATATTCATACATGGCTCAGGCTGCTGCGGACCAAGCTATGGTATAGATTTAGATGAAAACGCTTCGGAAGGCGATGAGACGGTCGAACACAACGGACTCAAGGTGTTTGTCGATAAAGAAGCATCCGAGAGCTTACAGGATAAAGAGGTTGATTATATTAAGACAGAGCAGGGGGAAGGTTTTGTCATAAACAGCAATGAACCACCCTCTTCATGTGATTCCGGCTGCAGTTCATGCGGATGAAGAGTTAACCAGCCCGTATGTTCCCTTATCAGAGGCCGAGGAGACTCAGAAAGACCGAGGCCATCAGGAGAATGGTGAGAGAGACCTCGCTATCTCCAGATGACTTTATATATCCCCTTTTCGTAACGTTCGGCAAAAACATCCGCAGGGAGATAAAATCAATGCCGGGCTGCTTTCAGGAATCGGTAGACCGGATAGTAAAACACGCGAAGGAAGTCCATTCTCTCGGCATCCCCGCCGTAATACTCTTCGGTATCCCTGAAGAAAAAGATGAATCAGGGTCGGGAGCGTATGACCCTGACGGGGTTGTTCAGAAGGCCGTAAAAGCCATAAAGGATAAAATTCCCGAACTCTGCGTGATAACCGATGTCTGCATGTGTGAATACACAAGCCACGGCCACTGCGGGATCGTCGAAAGGGGCGAGGTAATGAATGACCCGACACTGGAGCTGCTAGCCAGAGAGGCGGTTTCACACGCAAAGGCAGGGGCCGACATGGTGGCGCCATCGGATATGATGGATGGAAGAGTCGAGGCGATAAGGCTTGCACTTGATGAAGAAGGGTTCCCGGAAATTCCCATAATGTCTTACGCGGTAAAATACGCGTCTGCTTTTTACGGCCCTTTCAGGGAGGCCGCCCAGTCATCCCCGAAATCCGGGGACAGGTATTCATACCAGATGGATCCCCCCAACAGACGTGAGGCGTTAAGAGAGGCTGCACTGGATATCGCGGAAGGCGCCGATATCATTATGGTAAAGCCGGCCATGTCATATCTCGACATAATCTCGGATATCAGGGAAAACTGTGATCTACCCGTAGCGGCATATAATGTAAGCGGCGAATACTCTCTTATAAAAGCCGCCGGAAAACTGGGCTGGATCGATGAAAAGCGGGTGATGATGGAGGTGCTGACTTCCATTAAACGGGCCGGCGCGGACATTATCCTCACCTACTTTGCCAAAGACGCCGCCAGGCTACTGAACAGATAGATCCGCTGCCTCCTGAAATTTCATAAACAAACCCATTACGCAAAGATACGGAAATACCAGTTTCCGAATAAAGCTCCCCTTAAACCCCCTTTTCTAAAGGGGATTATAATTGTCGTCAGCAGGTATTGCTTTCCATTCCCCCTACCCCTCTTAACCTAAGAGGGGAGTAATCTTTCCCCTAAAATAAGGGGGGCGGAGAGGGGATTCAAGTTCATTTCTTCATAAAAAAAGGCGTCCCGGATGTTATTCCGGGACGCCTTTGTACTGTCACGCCTTAAGCGTTATT
>VAPF01059577.1_pt1 | contig 11391 bp, 8 predicted proteins | sample 3393931 | NCBI WGS metagenome assembly VAPF01 (sample SAMN08290437, study PRJNA428436) | hydrothermal vent metagenome | isolation source: Deep-sea hydrothermal vent chimney | place: Atlantic Ocean: South-mid Altantic Ridge | depth 2773 m m | reverse complement strand
CCGGTAAATCTCGAAGACGAAATGCGTCAATCCTATCTGGATTACGCCATGAGTGTTATTGTCGGGCGTGCGCTGCCAGACGTTAGAGACGGTCTTAAACCAGTACATCGCCGCGTGTTATATGCGATGAGTGTGCTCGGTAACGATTTCAACAAACCTTACAAAAAATCCGCCCGCGTGGTCGGTGATGTTATCGGTAAATATCACCCGCACGGTGATACTGCAGTGTACGACACCATCGTACGTATGGCGCAGCCGTTTTCGCTACGCTACATGTTGGTCGACGGCCAGGGTAACTTCGGTTCGGTCGATGGCGATGCACCAGCGGCTATGCGTTATACCGAAGTGCGCATGTCAAAAATTGCACACGAACTGCTGGCTGATCTGGATAAAGAAACCGTCGATTTTGCGGACAACTACGATGGTTCCGAATCAGAACCTCTGGTACTGCCGACACGCGTACCCAACATGCTGATCAACGGTTCCACCGGTATTGCGGTGGGCATGGCGACCAATATGCCGCCGCATAATCTGGGTGAAGTCATCAGTGCCTGTCTGGCGTTGATCGAGAATCCAGATCTTTCTATTGATGAGCTAATGTTGCACATTCCTGCGCCGGATTTACCAACAGCGGCGTTCATCAACGGCGTCAAAGGTATTCGTCAGGCATACAAAACCGGCCGTGGGCGCATGGTCATGCGTTCACGCGCCGAGATCGTTGAAGACAAGAAGGGCAAGCAGACCATCATCGTCAGCGAGCTGCCGTATCAGGTTAACAAAGCACGTCTGATCGAACGCATCGCCGAGCTGGTGAAAGAAAAACGCATCGAAGGTATTTCTGCGCTGCGTGATGAGTCTGATAAAGACGGCATGCGCATCGTTATCGAAGTGAAACGTGGCGAAGCGGGCGATGTGCTGCTCAACAACTTGTTCTCGCAGACCGCCATGCAAACCGCTTTTGGCATCAACATGGTGGCGCTGGTCGAAGGCCAGCCGCAGCTGCTTAACCTGAAACAGATTTTAGATGCTTTCCTGCGTCACCGCCGTGAAGTTGTCACCCGCCGTACCATTTTTGAATTACGCAAAGCCCGCGCTCGTGCGCACGTGCTGGAAGGTCTGGCAGTGGCGCTGGCGAACATCGATGAAGTTATCGAGCTGATTAAAAGCTCCGCCAGTCCGGCAGAAGCCAAAGCCGGTTTGTTGAAAACCGTCTGGCCTGCGGGCGTGGTCAACGAGATGGTGGCGCGTGCCACTGAGGGTGCTGATCTCAGCGCTTCGCGTCCCGATAATCTCGACCCGAGATGTGGTTTGAAAGACGACGGTTACCATCTTTCAGAAGTCCAGGCGCAAGCCATTCTTGATTTGAAACTGCACCGTTTAACCGGTCTTGAGCAAGACAAAATTGTTAATGAATTCCAGCAGATACTGGATGTTATTAAAGAACTTATTAAGATACTTTCCAACCCGGAAAGACTGCTCGAAGTGATTCGTGAAGAGCTGGAAGAAATCCGTGATAACTACGATGACAAACGTCGCAGTGAGATCATGCAAGACGAACTCGATTTCAACATGGAAGACCTCATCACCGAGGAAGATGTGGTGGTGACCTTCTCGCGTGAAGGTTACACCAAGTCGCAGCAGTTGGACGTGTACAACACCCAGCGCCGCGGTGGCCGTGGCAAGTCGGCTACCTCGATGAAGACCGAAGATTTTATCGACAAGTTATTTGTCGCCAATACGCACGACACGCTGCTGTGTTTCTCCAGCCGTGGCAAGGTGTACTGGCTGAAAGTTTATCAGCTGCCGATGGCGGGTCGTGGCTCACGCGGCAAGCCGATCATCAATTTGCTGCCGCTGGAAGAAGGTGAGCGGATCAACGCGGTGATGCCGATTCGTGACTACGACGAAGATCAGTTCGTGTTCATGGCAACCAGTAATGGTACGGTGAAGAAAACGGCACTGTCTAATTTCTCACGGCCAAGAGCTTCTGGTATCAAAGCCATCGAACTGCGTGATGACGATAAGCTGGTCGACGTGGTTATTACCGATGGCAGCGATCATATTATGTTATTGGCGGACTCGGGTAAATCCGTGCGCTTCTCTGAGACCGATGTGCGTTCCATGGGACGTACTGCGGGTGGTGTTCGTGGTATTCGCATTGCAGACGAGCAGGAAGTGATCGCCATGATCAAGGTGGAAGCAGGTGGTTCGATCCTGACGTCGACTGAAAACGGCTACGGCAAACGTACCAACGTTGATGACTACCCGCTGAAAGGCCGTGGTGGTCAGGGCGTGATCTCGATTAAAACCAACGAGCGTAACGGCAAGATTGTCGGTGCGGTGCAGGTGCAGGTGGATGATGACTTCATGATGATCACCGATAACGGCACCCTGGTTCGCATCGCGGTTTCTGATGTTAGCGAGATGGGACGCAATACCCAGGGTGTGCGCCTGATCCGTTTGACCAAAGGTGAAAAACTGGTCGAAATCGAAAAGATCGAAGTGCTTCCCGGCGATGATGTCGAACTTGAGGAAGAAGTCGCGCCTGAAGAATAAACAATTTATGTAGGAGCGGAATCTTGTTCCGCGATTTGGCTATTATATGCCGCTTGATCGAGAAACAAGATCCCGCTCCTACAATATCAACAAGTTACAGAGTATATTTAATTCAAATTATCAGCAAAAATTCAGTGTGAAATCCTATGAGCAGAGTATTTAATTTTAGCGCCGGTCCGGCCGCGCTACCCGCAGAAGTATTACAACAGGCACAGGCAGAAATACTGGACTGGAATGGTTCCGGCATGTCAGTGATGGAAATGAGCCACCGCGGCAAAGTCTATATGTCTATCGCTGCCAAAGCCGAAGCAGACCTGCGTGAGTTGATGGACATTCCTGAAAATTACAAAGTGCTGTTTTTACAGGGTGGTGCCAGCAGCCAGTTTGCCATGGTGCCAATCAATCTGCTCAATGGTAAAAAATCAGCGGACTATCTGCTCACTGGTCAGTGGTCGAAAAAAGCCGTGGCTGAAGCAAAACGCTACTGCAATGTGAACCTGATCGCCGATACTACTGACAGTAAATTTACCACTGTGCCGGAAGCGTCCAGCCTGAAATTTGATCCCGATGCCGCTTATGTACATTACACGCCAAACGAAACCATCGTTGGTGTTGAGTTTGATTACATTCCTGATACCGGTGATGTGCCGCTGGTGGCCGATATGTCATCGACCATCCTGTCTCGCCAGATCGATGTTTCCAAATTTGGCATCATCTACGCCGGCGCACAGAAAAACATCGGCCCGGCGGGTCTGACCATCGTCATCGTGCGCGAAGACCTGATCGGCAATGCTGATGCCAACATGCCGGTCATGTTCGATTACAAAACCTTCGCTGATAACGATTCCATGTACAACACACCGCCGACTTACAGCTGGTACATGGCTGGTCTGGTCTTTGCCTGGGCGCTGAAAAAAGGCGGCATGTCTGCCATCGAAGCGGTCAACAAACGCAAAGCTGAAAAACTGTACAAGACGATTGATGACTCGGCCTTTTTCAGCAATCCGGTTGATGTGCCATACCGCTCATGGATGAACGTGCCGTTTATTCTGGCCAATGCTGACCTTGATGCCGCCTTCATCGAACAGGCCGCTGCAAAAGGTCTGGTCACGCTAAAAGGCCATCGTTCTGTCGGTGGCATGCGTGCCAGCATCTATAACGCTATGCCGGAAGAAGGTGTTGATGCGCTGATTGCCTTCATGCAGGAATTTGAAAGCGCCAATGCTTAAATGCTGGCAGCAAACGTTCTATATATAAAATTTTCTCATTGGAGAAGTATCAGATGAATTACAAATGGTTGTTACTACTTTTAACGCTAACGGCACCTGTGGCAAACGCACAGCCGTACCAGGCATCGATCGAGATCATCGAGCAATTTGATGATGTTAGACTGGTCGCCTTTATCCGTGAAAGTGACCTTGAAAATTACCCTCAGTGGAACCCGGTAAAAGAAGCGCCACCATTAACCATAGGTAATGCGATTCAGGCGGTACACGATTATCATAAAAAAAATAATGCTGAGCTGGCCACCGAAACGGTCAACGAAATCGAATTGAAAAAAATGACGCGCCATGAAAAATACTGGCACTACCTGATCAAAATAAAAATCAACGATAGCAAAGATGTAAAGTACCAGGTTTATGTGGTGTTGATGAATGGCAAGGTGATTCCGGCATTAACAGAAACCGAGTCATACAAATAAAAGTGCTCTGCACGAAGCATCTTTTCCACCGTGGCGACGTTGCCTATACGGATGTAGGTAAGGGGCGTGAGCTGGGAGCGGAAGCTTTGAAAATGACCTCAAAATGCTCATTGACTTTGTGTCAACTGCGCTTTCTCGATAATTTTTGCCTTGCCACGACGAAAAATCTACATCGTGCAAAGCACTTTAAGTAATATGCAAAATAATAAATTTAACGCTGTGGAAGAGACAAATGTTTAACATTAAAACCATCAATAATATTTCTGATAAAGGCTTAAGCCGCTTACCCGCAGATGCTTACTCGGTAAGTCCTGAGACTGAAAATCCGGACGCGATCATCCTGCGTTCACAAAATCTGCACGACATGGAAATTCCGTCGAATTTAAAAGCAGTCGGTCGCGCCGGTGCCGGCACCAATAATGTGCCGGTAGAAAAACTGGGCGAGCAGGGCGTGGTGGTATTCAATGCGCCGGGCGCGAATGCCAACGCGGTGAAAGAACTGGTTATCTCCGGCATGTTGCTGGCCTGTCGTAACATCTGTCAGGCGTGGCAATATGCGGCGAATGTTGAAGGCAGCGACGAAGAGCAGGGCAAAGCCGTTGAAGCCGGCAAGAAAAAATTTGTTGGTTACGAATTGCCCGGCCGTACTTTAGGTGTGGTTGGTCTGGGTGCCATCGGCGTTGAAATTGCCAACGTGGCCGTTGCTCTGGGCATGCGCGTGGTCGGTTATGATCCGACCATCACAGTGAAAAGTGCGTGGAAGATGTCGTCGGATGTGGAAGATATGGAAAGCGTTGATCAGCTGTTGCAGGAAGCTGACTTTGTCACGTTTCACGTGCCGCTGATTGAAGAAACCAAAAATCTGTTGAATGCAGAGCGCATCGCCAGCATGAAAGACGGCGCGGTTATTTTAAACTTTGCACGCAACGGCATTGTTGATGACGACGCTGCACTGGCAGCGATCAATTCCGGCAAGTTAAATGCTTATGTCTGTGATTTTCCTTCACAAAAATTAAAAGGCAACGACCGCGTTATCACGTTGCCTCATCTCGGCGCTTCGACCGCCGAAGCCGAAGAAAACTGTGCGATTATGATTGCCGACCAGTTAAAAGATTTTCTGGAGAACGGCAATATCCGCAACTCGGTAAACTATCCGGCGGTGAAACTGCCACGTGGCGGCAAGTCACGCGTCGCGCTGACTCATAAAAACATGCCGGACATGATCGCGAAGATTTCCAGCGCGGTGGGTGATGCCGGTTTTAACATCCATCACCTGCGTAACGAATCACGCGGCGAGCTGGCTTACACATTGATGGACATCGAGTGCGAGATTGGCGAAGATATGATCGACAATTTTGCTGCGATTGAAGGTGTGCTGAAAGCGCGTAAAGTTTAAAGAAGTTTGCAGTTATCAGTTGGCAGATAAACCGCTTTTACTGCAAACTGCCTACTGATAACTGCCAACTTTTCCCTTCTAAACGAGAAAATAAAAAACAAAAACATAGCTGCTAACATACTATTTAATGACCGATAACGACGACCCACTTGCCGAAATACGAAACCGCATCGATGAAATAGACACGTCTATTCAGGATCTGGTTTCCGAGCGCGCATCGTGCGCGGCGCAGGTGGCGAAGGTCAAGCAGCAGCAAGGCGAGACAGGACATTTTTATCGCCCGGAAAGAGAAGCGCAGGTATTGCGTGCGGTGATGCAACGCAATACCGGGCCGCTCACCGATGAAAGCATCGCTGGTATTTTTCGCGAGATCATGGCTGCCTGTCTGGCACATGAAAAACCTCTAAAGGTCGCCTTTTTGGGGCCGGAAGGCACCTACACCCACGCCGCCGCAGTCAAACATTTCGGCAGCCAGATCGAAACCCAGCCGGTGGACAGCATCGAAGAAGTGTTCCGCGTGGTGGAAGCCGACGCGGCAAACTTCGGCGTGGTGCCGGTGGAAAATTCCAGCGCCGGCGTGATCAATCACACGCTCGACCTGTTCATGAAATCGCCGCTGACCATCAGCGGTGAAGTGGCTTTGCGTATTCGTCATAATTTGTTGAGCAAAGTAGAATCACTGGAAAAGGTTGAGCGTGTTTATGCACATCAACAATCACTGTCGCAATGCAACCAGTGGCTGGATAAACACCTGCCTAATGCCGAACGCATTGCCATGAGCAGTAATGCGCAGGCTGTTCTGGAAGCGAAAAAAAATAATGAGGCCTCCATCGGTGGCAGCATGGCCGCCGAGTTATACGAAATGCCGATTCTGGCTGCCGACATCGAAGACGAACCGGACAACACCACACGCTTTGCTGTCATCGGTCAGCATTTGTCACCAGCTAGCGGTGATGATCGCACCAGCCTGCTGGTATTCGTGCACAATAAACCCGGTTCCTTATTCGACCTGCTGAAACCACTGGCGAATCGTGGCATCAGCATGAGTAATATTGAATCACGGCCATCGCGTAGAGGTGTGTGGGATTACGTGTTCTTCATCGACATCGATGGTCATCGCGATGATGAAATTGTCAGAGAAGCGATCACCGAAATTGAACGAGCCTCGGCCATGGTTACCGTTCTTGGTTCCTACCCGAAAGCCGTTCTCTAAAATGTCTTCATCTTTTTCTGAGGGTTCTTTTTTAAAGCTGGCGACTTCGGGCGTGCAACAGCTGACAGCTTATCAGCCGGGTAAACCGGTGGAAGAGCTTGAACGCGAGCTGGGCATTTCCAACTCGATCAAACTGGCATCGAATGAAAATCCATTAGGGCCAAGTCCGCTGGCGTTGCAGGCAATCAGAAATATTTCATCGTCGATTAATTATTATCCTGACGGCGGTGGTTTTGCCCTGAGCGAAAAACTTGCACACAAGCACCAGGTCGAAACTTCGAACATTACTCTGGGTAATGGCTCGAATGATATTTTAGAACTGGTGACGCGTGCCTTTTTAACGCCACTGCATTCAGCGGTTTTTTCCGAGCATTCGTTTGCGGTTTATCCCATCGTGGTGCAGGCGGTGGGTGCCAAAGCCAACGTCGCCAAAGCGTTTGCTGAAGACCACGTCAGCATGCCACTGGGGCATGATCCTGATGCGCTGCTGTCACAGATCGAAGATAATACCCGCATCGTTTTTATCGCCAACCCGAACAACCCAACCGGCACCTGGTTGACACCTTCACAGCTTGAACAACTGTTCGGTAATATTGCGCAGGATATTATTATCGTGCTCGACCTGGCATACACCGAGTACATGGACGAAGACATTAAACCACCGATCAAACAGTGGCTGAAAAAATTTCCTAACCTGGTGGTGACGCAGACATTTTCAAAAGTCTATGCACTGGCTGGATTGCGCATCGGTTATTCAATTTCGAACCCGGAGATCGCGGATGTATTAAATCGCGTTCGTCAGCCGTTTAATACTAATATGCTAGCACAAAGTGCTGCTATCGCCTCGCTGGATGATGTTGATCATGTGGAAAAAAGTGTTGCGATGAACACGAGCGGAAAATCTTTTCTGCAAAAGGCATTTGCTGAAATGAATTTGAATTATCTGCCGACAATGGGAAATTTTATTTCGGTTAATGTGAAACAGAATGGGCTGGCGCTGTATGAAAAACTGTTGCAGCAAGGTGTTATCGTGCGGCCAGTGGCTAACTATGATATGCCCGAGTATTTAAGAATTACCATCGGTACGCAACAGCAGAATACTCGTTTTGTTGAAACGCTGAAGCAGTGTTTATAATGAACTGCTATGCATGTTTACCTGCGCAATCGCGGAATAAATTCCGCTCCTACAAGTGCGCCATTCCTGTAGGAGCGGAATTTATTCCGCGATCAGCCAGCAGATATAAACAATACTGAAAACAATCACATGACGATGCCAGTTAACAACTTATGTATTATCGGTACCGGCTTAATCGGCGGTTCGTTCAGTCTCGCCTTAAAACAAGCAGGTGCCTGCGAAAAAGTAGTTGGTGCCGGGCGCAGTGAAGAAACATTAAAGAAAGCTCTGCAGTTAAACATCATCGACAGTTACCAGACAGATATCGCTGCGGCGGTGAAGGATGCTGATCTTGTTTTTGTTTCGGTGCCGCTGGGTGCGATGCAAGCAGTCTTTGAGAAAATTGCCGTCGGTTTAAAACAGGCGGGCAACGAAAACGCTGTCATTACCGATGCTGGCAGTTCCAAACAGCAGGTGTTGCAACTTGCGGAAAAAATATTCACGTTTAATCATGGACGCTTTGTTGCTGGCCACCCGATTGCTGGTACTGAAAATAGTGGGCCAGCAGCAGCCTTTGCTGAGTTATACAAAAACCGCCGGGTGATTTTGACCCCGACAGAAAATACCGACGACGATGCTATCACACTGGTAACTGAACTCTGGCAGAAAACCGGCGCAGAAGTCGAGACTATGGATGCCGAACATCACGATAAAGTATTGGCCGCCACCAGTCATCTGCCACATTTGATCGCTTTTGGCCTGGTGCACTGTTTGGAGAATATCGACGACATCGAAGACGTATTTCGTTTTGCTGCGGGTGGTTTTCGTGATGTCACGCGTATCGCTTCCAGTGATCCGACTATGTGGCGTGACATTTGTCTGAACAACCAGCAGCCCATCCTCGATATGATGAAGCGTTATAAGGACGAGATGGAAATGTTATATAATGCGCTGCAAACGGGTGATGGCGAAAAACTGATGGAAGTTTTTTTGCACGCAAAACAGACCCGCGATAAATTTACTCATTAGAACCACGTTGTCTTGAGTAATATACAGGCATAAACAAAAGTCATTATTCTCGCAGAGGCGCAGAGTTCGCAAAGTAAAGAATATCCTGCTTTCCTCTGCGAACTCTGCGCCTCTGCGAGATAGTTTTTGATGATTTAAGAATATTTAAAAGTAAATTTAATCTTATGAAATTTATAGTACAGGGCGGTCTCAATACGACTGCACTAAAAGGCGCAATCCGCGTTCCCGGCGACAAGTCGATCTCGCATCGTTCGATCATGTTCGGCTCGCTGGCAGAAGGCACCAGCCACATCAGCGGTTTTCTCGAAGGTGAAGACAGTCTTAACACGCTGCGCGCTTTTCAGGCGATGGGCGTTAATATCGACGGTCCCAGTGATGGCAAGGTAACCATCGAGGGTGTTGGCATGAATGGTTTGAGTGCGCCGCAAAAGCCACTGGATCTGGGCAACGCCGGCACCTCCATGCGCCTGCTTGCGGGCCTGCTCGCCGGGCAGAAATTTGATGTCGAGTTAAGCGGTGATGTCTCTTTGTCAAAACGTCCGATGAAACGCGTCACCGATCCGCTGTCTGAAATGGGCGCAAAAATCGAAACCGCAGAGGGCGGCAAACCGCCCTTGAAAATCACCGGTGGCCAGACGCTGAACGGTTTTAGTTACCCGATGCCGATGGCCAGTGCGCAGGTAAAATCCTGCTGTTTGCTGGCGGGTTTGTACGCGCAGGGCAAAACCTGCGTTACCGAACCGGCGATCACTCGTGACCACACCGAACGTATGTTAAAAGCCTTCGGTTGTCAGGTGGACGTTGATGGTGCCACCGTCTGCGTTTCCGGCCCGGCAAAACTGATCGCCAGCGATATCGATGTGCCAGCCGATATTTCATCCGCTGCTTTTTTTATGGTGGGCGCGAGCATCGCTGAAGGTTCCGACATCGTGTTGCAACACGTCGGCATCAACCCGACGCGCACCGGCATCATTGATATTCTGCAGCTGATGGGTGCGGATATCACACTGTCGAATCAGATTGAAGTTGGTGGTGAACCGGTCGCTGACATCCGTATCCGAAGTGCCAAATTAAAAGGCATCCACGTGCCCGAAGAATTGGTGCCGCTGGCTATTGATGAATTTCCTGTGTTATTTGTCGCAGCTGCCTGCGCTGAAGGGCAGACCATCATCACCGGCGCGGAAGAATTACGGGTCAAAGAAAGCGACCGCATTCAGGTGATGGCCGATGGTCTGCAGGCACTGGCTGTTGATGCTCGTGCCACCGATGATGGCATGGTTATTCAGGGGCGTGATGCTGATTGCTCATTTGACGGCGGCACGGTACACAGCCACGATGACCACCGCATCGCGATGGCATTTGCCATGGCCGCGCTGCGTGCCAGCGAAAAAATCCATATCGAAGACTGTGACAATGTGAACACTTCGTTCCCGGATTTTGCCGGGCTGGCGACTTCCTGTGGGCTTTCTGTTCAGGTTGAAAATGAATAGAAATGTAAAAAAATTTTTACCACAGAGGACACGGAGGTCACAGAGTAAAAATAGTATAATTTTAAAAACCTTTGTGACCTCCGTGTCCTCTGTGGTTCAATCTTTGTTTCTTGTTTTGTCCTATGAATAAAATCACTATCCCTGTTATTTGTTTAGATGGCCCCAGCGGCGTTGGTAAAGGCACTATCTGTCTGGCGGTAGCGAAAAAGCTGGGCTGGCATATTCTGGACAGCGGCTCTTTGTACCGCATCACTGCTTTGCAGGTGAATCGGGATTTTCCTGATTTGGCGGTGGATTCGCTGGATGCGGCGAAACTGGCGGAAATTGCGCAAAATCTCAGCGTGTCATATCAGGAAAAAAACAACGAGCTGGTTATTTCTCTGCATGGTGAAGACATCACACAACTGATCCGTAATGAAGAAATCGGTGCCAAAGCCTCGCAGATTGCGGCAATTCCTGCCGTTCGTGACGCCTTATTGGCGCGCCAGCGGGCGTTTCTAGTGGCACCGGGTCTGGTCGCCGATGGCCGTGACATGGGCACTGTGGTGTTCCCGCAGGCGGTTCTCAAAATTTATTTGACGGCCACGCCGCAAGAAAGGGCACAAAGACGCTATAAGCAGTTGAAAGACAAAGGAATAGATGCTAATCTCTCTGCCCTCGTTGAAGAGTTGCGTGTGCGTGATGATCGCGACATGAATCGCAAGACAGCACCGCTGAAACCCGCTTCAGATGCCATCATCATCGATACCAGTTTACTGGATATTGAACAGGTGACAAACGAAGTCATGCAGTTGGTGAGTCAACGAGTTGTTTAAACGATGTGCCATCAGATTTTGATGGCGAGAAAAAAGGCGGTTTGCCACCAGGCAGATCATTATATTAACTAACAGT
>VAPF01053442.1_pt1 | contig 11409 bp, 10 predicted proteins | sample 3393931 | NCBI WGS metagenome assembly VAPF01 (sample SAMN08290437, study PRJNA428436) | hydrothermal vent metagenome | isolation source: Deep-sea hydrothermal vent chimney | place: Atlantic Ocean: South-mid Altantic Ridge | depth 2773 m m | reverse complement strand
CGGACATTGATGTGCTGACCTGTTCGAGAAATTTCAGGCCGTGGTCGAACACCTGCACCGGCAGGCCGGCGGATTCGATCAGCCATTTTAGGATTCCCGCGCCATGCGGTCGTTGTCGATGATGTAGGTAGTCGCCTGGTCCATGTGCGTGCCACCCTGGCCTGGCTTGCCATTCTCACTGGTAGTTCGAAGGCGAATTCGGCGCCGCCTTTGTCATGTGCCTGCGCACTGATGCGCCCCTGATGTGATTCGATGATGGAGCGGCTGATGGACAGGCCGATGCCCATGCCTTCGGCTTTGGTGCTGAAGAAAGCGTTGAAGATTTTTGGCAGGCTGTCCTGTTGTACGCCTTCGCCGCTGTCGATGACGGCGACGCGGATCATGCCGGAGTCTCTGGTTTCGGTTTTGATGATCAGCTGTTGATGTTTCTTTTCGACTCGTGCCATGGCCTCGATGCTGTTGAGCATGAAGTTGAGGATGACCTGTTCGATCTGGATCAGGTTGCCTTCGATCACCGGCAGACCCACTTCCAGTTCGAAGGTAAGTGCTACGTTGTTACGCTGAATTTCGTGGTTGATCAGAGTGGCGGCATTGCGCACGGCATGATTGAGATTGACACTGCCATAACTGTCTTCGCCTTTTTGTACGAACTGCCGGATATGGCGGATGATGTCTGCGGTCATGGTTGCGCCTTCGACGGCGTGTTTCAGGCTCTGTTCCAGTTTGTCGGTGTCTGTTTCGTTTTCATGCAGCATGCGCAGGCAGTTGTTGCAGTAGTTGATGGTGGCGGTCAGTGGCTGGTTTAGTTCATGGGCGAGACTGGCTGCTATTTCGCCGATGGTGCTCATGCGCGAAACGCGGGCAAATTCTGTTTCGTGACGACGGTGTGCTTCCACTGCGAGCTTTCGTTCCAGTTCATCGGCGATCCATTGTGCCATTACTTTCAGTAGTTCGTGATCCCACTGGCTGAGATGTGACTGGCGTATTTTGCTGCCGGCGAATTCGAGTGTGCAATGAATCTGGCCATCGAGAAAAATGCCGATGCCGAGGTAGTTGCCCCAGCCCTGTTGCAAACAGTCGCAGTCCGGGCTGGCCGCGTTTTTTACATCAGGTATGTCGACCACTACGCCGGCGTGTTCGATCAGGTGCGAGGCACAGTGTTTGTTGATTGGGCCGCAGGTAACAGGGATGCGTTTGGCGTTGTCCGAGGTGATGCAGATTTTTTGTTCTTCATCGTTGAGGTCGGCCAGCACGGCGACGTCCAGTGCGAAATATTTTCGGCCGGTCTCGAGCAACTGCTTGATGCGCTGTTTGTGATTGAGTTCGGGTGCGCTGGTTATTTGCACCAGCTTTCGCAGTGCGGTACGACTTTTGTCTAATGCCTCGGTGCGGGTGATTACCTGTTGTTCCAGTGTATCGCGGTAGCGAGCCAGTGCTGCTTGTGAGGTGCGGCGCTGGTCTATTTCTTCGCGCAGGTTGCGCTCGGTTTCGCGCAGGCGATGGTTGGTGCGGGTGATGTAACCATTTAGCATGAGCAGTGATATTAATGTGACAGCCGCAGCGATCAACCAGTAGGCGTAGCGTTTCATCAAGGCCAGTAGTGAAATTTCACGCAGCACTTTGTAGGGCCCGATTTTGAGTGCACGCATTAATTCGTTGACCGGTGAATAATCGAGCGGGATGGTCCAGCCGGCACTGTGTGCGATGATGGCAGCGGGGTGATCATCGGGCATCGATAGCAGTGCCTGGGTGACCTGCGTAGCTAGCTGACGTTGCGTGTTTTTCAGCGTGGCGAATGGCCATTCCGGGTAGAGGCGAGTGCTGACCGGGAACGGGCTGCTGGTATAGGGCTGCCGGTTGAGGATGCGAAATTCTGCGGCATTGACCGCGCCAGACTCGATCATGCGAGCAAAGGTTTCGGCTCTTACGGTGGCGGCATCGACGTGTGAGTTTCTGACGGCGAGCACGATTTTATCCTGCGGAAAACCAGCGAAGTGCAGCTCGCTTAGATCTTTGAACGGGTCGATGCCGTGGTCGGCCAGTTCGCGCCAGGCCATCTGAAAACCACCAAAGGCTTTTTCGCTGACCGCCATAAAACTTTTGTCCTGCAAATCTTCCAGTCGGTGGATGTCGGTGTTTTTCGCCTGGGTGATAATGACCGCACCGTAACGTAACAGCTCTTTTTTGCCTTCGCGTGTTTGCAGGGTGGCGATACGTGAAATGCCAAAACCGGCCTCCAGCTCGGCATAGTTTCCCGGGTTGGTGAGAATAAAATGGATGCCGCTATAGCGGGTCGTGCTGCGAATATCATCGAGGTTGAGCGGCACGATTTCAAAATGGTGGCCGGGGATTTTTGATGACAGGTAATCGGCGGTTAATGACCAGCGTTGCATGGCCTGGGCATGGCCGCGATGTGCCAGTACGCCGATGCGCACCGTAGTTTTACTTTGGGTTTCATTTTTTGCTTCGCTCGAGCCGGCGTGGAGCAAACTCACCTGCGCAGACAGTGTGAACAGGGCAACGCAGAGCGCCACGAATGGTGTCACAAAAAGTGAAAACAGTATTTTTTTCATAATTTTTATGGTGACCGTTCCGGTCTGGTCGAATGCTCCTTAATATTAGACGCGGCTAAGGGGGGTTCTATTCACTTAAGGGCACCTTTATTAATTGCTTATGTCCTCTGCGTGACCTGAAGCATGTAGCTGCAAGGCGTGAGCCGGGTGTAAAGCCAGAGGGCGCAAGCAATTAATAGAGGTGCCCTTAAATAAAGTGAAGCTCTGTATTTTCAGGGCTTGCCTGTTTTGGACGGGGTGTGACGGGTGTTTTCGAGATTTTTAGAGCAGCAGGGCGGCGTGATATCAGCGGCCCGGATGGCCGCTGTGGTGTTGATTAATTTTCGCTGTTGTCGTTTGCGGCGTTCTGTGCGTTCACTTGCTTCCCCATAAAACGTGTGTACAACAAGGTACCCAGGAAAAATGTCAGGCTGGTGAAAATCACGTAAAGCCCGATGGCCCGGTCGTCGATGTGACCGGCGTACCAGACACCGATGATGAAGTAAAAAATGGCGACGTACATTGACCAGGCGTGGGTATATAACTTGCCTTTGAGCAGACCCATAAGCGGGAACATCAGCGGCCCGATTTGTAACAGAATGATGATGGACATGAGGTGTTTGGCCGCCGGTTCAATCAGCAGATGCCAGGCGAACAGGCCGATTAGCAGGCCGAAATAGCCGGCCAGAGTGAGTACGCGGCCAAGTTTTATAAGTTGTATTTGAGTCATTATTGAATAAGTTTTTTTGTAGTTGTTGCGACGCGCCTGCCGATGGCCAGGCAGAGTTTACGCTCATCATCACTTAATGGTGTAGCGTCAAGATCGTCGGTTAATCGGGTTGCACCGTAGGGTGTGCCGCCGGTTTTTGTTTCGAACAGTGCGGTTTCTGTGTAGGGCAGGCCAACGATCAACATGCCGTGGTGCAATAAAGGCAGCATCATGGTGAGCAGGGTGCTTTCCTGGCCGCCGTGCATGCTGGTGCTGGCAGAAAAAACCGCTGCCGGTTTGCCGGCCAGTTTACCACCCATCCATAAAGCACTGGTGCTATCGATGAAATGTTTCATTGCCGCTGGCATATTACCGAAATGGGTCGGGCAGCCGAGGATCAGGCCGGCGCATTCGGTCAGGTCGTCGATGGTCGCGTATAAGGCACCGGTTTCGGGTATTTTTTCTTCGCTCTGTTCGGTGCTCGGTGATACGTTGGGTATGGTGCGTACCCGTGCCTGCATGCCATCGATTTCTTCGACGCCACGGGCGATCACATTTGCCATTTCAGCCGTGGTGCCGCCCGGACTGTAATATAAAACCAGTATTTCCGGTATTTTATTTGTATCGGGCATTACAGTATATCCAGAACTTTTTCGGGAGGCCTGCCGATGGTGGCTTTATTACCATTGATGATAATCGGACGCTCGATCAGGATGGGGTTATCAATCATCGCCTGGATGAGTTGTTCACGGCTTAAATCGGGGTTGTCCAGCTTGTTGTTTTTATAAGGTGCTTCATGTTTGCGCATCAACTCGCGTGGTTCGATACCTAGCAGCTCGAGCACTTCGTTTAGCTCGTTGCTATCTGGTGGCGTATTGAGATATTCCACAACCGTGGTTTCGATGCCTTTGTCATTGAGAATATCCATGGTCAGACGGCATTTACTGCATTTCGGGTTATGAAAAATTCGGACGTTTTTACTCACTATTTATTCACCTTTTTTTTATTCGCTGGATTTTGTCGGAATTTGCGCAATTTGGCAGAAAACATTGAATATATTGAAAATATTGTTTGACACTTAATGCTTACATTGTTATTTTTTTAGGTCTATAATCCCTCACAATAATTATAAACAAAACAACGTCCCTAATGGAGATATTATGACCATGCATACATCTGCCCGTCTATTTAGCGTAGCCCTTTTAAGCCTGGGTCTTATTACAGGTTGTGCTTCAACTGAAGAAGCGTCCGATTCATCATCAGCTGAACAAGCTATTGCTGATGCTAAAGCAGCAAATGCTGAAGCTAAAGCTGTTAATTATGAATGGCGTGATACCGGCAAAATCATCAAGAAAGCTGAGAAAAAATTAGAAGCTGGTGATGAAGAAGCTGCGATTAAACTTGCCAACAAAGCAAAAGCTCAGGCTGTTACAGCGGTTGCTCAGGCTGAAGTTGAAAACAAAAAATTCCTGAATGCGAATGCTGACACAAGTGCGGCATCATCAGCTTCATCTTCAAGCAGTGCAGCTCGCGGTGCGGGTGCAATGATGGGTGGTCGCGTAAGCAGCTACTCTGTTGTTCGTGGTGACAACCTGTGGAACATTTCTGGTAAAGATGAAGTTTATGCTGATCCTTACCAATGGCCACTGATCTACAAAACAAACCGTGACAAGATTAAAGATGCTGACCTGATTCACCCAGGACAGGTTCTGGACATCGATCAGAACGCTTCAGCTTCTGAGATTGACGCAGCTGTAAACCATGCGAAAACTCGTGGTGCGTGGTCACTGGGCGATACTGAGCAATCAGATCGTGCCTACCTGAACCAGTAAGAGGCTAAGTCGTTTGAGCTAGCCATTATCAGTTTTATTTGAAACTGATGTTAAAAAAGGTCCGCTTGCGGGCCTTTTTTTATGGTCTGATTTAGCTGGTTTTGAACGATAAGTAGTGAGTTAATGGAAGCCTGTAAACAAATTTTTGTCAGCGGTCTGGTGCAGGGGGTGTTTTTCAGAGACAGTACCCGGCACAAAGCCAATGAGTTACAACTGAAAGGCGGTGTCAGAAACTGTCGTGATGGTCGTGTCGAAGTGCTGGTGGCGGGTGAAGAGGCGGTGATTCAATCATTAATTAAATGGTTGAAAATCGGGCCGAAACACGCAAAAGTGTCTACTATTGAAGTAATAGATTTAGCGGTAAATTGCCTGCCAGAGACGCAGAAAGATTTTTTTGAAATCTGGCCAACACGATAAGTAAGACTAGCGAGTACCTGAAAGTAATGAGTGCAGTGTTTGATAACAACATGAAACATAACCAGCATCTTGAAGTTCATGACATTTTAAAATGGCTTGAAGAAGATGATATGGTGGATGTTGAAAACGCACACATGTTACGCATGCTGGCAGTGAGCGCCAAGTACAAGAAAAAAAATCCACTGGAAGTTATCGCTGATCGAAACTGGGTTAATACCGAAACGCAAGAACTACTGACCCTGGAAGTTTTAACCCAATGGTTTGCTGACCGTGTTGATCTGCCCTTCGTGCGCATCGACCCGTTGAAAGTTGACGTGGCGGAAGTGACCGAGGTGATGTCATACGCTTATGCCGCCAGATATAATGTGTTGCCGATAAAAGTCGATAACACCATGATTACGGTCGCCACTGCGCAGCCGTTTGAGCGCGACTGGGAACCAGAACTGTCGCGCATTCATAATAAAGAATTCAAACTGGTGGTTGCCAACCCGGAAGATATCCGTCGCCTGTTGCTCGAATTTTACAGCATCACAAAATCGGTGCATGGTGCGCGCACCTCATCTGATAGTGGTAGCGGCGGCAATATCCAGAACCTCGAACAGTTGATGGAGCTGGGCCGCAGTGGAAAACTGGATGCCAACGATCAACACGTGGTGAACATTGTGGACTGGTTACTGCAATATGCGTTCGATCAGCGTGCCAGTGATATTCATCTGGAGCCGCGCAGAGAGATGTGCCCGGTACGTTTTCGTATCGACGGCGTGATGCAGGAGGTCTACCAGATTCCTTCTGCAGTGATGAAAGCAGTGACCAGCCGCATCAAGATTATCGGCCGCATGGATGTCGCAGAAAAACGCCGGCCGCAGGATGGTCGTTTGAAAACACGCACCGAAGATGGTCGTGAAGTTGAACTGCGTTTATCCACCATGCCTACCGCGTTTGGCGAAAAACTGGTGATGCGTATTTTCGACCCCGAAGTACTGGTGAAGAATTTTCGGCAGCTGGGTTTCAGTAAAAAAGATAATGAAATCTGGCAGTCGATGATCAAGCAGCCGCACGGCATCATTCTGGTGACCGGCCCGACCGGTTCGGGTAAAACCACCACCTTGTATTCAACGCTGAAACTACTGGCCAAGCCGGAAGTGAATGTGTGCAGCATTGAAGACCCGATCGAGCTGGTCGAACCTGCTTTTAATCAGATGCAGGTACAGAAAAATATTGATCTGGATTTTGCCAGTGGCGTGCGTACCTTGCTGCGGCAAGACCCGGACATCATCATGATCGGTGAGATTCGTGATCAGGAAACCGGTGATATTGCTATTCAGGCAGCACTTACCGGTCACCTGGTGCTCTCCACATTACATACCAATGACGCACCATCAGCGGTAACGCGTATGCTGGACATCGGCATTCCGCCGTATCTGATTCAGTCATCAGTGCTCGGCATCATGGCGCAGCGTCTGGTTAGAACCCTGTGCCCGCACTGCAAACGCCCGACCGAGATCAGCGATGAAGCATGGCACGAGCTGGTGCACCCGTGGAAAGCGCAGAAACCTAAAACAGTTTACGAACCGGTCGGTTGTCTGGAGTGCCGTGATACCGGCTATCAGGGGCGTAAGGGTATCTATGAGATGTTCAAGTTTTCCAATGAAACCCGGCAGATGATAACCAAAGACACCGATATCCATGACCTGCGTCGCGCCGCCATCAAAGATGGTTTGCAGCCGTTGCGGCTGAGTGGTGCCAACAAGGTGGCAAAGGGCGAAACCACCGTCGAAGAAGTGCTTCGCGTGGCACCGCCGCCGCTTGAAAGTTAACCGTAAGCTGGGCAAAAAAGTCTGCCCAGTCTACAGCTTAGAAGGCTGTATACAGGGTTCGTTTTTTTTGATAAAAACCGGTAATTTGCAGGGGAAATACCTATCTCACAAGTTAGATTTCATCTATATCATCAACCAGTTATAATACGCGCCCACATCACATTTAATAAAGCCGAGGTTCTATCATGAGTTACTATTTTTCAAAAATTGTTGATGACAATTTTGACGATGCCATCGAGCGTGTTACCAAACATCTTGCTGATGCAGGCTTTGGCGTATTAACCACCATAGATGTTAGCGCAACTTTAAAGAAGAAGATCGATGTTGATTTTCAGCGTTATACTATTTTGGGCGCGTGCAATCCTAAATTTGCGCATCAGGCACTGATGGCCGAAGATAAAATTGGTACTATGTTGCCCTGTAATGTTATCGTTCAGGAAACGGCGGATGGTAAAGTAGAAGTTGCCGCAGTTGATCCGATGGCATCTATGATGGCCGTTAAAAATGAAGCTTTGGGCGGCGTTGCATCACAGGTGCAGGGCATGCTGAAAAACGTTATTGAAGGTTTATAAAACTTTATGTCACAACCAAAAATTATAATTTACAGTGGCCGCTTTTGTGGCTATTGCACGGCTGCCGAGCGTTTATTTCAGAGCAAGAAAGCTAAGTATGAATTGATTAAAGTCGATGAAGACCCCGCTAAATTTGATCACATGATGGAGATCACCGGTCGTCGTACCATTCCGCAGATCTTCATCGATGATTTTCATGTTGGTGGTTTTGATGATCTGACCGCGTTAAATCAGAGCGGCAAACTCGACAAGCTGCTTAACCCCTAGACGTTTTTCAATAAACATTTCTGAAGTACGTTCTACCCATTTAAAGAATTATTGTCATGGAATATTTACCGATATTTATTCAAATCAAACACCGTCCCTGCCTGGTGGTCGGCGGTGGTTCTATCGCTGCACGTAAGGTTGCACTGCTGCGAAAAGCGCAGGCAGATGTTAGCGTGGTTTCGCCAGACATCTGTGAAGAACTACAGAAGCTAAATGCAGATGGTTTGATCCAGCATATAAAACGCGAGTTTGAAGAACTTGATCTGGAAAGTTGTGCCGTAGTTATTGCCGCGACCAACCAGCGTTCGGTTAATGAGCAGGTATCAAAACTGGCGCATCAACTACGTCTGCCGGTAAACGTGGTGGACAACCCTGATCTATGCAGTTTTATCATGCCGTCGATTATTGATCGCTCACCGGTGGTCATCGCGGTTTCTACCGGCGGTTCATCACCGGTACTGGCGCGGCTTATTCGCACTAAACTCGAAGGCAATATCCCCGCCGCTTATGGTCGCCTGGCAAAACTGGTGGAAGGTTTTCGTGACAAAGTGAAAACAACTTTTCCCAACGTGGAATCACGTCGTGGTTTCTGGGAAAAAATTCTGGAAGGTAAAGTTGCCGAACTGGTTTTTACCGGCCATGAAGAAGAAGCACGGCAGGTACTGAATAAAGCGATTGATAAACAATCAGAAAACCCCGAGATGCCCGGCGAAGTATTCCTGGTCGGTGCTGGCCCCGGTGATCCTGACCTGTTAACGTTTCGTGCACTGCGTTTGATGCAGCAGGCCGACGTGGTGGTTTATGATCGTCTGGTTTCGCCCGCGATTATGGAAATGGTACGCCGTGATGCCGAGATCGTTTATGTCGGCAAGGAACGTGACAAACACACCATGCAGCAGGAAAACATCAACCAGCTGCTGGTACGCCTGGCCAAAGAAGGTAAACGCGTATTACGTCTGAAAGGTGGAGACCCGTTTATTTTTGGTCGTGGTGGCGAAGAGATCGAACTGTTGGCGCAGGAAGGCGTAGCGTTTCAGGTGGTACCGGGTATCACCGCTGCCAATGGTTGTTCGTCTTATGCCGGCATACCGCTGACGCATCGTGATTATGCTCAGTCATGTGTGTTTGTAACTGGCCACTTAAAAGATGGCTCAGTCGATCTCAACTGGAAAGCGTTAGCGCATCCGCATCAGACCGTGGTATTTTACATGGGGCTGCACGGTGCGCCCACCTTGTGTAAAGAAATGGTGGCACATGGCTTGCCGGCCAGCACGCCGGTAGCACTGGTCGAACAGGGTACCACGCCGCAGCAACGTGTTTATATCGCAACGCTGGAAACCCTGCTTGATGTAATTGCCAGCAAGGACATCAAACCGCCGACATTGATCATCGTCGGTGAAGTGGTGGCCCTGCATGAAAAACTTTCCTGGTTGGAGGAACACCATGTTGATAATAAAGACGGCGTGTTTGCCTACAATAATTAATGGTTTTCTTCGGCTTTTTAAAATTTCAATTTAAAGTGACGACAAGTGTCAATTTCGTCATAATACAATTTCATCCAACAAGTTTTGCCGCAAGGTAAAACCGATTTATTGTTTTCAGGTGTTAAAAGTGATTAAAAATAAAGTGTTTAATAAGCGGTTTTTTTCTATACGTTCTTTTGTTTTGTCAGTGCTTACGATATTAGTGATGACAGCAACGATGCCGGTTCAGGCAAAAACAAGTTATGTCAGTGATGAATTAAAAGTGCCGATGCGTTCAGGCGCATCTAATGGTCACCGCATTATAAAATTTCTTAAGAGTGGTGCCGCGCTAACAGTGCTGGGTGTTTCAGATGATAACAAGTTTATCGAGGTTGAAATCTCTGGTGGCAAAACAGGTTGGGTAGAAGCTGAAAATGTAATGGATATTCCCAGTGGCCGTGATCGTCTGGTTTTTGTAAATAATAAACTAACGAAGGTCAGGCAGGATAATAAAGATTTAAAAAAATCGATTGCTAAATTAAAAGCTGAAATCAGGACGTTAAAAAATGAGAAAGGCACGTTGCAAAACGAGCGCACTAATTTAAGTAACTCACTGGACGATCTAAAAATCACCGCAGCCAATCCGTTGGCGCTGTCTAAAAAGAACAAGCAGCTGAAAAAAGAGCGGAACAAAGCAAGAGAGCAGGCCGCAATGCTGGATAAAGATAATCAGCAATTGCGTAGTAATGTCGCTCAGGAATGGTTCATAATCGGTGGCGCTGTTTCACTGGGTAGTTTGATCGTTGGCCTGATACTTACCCGCATCAACTGGCGTCGCAAACGTGATAACTGGGGTGACAGTTTCTAGAAATTATTTGATGTCTGGTAGGTCGGGCACTGCCCTTAACTATATCTCACTGGTCGACGGGCCGTGCCTGCTCTACACATTTGTGCGCTTCGTATCAGAAACCGTTTCAAAGCGCACAACTCCTGAAACCTGCAAACACATCATTTCTTTCCGGCCCATAATAATTGCGCCAGCTGTTTCGAATCATACGTGAACGCGTGGTCCACGCACCGCCGCGTAAAACTTTTGTTGTGCCGAATAACGGTTGTGAATAATCCTGATACATGTCGGCTTTAAAGTCAGGGTAAGGATTAAACGTATCGGCAGTCCACTCCCAGGTATTGCCCAGCATCTGCCGACAGCCGAAGGCGCTGTCACCCTCGGGTAAAGCGCCAACATCGATAGTACGCATGGCACGCGAATTCATGTTGATGTGTTTCTCTGTGGGTGTTTCATCACCCCAGGGGTAAAGCCGTTTTGCATTGAGTTTGTCCGGCGTGCCGGAAGCAGCCAGTTCCCATTCGGCTTCTGTCGGTAGACGACGACCCGCCCAGCGACACCATGCGCTGGCTTCAAACCAGTTGACGTGAATAACGGCCGCATGCGGTCGCATTGCCTGCCATGAATCAAAATGTTTGATTTGCCAGTTAGCATTTGCATCTTTTTTCCAGCCATTGGCTGAGGTCACATTATTTTTTTGTAGCCATTGCCAGCCTTCATCATGCCAGTATTGCTTATCCTGATAACCACCATCATCGATGAAGTCTGCGTATTGCTGATACGTAGTTGCTGCACGTGCGATAGCAAATGGTTTTATGTTTACCGGGTGTTGCCATTTTTCATTATCAAAACAGAAGGCGCTGTTTTTATTTGCGCCGAGTAAAAAACGACCACCTTCAATGTTGGTGTCACCTTCAAGCGGGCCGGTATCAT
>VAPF01015108.1_pt1 | contig 11437 bp, 10 predicted proteins | sample 3393931 | NCBI WGS metagenome assembly VAPF01 (sample SAMN08290437, study PRJNA428436) | hydrothermal vent metagenome | isolation source: Deep-sea hydrothermal vent chimney | place: Atlantic Ocean: South-mid Altantic Ridge | depth 2773 m m | reverse complement strand
CCTATTGACTATGATAAGTATAAACTATACAATAAAGTACTTGTAAACCATAAATTCGGAGCCTGGATGAGAAATTCGATAATAATTGCCGTCTTCCTGATCATAACATTCTTTACATTGCGCGCCAGCTTTGACGGTAGTCATAAAAAAGAGAAAGACCTGCCTTCAGAGACCGTTGCCGGAGATGCCTCTTCCCCACCTGAAGAATATCGTGAAATTAAGGGCAATATAAAGAAGGGAGAGACACTCTTTGATATTTTCAAAAAATACGGTATCAGCATTGCTGATCTTTTCAGGTTAAAGGAGGCATCGGCGGGCGTCCACAGACTCCGGGAATTATACCCCGGCCGGCAATATAGCATAATGCTGGATACGGATGACAGGATAAATTCATTTGTCTACTGGATAAATGACGACACAATTCTGAATATTACCCGGACGGAATCAGGATTTAGCGCCGAAAAGGTACCGGTGCAATATGAGAAAAAGATATTCAATATCGCGGGAATAATAGAGGACAACCTTGTTTCGGCAATTGGTGATGGAAGAGAGAATCTGATGGTCGCGCTCGAGCTTTCCGATATATTCGCATGGGATATCGATTTTACGACGGATTTCAGAAAAGGCGATCTATTCAAGGTTATTGTCGAGGGTCTGTATCTTGATGGCGAGTTCAGAAAATACGGAAATATATTATCCGCGGAATTCCAGAATAATGGCGATATCTACCGGGCGTACAGGTTTGGGGACGGTGAGGACGCCGATTACTTTGATCCGGAGGGGAAATCCTTGAGGAAGGCGTTCCTTAAGGCGCCGCTGAATTACAGGCGTATAAGTTCCGGGTTCTCCAACGGACGGTTTCATCCTATATTAAAGATCAACAGGCCGCATCACGGGATTGACTATTCCGCTCCCAGGGGAACGCCTGTCTCTGTGGTCGGTGACGGGACCGTTATTTTCGCCGGATACAAGGGACAGTTTGGCAAGCTCGTCATAGTAAAACATCACAATGGGTACAAGACATATTACGGCCATCTGTCGAGGATCGGAAAGGGCATTAAAAAAGGGACAAAGGTAAAGCAGGGACAGATTATCGCCAGAGTCGGAGCGACGGGGCTCGCAACGGGGCCGCATCTTCATTACGAGATGAGAGTGAATAATAAACCCGTTAATCCTTATCGTATAAAGGCTCCGCGTGTAGATTCAGTGCCGGAAAGATTGATGGCCGGGTTCAGAAAATACAGAGATGAGATGAACGCCCGGCTGACTTCATTAAACCCACCGGTTTTAGCCCTTGCCGAAGAAAAAAGCGGGGACAGGATTTAATACGGTTTCTCAACCAACCTTTTATTTGCAAATTATACGCGGCTTTGCCGAAAAGTTTATCCGAGGAGGCGACGGAATGGAAGAATCAGAAGCTACGGAAAGCACGAAGAGCATGGAAGCTACCGAAGAAGTAAGCAAGGCCTTTGAATTCAGGCAATGTGTCAGTATCCTTAAATCGACAGGGAAAAAGGCAAAAAGTCTGCGTGAGCTGAGGGATATTTTATCTACTTCAAGCGATGCATGCATATTTCATCATACTTACCAGTATTTTTTAAAGGGCCATATTCTCGAATATACCAATGACTTTGCCCATTGGGCCGGGGAGAGCCTGGAGGAAAGGGCGCTTTCAGAGCAGCTCTCAAACCTGGATCCGTATGACTTCAAAGAGATGAGTGGTGTTAGAAACAACCTGTTGAAGATAATAGACAACTACCTCAAAAGCTTCCCGGAGCCGAGGGAGGCGATCCACGGTGACGAATTTTATTTCAATGAGTCTATAATTGTTGTTTTTCCCGTCGGCGTCAGGGTTGAAAACCTCGCCCAGTTCCTGATTGCGATAAAATATGTGGATTCCGGATGTATATACTACCATTTTTACGAGGCTAGGTATCGCCTGGGAAGCGGGTTCGACGATTTCTCTTTATGGATAGAGCAGGTCCTCGGCAAGCATGAACTTGTTGAGAAATTGAAGGCAATTGATCCCTTTATGCACAGCATAGAGGGCATAAGAGAGCATATCGTGGATGCGGTGGAGGCTGAAGTCAGGAAGGAAATGGAGGTTATACAATAATGCTCAGTGATTATATAGGAGTGGCCCCAAAGGGTGATCTGCTGCTTTTACAGAAAATCTGCAAAAAACTGGAGGGCAGGACCTTTCTTCATGTGAATTCCACCCGTGAAGGGGGCGGAGTAGCCGAAATATTGCACAGGATGATACCCATGCTGAATGAACTCGGCGTGAAAACGAGATGGGAAGTTTTAGAAGGTGACGAAAAATTCTATGAAATAACCAAAAAACTGCATAATGCGCTGCAGGGCAATGCCGAAGAGATCACAGATGAGATGTGGCAGTATCATTTCGAGGTTAATAGAAGGAACCTTAAGCGACTGGACCTTGAGGCGGACGCGGTATTAATCCACGACCCGCAGCCGGTGCCGCTTATCGACTTCCGGAAAAACGGAAAGTGGATATGGCGCTGCCATATCGATGTCGCGAATCCGGACAAGGAAGTCTGCGATTATCTCAAGAAATACTGTGAAAAATATGATGCCGCTGTCTTCTCCGTCGCGAAGTTCGCGAAAGCGATGCCTATAGATGAATTTATTATCCCTCCTTCCATCGACCCACTGAGCGAAAAGAACAGGGAACTGACAAAAGAGGAGATTGATGAGACCATCGAGAGACTGCGGATACCCGTAGACAGGCCGATAGTCCTCCAGGTATCGAGATTCGACAGGTTTAAAGATCCCATAGGCGTAATTGAAGCTTACAGAATCGTAAAGAGATATAATGACTGCATATTGATCCTTGCGGGAAGTCCGGCTACAGACGACCCGGAAGGGGAGGCCGTATTAGCGGAAGTGAGAGAACACGCAGCTTCCGACCCTGACATTCATGTCCTTTTATTGCCGCCTTTTAGTGATAAGGACATAAACGCACTGCAGCGAATAGCGGACGTTATTCTTCAGAAATCCCTGAAGGAGGGATTCGGTCTTACGGTCTCGGAAGCCATGTGGAAGGGGAAACCGATAATCGGGGGTGCTACAGGTGGAATACCATTGCAGATCGTACATGGTGTTACGGGGTTCCTTGTCCATTCAGTTGAAGGGGCGGCATTCAGGATAAGGCAGATCCTTACAAATCCGGCAATGGCGAAAAGGATGGGCGTGGAAGGCAAGGAATATATAAGAAATAATTTCCTTATAACCAGACAGATAAGGGATTATCTCTCTGTATGGTATTCACTTGAAAACAAGGGTAAAAGCATGCTTGAGCTCTGAGAACATCCGGGATTTAAATTCCCGGCCATATGTCTTTCATCCGTTAATAAAAGGGTGCTTCTATATGCCTGCAAGTGTATTGTGCCGGTCCAGGAATTATTCCGTTTTCTTTATTCTTTTGTATTTGGGTTTGGGTTTGGGTTTGGGTTTGACACCGCCAAAGACCCTGAAATGCTCTTTGACAAGAAAGCGGACGTCTTTCGGGCTGTCGACCATGGAGAACAGCGCCAGGTCTTCTCTCTTTATTGTACCCTGGGCCACCAGTGTTTTTTTCAGCCAGTCAATCAGTCCCTTCCAGTAATCAGATCCATATAGTATTATGGGGAATGAGTCTATTCTTTTGGTCTGTGAAAGAGTTAAGGCCTCGAACAGCTCGTCCATTGTGCCGAAGCCTCCCGGAAAGATTACATATGCGGTGGCATATTTAATGAACATGAGTTTTCTGATAAAAAAATACCTGAAAGAGAGAGAGATGTCCTGGTACATGTTCGGTGCCTGTTCAGCCGGTATATCTATATTAAGACCGACAGATTGGGATCTGCCTTTTTTGGCGCCTTTGTTTGCGCCTTCCATGATGCCGGGGCCTCCGCCAGTAATTATGGCAAAGCCGTCATCTGCAAGCATCTTTGCCACTGTAACCGCGTCCTCATAGTATTTGTTGCCGGACATAAGCTTTGAACTGCCGAAGATGGTCACCGCGGGGCCGAGGCCATGCAGGGTTTCAAACCCATCAACAAGTTCCGACTGAATTTTGAAGACACGCCATGTTTCTGATGTTTTGAGATCTTCCATTCCCTGTTTATTAACTCCTTTCGAAAATATAAAATTTATTATCGGATCTGGCAGTGTGATAAGGCCCGCCCACTCATCCATCCGGAGGGTCACTGGATAAATATTTCCTCTGTAATTATACCTTTTTATTCCGAATGGTTTATCATTTTAGCAGGATTTTATTTTGAGGTGCCTGGAACTGTCGGTGCGATCAGGAATATACGGTCACGGCCGGCGAAGATTTTTTACGTATCCGGCTGATTTAATAGTACTTTCCATTGCCAACCAGTATTCCAGCGATTGTTTTATCCTGAATAATGTTTTGGATTCCCGATTACCCATATGTTGCAAAACCTCATTCATATATGGAAAATGTATAGTAACGTGAAGAAAGTAATTTTGATAATTATAATCAGCCTGATTTCAACGGTGAGCCTGTTCGCGGAGGAAAAAAGCAATGTATCCCTGAGGTTCAGCCGCCATGAAAATAATATAAGGATAGTCCTGGAATCCGATAAGTATACTATTGCCAACGCAGACACTATATCGACTTTATCCAATATAAAAATAGCATTTCCCTCCAGGTTTTTGCTTGAAAAACAGGAAGGCTTCTTTTTTGATATGATGGAGGTGGGTCGTTTCCTGATAATAGATCTGGAAGATATCTCTGATGTAAAGGTGTATAAACTTTCGACGCCGCCAAGGCTGGTAATTGATCTTACCTCCTCGGGAAACCCGATGCTGAAAGGGGGGCAGCCTGCCTTAAAGACTAATGTTGTCGATGCTCTGACCATAGACGCGGGACATGGTGGGTATGATTACGGCATTGTTTCAGACAGAACAAAAGAGAAGGATCTCAGCCTGAAACTGGCACGGGATCTGGGCCGGGCGCTTTCAGGGAAAGGCAAAAAGGTATTTTTTACGCGGAACGTGGACAGGGCTTCCAGCATAGACAGCAGAATAAAATTTTCGTACGGCAAAAGGGCGGACATTTTTGTCAGCATCCATTCATCCTTCACCGGAAAGTGCAGGATTTATATTTCATCAACTAATGACATGGATGCCGACGCCATTGTTAAGCTCTACAGGCAGTCCTCAAGGCAGAACAGGTATATCGAGAAAAGCAGGGATCTTGCCTACAACATCGGAGAATCCATAAAAAAGGGACTGGAAGTCGATGTTGTTCTGAAAGAGTTGCCCCTCCCGATCCTGAATTCCATGGACACACCGGCCGTTCTGATAGAATATCCATCTCCGCAATATCATGAATACAACAAAAAAACGCGCGCGGCATTCGTAGCGGCGATAATGGAAGGTATTGCAGCTTATGAAAATGGGATAACGGCGTATGAAAAGTAAAAAGAACCTGATATGGCTTTTGCTGCTGATTTTATCCATCGGCGTTATCTCCATGTACTTTATGCGGGATAAGATTTTTCAGCCGCGTGGAAAGCCGGATGCCGTGATAACTGCTGAAAACGGCCTCCCGGTGTTCGAAGACTTTTCCTACCTGAGAATTTATTATCCGGATGAAGACGGCCTCCGCATGGTCGAGAAAAAAATACCTAAACGGACGAAACAGATTGCCCTGGCAGAGGCTGTTATAGAAGAGTTTTTCAAGGGAAATGAGGATTCGCGCGGAACCAATATACCGAAGGATGTTAAATTTCTCGGCCTGTATAAAGACGATGAAAATATTCTTTATATAGATTTGTCGGATGAATTACGCAGGAATTTCCAGGGTGACGCGCTTTCGGAATATCTGATCCTGAAAGGCATTTATGAGAGTCTTATTTCAAATCTGCGGGACTTCAATGATTTCAAGATACTTGTTGATGGAAAGGAGATAGAGACTCTCGGCGGCCATTTTTATCTGAAATATAAATTAAAAAGTACGGTTATAACCGCGTATGAGGACAGCAGCAGACTTTCCGATGAATAAAAAAGAAAAGCCGATAGGCATATTCGATTCAGGCATTGGAGGTCTGACTGTATTAAAGGAGATATTCAGGGAACTGCCTTTTGAAAATACCGTCTATCTCGGGGATACGGCAAGGGTCCCTTACGGCATAAGGTCTCCGGAAACAGTAACCCGGTACTCTTTCGAGAACGCCAGGTTCCTAATTTCAGAAGATATTAAATTGCTCGTTATAGCATGCAACACAGCATCGTCAGTAAGTCTGGACGCTATCAGGCGTTCCGTGCCCGTACCGGTGTTGGGTGTCATAAAGCCCGGCGCGAGGGCTGCTGTTTCATGCTCGAAGAATAAAAAAATCGGTGTGATAGGCACTGAAGCCACCATAAAAAGCTCTTCATATACCAGGGCGATAAAAGAGGTTGACGGTGATGTCGAGGTATTCAGCCTGGCCTGTCCGCTCTTTGTCCCCCTTGTTGAAGAAGGATGGTCTGAAGGCAGAATAGCCGAAATGATAGCCGAAACATACCTGAATAATATCAGGGACAAGTGCGTGGACACCCTGGTGCTCGGATGCACTCATTATCCTCTCCTGAAGAATGTTATAACAAAGGTCATGAGTGAAACAGTCACCCTCATCGACTCTGCGGTCGAAACCGCCGGAGAGGTAAAAAATGTTCTGAATGAACTGTCCCTGAGGAGGACAGGCCCGGATGATGCTGTCCATAAATTTTACGTGACGGATTCCACTGAAAGATTTGTTAGTGTCGGCGAGAATTTTTTGGGCAGGAAGATAGATTTTATAAAAAAAATAGAGATGGAGATGGAGGTATAATATTTATGCGGACCGACGGCAGAAAAAACGATGAGATGAGAAACATCAAAATTACAAGGGATTTTATCAGCACCGCGGAGGGCTCCGTGCTCATAGAGTTGGGCGGGACAAGGGTCATCTGCACTGCTTCGATAGAGGATAGAGTGCCTCCTTTTCTCCGGGACCAGAACAGGGGATGGATAACAGCTGAATATTCCATGATTCCCAGGGCCACACAGAGCAGAACTTCAAGAGAATCGTCCATCGGCCGTGTAGGCGGCAGGACACATGAAATACAGAGAATCATAGGGCGGTCATTAAGGTCGGTCGTCGATCTTAACCTGACCGGGCAGAGGACATTCTGGGTGGACTGCGACGTTATACAGGCCGATGGGGGTACGAGGACGGCGGCGATAACCGGGGCGTTCATCTGTCTCGCCGATGCAATGGGATACGCCCTGAAAAACGGTATTATAGAGAAAAATCCGATCAGGGACTACCTTGCCGCTATAAGTGTCGGGATAGTTAACAACGAGGTGTTGCTTGACCTCTGTTATGAGGAGGATTCTTCCGCCGAGGTGGATATGAATATAGTCATGACGGGTAGTGGAGATGTGGTCGAAATCCAGGGCACGGCCGAAAGCAAGCCTTTTTCAACGGAAAAACTGAATGATCTTATCGCTCTAGCTGGAAAAGGCATCTCGGAACTGATCTCTAAACAGAAGGAAATGCTGGAAAATATATTTAGTGCCCCGGCGCGCTGAACCGTATTTCAGGCAGCGGACGGGATCAGGCGGCGGACATTTCCGATCGCTGGAGAGAATCCGTATATCAATATTCCATGGTTGTGTCATTTTAAAGATTTCCCGCTTTATTCGAAATGACAGCCGGGATATTTCAATACTGTTCTCCAATAGCTGAAAATAATGTTTTCCGTGTGTTAAAATATATAAAATTTATGGAGGAAAATATTGACTGCATATAAAAATCTATTTATCTGGGTGCTGATTGCTTTACTGATACTCCTGCTGATTAATCTTTTAAACGCTCCGAAAAAGATCCAGGAAGAGCTGATCTTTTCCGAGTTTATGACGATGCTTGATGCCGGGGATGTCGATGAGGTTACGATAAAGGAGAATGCCATTACAGGCCGTTTGAAGGACGGGACAAAGTTCAGGTCGTATTCCCCTGAATATCCCGAGCTCGTCGAGAAAATGCGTGCGGAGAACGTAAAAATTACCGTGAAGCCACCCGACCAGAACCCGTGGTACATTAACCTCTTTTTTACATGGGGACCTATAATCTTCATCGCCGTAATCTGGATATTTTTCATGCGCCAGATGCAGAGCGGGGGAAACAAAGCGATGTCTTTCGGAAAATCCAGGGCGAGGCTTGTTCCTGAAAAGTCCGTAAAAATAACCTTTGCGGACGTCGCGGGCATAGAAGAGGCGAAGGCGGAGCTGGAGGAGATAATAGACTTTCTCAAGGACCCTCAGAAATTCCAGAAACTGGGCGGCAGGATACCAAAGGGAGTTCTTATCGTCGGCGCGCCCGGCACGGGCAAGACACTGCTTGCCAAGGCGATCGCGGGCGAGGCTGGTGTGCCTTTTTTCAGCATAAGCGGATCGGATTTTGTCGAGATGTTTGTGGGTGTCGGCGCATCGAGGGTCAGGGACCTGTTTGAACAGGCCAGGAAGAACGCGCCATGTATAATTTTTATCGACGAGATTGATGCTGTCGGAAGACACAGAGGGGCCGGACTCGGAGGAGGACATGACGAGCGCGAACAGACACTTAACCAGCTATTGGTTGAAATGGACGGCTTTGAAGGCAATGAGGGCAGAATAATCATTGCCGCGACTAACAGGCCGGACGTGCTCGACCCCGCCCTGTTGAGGCCGGGGAGGTTCGACAGGCAGGTGGTGGTGCCTCAGCCTGATGTCAAGGGACGACTCGCGATACTGAAAGTACATACAAGAAACATACCCATAGACGAGAATATGGACATGGAGAAAATTGCCAGGGGAACGCCCGGATTTACCGGTGCGGACCTTGCTAACCTGATAAACGAAGCCGCGCTTATCGCGGCCAGAAGCGCAAAGACCAAGGTGGAGAGTTCTGATTTCGAGGCCGCGAAAGACAAGGTTCTGATGGGTGTGGAGCGAAAGAGCATGATCATAAGTGATGAAGAGAAGAGGAATACCGCGTACCACGAGGCTGGACATTCACTGGTCGCAAGGCTTACACCCGGCACGGACCCTATCCACAAGGTGAGTATAATACCGAGAGGCAGGGCGCTTGGGATAACACAGCAGCTTCCGATAGATGAAAGATATACCTATTCAAGGGAATACCTGATAAAGACTCTGCAGGTTCTCATGGGCGGCAGGGCCGCCGAAGAGATAGCCCTGAAGCATATGACGACAGGCGCCGGCAACGACCTTGAACGCGCCACCGACGTAGCTAGAAAGATGGTAACGGAATGGGGGATGAGCGATAAGCTTGGTCCTGTCACTTTTGGTAAAAAAGAAGAGCAGATATTCCTCGGCCGGGAGATATCACAGCATAAGGATTATAGTGAAAAGACCGCCGCGGAGATTGATGAAGAGGTCAAACGTATCGTATTAGACGCCTATAAGGCCGCGAAGGCCCTTCTTATGGATAAACAGACGCTGCTTGATTCCTTTGCGAAGAGACTCCTTGAAAAGGAGACGATGGACGGGAAGGAGGTAGACCAGCTTATTCATGAGGCTGATCTACAGGGGGTCGCCGAGGCTTGAGGCCCGCTACTTGAGACTTGCCTGGAAAAACTATTCATTAGACTTTTCTGAAAAGACCTGTATAATGGGAATCCTGAACGTAACGCCGGATTCCTTTTCTGAGAATGGGCTGTATTTCGATAAATCAATGGCGGTAGATCGTGCCCTCAGGATGGTTGATGACGGCGCTGACATAATTGATATCGGAGGCGAGTCCACAAGGCCAGGTTCCGAGCCGGTCTTTGTTGACGAAGAGCTGGATCGCGTAGTGCCGGTAATCGAAGCGCTTTCAGGGAAAGTTGATATACCGGTTTCTATAGATACCTGTAAGGCCGAGGTCGCAAAACAGGCGATTGAGGCGGGTGCCTCGATAGTCAATGACATAAGCGGAATGAGATTCGACCCCGGAATGCCGATGGTCGTCTCGGAATATAAGGTCCCTGTCGTGATGATGCATATGAAAGGTGTGCCAAGGAATATGCAGGATAATCCTGAATACGAGGCCCTCATCCCGGAGATAATGGATTATTTCAGGGCCGGCATCCGGCTGGCGAAAAAATTCGGTATCCACGATGATATGATTATAATCGATCCCGGAATAGGGTTCGGAAAGACGTTTGATCATAACCTTCAGATAATAAATAACCTCAATGAATTCACCATGCTCGAAAAGCCGGTGCTCATAGGTCCTTCAAGAAAGGCCTTCATCGGAAACATACTCGATGGCGCCCCTGCGGGCGAGATGATCGAAGGCACGGCGGCAGCAGTGGCGATTTCGATAATAAAAGGCGCGGACATCGTCCGTGTCCATGACGTTAAAGAGATGGCGAAAGTCGCGAGGGTCGCGGATGCCATAAAGAGAGAGCGGGCAACTCTGAACTAAAAAAGAAATTATTAAATGCGCTGATATAAGTGAAGGTAAAACATTAAGTATAGCAATAGAACTGCTTTAAAAGGTTGAATTTTTCAAGTTGGAGATTCCCGCAAATAGAGGGATGGTGAGATAATTATCCTTTTCTGTTATATCAGCAGACAGTGGTTTTTTGCCACTATAAAGTTATAAGAGCGTACATTCTCCTTCACCACAGATATAATTCCGCGGATACATGCAGTGGCAAAAACTATTACTCATTGCTAATTAGAGTCTGTTTATAAATCGCCATTTTTTGTTTTTGTCATGCCCGAAGCCTGCCCTCGACTCCGATCGGGGGTCTTCGGGTATCCAGAACATATTGAAATTGTTATGGAAATAAAATTGATAGCGGGATGGGTATATTATTTGGTAACATAAAATAAATATAACGATCTAAAAGGAGTAAGTGTATGAACACGGAATATACTGCCATAGTAAAGCAGGGAGGTGATTGGTGGATAGGATGGATAGAGGAAATTCCTGGTGTGAACTGCCAGGAACATACTCGTGAAGAGTTAATGGAAAGCCTGCGCGTTACACTGAAAGAGGCTTTGGAATTCAATCGTCAAGATGCGATTGCTGCCGGGGGATCGGAATACGTAGAAGAAAAAATTGCGATATGAAGCGTAATGACCTGCTGAAGTATCTACGGTCGCAGGGATGTGAATTTATCAGAGAGGGCGGTCTCGTCATTCATGGTGGTGGAATCCAGGTCAAAACAAACGCTCATCAATTCCAAGGCATTCAGAAATCAACGATAATCTTGTAAGAAAGATTTGCAAAGACATTGGAATAAAACCAATAAAGTAAAGTCCTAACCAGCGGACTCGCTTATGCCAGCTGCTGAATTCCGCTGTTATCCGCAGTGCCATAAATAAAAAAAGGGAAAAGCAGGCAGGCTGCTTTTCCCTGTGAATAAAATCGCTCCGGGCTTTTGG
>VAPF01038665.1_pt1 | contig 11439 bp, 7 predicted proteins | sample 3393931 | NCBI WGS metagenome assembly VAPF01 (sample SAMN08290437, study PRJNA428436) | hydrothermal vent metagenome | isolation source: Deep-sea hydrothermal vent chimney | place: Atlantic Ocean: South-mid Altantic Ridge | depth 2773 m m | reverse complement strand
GAATACTGTTTTCTTGTTACCATTTCGATTTCCTCAGTTAAGTTAATTATCCTTAACTGAGGTGTATCAATCAATTAGACCACGTCAGACACCCTACTTCTTATTTGCCAGCCTGCAAGCACTAGCATCCGTTACTCTGTGTTTGGTGCAAGATTTTTGTATAATTTTCGATATTCCGATTACTCAACAAATCATACTTAAGCATCCTTGCTGTCAAGGAATATACAAAATATTGCATAAGCGTCAGATTTTTTAAAAATAGCGCCAGTTCGACTTTATCTCCATTCTTAAAGATTTCATAAACTGCCATCGTCAGAACAAATAAGGTTTCTCCTTCTTTTTCACCACTACGAACAATCCTGGTTGATTTAAAAGGCTGCTTTATGATTTGATACACATATTCCCTCTCTTTGGCAGAAAGATATTTTTCACTATTTATCCCGTTTAGAATATGCACATATTCCCGTGCAGTTCCCTGCACAAACCAGCCGCTGAATAATTTCTGCCTTTCTATGGTTATATTTTTTTTTGATATAGACTTATTGATGCTTTTATTTTTTAGCCTGGAATGAATGTCATAACTCAACCTTATATATTTTGCTTTTCCCATACGCTCCAAATCTTGCATACTGTGGTCTCTCAACACCAGAAGACTGGAACCAAACGGATACAGTTTTTCATGTTTAGCAAGGCCAAATTTATTGATAACATCGTTTATATTATCAAGACCCAGCTTTTCAAATAAATATTCCGTATTTGCATTCGAGCTAAACTCCATCATCCCTCTAGCCACTTCTAAAAGCGGAACTGTTTTATTTTTCACTAAACCACGGCTCTTTATCTTCTTTAACCAGGATTGATGTGCCCCTCCATCGGTATTTTTTATGAAATATTTTTCCAAATCTGACAGTAATATATTTTCTTCCGGGTTTACATCATTGTTAGCAGCTTGTCTGGCGAACGCTATCGCCACTATTATTTTTACCGTACTTGCCAGGGGCATAAGCTCATCAGCATTTCTTTCCAGTAGGGTTTTTCCATTCCTGACCAGACATACAGAGCCATTTACTGCTTCACCTGCGATATAACGCATAATTTTTGATGGTGAATATTTTAACCAAAGAAATAACAAAACTACTGCAATAATTAGAACCCCCACCCCCACCAACCACAAAATCATTACTATTTTCCTTTCAGTATCGAAATAAAAAGGGATCAGGTTACGAATTGTAGTACATTCAGAGAAAGAAGACCTTTTTCAGGCTACTTCATTAATATTGTGACTTTCATCTGCCGATAGCCCTCAGACTCTTCACCCTCTGCCTGTCAAGTCCACGTTGCATTCTTGTAACCTCACTCTGGGTGACAATCCAGCAACAAGCTTAAACAACAAGTTACCGGTCACCAGACAAAAAAATGATTATGCCCCATTAAATCGAGCTGAAAAACTACACGAACAACGTATTAAAACACCTGGGGATAATTGAGTGAGTAGAAACGGGAAAGTTCGAAACGGAAGTTATTGCGGCAGGTGGAATGGGGATATAACCCAACATACGAAATATCTGAATTAAAAATATTTTGACGTTATAGCTTCACATGAATGGAGTATAGCCACTGGCAATTCTTTTCCATGAAAATGGCCTCCCCCGTGTGACTCAAACAGGGAAGGCCCGCTGCAACAACATTTATCTGGCAAGAAAAAATATCACCCTATAATGGCGCAACACATACTGATGAACTACAGACTCAGGATAAAATCAGCCAAAGCTTCGATATTAACATCTGACACGCGCGGCGAGTAGGGAGGCATTGGTGCATCACCCCAGTTGCCTCTTCCACCATTTTTGATTTTATCAATCAATATGGCTTTTGCATTGGCCGTGCCTTTATATTCGTCGGCAATATTTCTCCATGAGGGACCAAGAAATGTATTATCAATGTCATGGCATGCCAAACAGCCACTCTCCCGCGCCAAATCCAGATCACCAACAACAGGCTCAGCGGCTATGACTACCGTCTTCACACGGTCGATATCATCTCCTGAATTCGCCGCAGTAACACGGACAGGGATTGTTATCAGGCTACCACTCAACAGCCCAACATCCACCAAAGTATCCACTGTAATGGTACGATTTTCACCGCTGCCCAGTATACCCAATACCCAGAAAGCTTCCTGGCCACTTATACATGCTGCCCCACAACCTGTCGCATCTGGCTCGGCATCATTTGCAGCGTCAAATTGGAGCCCAGGCGGTACGCGGAGCAGTACGCTAACGTCATTAACAGGCGCAGCGGATACGTTGCTGATACTGAGCACATAACGCAAACGCTCACCCGTCGCGACCGGGTCGGGGGTCGTGCTGATATCGAGAGTAAGGGGAAACGTTTTGTCGATAATGGTCACCACCCCCTCGGCGCTGGCATCAAGGCTTGCCCCTCCATCATGGCGTAACTCTGCACGAATGGAGAGGATCTGGCCAGCGATAGCTGTTGCATTTACGGTGCCGTCAATGGTGCGCCGCATAGCATTACCGACGGCGAGACTGCTTACATCCCAGACAATATCGCCAGTAACGGCATCTTCGGTGCCGCCATCGCTGATGCTATCCACACTGATACCTGTGGGTAGGATGGTGCGTAATTCCACGTTATTAAGCGCCGCGCTATCAACATTGCCAACATCAACGATGAGGGTCAGGCTGTCACCCGGCATGAGCGGATCCTCCGAAGCACTCATGGCCAGCTGTGATTTGGGGTTGTTATTCACCGCCACCGTCCTGGACACACTGACGATATCGCTCATACTGGAAGAAGTGACCCGTACAGATGCGCTGATCTGCTCATCTGCCAGCACGCCAGGGAGAACCTGTGCATTGATGGTGATGCTACGACTTTCACCTTCAGCCAGCGAGCCCACTGCCCACACTGCTTCCTGGCCATCAGCGCAAGTTGTTCCGCAACCTTCTACATTTGGCTCAGCATCATTTTCAGCATTAAACTGGAGTTCTGCCGGTACCGTATACACTACGGTGACATCATTGACTGGCTGTGCTGATACATTACTCACCGTCATCGTGTAAAGCGCTCTTCCATCTGCGCTCACTGGCCCATTAATAGAGACTTCAAGCAAAAGCGGCGGGGGGACTGCCAATGACAATGTGGCTTGAGTTTCACTGGCACTGTCGCGGACTGTCAACTGTGCAGTGAAATCACCACTCGAAGCATAAATATGTTCCTGAGATGCAATATTGGCGCAATCATCGATACTGTAATCGTCTGTCTCATCATTATTGATATCAAGCGCGCAGGTCAGCGAGTCATTCTCCGGGTCACTGACTTGCCAATAAAAAGTAGTCGCTACCGTCGAATAGGCCGGGTTCGGGTCTGCGGTGAACTGGCTGATGGTCGGCGACGTCGATAACACCGTCAGTTCAATCGATGCTTGCACCGAAGCATTCGTAGCATCTTCAACAGTCAAACGAACCTGATAAACGCCTGCCTGCGTGTAAGTATGCGCCTGTGAAGTATTACTGGCGCAGTCGCTGATGGTGTAGTCATCCATGCCATCCGCATCGACATCCAGTTTGCAGGTTAATGTGCCGCCATCGCCACCACTCACAGCCCAACCGAAGATCGTGGAACTGCCAGTTTTTGGGGTCTCGGGAGTTGCAGAAAAACTCGCAATTTTCAGTGGTAAAGGAGTGCTTGCGTCAGTGACCATCACACTCACATTCTGTTGTACCGGCGCATTAACACCATCCACAACGGTCAGGCGTACCTGATAATTCCCCGCCTGCGTGTAAGTATGTATTTGTGAGGTATTGTTGGCGCAATCATCAATGGTGTATTCGTTTGAGCCATCTGCGTCAACATCCAGACTGCACGTCAATGCATCACTTTCTGCATCAGTAATATTCCAGCTGACGGTCACTGACATACCAACATTCACGCTGGCAGGGGTTACCGTCATATTATCGATAACCGGTGCGGCATTCAGTGTGGCATTAACCGTAATTGCAATTGTGTCGGTATCTGTCGCTCCGTCACTGTCTGTGGCTTTTAACGTAATGGTATGACTACCGACGGAAAGCGTGGAGAAAACATCTGTACCTGTGCCCAGTTGGCCATCAATATGGGAGGACCACATGAGGCTGGCTCCATTCAATGCGCCGTCTTCATCATCCACACCGCGACCGACGAAGAGAATATTACGGCTCTCCAAGTGAACGCTTCCATTCGTCGGGCTGCTGATAACCGCTGTAGGTACTAAGTTGGCGGAGTCATCCTCATCGGGATCACTCTCTTCGCCACAGGCTCCCAATAACAACGATAAAGAAATAACAACACCTTGAACCCACTTCACTGAAGACATAACGTCCTTCCTCCAATCCCTTGGTTTTTGATTTTGTAACGACTCAGTCCAGCAGCAATTACCTCGGCTAAGCACATACCTTCCAGCCATTAACTTGATACTCCATCAAGGTTATTTGGCCATGTGCCGGAGTCTGTTAACGTTTCATTATTATCACAGCTGCACCCTGCGGCATTTTTCTTCTTTAAGCAGGGCGAAAAAACAACGGCAATGGCGACGATAATGAAACATCAACAAACTATGGCTAGGATATCGATTAAATGACCTGCTGTTAATCGGTAAAAACCCAATGGTTATCGGGTATAGTGTGAATAATTCTTGAAATGAAACAGCAGACTCAGCAATTTGTGCCTGCAAATGACTCCTATCAGCATGGTGGCAACCACCTTAAATGTGAATTAAGGGCTGAATCACCAATGTCATTAAGTTAAGCGTACTTGATCAAATCTAGTGCTTGTAAACGCAGAGGACGCAGAGAAAAACACTAAAAACGCTGTGCCCCCTGTGTTAAATACCCGATAAGTTTTAAAAACGTATTTTTAGCCCTTAATTCACAGTTAAATAGCACAAAGCATCAACACACTGAAACCATCAAATACTTTCCCAAATTTCAGCAGCTTTTTTGTTATGTGTATGACGACGCATGAACGAACAATCTATTGCCGCACCTACGAGTTTTGATAATCTCAGCTGGAACGAGATTGATTTGCTCATTTCCAGCGAAACAACACCGCACCCAGTAGCAGAAAAACCGTACTCATCACCGCAAGCACCAGCAATTGTGTACTTATTTCCACCAAGCTTGCTCCATCGATCATGATGCTTCGCGCCGCATCGATGATATGAGTCAGCGGAAAAATCAGCGCTAGGTTTTGCATGAGCGGATTAGCACCTTCCAATGAAAACCACACCCCGGAGAGAAACTCAAAAGCACTGAGGGGGTCGCCTAGAGGTGCCTGAGAACCCCATTTTTACGATACCGCACCATGCAACACCCACTCCACCTTGATAATGGCCTGGTTCAGCTGGGTAATCAGGATAAACTGAATGTAGCTGGTGCGAAAAAAAGCGTGTTCTTCTTTGGCGATGACCCGTTTTTGTAGTGGTACCTCGGCATATACACCAACCTTGTACTGGTCCAGCGGTTCCCCGGAAAAAGCAAAGGCAAAGCCGGCCACAATCAATATTGGAAAAAGGATATTCCAACCCAACGCTGAACGGTCGCGAATAAACTCCCGGTTACGGGGCAGACAATACAGTGAGAAAGCGACGCAGGTTCATGTACGCAACGCTGCGCCGGTAAGGGCTAAAAATAGATCATCGAGGGTACGTGGACGAATCTGTAAACCCGCCAACGAAACATCATGGGCGAGCAAAGTCCGCACTGCGGCATTGATGTCAGTGCTAAGGATTCCCACGATATCGCCTTGTACCTTCAAGTTCAGCGGCACGTTTTCAACCGGGCCAAGAATATCCGAGCGTGGCAGCTGTAACACCACTTCATCAAAATGCTCCGCCAGTAAAGTCTTAGGAGAGCCATGGGCAATAATCCTGCCGTGATCCATGATGGCAATTTCATCGCACAATTCATAAGCCTCTTCCATATAATTGACGCACGATTATTAGACTTAGAACAAAAATTATCCACCGTTTGGGGGCGACAATTAACCAGTATTTTTATCGGCGGCGGAACACCGAGTTTAATGAGCGTAGAAGCAATGGATCGGTTGCTTTCCGGCATTCGTGCCAGACTTCCCTTTCTTACTGATACCGAAGTGACTATAGAAGCAAATCCAGGAACCGTAGAAGCGGATAAATTTTTAGGTTTTTATCAAGCGGAAATTAACCGGATTTCAATTGGCATTCAACGTTTTGATGATCAATTTCTTTCTTCTTTAGAACGAAGTCATTCATCTGGCGAAGCGGTCAAAGCCTTTGAAATCGCGAGAAACTCAGGTTTCAAGAATATCAATCTCGATCTAATGTACGCCCTACCCAATCAAAGTATTGGCCAAGCGATGAATGATTTATCCATTGCAACAAAATTAAAACCTGAACATTTATCTTGGTATCAATTAACTTTATAACCCAATACCGTTTTTCATCATACGCCACCAAAGTTGATGTCCAATGATGATCTATTAGCCGATACTAGCGAGAGCGGATTAGCACTTTTACAACAGCAAAACTACTAGCGATACGAAATCTCTGCTTTTAGTTTAAATGGTCAACATAACTCATGGCACAATATTAACTATTGGCAATTTGGCGACTACTTGGAAATTGGCGCTGGCGCGCACGGAAAAATTACTCGCGCGAATACTCAACAAATTACTCGGACCAGAAAATACCGAAATCCAAAAGATTATCTTGCTCAACAAGAATCGTTTATCGCTCAAAGCAAAATCATAAAACCACAAGAATTACCCGTCGAGTTTATGATGAATGCCATGCGATTAAAAAATGGCGTCGATCAAAATTTATTTTTCCAGACAACGGGATTACTTTTATCGCAAATGGAACATGCCATTAAACAATGTGAAGAAAAAGACTTACTTATTAAAACAGAGACTCACATCAAACCAACGGAAATGGGCTTCAATTTTTTAAATGAAATCCTATCGGAGTTTACGGAAGAGAATTTCCCAAAACTTAGTCGCCAAGAGCCAATTGTAATCAAAGAAGTTTAGCGAGAGGCTAATGATAGCAATCTCCTTCATCAGATGAAGTATTATAAATGCCAGCAATGCCTACTATTTCATCTTCTTGTGCAAATGAAGAAAGATAAAGATGTACTGAACCATAATGGTCCACAAAGCTAATCAAATAATCTGCCTGTCCATCTTTATCAAGATCACCAGACCATTGCAAATATTTATTGCTAAGCATTTCAGAACAAGTTCCTAAAAGCGACAAAAACAATTGCCGCTGACCTTCTGCACGGAGTTGTAAATAATAGCTGCCTTCATAATACCTTATTTTTTCGTTAATATTGTCTGATCTAATATTACCACTTAAGGCTAAAGGCACTAACCGAGCCGTTTTACTTTGTGGCAAGTTAACATCAATTTCAAAGGTGTATTCTTTATTCTGATAATTATTTGAGCTAGAGTAATAAGTATCTAATGAACCCGCTTTTAACCAAGGATAATGCTCATTTAATTTAAACTGAGCAATCATCTTAGTCGTGGATGTTTTTTGCAAAGATGTATTTTGCAAAGAAAAATCTAACTGCTGCCCAGCAGTTTCCTCATCGTCATAACGCCCTTGCCACGATTTTTCCGATACATTGAGAGTAGACGGTTGCAGAAAACAATTATCACCTTCACATAACAAAGCAAGCCAATCACTGCTAGCCACATAATTAGAACCCGCCTGCCAATCTTTGTTTTTCCAAAACAATTCAACAAATTTTGATTGGTTTTCTTGTTGATTCAGCCTAAGTTGTTGCATCTTTTGCTGATGTTTATAAAGAATTTTAGAAAGTCGATTATCTAATAATTCAGCATCAACATATTGAGGGACAATAAATAGTACACAAAGTAAACCTAACTTACTTATCAAGTATTTCACCTATTGAACCCCCACCGGAAACATAACCTCTTTCCCGTTATCTAATTCTCGCGTAATGATCAGCCCAATTTGATTCCTTCCTCTTTTACTCTTATCGGCCATCCAAATTGTTTCCCATTTACCGCTAACTGAATTGAACCATTGAACCATCATTTCACCGTATTGATGATTACCTTCATTAAAATGACCGATTACAAATAGTTCTTGTTGTTGAATTATTAACTTTACCGAACCTGACAGAAGAACATCCGGAAGCGTTAATTCTTGCCATAAAGTCCCATCTGTATTACTTAGTTCTATCAGGTGTTTTTCAATAACGTTTTCACTTCCATCCGCGGGGTATCGTCCTTTTGGAAAATATATCGTGCCAATTTTCACAACACGACCATCCTCAAAAATTGCAGCAACTTCGCCTCCAAACTTTGATGGAGCCGATTGAATCCAGCGTTTTTGTTTTGGATCATAAATTTCATAATGAACCGAGGGTAAATATTTGCCAATTCTGATATATTCATCTTCAATGTTGGACTCGATTATTTCAGCGTTCATTAGTGCAACTTTATATAATTGCTCAGCACCACCAGCAACAATAATTCGACCATCAGCCAAACCTTTAACCGATACATTTGAGGCATCGTAACGAGTGCGACTATTATTTAGTGACCACAAAGATTGTTTAGTGAATAACGGCTTACCTAATTCAACCCCTTCAAGATCTAATTGAGTAATGCCTTTATAATTTTCAAAAACTAGAACCGAATTATCAACAGATGAAGCAAAAACACTTTTATGAGAAAAACTATTTGGAATTGTTAACCATAAAGATGAAAACAGTCCATCCTTTTTCGCTAAGTATTCAAAAGGTAAAATAGCGCAAGAGCGATTTGCTTCTCGACAGTTTTCGCCTCTTCCTCCAGCTAACAAAATAGAACCATCACTCATTCTAAGTGATTGAGCATCCATTCGCGCATGATTAAAAGGCATAGCACTTTTTATTTTTCCATCCGCCCATAGATTATCTGCTGCTGATAAGTAAGGATTACGATGACTTGAAAAAGATCCACCGCCTAATACCCAAGCGGGTTGTTCTCCTTTGGGTGGTAGAAATGAAAGACCATCTCTGTGAAATTTAATTTCAGACGGGTCTAGAGTAGCTGTTTCAAATGGTAATCTAAGTTTAACTAAACAGAAACCTAAACGATTGATCTTGCAACTACTACTATAACGTCCATTCCAAACATAATATTGTTTTTCGTAACTAACAGGAGTTGAAAATTTTGAGCTTCCTTTTTCGAAACCGCTAATCCCATCTCCCAATGCGACCCACTGATCTTCACTAACCATGTAGCCTTGAACATGAGCGCTATTTCCTGAAGCTAACACTAATATTTCTTGCTCATACCCAGGCAGCCATAGACTCTGATGCATTGCACCTGCTGCCACCATTTTTTTACCCGAAGTGAATTGATTTTCCTGCTCGTCCCACCATTCTGTTGTTCTAGATGCACCATTTTGCCACTCTTGGGTTGGTGTCCATCCGCCACTGACCATAACTCTACCATCAGGCATCAGACGAGCATCAGCATCTGCTCTTGCCTCAAGCATATCGGGTCCTTTGTGCCATTGACGATCTTTTAAATAAAAAATGTAGGTGTCTGCAATACAAGGAGAACAACCAATAAAATGACCACTTGTTCCACCCAGTAACATCGCTCGCTGATGAGATAAAGCGACCATGCTATAACCGGTACGGATACCACCCGGAATGTCAGCAAGTTGTTCGACTTTTAGTTGCCCTTCTATCAAACTCACTCTTTCAACCGCATTAATTCGCTGTTTTTTATTTCTCTTTTTCGAGGTGTAACCACCCAGTATTAAAATTGATTGGTCGGAAAGTGTTAGTAATTCAGGGGAAAAACGAGCCACTTTTAGTTGAGCCGATAGATAGTTACCATCTTTCGTAAGAAGTGAAATATTCCCAGCTTTTGCGATCTCTTTTTTAACGGTTCGAGCAGGATGAATTAAAGGATCTGATTGCCAAAAGAAATATCCATTTTCGACAGATATTGCTTTATTGGGAACATAACTAGGATCTAAGCTTAATCGTGTTCTTTCACCGGTTGCTGGATCCCATTCAACCACATGATAGAGCCTTTCTTTATTAACGTTATCATAATCAATCCATAAGGTTTTCCCCGTTCCCTCAATACCCACCGGCCAACCATTAGGCAACATTGGTGGCAAATTATCATTTTGATGAATGATTGGATAAACCTTATTGAGAGCCGCTTGTCTTTTTTGCTCAAACTTTTTAGCTTGAGCTTTTTTATAATTAGCTGTGTTTCTTTCTCTTTTCTCATTAGCCGTGAGCATTTTTTCTTTTTTATTATTAACTGTCAGCCTTCTATCTCGGTCAAGATTATAACGAGTAAACTGTATTTTTTTACCATCAAGCTCAGTCAATACAAATTCATTTTCATTTTTATGTTCTATTGCATTAATATCAGGCGGCCAAATACGCCCTCGGTCGGTAATCCATAACATCGAACCCTCATGAACGCTCCATTTCCCCTCAAAATTTGAATTGCTTATATCACATTCTAGCGCTTCAGCTAAAAACATTGCATTATGGTATAAAGTGATTCTGTAATAGCAATTAGGTTGCATTGAACCCCACATACCGATATATTCTTTGGGATTATTAGGGAAAGAGGCGATCGATTCATAGCCTGAAGTAGTGAAAATGCGCTCAAGAACTCCGTTAGCCTCCTTCATGCATTGAGACATTGACTTAGTAAATTCCAGGCCCTGAAGCTTTCTCTCTACCTTAGATTGGCATTCATTTTGATTTTCTTTGACCTTAGTATTTGCTATTAAATTAAGCAAAGAAAAAGCAATTAATCCCACAACACCATAAATGATAATTCGCAAATTTTCATCCTACCTATAAAATCTAAAACATAATCGAACAAGTTCGAAGCATAGATAGAATATAGTTTATTTAACCATGTAATACAGGAATTTATTCACAACTAAAAAATTATTTCCTCATCGACTGCATTTTTAAATACTTCAATGAGCACCAGACCCATTTTATAGGCCCAAACCGGTAATACTTTAGTCAAAGAGGACTAAAACCGAGCTGAAATAAACAGATTGCCAAAACAATATAATAGAGTTCATGACGTTCCATGATTCCGTATAAACCAAACTTCACACCGAATTAATAGGGTCACGTCTTTAATTGCCCTATTTGTGTGATACTTCAGGCAGGAGCTACGGTTGCTAAATCGGCTAAAGATTAGTCTAAGAAAAATTTATTACTCCCTCTCTTCAAAACAAAGAAAGGGAACAAAACTTTACACTAGCATCTCCAATGAAACTGTTCTTGTTGACCTGGTCAACCTTTTTGATACACCTCAGTTAAGCGGCTTTTCTTATTTCCATTAATTGTTTTTCATAATTAGCCGGACTCATATAATCCAGTGTTG
>VAPF01008565.1_pt1 | contig 11440 bp, 9 predicted proteins | sample 3393931 | NCBI WGS metagenome assembly VAPF01 (sample SAMN08290437, study PRJNA428436) | hydrothermal vent metagenome | isolation source: Deep-sea hydrothermal vent chimney | place: Atlantic Ocean: South-mid Altantic Ridge | depth 2773 m m | reverse complement strand
GCCGGTATGATGCAGAGTGTCCTGACCAAGAATATGCTCGAAAAAGGGGCTGCCGGGGAATTTGACGTGGAAGCCGCCAAAAAGGCGATCCCTGACTGTATTCTGAGAGGCCTCCTGCCCAGGCCCCTGGCCTGAATGCCGGGCCGGGGCCGGATAATGTTATCATCTGCCGGGAAAGGTGTACATGATCATGGGTAAAATAGGATTTTTGCGGTTAGTCAGTCTGTGCTTACTGACATCGGTCTTGATAGCAGGGCTGGTCCTTGGCTACGACCTGAAAACGGCCCGTGCCGCCAAGGTTCTCACCTTGGCCGGGGCCATCCGGACCGCCCTTGCAAACAGCCCGAAGATCAAGGAGAACCAGGCCAAGGTTAGGGGGGCGGTATTCGGCAGCAAGGCTGTACGTGCCAGGCTTTTTCCCCAGGTGAATGGCTATGCAAAGTACGACAGGCTGAGTGACCCTGTCTCCGTCGTGCCCATCCAGGGGCTCCATTTGCCGCCTCCCCTCTTCAGCAGGGATCAATACCAGGCGGGTCTTTCCTTCAGAGTGCCCCTGTACGAGGGGGGCCGGCTGCGGGGCGGGATTCGTGCGGCCACCAAGGATGAGGGGATTGCCAGGGCAGGACTGGCCTATTCCCGGAAAACTTTGATCGCCGCCGTGACGGATACGTTCAACAGTATTCTTTACCTGAAATCACTCCTGGGCGCAAAACGGAAGACCCTTGCGGCCATCGAGGATGCGAGAAATGAAGCTGCCCTCCGGCTCAAGCTCGGCCGGATAGCCCCCCTTGATCTCATGGAAATAGACACCCGGGTGGCCTCCGAGCGCCTCGATCTGGTCGGGACGCAGGAGACCCTCAATCGGACCGATCAGCAACTCTGCCTTCTCCTGGGCTGGTCACCTACGACCGGGATCGAGGCCAGGGGGAGCCTGGAGAGGAAAGGAAAAGAGGAGGCGGCTCTCGTTGCTTCCCTCTCCGGGCCGGGCGGCCGCGGGCGGCTTAAGGCGCTTATCAGGAAACGGCCCGATATCATCCGGGCCGGGAAGGTGCTCGGGAAGGCTGACGAATTATCGCAGATCGCCAGGGGGCTGCGGCTGCCGAGCGTGGCCCTGGTGGGCGATTACGGCCGGCACGCGGGTGCCGGTCTCGATGGGGAGGAAGGGCGCTGGTCTGCGGGCATACATGTCTCCCTGAATATTTTCAACAGCGGCCTGATTTCGGCAGAGGTGGCCAGGGCCATGGCAAAACGGGATGCCGCCGCAGAGGCACTGAAGGAACTGGCGCTCAAGGCGGAGTCCCAGGTCTATGCCGCCCTGTCGTCGCTGCGGGAGGCCGGGGCGAGGATAGACCTGGCAGGCAAGGCCCGGATGACCGCCGGGGAGGCATATAAAATAGAGACCCTGCGCTACAGAAAAGGGACCGGGACGGTGACCGATCTGCTACAGGCCCAGGCCGCCTGGTGGACGGCCAAGGCCCGGTATATAAGGGCCCTGTTCGACCGGCAGCAGGCGGTAACGGCACTCAGGCTTGCAACTGGCGTTATCCGGCCGGCCGGACGAAGTGGCGGGCAGTAATAAAATACTCGGAGAGTCAAACCATGTCGAAGAGCGCTCGAATTTTGCGGATCGTTATTTTTTCCGTGTTTGCCGTTGTTCTGGTGGCTGGCGGCGTCCTCATCGTCCGCAATAAGAAAAAGGAACTGGCCGAGATACCGCCGCCAGCCAGGCCGCTCATGGCGGTGAATACCGCGGTAATACAATTTGGGGACCTTGCCGATACGAGAAAATACCTGGGTATTCTTCGGGCCAGGGTTTCCGGATATGTGTCATCCCAACTGGCGGCAAGGATCATTTCCATCCGGGTCAGGGAAGGGGATGTGGTGAAAAAAGGCCGGATCGTGGCGGTCCTGGATGCCAGGATCCAGAGGAATAAGGAGAAATCACTCGCGGCCCAGGTGGATGCCGCCAAAATCGCACTTGCCACCTACGAGGGCATATACCACCGGGACCTGGTGCTGTATCAGAACAAGGGCTTGAGCAAAGAGGCCCTTGACCGTTCCGATATGGTCAGGGCCGCCGCCGAATCGAGATTCAAGGCCCTTGAAAGCTCGCTCAGTAACGCCAGAGTTGAGCTGTCATACACCAGGCTCGCCGCGCCATACGATGCCCTGGTCACCAAACGCCTCATGGAACCTGGAGACATAGCGTTGCCCGGAAAACCGATCCTCGCCATTGATGCGCAGGACAAGGGGTACAAGCTGACCGTCAACTTGCCGCAGGATATATTTCCGGTCCTCAAGGCCGGAGACCCGGTGAAGATCGTACCCGGAGCGGGCGGGAAGGGGTCTGTCGCTGCCGCCATAAGCAGTCTTTACCCGGCCGGTCCGGTGGGGATGCTTCCGGTTTGCGAGGTGGATCTCGGCTCCAGGCCTTTTGGGTTGCCGGCCGGATCGTCCATGGGGGTTGTTTTTACCGTGTCACGGGCGCTGGGATTCATTATTCCCCAGAGGGCCGTCCTGCACGAATCGAGCGGCAATTTTGTCTTTGTGGTGGATGAAAACGAGGCAGTGAAAATCGTCCCCGTGGATATGCTGGTGCAGGACCCGGACCGGGCCTGCGTGCAAGGAGACCTTGCCGCCGGGCAAAAAGTGGTGGTTGCCGGGGAAGACGTGCTGTTGCGTCTTCACCAGGGCCGGAAGGTAAGGCCGGTGAGTCTCGGTGACCAGGCCGGGGTGGGGAGATAGACCATGAAGTTCGACCTTGGCGATTGGGTCCTTAAGCGGCCGCATCTTATCTTCTCCGTTCTTCTCCTGATCGCGCTACTCGGGGTGATCGGTTTTGTTTCCATGCCCATGGATCTGTTTCCTGACGCCAATTATCCCCAGGTGGTGGTCATCATCTCGGAGCCGGGAGCCGCGGCCCGGGATGTGGAAGCGGATGTGACCCGGCCGGTTGAAAAGGCACTTTATGCCATCAGCCTCGTCCGCACGGTCCGCTCCACCAGCCAGGACGGCATGACTGCCGTGGCCGCTGAGTTTGATTATAAAAAAGGCCTGGATTCCGCGGCCACGGATGTTGCCAATGCCTTGAAAAGGATAGAGGCCAGGCTGCCATCCAATATCCGGCCGCCGGAAATTTTCAAGGTGAGTGATGCAACGGTCCCGGTTTTCACCCTGGCCCTCTCTCCCCGGCAGGGTTCGCATCTGGATCTTGCCAAGGTGCGCCAGCTTGCGGACAATGAGATAAAAGAGGCCTTTCTGCGGGTCCCCCAGGTGGGGAACGTGGAGGTCTTCGGCGGTTTCCTGCCGGAGATTGAAATCGGCGTCGATCCCGTGAAAATCAGGGAACTCGGCATTTCCCTGGCCCGGGTGATCGAGGCCATCAGGAGTCAGAATGTCAACATCCCCAACGGCTTGATTATCAGGAAACACGACCAGTACCGCATCAAGACCTATGGTGAAAAAAAGGACCTGGCCCGGATCGCGGACATCGTGGTGGCCGCAAAGAACGGGGTGACTGTCCGTTTGCGGGACATCGCCGTGATAAAGGTTTCTTACCGGGACCGGCAGAGCCTGTTTATCGGTAATAACCGAGAGGCGATCGGGCTCAACATATTAAGACCGGACAAGGGCGGTCACGTTACCACTACAATTGCTGCGGTAGAGAAGGCATTGCCCAAAATCGAGGCTCGCTTTCCGGAGATCAACTTTAAAATAGCCGATACCCAGAAGAGCCTGATCGAGACCAGCATCAAGAGTATGGCGCAGGCCCTCATGGACTCAATCATCATGACCGTGCTGGTCATATTCGTCATGCTTGCCAGCATGCGACTCGCATCCCTGGCCGCGGTCTCCATCCCCTTGGTCTGTTTTATGGCCTTTGCCGGCATGTACGTGATTGGTTATGAACTCAATATCGTCACCATGACGGCAATCATTCTCTCTGTGGGGCTCCTGGTGGATGACACGATCGTGGTTATCGAGAATATCCAGCGTCACGCGGTTAAATTAAAAAAGCCCATCGGCCGGGCCGTGGTGGACGGCCTCAACGAGATCGTCCTGGCGGACTGGGCCGGGACATTCACCACGGTAATCGTCCTGGTTCCCATCATGTTCGTGGGGGGATATCCCGGCAAGATCCTGCGGCCCCTCACCGTGGTTCTCTCTCTGACCCTGCTTTCCTCCTTCGTGGTCTCGGTCACTATTATTCCGCTTTTGGCCAGGTACTTTGCCGGCAAGACCACCAGGAACCGGTTTGAAAGATTGTTTGAGCTCCTGGACCGGTTTACGATTACCCCGGTCACCAATTTTTTCTCCGACCTGGTGATCTTCGCCCTTTCTCACCGGCTCCTCTTTATCCTGGCGGCTATTGTCCTGTTCGTGGTCAGCATGAGACAGATGCCCTTGGTGGGGCGCGATCTCATGCCCTCTATGGACACCGGTATCGTCAAGGTGGCCTTCCGGACGGAAGCCGATTCCTCCCTCAAGGCCACGGAGAGAATAGCCAAACAGGTGAAGGCCGTGGTGGAGAGTGTGCCGGGGCTTAAGCTCTTTGCCCTCGAAGTAGGTTCGGAGCCGGGGGTGGTGAGTTTCGGAACCGGCCGGACCCCCCAGGCCGGCTCGATCACTGCCCATTTCGTGGATCGCTTTCACCGCAAACAAACTATCTGGCAGATGGAAGAAACCATCAGGAAAAGGGCGGGTAAAATTCCCGGCCTCACCTCCCTGTCGGTCTATGATTTCGGCGCCACCCCCCTCTCCTCCATTGCGGCCCCCGTGGATATTATGATCAGCGGGCCGCAGCCCAAGGTGCTAGCGGCTCTGGCCGGGCAGGTGCAGGGACGGCTCGAACAGGTGCGCGGCCTGACCTCGGTCTCCCGTTCATGGCGCATCGACAAGAAAGAGATGCTTCTGATCATTGATCCCCAAAAGGCCGCCCTTTTCGGCATGAACCCGGCTTCCATAAGCGCCCAGATACAGCAGGCGATCCAGGGCGAAGGGGCCTCGATCCTCCGGGTAACCGGCGAAGACGGTTACCTCATCAGGGTACGATACGGGCAGGGCAGCCGGAACGAGGTGAAAGACATCATGGCCTATGAGATATCGACGCCCAGGGGGCCGGTCCCTCTCCAGGAATTTGCCGGGCTGGAGAGCAGCTTTACCCGTACCGAGTTTACCCGGAAGGATCTCTCCCCGGTTATCAATGTATATGGCTACCGGGCCACCACCTCGATCAGCCGTCTGCATGAGCGGATCGTCAAGGCCTTGGCCGGCTTAGAGCTGCCGCCGGGCTACCGGCTTTCTTATGAAGGGGAGTACAAAAACATGGGAGAGACCGGGAAACGTCTGGGCAAGTCCCTGGGCATCGCGGTCCTGTTGCTCTTTTTCTCCCTGGTGATCACTTTCAGGTCGTGGACTAATCCTATCGTCATCATGTCGGCGATTCCCCTGTCTATAATCGGTGCGGTCTGGGGGCTGCTCATCAGCGGCCGGCACATGTGCATGCCGGCCACCATGGGGATGATCCTGTTGGCCGGTATCGTGGTGAATAATTCCATCCTGCTGATCGATTTTATCGAACAGGCAAGGAAGCGGGGGGCAGACCTGGTGAGCGCCATTCAAGAGGCCGTAAAAATGCGGACCAGGCCCATAATCATGACGGCCTCATGCACTATCGTGGGTATGTGGCCCGTGGCCGCTCAGAAGGCCATCGGGCTGGAGAGGCTTTCTCCCCTGGCGGTGGTGGTCATCGGCGGCTTATTTGTTTCGACCATCCTCACCCTGGTTTACGTGCCCATATTTTACAGCCTGGGCCGGAAGCCGTAGGGGTACCCTATTCACGCGGTCGCGCCTGACCGCATAGAGTAGCGATAGCGGATAGACATGACTGCGCAAATCCGGGGCACCCCTGATGGCTTTCGTTGCCGCCGGATTCAGCGGAACGGCGGTTACCAACACCAACCCGGATTTTACGAGACCGTCACTGCCGCTTGTCCTGTTGCTGCCGCGACGGCATCTGCCGCATGATCTGCCGTTGCAGTCTGCCCATCTCTTGCCGCATCCGCTGGAGATCTCCCATGGTGGTTTCCGGATTCCGCATGGCCTCGCCATAGTCAAATCTCATGTCGTACAGTTTGCGGCGCAACTTCTTGGTTTTGTTCATGAACCTGTTGTATAGTTTCATGTTCTGCATGCCCATGCCCGGCCTCATCATCATGTTACCGCCCATCATGCCCGGCCCCATCATCATGTTACCGCCCATCATGCCCGGCCTCATCATTCCGGATCCCATCATCGTCTTGCCGCCCATCATGCCGGACCCCATCATGTTGTCCTTCATGCCCATGCCGCCGTTCGTCATCATACCGGAATTATGGTCGGCCATGTTGGCCTGCTGACCGCCATTCATCATCCGGGCATTGCCGTTGCCTGCTCCGATTGCCATAGTCAATGCTATTACCGCTGTCAGGATAATTTTTTTCATGATTTTTTCCTTTTTTTAATGATTTTATAAAAAGTTTTTTTAGCGCCATTCCCGCAAAGGCGGGGATGACGCTACCGAGACAAAACTTGAGCAATGATTTTCACCCCGCGCCTACTGGATTTTCGTCGTCCTCAACCTGAGGGCGTTGGCGACCACGGAGACCGAGGAGAGGCTCATGGCCGTGGCGGCGATGATCGGGGAGAGCCGGATACCCAGGAAGGGATAGAGAATCCCTGCCGCTACCGGCACTCCCAGCGAGTTGTAGATGAAAGCGAAGAACAGGTTCTGTTTGATATTCGCCATGGTGGCGCGGGAGAGTTTCCGAGCCCGGACAATGCCGGTGAGATCGCCCTTGACCAGGGTGACGCCGGCCGATTCCATGGCCACGTCGGTGCCGGTGCCCATGGCGATACCCACCTGGGCCTGGGCCAGGGCCGGGGCGTCGTTGATGCCGTCACCGGCCATGGCCACCATCCGGCCTTCATCCTGGAATTTTTTCACTACCGCCGCCTTCTCGTCCGGCAGCACCTCGGCCACCACCTCGTCGATATCGAGTTTCGCCGCTACCGCCTCGGCGGTCGCCCGGTTGTCGCCGGTCAGCATCACTACCCGTAACCCTTCTCCATGCAGCTCCCGGATGGCCGCGGGGGTGGACTCTTTTATCGGGTCGGAAACGGCCAGCAGCCCGGCGAGCCGGCCGTCAGTCGCGACAAACATCACGGTCTGGCCTTCCGTGCGCATTGCTTCGGCCCGGTCGGCAAGCTCGGAGGTATCAATCGAAAAATCCTCCATCAGTTTCAGGTTGCCGAGCAGGACCTTGGCGCCGTCCACGGCGCCGGCAACGCCCTTGCCGGTGTGGGAGTCGAAATCATCCGGCTCTGCCAGCGACACCTGTCGCTCCCCGGCGCCAGCGACAATGGCGGCGGCCAGGGGATGTTCACTCGATTTTTCCAGGCTGGCGGCCAGCCGCAGCAGCCGTTTTTCTTCCATGTCCGCGGCCGGCACCACGCCGGTCAGTTTGGGCTTGCCCAGGGTCAGGGTGCCGGTCTTGTCCACCACCAGGGTGTTGATTTTCCGCAGGGTCTCGATGGCCTCGGCGTTTTTGAACAATACCCCCATGGTGGCGCCCTTGCCGGTGGCCACCATGATCGACATGGGGGTGGCCAGCCCCAGGGCGCAGGGACAGGCGATGATCAAAACGGAAACCGCGGCGATCAGGGCGTGGGCCAGTTTCGGGTCTGGGCCGAACAGGTACCAGCCCCCGAAGGCGATTATGGCAATGGCAATCACCACCGGCACAAAATAACCGGCCACCAGGTCGGCCATTTTCTGGATCGGGGCGCGTGAACGCTGGGCATCGGCCACCATCTGGACTATCCTGGCGAGCAGGGTGTCGCTGCCGACCTTTTCCGCCCGGATGGTCAACGCCCCGGTCCCGTTGACCGTGGCGCCGATCACTTTGTCGCCGGCCTGTTTCCTGGCCGGAAGCGGCTCGCCCGAGATCATTGATTCGTCAACCGCACTCGTGCCGTCAATCACCTGGCCGTCCGCCGGCACTTTTTCGCCCGGCCTGACCCGCAAGATGTCGCCGGTCTTGACGTGTTCGAGCGGGATATCCACCTCGCTGCCGTCCTCGTTGATCTTGCGGGCCGTCTTGGGCGCCAGGCCGAGCAGAGCCTTGATGGCGGCGCCGGTCTGGCTGCGGGCCCGGAGTTCCATGACCTGGCCGAGCAGGATCAGGGTGACGATGACCGCGGCGGCCTCGAAATAGACGCCCACCGAGCCGTCCGGTCCCCGGATGGCGGCCGGGAAAATTTGCGGGAAGAGTACCCCGATCAGGCTGTAGCAATAGGTCACCGAAACGCCCAGGCCGATCAGGGTGAACATATTGAGACTTTTATTGATTATCGACTGCACGCCCCGGACGTAAAAGGGCCAGCCGGCCCAGAGCACCACCGGCGTGGCCAGGATAAGTTCGAGCCAGCCGAGGGTTCGGCCCGAGAGCAGGTTTTCAAGCAGATGGCCGCCCGGAATCAGGTCGCGCATGGCGATGATCACCAGGGGCGCGGTGAGGATGGCGCCGAAGATAAAACGTTTGCGCATGTAATCATATTCGGGGTTTTCTTCTTCTGCTGCCATTGATACGGTGCTGAGTTCCAGGGCCATGCCGCATTTGGGGCAGATGCCTGGTCCATCCTGCACGACTTCGGGATGCATGGGGCAGGTATATTCGGTCCGGGTGGCCGGGACGGCCGGGGTCAGCGGCTCCAGGGCCATACCGCATTTGGGGCAGGTGCCCGGCCCGTCCTGTTCGATCTCGGGATGCATGGGACAGGTATAGACGCCGCCTCCGCCGCCGCTGTTGTCATCCGGCGGTTTTTTTTCTTCCGTACCGCCGCCGGTATAGCTGCCGGGGTCGCTCTTAAACCTGGCCAGGCAGTGATCACTGCAGAAATAATAGGTTTTGCCTTCATGCTCATGGGGAGTGAAGGCGTTTGGGTCTGCCGTACTCATGCCGCAGACCGGGTCGCTATACGACGCAGCCGCGGTTTTGTCGCCATGTCGGTCGTGTTCCCCTGCGGCGTCGAATTCAGCGGGGTTGTCCTTGAAGGTCTTCAGGCAATGTTCGCTACAGAAATAATAGACCCTGCCCTCATGCTCATAACGGCGGAAGGCATTCTCGTCCCCGGTCGCCATTCCGCACACCGGGTCGACGTACTGCGCTTGACGCTCTGGGTCTTGTTGATGGCCGTGTTGGCAGCAGGTATGATTATGGGTGCTGTTCGTCATGTTGCTTCCCTCCATGGTGATGATGATTTTGGTCCGTTTCCAGCGCCTCCAGGATCGGACACTCGCTCACCGGTCCATGGCCGTTGCAGGTCGCAGTCAGCGGCTCCAGAGCCGCCAGGATGTTGGAAAGATTTTTGATCTTCTGTTTGATATCCCTGATCTTGGCCTCGGCGCAATGTTTCACATCCGCCTTGGTGGCGGCAGGGTCGCGGCGCAAGCCCAGCAGTTCCTTTATTTCGGCAAGTGAAAATCCCAGGTCCTTGGCCTGCCTGATAAAACGAAGCCGGGCCGCGTCTTCTTCCGGGTAGAGTCGGTAATTGGCAGAGCTTCTGGGCGGCTCGGCAATCAGCCCGCACCGTTCGTAAAAACGCACCGTGTCAATAGTGACGCCTGCTTTTTTCGCCATCCTGCCAATGGTCAGTCCGTTCATTGTCGACCTCCTGCAACCGGGTTGGAGTTTTTTCTTCCTGTTTTAAGTATAAGCCCTGGACCATGGTCCAATGTCAATAGTAAAAAATAATATATTTTTTCGGCCCGGAAAAAACCAAAAAGGCGGCGTATGGTAGTTCCGGCGATGTTAGGGAGCTCCGGCCGCAAATTCGACTTTTCCGGCCCGACTTGGTATTATACCCGAATTAGTTCTCTGTTTTCCAATCTCTTCTCTTGACCAAGGATACAGACATCATGACCCCTGCCTCACAGCAATTATTTGACGAACGAGCCGCGTCCTGGGACGAAAATCCCCTGCGGCTCGAACTGGCCCGCGCCGTGGCCCGGGCGATTACGCAAAATATTCCCCTCAACCCCTCCATGGACTGCCTCGAGATCGGCAGCGGCACCGGCCTGGTGACCATGGAACTGGCCCGGCAGGTAGGCAGCATCCTGGCCACGGACAGCTCCCGGGGCATGCTGGCTGAACTTGAAAAGAAAAAGACCGCGGCCGGGGTGCGCAGCATCACCACCCTGCTGCTTGATCTGACCCGCGACCCCGCCTCGCTCGGGGAGAGCCGCTTTCACCTGGTCTACAGCGGCATGACCCTTCATCATATCGAGGATACCCCGGCAATCCTGCGGACCTGCCATGAGCTTCTCCTGCCGCTGGGCCGGATCGCCTTTGCCGACCTGGCCCGGGAAGACGGTTCCTTTCATCCGGACATGACCGGGGTCTGGCACCTGGGTTTTGACCCCATGGAGCTGGCGGACTTGGCCACCCGGGCGGGGTTCGAGGAGATCTCATGGTCCGGGGCGCATGTTATCCGGAAAAAGGTGGAAGGGGGAAAGACCAAGGACTTCCCTGTCTTTCTGCTTATTGCCAGGAAGCCGGTCGCTTAACAAACCAGCCAATCGTTAAGAAGGAGCACGCCATGGAATGTCATAAATGCGGCACCTCGATCCCGGCGGGCGAGGAGCGATCCTACCACGACACCATCCTCTGCGAGGACTGTTACATGGATGTACTGTCGCCGGCCCGGGCCTGCGACCCATGGGCGGTACGCAGCGCGGGCCTGTCCGCCCGGAGCGGCGATAGCCTGGAAGGCAGCGCGGTCCAGCAGCGGATACTGAGTCTGATCCAGAAAAATAACGGCATGAGTATTGCCGACCTGGCCGAGCGACTGGCCGTGAAAACAGGTGATGTGGAGAGGGAAATAGCCGCCCTGCGGCACATGGAAAAGGTCCGGGCCACCCTGCGTGACGACAAAAAGATTATCATCCCCTGGTGAGATGATAAGTATCGCTTTTCGAAGGGCGGAGCAAGATTATCGAATGATCGCAGATTAAAAGGGCGGACTGCTGACATTGAAGAAAAAGTTTCAACAAAGGTCACAGGGGGATTCGACCCCCTTTTCGCGTGTGGACCTCGGTTCTGAATGCCTCGGCCAGGGTGCAAAACCGCTTCTCCGTCTCGCCGGGCAGAACCTGGCCACAAAACCGGCGACGCCCGGCAATTGCCCCTTTCACGTAATACGCCACAAGGTCCGTACGCACCCTGTTTTCATCAACAGCACCCCGGTAGGTTTCCCGGAATCATTACCGCTTGTCAAGTTTGGAAGGATTGTCGGCATTTTTCATAAAAAACTTTTATTTCAAAAAGTTATGAAGAGGCATAGGCACTATGCTAAATGGAATTATTATATCGCAATATAATAATTCTGCCCAATATATGTT
>VAPF01020717.1_pt1 | contig 11450 bp, 11 predicted proteins | sample 3393931 | NCBI WGS metagenome assembly VAPF01 (sample SAMN08290437, study PRJNA428436) | hydrothermal vent metagenome | isolation source: Deep-sea hydrothermal vent chimney | place: Atlantic Ocean: South-mid Altantic Ridge | depth 2773 m m | reverse complement strand
GCAAGATCTTCGTGCCCATAATCAACGCCGGTATCGATGACAGCGATAATGATATTGGCATCACCTGTATTGCTGTCCCAGGCTTCAGGTGTATCAATGTCGGCATCGAATACTCCACCAGTCTGTTGCGTGTTGTGCAGCCCCCAAAGTGAGTCAAAGTGTGGATCATTGGGCGTGAGAAGCACGCGTATTTCATAATTGTATTCAACGAATTCAATATCTGGTTTGGCGGAGAGAATGTTTAATGCTCTCTGTAAGTCAGTTCCTTCGGCCAGCTTTATGTGCCACCAATTATCAAGGTTGGCTTGATTGTTGTTTTGCACCCCCAATTTGTTGTTGTTATTTTTAATCGCGTTAAACTGTTTGGCGGATAGTACGTCAATGTCTGTTGATGAGATTCCAATACCTGACAAATGAGCGACTGCATTTGATTTGTTTAGCGTTGTCTTCGTCTTAAACTTGATTAACAGCTCATTCGGTTTGTATTTAACTGTTTTTTTAGTGTTATCAGCTTGTACTGCTGCATCAGAAGGCTTAGCTGCCTGATTGTCCGGAATTATTGCCAGTGCCATGGTGCTGATTAGCATTAGAAAAATAGATGATGAAATGGCTCGAAAGGTGGAATTTTCTAAGATATACATGATACTACTATCCTTGCTGTTGACTCTAAAATATAAATAAAATTTTATAAATGAAGTTGTCACAGATAATCCATCAACATGATCCCTTTAATAGTATTAAAATATTTTCAATTACATGATAACGACCACGTCAATTAAATCTTTACCAGTAAAATATGAAATTGATTCGTGCTATTAGCTGGATAGCTGGCGCGGTGGTAAAAAATACAAAATAATCAATGTAATAGAAGTTATTGGCAGCATCTAATGGGTGGGGGAAATAAAAAACTGTGATGTAAGTCACAGAATTTCCCTTTCCTATGTTCGCGACTTCAATTAACTTTCCACGCCTGCATACCAAGGCAATACTTATGCCATAGGTATTATAATTATGAGATTCAATTAGTTAATTAATCGGGAGTGCAGCCCACTTTTCAAAGTGTAAATTTATCCGACGATTTATTATTTCAGTGCTGGAGTTAAAGAATTATCAAAAATAGTGATTTGCTAATTAAGAAAATATTTTTCCAGTTGATCGGTACATGTTGTGAGTGATGGATTAAACGGTTTTCCTTCTATTACGGAAGCTGGCATCATTGTTTTCGGATAACGCACGAAATAACTTGCTCATATAGCGCTCGGCTTTGTCTCCTGATTCGCCCTACCTCCCCCATCCATAGAGTCGTCATATCTAGTCTGTATTGGCAGATTCTGATTGCCTATGGGATGTAGGTAGTAAAAATAGGCACATTTCTTAAAGAACCTGCTTTTGGTAGTCGAAGGCGGGCCGAAGATGACGACAGCATGAAGACGGTGAGATCGGGAACCGGTCGAGAGGCTGGCCATACCAGAGGTATCAGCCCATAGATGGGTGAGGTGGACAACGTCGGGAACAAGTTGTCGAGAATGACTCAGGAAACAAAGCCGAGATACAAGATAGGGGAAATTATTATGTGTATGCTTCTAGGCAGGCAATGACGGCGTTGCAGCCCTTGGAAAGGGCGTCACCTATTTCAAGGGCTGCGTCGGGTACTTGTTTTTTTATAGGCTTTCTATATCTGCATTTCGTATGAGGAACCACCCTGGTTGGGGAAGCTATTTTGTGCACTTTCCTTATACTCAAATTTCGGAATTAAAATCTGCCGTTATCCGACAATTTCCACTGTTACCTAAACGCCATTTTTAGTCCTTTCCACATCCCGGAAAAAACATTATCGACACACCGGCCTGTGATGGCTGAACACCTCTTCTATCAAGCTTGGTAATAAGTGCTTGTTCGTGTCATTATTCACGCAGGTCTCCGGTTGATTTTGATGTTTGGCGTTGAACACTTACATTATGCCTGCCGTGGGGCCTTCTTTTTTTACTTATCAGTTAGTTATCCGGAAATTTAACGCGAAAATGAACTCCAAAAATTGAGTTTATGCGACTTATTTTGTCGATGAAATGGCCGGTCTAAACGGAGTGCGAATCTGTAATAGATTCGTGTGTTGCACAGCGTTGACCCTGAAGGTCACGGGAGAAATACATCATGAAATTCGAATTACTGCTGACGGGCTTGGTCGGGCTTGCTTTGGGGGTAGGGGCGACCTTATTGATGGTGGATCGAGCGGGTGATCGATCTGACACGCAACTCGACGCCAGATCGGCTCTGTCGCGTGAACGGGTGGATCAGATTGAAACCCGGGCGGCGGAATTAGACGAACGTATTCGGACGGCAACCGAGAAAATCACTGATCGCGATATGCAAATCTCTGCATTACAGCAGCGTATTGCCGATTTGAAGGCCAAGGCCGAGTCAGACCCTATAGTGTCGGAAGCCGATATTTTGCCGGCGCCCGCGGCTGAAGATGTCCCCGGACTCGCCAAGGGCTTGGACGAATACATGGACGAAATGATGAACAGCGAAGCCGGCAAAGCCATCATGCGTGTCGGAACCATGCAGGGGCTCAAAGTCAGATACGCTGACCTGAACGCCACCTTGGGACTGTCCGATGAGCAGGTTGCAGACTTTCTTGAGTTGATTGCCGACAAGGAATTGCGCGGTATGCAGGCCACTGGTCCGGTCGTGGAAATGGATGGGGACGGTGTGCTGGATTTGAGTTTGGATGAGGATGCGCTGGCGAAGATCAAGCAAGAGGAAACGGTGTTGAACGATAAGATTCAAGCGATCCTGGGTGAGCAGGGTTATGAATACTACAAAACCTATGAGCATACCCATGAGGATCGGCAGATCGTGTCGGCGCTTGAAACCGCGATGGGCGATTCTGCGCTGCCATTGGATGCCGCTCAAAAAGAACAGTTGTTGGCCGTGATGATTGCAGAACGGGGTGACTCCATGGTGATGGCAGACAGCATGAAGACCCTGTCGGCCGATTTTGATTGGGAAGCGGCCAAGTCCGAAGTGGCGCAGCGCAATGCGCGTATTCTTGGGCATGCCAGCGGCATTCTGTATCAGGAGCAATACACGATGCTCGAACAGCTCTTTGAGCAGAAGCGCTCGATGATGGACATGATAAACATAGCTGTGGAAGCCAGGAAGTCGACAGTTGAATAAACCTCGGGCGGGAGACACAGTTTGTATTTGCGCAGCCCATAGCGTAAAATTCCCGGCTCGAAAAATCCGGATTAACCTCCTTGCTTCACCGCAACGCTTGCGGGGGGCTAAATAACCCAAAAGGAGTGCTCGTGAGACACTACGAAATCGTGTTTCTGGTCCATCCTGACCAGAGTGACCAGGTGCCTGCCATGGTCGAAAAGTACAAAGACTTCGTCGAAAGCGATGGCGGTGCGGTGCATCGCCTGGAAGACTGGGGCCGTCGTCAGCTGGCCTATCCCATCAACAAGATCCACAAGGCTCACTACGTGCTGATGAACATCGAGTGCGGCGACAAGGCCCTGGAAGAGATCGAGACGGCATTCCGCTTCAACGATGCCGTGCTGCGCAACATGATGATGCGCGTCAAAGAGGCCGTTACCGAGGCTTCTCCGCTGGCCAAGTCCCGCGAAGAGGAATCCCGTGAGCGCCGGCCTGCGGCTGAGAAACCAGCTGCCAGGGAAGAAGAGACTGCACCGGCGGCTGAAGCTGCGCCAGCTGCTAAGGAAGAGACTGCACCGGCGGCTGAAGCTGCGCCAGCTGCTAAGGAAGAGAGTGCATCGGCTGCCGATGCAGCTTCCTAACCCGCTTACGTTGAGAGGATAGTCATGTCACGTTTTTATCGTCGTAGAAAGTATTGCCGTTTCACGGCCGAAGGCATCAAGGAGATCGATTACAAGGATCTCAATACCCTGAAGGCCTATGTGTCCGAGTCGGGAAAGATTGTACCCAGCCGCATTACCGGCACCAAGGCCAAGTATCAGCGCCAGCTGGCGACTGCTATCAAGCGTGCCCGTGCGCTGGCGTTGCTGCCTTACAGCGATTCCCACAAGTAATCGCTGGCTGGGTGGTTTTCCGCCCGGACGTAGTAGTTACCTGGAACGTAGTTATGCACGGAATAAACGCAGGTCTCGCATCATAATGAAGGCATTGGCTTCGTTTATTCTGCGTGGTCAGAGTCAGGCTATGCTGGTAGTGGTCGGCTTCGCCGTGCTATCGCTGGCCCTGCCGCCATTAAGCATCCTCAGTGGCGCCGCTGTGGCGTTAGTGAGCTTGCGGCATGGTATGCAGGCCGGTGTGGTGTTGATGGCCGGTGCGACGTTGGTGGTGGGGTTGCTGGCGGCTTTTTCGCTGGGGAACCCTGCACCGGCGCTGATGTTCCTGACGGCCCTTTGGTTGCCGTTGTGGATGTTGGGTTCGCTGCTGCATGCCAGTCGCTCGCTGTCGTTGGCCCTGATGCTGGCGGGTGGCTTGGGACTGCTGGGTGTGTTGGTGGTTTATCTGTTGTTGGATGATGTCGCCGGCTGGTGGTATGGCATCCTGCTACAGATATTCAACCCCGTGATGGGCGAGGCCGGGCTCGCCGACCAGGACGTCATACTGGCGGCGCTGGAGAGCGTATCCCGGGTCATGACGGGGATGATGGCGGCGGGCATGGTGTTGAATGCCATCATCTGTCTGTTTCTGGCGCGGGGCTGGCAGGCGCAGCTGTTCAACCCAGGCGGTTTCCGTGAGGAATTTCAACAGCTGCGCATGGGCCGTTCGCTGTCGGGCATCACGGCGCTACTGGTGCTGCTCTACGTGTTGCAGGTGGGCGCCATCTCCAGCATGGCAGCAGACATGCTGATTGTGCTGCTGAGCCTGTACATGTTGCAGGGGCTGGCTCTGGCGCATGCGGTGGTGGCGATGAAGCAGCTGCACATTGCCTGGCTGATCGGATTGTATGTTGTGGCTTTTGTCGTTTTGCCCCAGCTGATGCTGGCGGTGGCGGCGGTAGGTTTATTGGACACTTGGGTTGATTTGCGCCGGCGTGTTGCAGGGCCGGGTGCGGGAGAAGAGTAACCGCTCTTCGTTCCGAGTGGCCATTGGATGAATGCAGGATTGAGAGAGACTTGAACGATGAATGTCATTCTGTTGGAAAAAGTAAACAACCTCGGTGATCTGGGTGAGAAGGTCAGTGTCAAGGCCGGATATGGCCGTAATTTCCTGATTCCTAAGAGAAAAGCGGTATCTGCCACGGCAGATAATGTGGCCAAGTTTGAGGCCCGTCGTGCGGAGCTGGAGACGACGGCCGCCGAGAAGCTGACAGCCGCCGAGGTGCGCAAGGAAGCCCTGAGCAAACTGACTGTCACCATTGCCCAGAAAACGGGTGAAGAAGGTAAGTTGTTCGGCTCCGTCGGCACGACCGATATCGCCAATGCCATCACCGAGGCCGGTGTTGACATCAGCAAGAGCGAAATTCGCCTGCCGGAAGGCGCCTTGCGCCATGTCGGTGAATTCTCGATCGATGTCGAATTCCACAGCGACGTGATTGCGAGCATTGCGCTGGAAATCGTCCCCGAATAAGTCCCTTCGGCGGTGGAAAAAAGGCTGGCGGTGGTGGCACCGCCAGCCTTTTTTTGTCATTTTTTTGGGCCGCTGTAAGCCCGGTTCAGGTAAGATAACCCGACTATGCAAGAGTTAGCCTATTCTCCCGGAAGCATCGATGTGGCCACCGAGGCATTGAAAGTGGCCCCTCAATCCATTGAGGCCGAGCAATCGGTGCTGGGTGGCCTGATGCTGGACAACAATGCCTGGGACAAAATTGTCGATGCCATCACGGAAGAAGATTTCTACCGCCGTGATCACCGCCTGATCTTCCGTGCCGTCGCTGCGCTGGCGGCACGCACCGAACCCTTCGATGTGATTACCCTGTCCGAATGGCTGAATACGCAGGGTTTGCTCGATGATGCCGGTGGTTTGGCCTATCTTGGCACTCTCGCCAAGGACACGCCCAGCGCCGCCAATATCGGCGCCTACGCCGCGATCGTGCGCGAACGTTCGGTGTTACGCCAGTTAATCAGTGTCGGCAATGAGATCAGCAGCAGTGGCTATCAGACCGAGGGCCGCAGCACCGAGGAACTACTCGATAACGCCGAGCGGCAGGTGTTCCAGATTGCCGAGCAGGGCGCGCGCGGCAAACAGGGGTTTGTCGCCATCAAGGATCTGCTGGTGAAAGCGGTGGATCGTATCGACACCCTGTTTCAGCAAGACAATCCCATCACCGGCGTGCCCACCGGTTGGAATGACTTTGATGAAATGACCTCCGGCCTGCAACGTGGCGATATGATCATCGTCGCCGGTCGCCCGTCCATGGGCAAGACCTCCTTCGCCATGAACATCGCCGAGCACGCCGCCATCAAGTCTGGTCTGCCCACAGCCGTGTTCAGCATGGAAATGCCGGGCGAATCACTGGCCATGCGCATGCTCTCGTCGCTGGGGCGTATCGACCAGCATCGCGTACGCACCGGCAAGCTGGAAGACGACGATTGGCCGCGCCTGACCTCGGCGGTGGGTTTGCTGGCCGAGGCCCCCATGTTTATCGATGACTCGCCGGCACTGTCACCCAACGAGCTGCGCGCCCGTGTGCGCCGCCTGGCGCGTGAGCACGGTCCGCTGGGTCTTATTGTCATCGATTACCTACAGCTAATGCAGGTGCACGGCTCGTCGGAAAACCGCACCAACGAAATCTCGGAAATCTCCCGCTCGCTGAAAGCTTTGGCGAAGGAGATGGATGTGCCAGTGATGGCTTTGTCGCAGCTCAACCGCAGTCTCGAACAGCGACCCAACAAGCGTCCGGTGATGTCGGATCTGCGTGAGTCGGGTGCCATCGAGCAGGATGCCGACGTGATCGTTTTTATCTATCGCGACGAGGTCTACAACGAAGATAGTGACAGCAAGGGCGTTGCCGAAATTATTATCGGTAAGCAGCGTAACGGCCCTATCGGCACCACGCGCCTGACCTTCCTCGGCCAGTTCACCCGCTTTGAGAACTTTATCCACGACGTCTATTCCGATGACGATGGTTATTCATGAGAAGTTATTCGTGAGAGGCCGCTCATGAGGAGACATGCATGAGCCGGGCGGCGCGAGCCGTCATAGACCTTTCGGCGCTTCGACATAATTTTCAGCAGGCCCACCGCGCCGCCCCGCAGCAGCAACTTATTGCCATCATCAAGGCCGATGCTTATGGGCATGGCAGCGTACCGGTGGCGCGGGCTTTGGCCGATGCCGATGTGTTCGGCGTGGCCTGTCTCGAAGAGGCGCTGAGCCTGCGTGAAGCCGGTATCGACAAGCCTATCCTATTACTGGAGGGTTTTTTTCATACCGATGAACTGCCATTGATCCAGCGCCAAAAACTGCAAATAGTGGTTCATAGTGAGCGCCAGTTGGAGGCGCTGGCGTCATTGCCAGCGCAAGCCTTTTCTATTCCCGCCTGGCTCAAGGTGGACACAGGCATGCATCGTCTGGGGGTTTTACCGCAGGCCGTGCCGGCAGCCTGGCAGCGTCTCGCGGCATGTCCGGCCGTGGCGCCCCTGCTTGGTTTGATGACGCATCTCGCCAATGCCGATGACAGCGGCGACGATACCACCCGGCAGCAGCTGGAGTCTCTGGCGGCTGTGCGCCCGGATCCTTCGATAACCGTCTCCATCGCCAATTCTGCCGGCATCCTGGCCTGGCCCGCCTCGCATGGCGATGCGGTGAGGCCGGGCATCATGCTGTACGGTGTCTCACCCATGTTGGGTGAAAGTGGGGCGCAGCGAAACCTGCGGCCCGTGATGACTCTGTCTAGCGAGCTAATCAGTACCCGCCAATGCAAAAAGGGCGATGCCGTCGGTTATGGAGGGAGCTGGGTCTGTCCCGAGGACATGCCGGTAGGTGTGGTGGCGATAGGCTATGGTGACGGCTATCCCCGCCATGCGCCGTCCGGCACGCCGGTGCTGGTCAATGGCCGGCGGGCCGCGCTGATTGGGCGTGTCTCCATGGACATGATCTGTGTCGATCTGCGCGACCAGCCTGCTGCCGCTGTCGGTGATCCCGTCACCCTGTGGGGTGCCGGCCTGCCCGCCGAAGAGATTGCCGAGTGTGCCTCAAGCATTGCCTATGCGCTGTTCTGTGGCGTGACCTCCCGCGTCAAAAAGGAAACCATCGATGGCTAAGGCCAAGACCAAAACCGCCTACGTCTGCAACGACTGCGGCTCGGACTACGCCAAGTGGCAAGGGCGCTGTGATGCCTGCGGGGCCTGGAACACACTGACCGAGATCCGCCTCGGCCCGGCATCCGGCGGTGGCAGCCGCGCGGTCAAACGGCAGGGCTATGCCGGCAGCCTGTCCGCAGTCACCACGCTGGCCGACATCGACCTCACGAACGTGCCACGCATCAGCACCGGCGTCGAAGAATTCGACCGCGTGCTGGGCGGCGGACTGGTGCCAGGTTCGGCGGTGCTCATCGGTGGGCACCCCGGTGCCGGCAAGAGCACGCTGTTGTTGCAAGTCCTCTGCCGATTGGCACAGCACATGAAGGCGCTGTATGTGACTGGTGAGGAGTCCCTGCAGCAGGTGGCGATGCGTGCCCGGCGACTCGATCTGCCCGTCGACAACTTGCAGTTATTGTCAGAAACCAGTGTGGAAACCATCTGTGCCGTGGCCGAGCAACAGAAACCCCAGCTGATGGTGGCGGACTCTATCCAGGTGATGCACGTGGAGGATATTTCTTCCGCTCCGGGCGGGGTGGCGCAGGTGCGTGAGAGCGCGGCACAGATGATCCGTTACGCCAAGCAGAGTAATATGGCGCTGATCCTCGTCGGCCACGTGACCAAAGACGGCAGTCTGGCCGGTCCCAAGGTGCTGGAGCACATGATCGACTGTTCCATCATGCTCGAAGGCTCCGATGACAGTCGCTTTCGTACCCTGCGCGGCACCAAAAACCGCTTCGGTGCGGTCAATGAGCTGGGTGTGTTTGCGATGACCGAACATGGCCTGAAAGAAGTGAAAAACCCCTCGGCCATCTTCCTCTCACGCTCGGATGAGCCAGCTGCCGGCAGCGTAGTAATGGTGGTCTGGGAGGGCACGCGGCCCCTGTTGGTAGAGATCCAGGCGTTGGTGGACGACAGCAGCTTCGGCAATCCGCGCCGCCTCGCGGTGGGGCTGGATCAGAATCGTCTGGCCATGTTGCTGGCCGTGTTACACCGCCACGGTGGCCTGCAAGTGGGCGACCAGGATGTCTTCGTCAATGTCGTGGGCGGTGTAAAGGTGGTGGAAACCGGCGCCGATCTGGCCTTGCTGTTATCCATCGTTTCCAGCCTGCGTGACCGGCCATTGCCGCATGATCTGGTGGTGTTCGGTGAGGTGGGATTGTCGGGTGAGATCCGTCCCGTGCCCAGCGGACAGGAGCGCCTCTACGAGGCCGTCAAACATGGTTTCCGGCGCGCTATTGTGCCACTGGCCAATGCTCCGCGTGAGAAACCGAAGGGGATGGAAGTCGTGGGAGTGAAGACGTTGGCCGAGGCCCTGGCGGCGATATGAGGACTCAGTGCTCAGAAATGTAGCCTGGGTTGAGCCTGCGAAACCCGGGGGAGGCGGCATGATAAACTCCCGGGTTTCGCTACACTCAACCCAGGCTACTTGCTCAGTGCTCAGCCCTTCTCCCCCGGCCGCGTCAGCGCCGACAGCTCGCGATCCAGCAGCTCGGCGTCCCCCAGGTTCAACTCTACCAGCCGCCGCAGATGGCTGATACTGTCCAGGTCAATGTGTTCACAGCGGAAGCCAATGTGGTCATTTTCGCTATGTGCCACGGAGACCTCCATACGGATCACCACTTCTTCATCGCTGTCCAGTGCAAGTGTCAGCAGGAAATGCTCGCCCGGTTGTCCGCTCCAGTCCTGCGGGGTGACAATCAGGGCACCTTTTAGAGACAGATCGATAAGCCGGCTGCGCCAGCTGCCCTTGGCGTCAACCAGCTGCACGTCCGCATCGAAGCTAATGCGGGAAAATCGGCGCTGTTCGTTGAATTCCGAATTCTTATTCATGCCTGTACCTGATATTTAGCACTGCATACTTGACTCAGAGAGTCTTCGTGTCGGTCTTCTTGAATTTGTCGAAGGAACGCATGCCGGCAATGCCCAGCATACCGGTAATGATCGTGAACATCATGCTGGAGTCCATCTGCGGTGGAGCCTTGCTGGCGTCGTCGAGCGTCCACAGCAGCAGCGGATAGATGATGAACTGGTAGGCGAGGGTGACCGCGCCGATCCAGCCGATGGCCGGTCGCCAGCCGGACTGGAACCAGTTGCCCTTGGCCTCCTGTTTGTTAACCTCCATCTGGGCAACATTTTGCTCAGCGCCGAGCTTGTTTTCGAGGTAATCAAAATTTCGCCGCGCCTTCATGACTTCCTGTTCGGCTTCCAGCCTTTCTTCATCGGACGTGAACAGGTTGTCCAGCGTATCTCCCACGGATTTGACGATATCGCCGCCGCCCAGCAGTTTTGTCAAAAAGCTCATGCGAAGCCCCCCAATGCACGGTTGATCCAACCAAGCAGATATTTTTTCTGTGATTTGTTGCGGTTACAGATATACGTGTAGCGTGCAATCTTGGCAATGGTGTAGTTGGCGATAAATGATGATTCATCAGCGGTATCGATGGTTTTCAATGATTGACTGCCGATGATGCCGTCGGCGGGCTCGATATCCAGCGCTACCTGTGCCAGCCGGCTGGCGGTGCGCACGCCCATATTGACGGCGGTATCGAAAATATTCTCCGCGATCGCCTGTGATGTAATCTCATCGGCACGGATGCGATCCCAGTAATCACGCTTGTAGATGTCCCGTGCCTGCTGCTCGGTCAGGTTGCGGATATCGACGTTGGGATAAGCGCGCTGGGAAATACCGTACTTGGTGGCGCCGCCACGGTCGATGGGGTCGTCGGTGAATTTTGCGCCACCTTCGTGGGCAAGAGTTTTACCGATGGCTTTGTTGAAATCCGCCATAACTTTAACTCCGTACAAGTTGCCGGGATAGAGATTGTGAAAGTGTTTTAAGTATAGGGCTGTTGGTGGTTGCACGCCATTTCTCCCTGCGTGACTTATTACCACTGAAGAGTGGGTTTCGATGCAGGAAATAAGAGCGGGAATACAAAATGGAAAGAGCCAAAGATGTTACCGGCAACGCCTGGCAGGGTGCCAAAAAGATCGCTCGTGCCCAGTTCGGTGATCAGCCGTCTCTCCCAACCTCCGGCGCCACGTCACGGGCGCTCGATTCGATTTGCTCGGTCTTGTCGATGGTCTTTTTTGCACTAATGCCCATGTCACTGAACTTGCGTGCACTGGGTAGCACACGGCTGTCGAAGGATGCCACCGCCTTGTTGTAGTGTTGCACTGAGCTGTTGAGGCTCTTGCCCATCTTGCCCAGATGGTCGG
>VAPF01085826.1_pt1 | contig 11454 bp, 11 predicted proteins | sample 3393931 | NCBI WGS metagenome assembly VAPF01 (sample SAMN08290437, study PRJNA428436) | hydrothermal vent metagenome | isolation source: Deep-sea hydrothermal vent chimney | place: Atlantic Ocean: South-mid Altantic Ridge | depth 2773 m m | reverse complement strand
GATTTTTATCATATTCGTCCTGTTTACCAGTCCAAGCCGCTGGCGAATGAGCCGGGTCTGGCCGTATTGGCCATTGGTGATGTAGCTTTGCGATTGCGGCAGGAGAATCGCTATCGCGAAACAATAGATTTGAGTATGGTATGGCGTCAGTACACTGGGCAGCCCTTTGTTTTTGCGGTCTGGGTAGTGCGGGAGGACAGCTTGCGGAGATTCCCCGATGAGGTTCTGGCTATTCACCGGGAATTGTGCCAATGCGTACTCGAAGGACGTCGCCGCTTAGCAGAAATCAGTGCCATAGTGGCACCCAGGATTCCTATGTTGACAGCCGATTGTTATGCATATCTCCAAAAAATTGAGTACGATCTTGGCCCTGGCAAAATTTTTGCTCTGGAGACCTACTATCAATATTTATTGCGGCGCGGTGAGGCGGATAGCGGCGTTTTACCACTTAAAATTTTGGTAACTATCACAAAACCGTAGATCGGACTTTTTACGACGCCATCAAAATTAATTGAATCATATGCGGACACCGACAGACAAAAAAAAATTTGTCAGGGAAAAATTTTCCTCAATAAGCAAACATTATGACCTAGTTAATTCCCTGGTCAGTTTCAGGATTGATCGCTATTGGCGCTGGGTGACCACCAAGGAGTTGCGGTTTTTCCCAGAGGGGCCGGTGCTTGATCTCTGCGCCGGAACCCTGCCCCTATCTTTGGAACTGACTCGCCAGGCTCCGCGGCGTCAGGTAATGGCCATTGATTTTTGTGAGGATATGATCCGAGCCGGGATCAACGATCTGCCTATGGATAATCGGCGGCAGCGAATTATGCCGGTCTGTGGTGATGGGGAGGAAATCCCTGCCCGTGATAACAGCTTCTGGGGCTGTACTGTGGCCTTTGGAGTACGCAATCTCTCTCGGCCGGCAAAGGGGCTGGCTGAGATGTATCGGGTTCTGAAACCAGGAGGCAAACTGCTCGTCCTGGAGTTCTCCCGTCCCACTAATTTCCTGGTCAGACCGCTCTATCTATTTTATCTCAATAAGGTGCTGCCTGCGGTGGCCGGGCTGGTATCCGGGGACAAGGAGGCCTATGATTATCTGGCTTCGTCCATTGCCAAATTTCCAGAACCAGAGAATTTTCTAGATATGATGCGGCAAGCGGGGTTCGCCAGGGTGCACCGCCGTACTCTCACCTTCGGTATTGCCTCAATCTATGTGGGGGTGAAATAGATGCCTAAACGGATAATACTGGCAATCACCGGGGCCAGTGGTGCCCTGTACGCGGTTAATTTTTTAAAAATAATGGCCGAATTGGCAGTTGATGTTGACGGCCTGATTTCGGCTGCTGGCGAGAAGGTATTGCGGATTGAGCTGGGGATGGCTGTGTCTGATCTTCAATCAGTTCGGCGCTGGTATGAGGCCGATGATTTTACCGCTCCCATGGCCAGCGGCTCCAGCTGTTACCATGGTATGGCGGTGTTACCATGTACGATGGGATCTTTGGGGGCCATTGCCGGCGGTCAGTCTCGTAATCTCCTGCATCGAGCCGCCGATGTAATGCTAAAGGAGCGCCGCCCTCTGGTACTGGCGGTGCGCGAGACCCCTCTAAATAGTATTCATCTTAAAAATATGCTTGCAGCCCATGAGGCAGGAGCCATAATCTGCCCTGCTATGCCCGCTTTTTATCACCGGCCTGCTGAAATCAGCGATTTGGCTCGTGACTTTGCTATGCGGGTGGCATCTCTTTTGGGAATAGACCACCCGGACAGGCAGCTCTGGGACGGCAGCGATGTTTAAGAAAATTTTCATTCTGCTTGAGATGATCAAATTCAAGCACACGATTTTTGCCCTGCCTTTTGCCCTTATGGGTGCTTTTTTGGCCGCCGATGGGCCGCCCACTGCCAGAGCCATTTTCTGGGTTGTTCTAGCTATGGCCGGGGCCAGAACCTGTGCCATGGGCTTTAACCGTATTGTTGATGCCCGTTTTGATGCCAAAAATGACCGCACGGCCAAACGGGCTCTCCCGGCCGGAGAGGTGAAGATATGGGAGGCCTGGCTTATGGTACTGCTTGCCGGGGCTCTTTTTTTTCTGGCCTGCTATAACCTGAACAATTTAACCCTGGCATTGTCCCCTCTGGCTTTGGCACTCACCCTCTTCTATTCGCTGACCAAGAGATTTACCTGGCTCTGTCATGTAGTGCTGGGTGTGGCTCTGGCATTTTCTCCACTGGGAGGGTTTGTGGCCGTCAAGGGTAGTCTCACAGGCTTTCCCTATGTTCTTTCTCTAGCTGTACTCCTCTGGGTAGCAGGCTTTGATATGGTCTATGCCTGTATGGATGTAGATTTCGACCGCCGAGAGGGCTTATACTCTCTGCCAGTTGTTTTGGGGTGCCGCTGGTCTTTTCGTCTGGCGGCCATATTTCATCTTCTGGCTTTTCTTCTCTTCCTGGCCACCGGAATATTTTCCGGTCTCTCGATGCCCTATTATATCGGTTTAGCCATTGCGGCCTGCTGCCTGATTTATCAGCATATAATTGTCAACCCTGATGATTTAAGCAAAATTAAGGTATCATTCTTCCAGATGAACGGTTTGGTAAGCCTTATCCTCTTTTTTTCGACCTGGATGGCCTTGCTCGCTTAAAAGCAAAAAATAATGGTAACTGTTTAGGGCAATTTACCGTCGCACCTAAAATAGTTACAAAATAAGCCCGACTATTCTGTAAGGGGCTTTCTTCCCTTTTTTTAAAACTTTGACCTAAGTCAATGATTTTGCCCTCCTGACTTAATATATATTCGAGGGTCTTCCGCTCTTTTACGAGCCCATCACTAATGAGTGTACGTAGCTGGGAATGGGGATTCCAGGCCTATGAATTTGTGGATGATCGTCATGCACAAGACTTCCAGACAGGCCTGGAGAATGTAGATAGGAGAATTAAACATGGGAAAAAATGGAATTCTACCTGGGAGAACGGAGGGCAAGGCAACTCTCAGGGTTCGTTCTCTGGAACCCCATTCTGCGGAGTTTACCTCTGAACAGATTGGGGCTATTGCTGATATTGCTGAAAGATATGGCTCAGGCCAGGTGCATGTTAGTGCTCGTCAGACAATTGAGATACCTGATATTGAAAGATCGGCAATTAAGGAAGTCTCTGTTTTGTTGAACGGTAACGGACTTTATGCCGGCTCCTCGGGGCATTTTGTGAGAAATGTAATGGCCTGCTCAAGGTGGTGTCTTTATAATGTTTTTCCTTTAAGCGAGCTTGCCCGTAAACTAAACAATTTATATGCTGAACGAAAACTTGCCGGCAAGACCGATATATCTCTTTCCGGTTGCGGATTTTCATGTACCCGTTCGCGTACCTCTGATATAGGTGTTATTGCCAGGGCTTCCGTTGAGGTTAACGCGGATAAATGTACGGAATGCACCCTCTGTATCCGGGAGCCGCTTGGATGTCAGGTTGAAGCTATTACTTTATCGGATCATGGCGTTTCAGTGGATGGGGATCGCTGCATTCAGTGCGGCTATTGCACCAATGTGTGCAAGTTTTCATCACTTGTTCTCAAGGGGACATCTTTTGATATCTTTGTCGGTGGCTCCGGCGGGCTAAACCCGAAAGAGGGGGTTATACTGAAAAGTGTTTCCAGCGAGCAGGATGTAATTGACGAAGTTGATAGATTACTCAAATGCTACTCGGCAGTTGCGCAAAAAGGAGAACGAATTGGCGGCGTGATTGAAAGACTGGGGCTGGATTCCTTAATGGAGGTGAATCATGGATGACAAAACAAGCGGATTTTCTTTGGAAATGCCTAAAGTTGGTGTTATCAGAGGGGTAAAGGCAAAGGATGTTGAACTTGTCGGCGGTAAAGTTGTCAATTTGCGCATATGTGCCAGACCCTATAATAATCTCTACTCCGTTACCCAACTGCGGGCGATAAAGATGGTTTCGGAACAATATGGATCGGGTAAAGTGCATTTAAGTCCGAGGCATAATTTTGAGATCCCTGAAATTAAAAATAAGCGTATCGATGATACGCTGAAGTTACTCTATGTGGCAGGACTATTCCCGGGAGGAGCGGGAACATCAGTGCGTAATATCTTTACGTGTCCTGACTGGTGTTCGCAGAGCGTGCTGCCTACCCTGGAGATAGGAAAGATGATCAGCACAAATTTTGGTGATCGGGATATGCCCAATAAATTTACTATTTCTTTTGCCGGCTGTGCGAACGGCTGTTCGAGACCTCATAATTCTGATGTCGGCATTATGGCGATAGGCAAGGTGGGAGTTGCCAAAGGGGATTGTGGGGACCAATGCAACAAATGCGTGGAGATATGTCCCCGGCAGGTTATTAAAAAAAATGGCCGCAGCGTGCTGCTGAAAGAAAAAAATTGTAATTTCTGTGGTAAATGCGTTAAGGTCTGCCCTTATAATATTTTATTTTTTGAAAGTACCGGGTTCAAAGTTATGATAGGGGGTAAGGAGGGGGCTTCTGTCGCATTTGGCAGCGTTATTGCCAATTTTGTCAAGGACTTTGAACTACTGGAAATAATAGACAATGTTTTGCAAAAATATCAGGATAAGGCAAAGTTACGCCCCGCGAGCCAGAAAAAGAAGGAGCGTCTCAGCGAAGTAATTGAGCGCTTAGGGCTTGAGTCATTTCTTGCGGACTGAATAACTGTCCGGCTCAGGCTTGATGGCATCACAATAATTTAGATCTACTGCGTCGCAGTGCATTTTTGTTCGCTCGCAGAGAAGCGTAAGATTCCGAAAATACACACTCCCCGGGGTCTTACGCCGTTTGCTTACCTGTATATCAAAATTATTCGTAACTGTGTAGCGGCCTCCATATTCGCCCATTTATGGCTTCTTGAGTAGCACAAGTATGCTGCGAAACCATAAATGAACGAGGTAAGCGAAGACTCCGACCTGAAGCACATCTAAGCAGTTACAGCTCGGAGTTTAGGGCAATTTACAGTCACACCTCAACAGTTAAATTATTCTACTTAGCCATCGGTATATTTGTTACGAGTCCATCAACAATGCGTAATATAAAACTTCTGATTGCCTTTGACGGCACGGCCTATTCCGGTTGGCAGCGTCAAAAGGGGCCGCCAACTATTCAGGGGGTTTTGGAAGACAGGATTGCCATTATGACCGGCGGGCCGGTGACTTTGCACGGTGCCGGACGTACTGACGCTGGAGTTCATGCCCTGGGTATGGTAGCCAATTTCCACACTGCCGCAAAAATTCCGTGCCGGGGCTTCATGAAAGGTCTGAACAGCCTGTTGCCGGATGATATAAAAATATTAGGCCTTGAAGATGCCCCTACCGGATTTCACGCCCGTTTTTCGGCTTGTGGCAAGACCTACCTGTATCAGGCGGTCACCGTTCCCGTTATTATGCCGGTTAAACGCCTATATTACAGCCATTTCCCCGGGGAATTTAATTTCAGCCGCATGAACGAGGCTCTGGCACTGCTCATTGGCGAACATGATTTCAGCAGCTTTGAGGCGGCAGGTTCCAGAGACCCACAGATAAAGCGGGGCAGGGGGGCGGTACGGAGAATATTTGCCGCCAGGGTAACGCCTTTGGTTGATGATAGCGGCTTTATGGTTATGATACATGGTGATGGCTTTTTACGCCATATGGTCAGAAATATTGTTGGTACATTGGTGGAGGTGGGAATTGGCAAAAAAAACGTAGATAATTTTGCCAAAATATTGTATTGCAGAAATCGCTTTGCGGCTGGGGCGACAGCTCCAGCCTGCGGCTTGTTCTTGCGGGAGGTTTTTTATTAGCACCTATTTCGGCTCCCCGGACACTATGAAACATGAAAGTGGCGGCAAGGCCCAGGAGCCTTTGGCTGGTGAAACATAAACTTTAGAGAGGGAAAAATGAGCGCGGTAATCAAGTTGGCGGGTCGAATGGGGAAAATTAAGCCTTCACCAACATTAGCGGTAAATGCCAAGGCCAAGGCTCTTAGAGCCTCAGGGGCGGATGTCTTGAATTTTAGTGTGGGTGAGCCTGATTTCGATACACCCGCCCATGTTTGCGCCGCCGGTAAAACCGCTATTGACGAGGGCTTTACTAGGTACACTGCGGTGCCGGGCATTCTGGAGCTGCGGGAGGCTGTTTGTGATCGTCTTGCTCAGGATAAAGGCTGGCAGTACAAACCGGAGCAAATCCAGGTAAGCTGTGGCGGTAAACATGGTCTGTATAATATGGCTCAGGCCATGTTCGGGCCGGAAGATGAGGTGATTGTTCCCGCCCCTTATTGGGTTTCTTATCCGCCGATAATTGAGTTGGCCGGTGCCAAGCCGATTTTCTTGCCCCTGTCTGAAAAAAATAATTTTGATATAGATGAAACGGCTTTGGCAGGATGTGTATCAGATAAAACCCGTGGTATAATCCTCAACAGTCCCTCAAATCCAACTGGTTCCATCTTTTCGGCCAAAGCCCTGGGGCTGGTCGCCGAATTGGCATTGGCGAATGGCTGGGTCATTATATCTGACGATATTTATGACACCATTGTCTATGAAGGGGGGAAACTGCCTCATATTCTGGATGTGGCCCCGGAATTAAAGGAGCAGGTCATCATTCTGAACGGGGTCAGCAAATCCTTCGCCATGACGGGCTGGCGCATTGGCTACAGTGCCGGGCCCAAACATGTTATCGCCGCTATGAACAAGATTCAGAGCCAAAGTACCTCGAATGCCTCATCCATATCGCAAAAGGCCGCCTTGGCCGCCCTTGTCGGGCCACAGTATTTCCCTGGTGAGATGAAGAAGGCCTTTGAGGAAAGGTTGCAGTTTATTCTTGCTGAAATCGATAAAATATCGGGATTAACCTGTGTTACTCCCAAGGGAGCCTTTTATGTGTTCCCCAATTTTTCCACCTATTTTGGCCGGGAATACAAGGGTAGAAAGATTATGAATTCTGTGGATATGTCCGATTACTTGCTGGACGAGGCACTGATAGCCTCGGTGCCGGGGGCGGCGTTTGGGGCGGACGACTTTGTCCGGTTCTCCTTTGCCACCTCTATGAAAGTTATCGCGGCAGGTATGCAACGTTTGCAAAAAGCCCTAAGCCGAATTGCCTGAGTAACATTTTCGTCGTTGCCTTTAACGACTTTCTTCAATTTGACATAAGGCCCATGTCCATTGATCCAGGGGCTTTTTTCGCGATAAAGCCCTGGCACCGCTATCGGAATAGCACTGGTACGACCAGGAATTTGATTCGTCCAGGTATATTTTTATTAGCCCCTGTTGGGGATGTCTGTACCAGCCTGCAACAATTTGTCCATCCATAAATAGTCCTGTCAATTTGATGATTCTTCCGGCTTGCACCCGTTCAGCCTGTTATTCGCTATACTAGTACACTGGAAGATGGATTGTAAAGTCAATTACCTGGGCCAGGGGAAAATACCGACAATTATAACTTGTACCCGAATAGCCTTGAAAAGGGCCTTCTCTCAGAACGAGCCTTGAAATTATCATTGGCAGAAATGTATACCCAGGGCGTTTCAACCCGTAAAGTTCTTCAACGCTAAGCAGAATTGACCCACCCGTGCTAACCTAAATTGACTCACCTCTATTCTGGTTATTCTAAATACAAAGTTCCTCATTGTCCCCAATACCCATTTTTCCCCCACCCCACTCCAGGTTCGGCCGTTGTGCCCTCCTCACGTACAGGAAATATCGGAGTCTCCGCTCCGTATAGTCGCCTTATTTTACAGGAAATTTCATTTTTTTTGGCATTCCTCAAATGAAAATAATAATCCTATCGACAAAACGACTATTTTCTATTATATAAAGCCGTTTTGGGGCAAAATGTTGTAAGAACCTGATCGGCTTTTGCTGGTAGCTTTCCGGATTGTTTCTATGGAAAATGTGTAGTAATTTCACCGGATGCTATAACCCTATGGGGTGCTTGTGCTATTCTAACAAGGCGTTGCTTTTATGCTTGACGACATGATGCATCAGCGGGTGGTTATTACCGGAGTTGGTCTTGCTGCTCCCAATGCCGCTTCGCTGCCGGAATTTCGTCATAAGCTCCTGGATGGCCGGAGTGAGATTTGCGAAATTGAGCATCGCTATATAGGCATGGTTCCGGCCGGGGTATGTAAGTTCCCGGAGACCAAATACCGGAAGAAAAAAGAGAATAAGCGGGGAACCAGAGCTGGTTGTCTCGGCGTTTATGCTGCCAACGAGGCCGTAAATGATGCGGGTATCGATTTTACGGAGTATAAGCGCAGCCGCACTGGAGTCTATGTCGGTCTTACCGAGCATGGCACAGTTGAGACTGAGAACGAAGTCTATAATATCAGTCAGTATGGCTACGATGTGGATTACTGGACGCATCATCATAATCCCCGTACAGTACTGAATAATCCGGCCGGTGAGATCACCATGAATCTTGCGCTTACCGGCCCGCACTATGCTATAGGGGCGGCCTGTGCCGCCGGTAACGCCGCTCTGATTCAGGGGGTGCAAATGTTGCGGCTGGGCGAGGTGGATATGGCTCTGTGCGGTGGCATCTCTGAATCGGTCGGCTCTTTTGGCATTTTTGCGAGTTTTAAGGCGCAGGGAGCCTTGGCCCATCATCCGGATCCCCGCAAGGCCAGTCGGCCATTTGATATGGAGCGGACTGGGATTGTAATTTCGGAAGGAGCCTGCCTCTATTGTCTGGAGACCCTGGATAGGGCTTTGGCCCGCAGGGCGAAGATTTATGGTGAGATTGCCGGTTATGCGATGAACTCCGATGCCAGGGATTTTGTTATGCCCTATGGCCCCCGACAGGCGGAGTGCGTGCGGTTGGCTCTGGAGCGGGCTGCTCTGGCGCCTCGGGATATCCATATTGTTAACACTCATGCTACCGGCACCAGGCAGGGCGATATTGAGGAGTGTCGCGCCTTGGCCAGTGTTTTTCGGGATTGCCCCGCCACCTGGTTTAATAATACCAAGGGCATGATCGGGCACGCCATGGGTGCCGCTGGTGTTTTGGAATTGGCAGGTAATCTGCCGGCCTTTGATGATGGGGTGGTGCATCCCGCGATCAATGTTGATAAACTGGATAAAGAATGTGATCTACCCAATCTGGTGCTAAATGAGGCCCGGCCCATCGACCGGGTAGAGACCGTTATGAATACCTCCTTTGGTATGGTTGGGGTTAATTCGGTAATAATCGTTAAAAAATATACCGCTTAAAACGGCTTTAAAGAGGACCATGAATGACTCGTGACGCAATTAAGGATGTAATAGTTGAAATTGTCCAGGATATAGATGAGGATGCGGAAACCGTAAATCTGGATGCGGACGAACCTCTGCGTGATCAGCTTGATCTTGATTCCATGGACTTTTTGGATATCGTTATGGAGTTGCGTAAAAGGTATAAACTGCAAATCCCTGAAGAAGATTATCCTGAATTGGCCTCTCTTAACTCCTGTGCTAATTATCTGGCACCCAAGCTAAAGGACTTCTAAAATTAGCGACCAACAAACCACACTCCTCATGGTTGGCAATATCCCAAAATGTAAGCGTCTCAGGGATGCCCTGATATGCGAGATCGAGTCAGCTGATAATACTCCCTGTATATTGGGACGCTTACTCTAGGATTGTGTCTGCCCCTCTGGTTATTCTGGGTGGCGGCCTTTCTGGTCTTGCCGCCGGTATCCGGCACGCCCGTTTTGGGCGGCCGACTCTGATCCTGGAAAAACACCTTAGACCCGGCGGTTTGAATTCGTATTATTACCGGCACGGCCTGTTGTTTGAGACTGGTTTGCACGCCATGACAAACTACGCCCCTGCTGGAGCCAGGTCTCTTCCTCTCAATCGCCTCTTCCGCCAGCTTAAACTCTCCAGAAAGAATTTTGTCACCCACGAGCAGATAGGCTCAGAGGTTATTTTCCCCCAGGCATCTCTACGCTTTACCAATGATTTATCTGTGCTGGATGCAGATATTAAACGCCAGTTTCCCCATTGCGCCGCCGAATTTACTAAATTCACCGAATTTATCAGGGTCTACGATCCGTTTCAGGTGCGGCCCTGGCTCTCAGCCCGGCAGACTGCCGCCAGCTTTCTCTCTGATCCGCTGTTGATTGATATGCTTTTTTGGCCTCTGATGATTTACGGTAATAGTCAGGAGCATGATATGGATATGGGGCAATTCGTTATTATGTTTCAGGCCCTGTTGCTGGAGGGATTTTTCCGGCCTGGCAGTACGATTAAAGACTTCCTGGATATGTTGCTGGAACACTATCTTGGCCTTGGCGGGAGGATTCGTTTGCGGGCTGAGGTCTGTTGTCTCAAAACGAGGGGGAAGGGCGTCGTGGCTGTCAGCCTAGACTCGGGGGAAGAGATTCCATGCGCCCAGGTGATTTCGACCATTGGCGCTCCGGCCACGGTGGGGCTGCTTCCGGACAGTCTGCCGCAAAGGGCGGATGATTATACCGGCCGCATGAGTTTTATGGAGTCTATTTATATTGTCTCCGGCCTGGCGGCTCTACCGGTAAAAAATGATTGCACCTGTATATTTTATAATAATCACCAGGACTTTGATTATTGTCGGCCCGAGTCCCTTATTGATACCGATATGGGAGTTATCAATTTCCCAGCCAATTTCCAGGGTATCGGAATTCCGGAGCAGGCTCAAGTCAGGGTGACGCATCCGGCGAATTACCATCTTTGGTTGGAACTGAACCGTGGTGCTAAAGGCGGCGGCCGCAGCGGCAGATATCTGGCGGCCAAGGAAAACTGCGCCGCTCAGTCTCTCACAGAAATCAGTAAAATTATTGGGAATTTCAGCAAAAATATTGTATATGATGATGTCTTCACTCCATTAACCATTGCACATTATAGCGGCAAGGCAGATGGCGCGGTATATGGCAGCCCGTTGAAGATCAAGGACGGCTGTACCAATTATGAAAATCTCTTTATTGCCGGAACGGATCAGGGCTACCTGGGCATTATCGGTGCCATGCTCAGCGGGGTGACTATGGTAAATCAGCATATTTTGACGGGTTGAAGATGCGCGGGGCTAAACAGTTAATAAATAATCATGGTTTATAAATCTATAGAAGATGTGCAGGGCCGGTATGATGTGGTGGTTATTGGCTCTGGTTTGGGCGGCTTGACGGCGGCCAATCGTCTGGCCAGGGCTGATCATAAGGTGTTGCTGCTGGAACATCACCATCAAATCGGTGGTCTGGCTACCTGGTTTAAACGCCGGGGGCATATTTTTGATATTTCTCTGCACGGCTTTCCCTATGGGATGGTGAAGACCTGCCGCAAGTATTGGAACCGGACGATTATGGACTCAATCGTGCAGTTAAAAGGCATCCGTTTCGATAATCCGCAGTTTTCCATAACCACGACCTTTGACCGGCAGGACTTTAGTTCTATTCTGCATAAAAAATTCAAGATAGAGCGGCAGGTTATTGCGGATTTCTTTATCACCGTG
>VAPF01035793.1_pt1 | contig 11472 bp, 11 predicted proteins | sample 3393931 | NCBI WGS metagenome assembly VAPF01 (sample SAMN08290437, study PRJNA428436) | hydrothermal vent metagenome | isolation source: Deep-sea hydrothermal vent chimney | place: Atlantic Ocean: South-mid Altantic Ridge | depth 2773 m m | reverse complement strand
CCATTTTTATATTCATCCACAACATGCATATTCTCAACAATAACTTGTTTACATAAATTTTTAACAGCGGCATCATCAATACTTTTTATCTCGGACATATGTTCTTTTAAAGAAAAAGATTTTGGGATGAAATCATTCATAATCTGCTTCCCTTTTAAAACTGTAATTTCTCCAATCTCAACCATCTTAATTAACTCTGCTAAGTGTTCTGGTTTTATCTCAACATCCTCATCTTCGAGAGTTTTTTTATTGTAATTCAACACCCTAAGCAATTCAATTGTAATCCAATTCATATTCTTACTTATATCTACACCAGCGTCAATAAGTTTCTCAAAAAATTCAACCAATTCTATATTTTTTGTCAAAATCTTTGCATCTACCTCGCTAACATTGTGTTTTCTTAAAAGTTTATCCAATTTAACTTCTGGCATCTCTGGCATTTTACCCCTAATTACTTTAATCATTTTTTCGTCTATCTTCATAACAGGCAAATCTGGATCTGAAATAAATCTATAATCACTCGCCCCCTCCTTACTTCTCATCTTAATAGTAATTCCCTTACTCTCGTCGTATGCCAAACTATCTCTTTCTTGAATAATCCCTTTTTCGTTATTCTCAACCTGCCTTATTACCTCATAATTAATCGCCTTCCTAATCTTTTCCAAAGAATTTAGATTTTTTATTTCTACTCTTTCACCATAAGTTGAAACATTAACATCTACCTTTATCCCTGCATTTTTACGCACAGCTTTAATATAGCTCAAACTCAAAAGCAAACTTTTTAACCATTCTATAACCTGATCAGAATCAGAAAATTCTGGCTCTGTTACAATCTCAATTAAGGGTAAACCGCTACGATTATAGTTAATTTTCCCGCTATCCGGATTCCATTGTGCAGGATCTTCCTCAAGATGTAATTCTGTAAGATTTATTCCTTTAAATTTACCACCTACGGCATTCATCTTCGCGTGTGCTCCGCTCATAGTTGTCTGATATCCTTTTGGATTATCTGCCCAGTTATAATGCTTCCTCTGCCAAACTAACTCTTCCTTATTAATTTGAGAATTAAAAACTATAGCAATCTCTATCATCTTGCGCACAGCTTCCTTATTAACAGCCATAGGTTTAGAGCCTGGCATTCCAGTACAAATCGGACAAATATTAGAATTAGCCTCGCTATCTATAGAATTAGTTCTGCACATACAAAACAGTTTTTCCTTGGTATCCAAATAACCATGGACCTCCAACCCAATCTTTATGGGGAATCCCTTTTCCTTCATACCCAAAAATAGAAAAATGACTTTATTAATTCTCCCATATTCTCCATAAACATTCATAATATGAATAGTCTGTTTTAAAATTACAACAAATAATAATACCCAAAAACAGCAAGGTTTAAAAGTCTAATTTTTATATTTAAAATATGACAACAGTACGAATCAAATTACAAAGTGTTGATATCGAAAAATTAAATGGGGTTATCGATAGAATAAAAACAATAGCTAGCGGAGTTGGTGTCCCAATTTCTGGACCAATTCCATTACCAACCAAAAGATTAAAAATAACTACAAGAAAATCCCCCTGTGGAGATGGGACAGCTACATTTGATAGATACGAAATGAGAATTCATAAAAGAATAATAGACTTACCATCAAACGACAAAATTTTGCACAGTATTATGAGAATTTCCATTCCGCGTACTGTTAAAATAAAAATTGAAATGATAGACTAATTTGAAATAACTTATGTTGTCACTTTTTAGATACAACAAAAGGAAAGATTTATAAACTTTAAATTTCTATATATACAATGGCACAAGAAACAAATACTGAACCAAATTTAGAAAAAATACTAACTGATGGAATTGGATTCTTAATCAACGAGAAAATTGAGAAAGAACAAAATCCGACAAAACAATTAGAAGATTGGGCAAATGACTACCTTGTTCCAATCTATGGAGAAGAGCAAGGAAAAAGTATGTTTGAAATCTATAAAGGAGACCCATATATTGCACGAGAAGATATGCAAAAACATAAATCTAGACACGCCAAAAACCTTAGCAAAGAAGTAGCGAAAAATCCCAAAACTGTAGCAAAAGAAGTAAACGAAGAAGCAGCAAGAGAAGTCGTAGAAGATATGATTGGAGATAATAAATACAGAGCACTAAAAGAAGCAGTAAAAAATAATAATGGAATTCGTGAAATATTCTCGATACAATACGATAATGCAGACTGGGCAAGTTTAGTAGCAAGAGCAAACAACGATGTTGTAATAAACTACGCCAAAAGAGAGTTAAAAAGAATGACATCTAAAGAATACGAAAAAGCACTCTACTCCATCGATGAAAAAAACAAAACCATAAGTTACTCTCCAGAAAAATTTACTAATATTATAACTGCGAATATCGGGGCAACCTCTGATAGCAACAAAAATATTTTATACAAGAAGATAGGATTAGCATATACTAAAACCAAAATTTCTAATGCAGGACAAAAAACATAATTAGAATAATTGTTGTTTTATTTTTCAATCATCTTATCAACAAGTTTTGCCATCTCTGCCAAGAAATCATCAGTTTTCTCAAACCAATCATCTAAATCCTTTCCTTTAATTTTTTTTATTTCCCCATGTGCAATTGCCTTAACTATTTCATGAATATTATCATAATGCTTTATATGCTTCTTGTCCAACATTTTCTTTTCCACAAAATATTTCATTAAAATACTTCCTATATTCTCTGGACTAGCTGGCATAATCCCTGCAGAAATAGAAGCAGCATGGGCAGAATCCACCATCGTCCAGTATAATCCATCAACAACAGCAACCATAGATTGCCTAGCTCTTGCCATATGCCCAGGAGATCTTTGCAATAAAGTATAGATAGATTCTGGAGTTGACCGAATTTTACCTTCACCCAGTAAAACTTTTAACGGTTCAAAAAATCCTCCAAAATCAACAAGTGCATCACCATACCTCAAAACATTAATAACAACAGGGTCCCCCTTCATCATATCTTCCCACCACGTTGAGAGCTTTACGGTATTAATATGCAACGATTTTCTATACGGATTTCCCACAATTAATTTACCCAACTCCTCACGATACCAAGAAATTAGTTCATCATCCCATTGTATCGATACATCATCAATAATAACAATAATATCAATATCAGACCCAGCTACTGCGATTCTCTTAGCTGATGATCCGAACAAAATAATAGACTTAATCATCTGATCAAATTTCTGATAAGTTTTCATAGCAAAATCCATAGCAATTTCACGCTCACCTGCAATCTTCATCGTCGGCAAATCTGTTTTTGAGACATTAATCTCTGTCTTTCCCCTTTTTTCAACAATCTTTTTCACCATTTTTCATCAGTAGATAGTAATTATATTTTATAAACTTCACTATATCTATGCCATAGAAGTCCCACCAAATCTAGATTGCCCTCCCTGCATTTGCCCACCTAATTCAACAGGCATAGTGGTAAATCCAGCTCCAAAATATGAATGATGTGTTTGCGGATTTAATGTCCCATAACCACCGAAATAACTTCCATACACATCCATAGCTTGATTCCATGTCGGACCATTTTTCATTCCATAAATACCAGACCCAAAAGCAGCCAATGTCATAGAATGTGGTAATTTTTTAAAATGCTGAATCATCCCTCCCGCTTCAGTAATTTTTCTCATTTCATCGAATCTCCCCGTCTTTTCTAATTGTTCTAAAATTGCCTTCACTGGAACATTCCCCATTCCAGGAACTAAATGCGTATCAGCATAGCCAAAATTATCAGTAAGATGGATATGTTTAACCATAGACTTGTCTTCTGTTATCAACTTTGTCTGCCTTAAAATTTCCTTATCGTCAAAACCCTGCCCCTTTACTAGATTTAAATGTCCAATATCCCAAGTTACACCAATTTTATCTTTTGCCAACTTTTCCGCCTTGCTCTTATTAACATTTTTCTCTCCAACCAAATAATCAACAAATTTTTCCCTCGATTTTTCTACAAGCTTTTTCAAAGAATCTGCACTAGATAAAGCCTGTGTAGACAACGGATTTTCAATTGCCAAAATTGGAGCTTTATCATTAAATTCATTGTAAGATTTAGACGCAAGATTACCAAAAGTTTTTGAAGCTTCATCCAACGCCAAATCTTCACCTAATTTCCACATACCTGGAGTTTTTCGCCGAGTGATACGTTGGAGTTCCATTGCAGACTTATCAAGAAGTTTTTGCCTCTTAATTGGCGCCCAAATACTAAGTGCATTTCGTTTATCATCAATAGGAATTATATCCTTTATTCCACCAAGCTCTTTAGAATATTTCTCTGATAATTTCCTTAAATCTTCTTTTTGCTCAACTGTCCCATATTTATACGCTTGGTTAAATGCCCCAATAAAAGATAACTCTACATTATCTATAAAAATTCTAGATGCTCTGATTTTATTATAAGATTCCACTTGACCCGTATTGAAATCTAATGGAGCCAATGGATTTAATCTCTTTCCATCCTCACTAAGCTCAATAATTTCATTTGTGCCCTCCACCATAAATCCATTCTTATACGAACCCAAATTTAAAGGAGCATCCCCGATAATATCGTTGGATTCTTTACTTTTTTGAGCAATTTTTAATAAAGCATCTTCCCATTCTGCATTATTCAAACTTTCGATAGAACTCTCCACACTGAATTCTTTCCCAGGATGACGCCCCTCAATATTATTAATACCCACATTACCATTCTTACCAATACTAAGCTCACCACCCTTCTCTAGCAACTCTGGATATTCGGGCCTAAACTTGAATTCCCTCTTAATTTCTTGAACCTGACCTGTCTCCATATTAATAGCGCTTTCGCTTTCCAGAATTTTATTTGGCTCTCCCGCAGCTCTATTACCTGGTTTCCAAATGGCCCCTGGCGTCCCATTTGTAGCATGAAAAACAATAGGCAAATTACCACTTGGGTCTAATATCTGCGCCTTTTTAATAGCACTGAACATTCTTCTTTCATTGTTTGATCTACCCTGCTCCTTCCCCCATCCTTTCTCTCCAAAACCCACAGCATCAATAATGGGACCATGCAGAGATGGCTTAACTCCAGTTAATTTCATCAAAGCTCGCATTTCTTTAAAATGTTGCAAAGGAATAGTTTCTCCTACATCGGGTTGCAACATTGTAACCTCAAAGACTTTTGTCCCGTGCTTAATTGCATTAATAGTATCCCCTAGTTGATTAGCAGTTTGTGGAGAACCCGGAAATCCTAACTGTGCAGCATTCATTTTAAACCCAACTGTTCCATAATCCGAATCAAGCGCGGAAACTCCACCATCATAAAAACCCTCATAATTCATTGCCATTTATCACCTAATAGAATTAAATCACTCTATTATTTAAAACTACCTTCTTCTAAATTTTTATCAAAACATCCAATAAAAATTTTATTTTTTATTTAAAATTCCCAAATAGAATTTACCGTTTTCCAAAAAGAGATGACTTTTCTTTTTTCTCTTTTTCCATATCTCTAAATCCAGCTATTTCCAAAGCAGACTTTCCTTCGCGATTTATATCCAAATATACAAAATCTTGAACATCTCCTTTGTCCTCAGGAACATTATTATCTTTATACATATTGGAATCATATAACTCCTCAATTTTTCTATTTATCTTATAAAAAGATTTTTGCGAGACCTTTTTATCCTTGTCCTCTAATTCTACAATATCATCTCCCTCCTTAGTAAGCTCTTCTATTACCTTTCCTAACCCATTTTCCTTAGAAGTTTTATCTTCTATTATTTTTTCAATATACTCAAATAAATCCTTTTCGGCATTTTTCTCCACCCAATCATCATCTAAAACAATAATTTTATTTTCTAAAACAATAATACGGGGAAGACCGTCTTTCTTGCTATTAGAAGAAACATCTTTGGCCATATAAAATTAAAGAAACCAATCTTTATCTATTTTTTCATTACCTTATATTTAGAAATGTTTTTTTCTACTAAATCCACTTTCCAACCCAGACTTATTATCCACCCGAACATTTTTCTTTTTTTTGCTTTGACTTGATACATTATACCCAACTCCTATTTTACTGCCCTTATCTTCTACTGTATTATATATATTACCTCCACCACTCCCGTTTTCCAAACCATTATACATATTTTTAGAATTACTTTCATCCGTGGCACCATAAAAATTTACACCAGATGAAGCAGATCCATATAAATCACCACCAGAATTACTATTCATAGCCTCATAGGAAAATCCGTCTTTTCCAAAATCATCAAATCCATCTTCTTCAAAATTTTCCTCTAGAATAGATTCTTCCAAACTATTTCCATTCCAATCATCGCTCTGTTTATCCTCTCCCAACATAGTGCTAGCAATTGAGAAATCTTTTTCTTTATCAGAATCCTCTTCATCTTCAAATACAAAATCTCTCTCTATAAAATCACTCTTATCTTTATGAATGGGAAGGATCTCAATCTCCTTAATCTCATTATTTATCTCCTTAATCTCCTTAATTACCATAAATTTGTAAGCCTCTTCTAACTTAATCCCCTCGCCCTCTAAAAATTCCTTTAATATCTACAGAGCCCCCATCTTCCAAATCATCAGATACATCTGTATCATAATTATCAAATCCGACACTTGGGGCAGAGGCCATACCATGAGATTTTTTATAAACATCATAAATTGTATAAAGTGCTCCCGCAGCCTCCGTTATAGCTTTTCCTCGCATTGTTTTTTCAACAAAATTATCTTTCTTAATCTCTCCTTGTTTGCTAACCTTCATTTCTTTTTTACTCTCTTTCTTGTTTGATAATCCGAATAATGCCGAAAATGGATTAATATCCAAACTTTTTTGCTCTTTCGATTTTTCCTCATCCCCATTATCTCTTTCTTCCCTTGTTTTTAAAAAATAATCCAAATCTTCCTTCAACTCCGACAAAGCCTCTCCCGCAACATCTAGAGAAAATTCTATACTTTTATCCAAATCTGATTTTTCAAGTAATTTTTTCGCCAATGATAGTTCCTCCTCATTAAGTGCATACGAATCAAAATTAACATCCACAACTCCTCCCATACCAAAACCATAATCTCCTTTTTGTGTTACTCTTTGCGAAACATGCCCCCTATATTTCATTGTAATAATAATTACTTTGTCATACGCCCGACGTGGTTTATACCCTAAAAATCTTTCACCATCTACACCAACTGCCTTTGCCTTGAATAACTGTAATTCAAACATAGTTGTAGAGAAAGCATTGACCAAAGCTGCATCTTTTTCAAATCCACGCTGTTTCAATTTCTCGGCAGCCTCTAAATATGGCTTCATCCAAGAAGAATATAATTTTACCGTTTCTATCTGACTTTTTAGATAATTTCTTTCTATATTGAATCTCTTTCTTAACTCTTTTTCCGAATAATCTACCCATTTCAAAAATTCATTTAATCTAGGAATTAATATTCTCATAACACTATCATTAATCAAGCCTCCATCACTATCTGAATTCATTTTTTTTACATCTTCCAATGAATTTGCTATCATAAAAGCCTCCCGAATAGTGCTAAAACCCATCTCTGCAGCCATTTGATGAATAGAACCCCTCCCTCTCTTTAAATCCACATTATCCAACCAAATCTGTTTTAACGCCAACATCCCCGCATCTTTTTTATCTTTTTTATCTGACTTATAATCATCGTAATGCCCTAACCTCAATTCAAATTCCTTTAGATCATAAATCAAATTCAAAACTGATTTAATAATCTGATTCATACCCCCCAAAATTTTCATTCCCTCTTCTTGCATCTTAGTAGCCTTCATATTCATTTCACTAAATTGTCCAGACCCAGGAGATGCCATAAAATTATCTATTGTCTTTTCCATATCACCCCAACCAATCTGTGCAGCGAAATCCAAAATCCAATAATAAATTGGCTCCAATTGATTTTGCTGCGAATCAAAACTTAGAATATGCGAGGAGACGGGCTTAAACTTCCCAGAATCATAATCTAACATTCCCATTCCTGCAAGTTCGCTATCGCTATGATATTTGCTCATCACCTCTCCAATTGCCCACCTTAAATCATTTGCCATAAATTACTATTACATCAAATAGAATGATGAATATATAAATCTTTCAATCCCAAATATTTTAATAGTCATAATTCTTTTAGATAAGATGTTCTTTAATAAAAACAAAAATAAGATGGTAGACATACGGGAACTCCAAAAACGGGGAATAGTCAGAACGCCAAAAAGGGAATTAGACATACCAACTACAAAGGAAGGATTTGTAGAACTGCCTAACTCTCAAAAGGATAACTCTTCGAATCAAAACTTTTTTGGATTTATGAACAATAGAAATAAACCCACCCCACAAGAACCTCAGCCAAATGAAAATTCAAGAATAATTGAATTAGATAATAAAATATACAAACTTGAACAAAGGATAGAGTTATTAGAAAAAAAACTTGAAACAACCCAGCCGAAGAAAAACCTTGGAGCAATGGGATGGTAGATATTCCAATTGAAACGATTATGGCCTATGCATTAGAAAATGCAATAAAATATAATGGAAAGACCAACCAAAAAGCCGTCCTCGCAGGACTTTTTTCTGCTGGACTAGAAAAATCAGAAATTAAAAATATAATACCAAAACTCACAGATGTTCTGAATAAAGTTAATTCTATTACAGCCGAAGAACAAAAAAAAGAATTTGAAAAATTAAACTTTTTATGCTCTAAAAGAGAAATTAGAGAAGGATTAAAAGAACTACCAAACGCAAGAATGGGAGAAGTTGTAATGAGAATGGCTCCCTTCCCTTCTGGACCACTACATATTGGGAACGCAAGAACTTTCATATTAAACGATGAATATACAAAAATGTATAACGGAAAATTACTTCTAGTAATGGATGATACCATAGGATCCGAGGCAAAACGAATAGAACCGGAATCTTATGGATTAATAAAAGAAGGAATTGACTGGCTAGGCATAAAATATGATAAAAAAATAATTTATAAATCTGATAGAATAGAAAAATATTATGAATATGCAGAAGAACTTTTGAAAAAGGGCTATCTCTATGTCTGCCATTGCGAACAAGAAAAAATGCACGAACTTAAAATAAAAGGGATAGAATGTTCTTGCAGAAATCTCCCACCAGAAAAACAGATGGAGAGATGGAAAGAAATGTTTAACGCGAAAATGGGTTCTATGACAGTAAGATTAAAAACTTCGATGCAAGATTCAGATCCAGCATTCAGAGACAGAGTAATGTTTAAAATATCCGATTTTTTACATCCAAAAACAAAAAATAAATTTAGAATATACCCGTCTATGGAGTTTTCTTGGGGAATAGACGATCATATTTTCGGAGTAACCCATGTGCTAAGAGGGACAGATCATTATATGTCCACTAGAGTCCAAGACTTTATTCGAAATATATTTGGGTGGGAAAACCCAGAATCCATATATAATGGAGCATGTAAAATCGAAGGAATTAAAATATCTAAATCGAAAGGAACCCAAAAGATAAAAGCCGGAATATACACAGGATGGAACGATCCACGAACTTGGTCGCTTCAATCTCTTCGAGATAGAGGAATAGAACCAGAAGCAATTCGACAATTTATTATAGACCTAGGTATAAAAAATACAAACATCACAGCCCCCGTTGAGGCGCTATATCTTTTAAATAGAAAAATTATAGAGAATGTCCCCCGATATTCTTTTGTAGAAAATCCACAAAAAATAACCATCAAGGGTTGTCCTTATTTAGAAACAAAAATTCCACTCCATCCAAATAATTCTTTAGGGAATAAAACAATAAAAACAACTCAAGAGTTTTTAATACCAGAACTAGATTTTGACTTATTAGAAAATCAAAATTACAGACTTATCCATCTCTTAACATTCAATTCAAACAGAATAGGAATAAGGCCAAGGGAACTTTCATTTATTTCCGAAGAACCAACCAATGAAAAATTAAAATTCATTCATTGGCTCCCAGCAACTCCAGATAATATCAAAATAAAATTATTAATGCCAGATGGGAAAATAAAAAGAGGATTAGGAGAATTTGAACTTGAAAAATTAAAGGTTGGGGATACTATCCAATTTGAAAGAGTCGGATTCGTTAAACTTCATAAAAAAACCAAAGAAGAATTAGAATTTTGGTTTGCACACAATTGACATCACAAATCCACGTCTCCACCACACCAAAGAAAAATTCCATCTTGTTTAACAATTTTTTCTAATTGTGGAACCATAGATTTAGCCAATATTTTTGCAGATTTTGAAGATGCATTTGGACGGTCTCTACCTGTAATTGCTCTTTCTAACTCTGGAGAATTAAACAACATAAATGCTACAGCAATATCAAAATAATTAGGTGGAAATTCATTAATAAGACTCTTCCTGTCTAAAAGATTTAATTGTCTTCCATAAAATAATTCATTGCTAATATCTCCACAATCTACTCCGACATACTCTATTCCAGTCCTTTTCCTTGTTTGATAAATAAATCTTCCAAGCCACGGGAAATATTCATTATCATATTTAACAGATTCCATATTCCCACTCTCCGCTCCACATCCCAAATCAAGAAGCTTTATTTTTTTTGTTTTATTATTTAAAGCCTCCAACAGTGTTCTCCATTGGGAATATATTTTTTTTGTTTCGCCTTCCCCAAGCATCTCAAAATAATCACTATGCCTCGCAAAATCCATATCGCTATCTATGTTATACTCACCTGCAAATATTTCACTATGTATTATCTTCATAATAGAATATACCAACCTATCTTTTAAAATATTGTATATAGGTTATATATTTTAATTAATATTTCGCCCATATGCTCTTTGTATCTTTCATCAAATAATTTCCAGATTCTAAAACTATCTTAGACATCTTCCTGCCATTTTTTAATCCTCTGCCCAATAAAACCATCGCCTCTCTCGCCTTTAAAATAGCATCACAAATTTTCAAATTTAATGGACAACTTTCCTCACATGCCTTACATAAATTGCATTCAAACAAAATGACATCCATGCTTTTTCTACTCAATATTTTCCCCTTGCCTCTTGCAGAAAATTGCTCCTCTCTTAAAACTCTAAAAACTCCACATCTCCCCTTACACAATCCACACTGGACACATGAACTAAAAATATCAGAAGATTCTTCTATTAGATTACCAGCTTCAATCCTATTACTCTCGCTTATCTTCTCTTCCATTAGAATAAAAATCAAACCTCCTTATTAAAATTTTATATTTTATAATATTCGCTATCTATTCTGAATTTTCCCCATACATTTTTTCAAATCCTCTTTTTTCAAAACCATATACCTGAAATCCCCAGACCTCAAATCACGTGAATACCCCTTACTTACCGACGCTGTAATAACCTCTTTCTTCTGATGCTTGATTACACTCATCGCAGGCAAAAAATCTGCAT
>VAPF01052647.1_pt1 | contig 11477 bp, 9 predicted proteins | sample 3393931 | NCBI WGS metagenome assembly VAPF01 (sample SAMN08290437, study PRJNA428436) | hydrothermal vent metagenome | isolation source: Deep-sea hydrothermal vent chimney | place: Atlantic Ocean: South-mid Altantic Ridge | depth 2773 m m | reverse complement strand
ACCGTCACGTTCTCCGCGCTGATCCGATCCACAAATTCGGTAAAATCTGTCATGCAAACGATGGCATGCCGGAAACGCCCCACAGGGGTATGGTTGATCAGATTGACCAGACCATTCTCCAACCCACCCATCTGCAAGCGGTGAACAACATGCACGACCAGCGGCGGCTGATCCGAAGCCTCCCCTTTCATTGCTTCAGGCTTGCTCTGAGCACTGGCAACATATCGGCCAGAAAATCCTCCAGAACCTCCCGTCCTTCCGCAGGCGTTATTTCATAATCGGTCGACAGAATCCAGGCTGCCGATCCACGATTCGAACCCTGCAATCGCCCCCAGGCCTCATAGGCCTTAACCTGTAACTGGTGAATACTCGTGGTACCATCCACCTCGTACCATAACCACACCAGGCGATTCCCCCGGGCATTGCCTATCCAGGTTTCGTGCACTGCCCACTGCCGACCGTCGGGCAAGTACGCCACACCATCTCCGTCCCCCAGACGCCGCATAGATTTAGGGTCATAGACCCGGTTCTGCCAATTAATCAGCTCCGCATCCTGAACCTGCACTGGATAATAAGCGAGATAAACCTGCACTCGTCGACCTTGTTTGTGATATTCGCCGCGGCGCTCTACGGCCCCGACATATCTTGGCCAATGCAATTCGTCATTGCTGGAAGGCCCCTGCCAGCCGCTACGCCCCACCGGCAAAACCGGCTCCCAGGCTGACGCCGCCTCGCGTTGAGCATCCATCCAGGCAGCGAATCCTGGTGCGCTAATCGCGAGCCCCGTGGCAATAACCGCCCACAGCACAAATACCCGGCCACTGACAGCTTGTCCTTTTACTGCGGCCAGAGACGATGTGATTTCGGTATCTTCCCGGGGTGTCTCCTGGAAACGGGATCCAATCCAGAACAGAAGCAAAATGACCACACCGAAGAACAGCCAGCCATAGACCAGGTGATCGACCCCGACAGCAAGCTTGTAATCGCTCAGGTGGGCAATCATCACGATGCCATAGGCGCGAACTCCGTTGGCAATAAGAGGAATCACTACCGAAAACCCGACGAACACCCAACGCCGCCAGGGCGTAGTAAAATTTAGGTACGCATAGAGTGTGCCGAGAGCCAGGGAGGCAATGAGGTAACGAATACCACTACACGCCTGTGCGACTTCAAAAGAGCCACTGGGAATATGGAAAAAAAGCCCCTCCCAATAAACGGGGATACCGGTGAGCTGCAAAGCCCGAACGCTAAAAGCTGCCGTCAAATCCTGCAAAGGCGGCACCAAAAAGTCACCAATGGGCACCGCAAAAAAGAGATAAGCCAACGGGAAGAGGATTTTGCGAGCCACTTGGGTGCCAAAAATTGTCCAGGTAAGAGCCGGCACAATCATCACGGCCGCTAACTGCTTGGCTGCCGCCACTTCAGCCGCATAACCCAGCACCCAAATGAATACCATACCCAACAGCATCAACAGGGCCACGGGGGCCGGTCGCGGTGCCAGGGGGGCCAAAGCCGCCCGCTTCAACCAGATCAGGTAGCCGACAATGGGCAGAATCAGGAACCCGTGAGCAAAAGTCTCGGAACGCCACCAGATGGCAACAATGTCGCGATAGGTCTCCCAAAACACCAAGCCGATGACGAGCAGTGACAGGCAAAATACCGTGCTGGCGGGCCGCCAGTCAGGAGACCATGACAGAGAGCGTGACTCTTTCATAAGCTTGCCATTTCAGCCGGTGCACGCGCAGAGGTGCTCTCCAGAGGCCCTTCACTGCCAAGCAAAGCATCCAAACGCTGAAGATTCTGCTCCCATCCATAGTGCTCGCAAACACAGCGGCGGGCACACCTGCCTATATTCCGATAATTCCCAAGCAAAAGAGCAACGGCAGAATCCTGAAACCCGGCCAACGCCGGCTCCACCAGGAGATCCACTCCCGGTCTGATCCTAATACCCTCCGCAGCCTCCGGGCTGGCTAATACCGGCAGCCCCATGGCCATGGCCTCAAGCACCTTGTTTTGAATGCCGCGGGCAATTCGCATCGGTGCCACGGCGCCAGTGGCATGGGCAAGGAAAGGACGGATATCATGTACCGCACCCGTTACCGTAATTCCGTCCGTGCCGGCCAGGGTACGCACATTGGAAGCAGGACGGGCGCCGACAATATAAAATTCAGCGGCAGGCACCCGCGTTCGTATAGCGGGAAATATCTTCTCGGCAAACCAGCGTACGGCATCAACATTGGCCCAATAATCCATGGCGCCGGTAAACACCAGGATTGGCCCCGCCTTCTCATAAGGATTGGGATAGTCCCGTTCGGGTGAGAAATAATCGGTATCGACACCGTTGCAAATCCCCACGCAACGCTCTTTCACCTCCGGAGCCAAGCGCTGAAAAAGGGCGCACTCCTCATCGGAAACAAATACCGAGGCATCAAACTCCGCAGCAAGCTTTCTCTCATAGGCCAGCAAGGTTCGGCCCTCCCGGCCATAGAGCCAGCTCCATGGCCAGGATTTGGAACTGCTGTACTGAACCCATTTGTCTGAATCCACATCGACGAAATCCACAATCCGACGACAATCAGCGCTGGCATGATTTTCGAGAAATTGCCCCATAGGCGAAGAAAAAATGACGACGGCATCGATGGGACGAGACGCCAACAACTCATCCACCCATTGTTGCATCGCAGAGCTTTCATAATAAGGCAAGGTCAGTGGTTGACCGGTAAGCAAACCCTTAAGGCTTGCGATACGACGATGGCCTGGTTTCAGCGCCAGCAAACACAGTTCACCGCACAAGGATTGTAAGGTGCTTTCATACTGCCAGTCATGGGGATCATCGACAAAGGCGCCCACATGCACCCGATAATTTCCCCCCAGGTGTTTGAGCATATTAAAAGAACGGATTTTATCCCCTTTGTTCGGGGGATAAGGTATCCGGTGCACCAGAAAAAGCAGCTCCTTTTTTGCCGCCATGGTCAGCCCAGATTTCTCACTATATGCGGCCCCAGCCATTGGGTCATACCCAGGGGCATCTTGCGCCAGAGCTTAATGAACATCTGATACTTGGGATTATTGGGATTGACCTCGGGTATCTCCTGCGCCCGAACCAGATAATATTCGTAATGCAGTGGTTCGGGCTCAAAACCCCAGTTCTTTTTGAAACTGTAGGATCCAGCACCCTGCTTGCTACGGCCATAATCGAAGATGCGAACGCCCTCTTCTGCTGAATGGCGCATGAGTTCCCAGTACATGAAATCATTTCCCTTTAATGTACGTGCCTCAGCCATGCCTCCACCATAATAAGGTAATACTTCATTGCGAAAGTAAAAGCTCATCACTGAAGCAATGGTTCGGCCATCCTTGGTGATCGTCAGTATACGGCAATCATCACCAAACTCATTCCGCAGGATCGAGAATAACTTGCGTGAAAAGACCGGCGTCCCCAAGGCATGCACACTCTGCGAATAGGCGTCATAGAAACGGTCAATGCCATCGTCCCAGCCGGATTCGAGACCAGCCTTGATGCCTTTTCGTACCATGGCACGCTGTTTACGCGGAATGTTTTTGAGATTCTGCTCCGGATCAGGATCGAGTTCCTTGCGGAAAGTGACGTACAGATCTTTGTGCGCCCACTCAGGATGACGTTGATGTCGGTTGCGCATTTCCAGAGCATCTACGCCCAGGGCCTCCGCTTTCTCCCGGGCAGATTGCGTCAGCAGCTCGGCCGCTTCTTTAGTGTCCGCAGCTACACCGCCATAAACACAAAATGGCAGGGACATGAGATTATTACCAAACAGTCGGCTTCTGATCTGCGCCAGAGGTAAAACGCCCTCGATCTGCCCGTTACGCTCGGCATAGAAAAACCAGGTGCGGTGGCCAAAGGCCTCCTCGATCACCCGTTGCCAGCCGGCGCGGTGAAAAAAACTGGCCTCATTGCAGGTATTGACGAAGGCATCCCATCGCTCGTGGTCGGCAACACTCAGCTCGCCGATGGTCAATGTATTCTGTGCCGTCATGCGGCTGTCCCTGTGTCAAGAAATATCCGATCCATACGATCCCAGCTGAAATCATGCAACAGGGCTTGCAGGCGTGACTCCATACGCCCCAGGTTGAGATAGTGACGAATACGTGTCTTCAAACCGAGGCCTGCCTGGCGTGGCTGCCCGGGATCGATTTCCCAGGGATGGAAATAGAACATGCCGGACTGCCCTTCACCCTGATTGACACGGCGCAGAGCCCAACGGGAGACGGCATAAGGGTAAAGACGGAAAAAACCGCCACCGCCGCAGGGTAGATTACGCTGACCAAGACGCAGCGTCGTGATAGGTATTTCAAGTATCCCCTTCTCGCCCCGAGGATAAAAAGCGAAACGCGGCGCCTCGGGCATGCCATAGAGATCATGACGCACTGGATAGATGCTGGAGCTGTAGAGATAGCCTGCCTCAGCCAGCTCATCCAGCGCCCAAAGATTACTTGCACCGATGGAATAGCTGGGGGCGCGATAGCCCTTCACTACCACACCTCCGATATCTTCCAGCAGCTTCTTCGTCTTCTCCACATCGGCACGAAATTCTGCGGGCTGTTGTTGGGTGACGCGCACATGGGAATAACCGTGGCTGGCCAACTCGTGACCGGCAGCGACAATACGCTTAATCAACGCCGGATAGCGCTCCGCGACCCAACCCAGGGTAAAGAAAGTAGCCTTTATCTCCGCCACTGCAAACAGGGCGAGAATGCGATCCGTATTGGCTTCCACACGGCAGGGCAATGTATCCCACTGGGCACGATCGATGTGCCCCTCGAAGGCGGAGACCTGAAAGTAGTCCTCGACGTCGACGGTCATGGCGTTGCGAATAAACATAGTGATAGCTCTGTTCTGGGTAACGGTTACTGATACTCGGCCGTAAAATTCGGTCGCGCTCCGGCAACACACAGAACCTTGGTTCGTTGTATTGTACTCATAAAACCTCGACGGCTGATGAAAATGCTGTACTCACAGACTCACCAGCGCAAGGTCAGTCGTGCCGAAAGCAGGTTTTCGGTGTAGTCGCTGCCACTATCACGCCGGGTGTGTCGAGCCTCAAGGCGGGTATCCATATATCGCCCAAGCTTGCGCGTAAGACTGGCGTGACCCGCCAAGCGACGATCATCATCCGGGCGGATTGAATACTCGCTCAGCACAAGGTCTGTACCGACGCTGAAATCCACCCGTCGCCCCGGCGTCCAGTGCCAGGCAATACCGACGCCGCGCACCGTCTCATTCACCTGACTCTCCTGATATTCACGCCTCTCCTGATACAGGCTGAGCGAAGAAGTAGAACGCCGTGTCCTATAACTGTATTTCAGCTGGGCCCGCCGATGAATATAGACTTCATCTCGTGGCACGACTTCCCACAACAGCGTCTGGGTATTGACGTCGATAATGGGTTGCCCTGCAGCATCGAGCCGCAGCGCCAACTGATACTGTCGGCGGGTGGTCACGCCTTCGGAGTAGGTCGCACTCAAAGTCGTGTGACGGCCTCGGTGGCTCAGATTGAGGTACCAGCTGCGACCGTAATAACGTCTGCCTCCACCGAGGCTTAACTGGGTACGCGAGCTCGGCTGCCAATTCAGCCCGATATTCCAGAAATTGCCATCCGGAGCAGAAATACCCGCAGCGCGTGAATATTCATTTTCTTCACGACCGATCTGCCCATTGAGCCCCAAGCGATTACTCAGGCGATAACCGAGCTGCAGATCGCCTTGGCGGGTAGTCACGTCACCTTGACGGGTAACCGCGCTGACTTGCTCAGTCTCCCGATAATCTATGCGTTGTGCACGGTAACCCAGGGCCCATGACCAGCGAGTGGTCACTTTTCGGCCAGCCAGCCGAAAAACGACACCATTTGAAAAACTGTCACTGCCGCCGCCATTGGGATAAAAGACAGAGGACTGGGTGTAGCGCAATTCGGTCTCGGCCCAGCCGCCGAGTTTCCGCTTCAGGTAGGGTGAGACGGAAGTGGTAAGGATATTCCGCAAATTGCCGGTACTGGCAATGGAACCCTGGCCGACGGCCGCGCCTCGCGTCCTCAAGGTCTGGCGATAACTCGCATTACCGTCGACAAAAAACAGATTCTTGACCAGGATACTGCTCATACTTGCACCCAACTGGTGATATGCTGAATTCCTTCCATTGTCACGGGCATAGTAAAGCCCCTGCCAACGGTAGTTCAGGGCAAAATCCAGTCGTCGCCCATCGGCGCTCAGGCCGAAACCCGGCGCCACCTCGGTGACATAGTCACTCCGTTCCTTGCCCGCCGGGCGCAGAGTTATATTGTCACTGTAGGTTTCTGACAATTCCAGGGAAGGAGAAAAACGCCAGCTGGCGGCCCCGGCCACCGTACTGGCTGACAGAATCAGAAGAACGAACAGCGTGCGTGAAACAACAGGCGCGGCTTCTGTCCTTAGCCTGGCTATTTTATAAATTTTCACGAAGATCACACAGGATATTGGTTCCATAAGAAAATATCAGAAAGCGCTGCGCACCCAATACACTCGCTCCACCCGCCGGACAGGCTTTACCGGTAATAACGGGCAATTGAAGACATATTCCTTGGGGAGTCAATAGACAAGTAAGACTGTGCATAATTTATTCATGAGATATTCGGGCTAGCCTGTCAGGCGACTATTTATCCCGTCCTGCTGCCCCATAACCATAACCATAACCATAACCATAACCACCATAGCTCATGCCCTCGCTAGTACGGTTCTTGTTCAGCACCACGCCAACGGTCTGGTCGGGGTCGAGCAGTGAAATCGCCTGCTTAACCTGCGTCTGTTGGGTTTTCGCCGCCTCAATCACAACAACGATCTGTCCCATCAAGGACGACAGCGTTACCGCCTCATTGGACAAAAGCAGCGGTGGGGAATCGAATATCACCACACGATCCGGGTAGCGATTGGCCAGTTGATCCATCAGATCCCGCATGGTGTGACTGCCCAGCAATTCAGCGGATGACGGATGGCGGCGCCCCGCCGGGAGCAAGGTCAGCTTGGGAACATTGGTCTTCATCAACAAATCGGACAGATCAATACTGGAATCGACCAGATAGTCCACCAACCCTTGCTGAGGCTCAGGGATGCCGCAGTAGCGACAGACGGCGGGTTTGGCCACATCGGCTTCCACCAGCAGCACGGTACGATCCATCTCCATGGCCATGCTCATTGCCAAATTAATCGCGGTGTAGGTTTTCCCCTCACCCGGCAGGGCACTGGTTACCATGATCAGGTTGCCATGAGAAACCTCTACCACGCCTTGGCTGAAAGCATTCTTTAACAGTGGCCGTTTGATAACCCGGTATTCGTCGGCCAGACGCCCCTGACTGGCCTCCGGTGTCAGCATACCTGCAGCCTTGAGGCCTTCAAAATCAATGACAACCTCTTGATGCGTTGTCTTGGCGCCCGTCTGCGTGCCAGCAGTCCCCTCCAATATTGCAGACTCTGCAGCGGAGGAAATATCATGAGAGCCCTCCACCTTGCTCAGCTTGTCGATATAACGTTCGATGGAACTCATTGTTTCCTCACTGATTTCTCTGACAATCCCACGCTTAAATGCCCGCTTTAGCCGTGAGTAGATACGTCAGATAGAACCCATACAACACCAACAACACTAACCCCATGGCGCCAAAGGCCAGTACTTCGGCACGGCGCTTAAGACGGGCATGTCCGCTCCAGACCCGCGATACACTACCGAACGCGGGGACTCCCAGCTCTCTGGTTATCGTGCGCACACTATCGAATGACGGCTTCATCTGCGACAGGAAGAAGGCAAAGGCCACGCCGACCAACAAACTGCCCAGCAGAACCACCGAAACCAGCAGAGGACGATTGGGATCTGAGGGCTCCAGGGGCGCACGGGGGGGATCGATAATACGGAACTTTACATTCTCCGAACTCTGCCCGGCATCACGGGAAATTTTTGCCAGCTCTCGTCGGACAAGCAGGGTCTCATAATTCTTCTTGTTGATCGCATAACCACGGTTAAGGCGTTTCAATTCAGCCTCCACCTGAGGGATAGTATTCACCATCGTCTTCAAGCGGTTAACATCCTCCTGAAAGCGATCCACCCGCACCTGCAAAGCAACTACCGAGGCCTCTGTATCACCCAGCGAAATCCTGAGTTGCTGGTAGACAGGGTTGGTTTCAACGGCAGACTGCGCAGCCGATGGCGAATTCAGTTTCGCAGCCTGTGCCAGCTCTTCCGTCTTCTGGGCTTCCAAGGTCTCAATGGTTCGTTTGATGGCTGCCACATCTGGATGCCGATCCGTGTACTGGAGAAGCAACTCATCAAGTCGTGTCTGCAATTTCTGAATACGGGTACTCAGCGCCGAGTTCGTCGCCCGCTGTGCCGGAGTCTGCGGCACCAGGCCGAAAGTCGGCTCCTCACCCAGTAATTGACGACGCAGCTCATCCCGGCGCCTGACGGTCTCACTCAGCTCCAGCTGGGCTGCGGACAGCTTGGCAATAGCCCCCTGCATTTGTTGATAATACTCCTGACCCTCTCTGGGCATCATACCCACATTCTCGCGCTTGAACTCCTTCAAGGCCTCTTCTGCGGAGAAAAGACGGGTCTCATATTCCTCAATCTGCCCATCAAGAAAACGCTGGGCTATATCCGTATCCTTGCGCGTATCCCCCAAACTGGTTTCCACAAAGATAGTAAGCAGCGACTGAACTACCTGCTTAGCTAGTTCTGGCTCTTTGTCGATGTAGGTAATGGTATAAAGGTTATCGCGTCCACGCCCCTTCAGCGTAACGGTTTGCTCTAGTCGATTCAGCAGCCCTTCCATCTCTTCCGGGGTCGTCGCCCCAAGATCCATATCGGTCATACGCGCCACTTTTTCGAGATTGGGGCGACTGAGGAGTGTGCGTGTCATAATGGCCACTTCTTTGGCCGAATCAGTCTGCACCGCCAACCCTTTCAATAAAGGCCGCAATACGGACTGTGTATCCACGTAGACTCGCGCCGATGCCTCATACTGATCAGGTAGCGAATAGACCATGACCCAGCCTCCAATACACAGAGGCCAAGCGATCAAATGGATGTACCAACGAAATCGCCACGCGCTGCGCGCATAGCCCATCAACTGCTCTAAAGTTTCCTGCATGAGACCGTATTAAACCTGAAACAAGGGGTTGATAGATAGGCAAGGAAAGCTGTATCAATGACAACTAAAGTTAGAGCCAGGACTCTGGAATGATCAGAATATCACCTGGGAGAACAGGGACGTTGGCACTAATGTCTCCGTCTCGGATGAGATCATCAAGCCGCACAACGAACTGCTGGCGTTTACCATCCACCTCACGCACAATCATCGCCTTGTTGCCCGAAGCAAATTCCGTCAATCCACCGACCGCTATCATCACGTCGAGAACTGACATATTTTCTCGATATGACAGCACTCGCGGTGCCGCCGCCTCTCCCACGACACGAATCTGTTGGCTGTAAGGCCCGACAAAACCCCGCATGATCACAGTCACCAACGGTTCCTTTAGATATTTCGCCAGCTCTGCTTCCACATTCCGCGCCAGCTCTGTCGGCGTCATGCCAGCAGCCTGCAAATCCTCCACTAAGGGGGTGGAAATCTTGCCGTCAGGGCGCACAGTGACAGAACTTGAGACCTCAGAATTACGCCAGACAAAAATTTCGAGCGTATCACCCGGGCCGATGATATAAGCGGGATTAGCATCTGCAACGGGCGGCGGCGGCTCATGCGAAACAGCGCACCCGGCAAGCCACAAAACAGTCGCCGCCACAAAACAACGAAGAATCCATCCATTACCCATGCAACTAACCCTTCCCAGTATACTTTTCAACAAGTGCGCCAGACGACGCCCCACAACCTACCGCAAACTCGGCGCCAGATCATAGCATAGGTCAACGGGAATTTATTGGTCGTCAATAAGGTTAAAATTACCACCTTTTAAAACGGTCAGCTTTACAGCCATGCTTTCGAAAGCGCCTACTGTTGATACAATGCTTGACGATGACGATGATCATCGTCGTCTGCGTGCTGTGCGAAACACTACGATAACACTGAGGGCATTAACAATCATTTCAACATGTTGCGAGCTGTAATATTAACGAATGCGGCAAAGATGTCGGATTTTTTTACATACACTATCCTCTAAGTTTCATCATGTAACAGCACAACATCCAAGCGAATCTATCTCGAAACAACAAAGACATACGGTGTAGCACTTAATGCTTTTGATCAAATATCCAACGCCATTCCCGCGCACTCAATATCTGCCTAATCTGCTTCTACCAGTCTGCTTTACCTATATACTGCATACTGCGGCAAAAATATTGTCGGTTTTTTTTACACCCCGCACCCCGTGAAAAATGCCACCTTCCTTTTTAATAGCAATAACAATGGGTTGAAAATATGGCACGCCAATTGCTTGCATACATGTGAGTAACTATTATTTACTTCACAACCTGTAAAGACTTATTTTAGAAACGGACACAATTAGATAGAGGATAGAACTATGGGAAACCTTAATTTAAAACTGACGGGAATCGTTGCAGCAGCGGCTCTATTGCTGACCCCTGTCGCAAATGCGCAGATTTCTTTGCAGCTGGATGATGGAAACGGTAACACTGCCTATGTTACCGACAACCTTGCCACTGGCATGGTAAGCCTCAACACCGCTGTAGGGAATTGGACAGCTAACGTCACCACCGGTATTGGCGCTCCTCTGCTGGGCAGCAGCTTCATGGATCAATTCGATCTCAACTCTGTTAACGTTTCAGGCGGCACGGGAACCATGACACTCATGATGACCCAAACCGACTTGAGCAAGGTAAATGCTAATTGGTGGACTGCTGTAGGCGGCACGACCGATGGTAGCGTCACTTTCCAGAGTTATGTCGATGATGGCAATACCGAATTTGGATTGACCAATCTGGTGACAAGCGACATGTTTAACAGTGCAGCCTTTTCATCGGAAGATGACGGAAACCTGTCCGGCTTTGGATTGACTGGCCTCTACTCCTGGACCATCGTTGCTACAATCGTCCATGGCAACGGAAATAATGTAACCAGTTTTGATTACAGCGTGAAAATTCCTGAGCCAAGCTCTCTGGCCCTTTTAGGCTTGGGCCTTATCGGTGCAGGATTCGCTGCGCGCCGGAAAGCTAACAAGGCTACCTAAGACGCCGTTAAGGTAGAGTTCCACAAAAAGCCCCCTCCTTGCATAAGGAGGGGGCTTTTTTAGTGCCTGTTTTGGGAGCTGGGATATGTATGCAAGGGACGTGCACGTAATAACATCCTGATATGGCGCTCGGCTTTGTCTCCTGAGTCGCCCTACCTCCCCCATGGCCTCTCGGCCGTGTAATTGCATATTCTTGCCTACTGTGAACACTCAATCTTCTCAAGCGTGAACACCTATTCTTCTCAACTGTGAACGGTGATTCTTGCCCAAGCGTGAACACTTTT
>VAPF01079765.1_pt1 | contig 11483 bp, 10 predicted proteins | sample 3393931 | NCBI WGS metagenome assembly VAPF01 (sample SAMN08290437, study PRJNA428436) | hydrothermal vent metagenome | isolation source: Deep-sea hydrothermal vent chimney | place: Atlantic Ocean: South-mid Altantic Ridge | depth 2773 m m | reverse complement strand
TAGGGGCTCCCCTTGTGGGTGCCCTGTATTTGGTTGCCACGTTCTATTTTGGGCACCCACAAGGGGAGCCCCTACGGGGGATACAAAATTAGGTCCAGAAAGGGGGACGTCCATGATTTCATGCGTTTTGATTGGAAATAGGGGATAGGCCACGATTAATTGGTTATATGTTTATATCCATCACCATCAATGGATATATTTGAATTGGTAGGGGCTCCCCTTGTGGGTGCCCTGTATTTGGTTGCCACGTTCTATTTTGGGCACCCACAAGGGGAGCCCCTACGGGGGATACAAAATTATAATATCATAGACGTCCCCAATATCTGTTCAAAACTCACTTCATAGATGCCGCCCTTCTCGGTAGTCACCTGTTTCAGCAATGGAACCTGTTTTTACGATCATGCCTGAGATGTTATTCCCCCATCTGCGCAGACTGAAAGAACTTACAGCTGCCACCATCCCGAAGGTTAACATGCTGATAATCAGAGGCAGACCGTTGGTTCTGAAGAGATCGAGGATAAAGACCTTCACTGCTGCCATCGCCACCAGGACGATGGCAGTAATCAGAATCTCTTTGTTGCGTAATTTTAGGGCGATAATCATCAAGGTGATAATCCCGATATTCAGGATAACACTTTTGGCACAATAGAAGGCAGATTCGTAATCAGACATGCTTTGGCTCAAGACCGCATAAACCCCAAAACGAAAGAAGACGTAAAATTGAAACAAGCCAATCCACAGCAAAATAATGGCGCTGTAATCATGTTTATCTAAAAAATACAAAAATCCGGGATTGGCCGCCGGCTTATGATGACGACACCAGCGATAACACCAGAGAGAAAGCAGGGCCAAAAAAAGGCTACCGGCCATACCAGTTAGATAAGGAGTGGCAATAACAGAGAAATTACCATTTTTGGCCCCCCAAAATATAACAACGGTCATAAACACGTAGGCAATGGCCCTGGTGCCGCTACTCTGCCATGATACTGAACGAACCAGAAGAACGGCAGCAGCGGCAAACATCAGGGGCAGAGCCAAAGGGCCGGGGACAGCGGTGGCCAGTCCCTGCACCAGAAGAACGATAGCCGCCACCACAAATTCCTTACCACGCTTACCCCCCTCATAGTGTTTTACCATCCAGGCGGCCAGAAGCATATAGGCGGCGGAGACCGCAACCGCGGCCCAGCCTAAAACTACCGCCCCCCCGCCCAACCAGGGAATAAGTACAGCATACAGAGCAAAATAAGCCCCTCCAGCGACAATTACCGGCAGCAGATTATGAAATATATCTCGTTCCATGCGTCCGACTCGATTAGCCCACAGGGTGGTATAGGTATAAAAGGCCCAGAACATAAAGAGCAGGACGGGAAAGAGATACAGCCCCGTCAGCGGCAGATCAACGGCTTTATTTAAAAGATCAAAATTCAGTTTAAAGGAGAGCATGGCCCAAAACAGGAGGGCCATAAACAGGGCATGCCAACGCAGGGCATTACTGCATCCCCGCCGTGCGGCAAGGTGGCCCAGCAGGACATTGGTAAAAATCAGCAGACTGAGAAATGGAAAATTAGGGTTGGGAAAATCAATGGCAAAGCCGCTGACAGCGGTACCCCATAGCGTGACAAAAAGCGTAGTCCTGGCTCGATAGTGAATAGCCGCCCATCCCACCGTTATAGAGGAAATTATAAGTAACAAACAGGCGGCGGTATTACTTAAAGCCGCGAATTTACCATGCCCCTCCACCAGCACCGCCAGAAACAGCAGGATACCGCAGACTGGAAATACCGGAGCCACGGAGCTGTTGCGCCCATAGAGGTATATACCCGATAGAACCAGCCCGGCGGCATAAATGAGACCGATATAGGTACCAATTCCATGCTCCAGCACCCCATTGTCTGTCAGAGTACGGAGCAGAAGAGCAAATACTAACATGAATGATAAGGCGGCCAGACGTGGTAACAGGTCTTGGCCCATCTTGGCCCATGAACCAGCCTCCCCCGCTTTTAGCTGAACAGAGCTGGTTCCTTTTCCGTCTTTATTGCTGACTTTATGCTGCCCGGCCCCGGCAGCCAGCCCCTCCAGCCGCACATGAAGCCCCTCGACCTGCTTTTTAATCAATAATAACTCAGCCGTTAAAAATTCAACCCTGCCCTCCAAAGACCCGAAAGATCCAGCCATAATCACCCCGCATGCATCAGAAATCCCCTTTCAGAGGGATCAGATAACAACCCGTTAATAAATTAAAAATAAAAAAATTATTCCTTGCGCATTTCAGAACTTCATCGTATTCTAACCGCGCGTACTACATGGTGGTACGCTACTTTGTAGCACCCTACGATGTGGTACACCACAAAGTAGTATAACTAAATTCCATATTTCTATACCATTGTCAAGATAATCGGCTGTTATTTTTTTTAGTGTAAAGGTAACTTCAGCTGTACTTTCCTGGACAGTCGCAGTTGCGGGTTGAGGGTAATTTGCGACCCTCGCTGAATAGCTACATTAATAGTAACTATTTAGGTATGACTGTTAAATTGCCCTAAACTCTGAGCTGTAACTGCCTATATGTGCTTCAGATTTGCCCATTTATGGTTTCGCAGCGTATTTGTGCTACTCAAGAAGCCATAAATGGGCAAGGTAAGCGAAGACTCCGATATGGAGTGCAGCTAACCAGTTACCATTAATAGATAATTTAACTAAGGAGGTAGCGTATGAAAAACCATGTCTGGCGGCCTTTCGCAGTAGCGATTGCCGCCATAGCCATTCTCTTGCTGGCACGAGCAAAGATGGTTCCAGCAGACTTTGGAGTTCACGGTAAAAGTTTTACCTATAGCTTTTACCGTTTAGGGGCAATATCCGACTGGAAGGCAATGAAGGTTCATTACAAAGGCCGAAAATACTGTCAGGGATGCCACGAGGAAAAGTACAAGGCGATCATGGCCTCCCCGCATAAGATAATCCAATGTGAAAATTGTCACGGCCCCGCTGTCGATCATCCAGATAATCCGGAAACTCTGCCCATAGATACCAGCCGCGGCCTTTGTCTGCGCTGTCACACCGGTCTCCCCTACAACTTGAGTAACCGGGCTGATCTGCCAGCCATTAATCCCGGCACCCATAACCCAGGTAAGGACTGCGTCAACTGCCATAACCCGCACAACCCCACTTTGGAGGACATGAAATGAGTTGCAGCCGAAGAAAATTTCTAAAAAATGCCTTCACCGGCAGTATCGCGGCCAGCCTGCCCTTAACTGCCTTTAAGCTTTTGAACCCGGCAGAGGTTCACGCCTCCATTGGTGATGCCAAGGTACGCTGGGCCTTTCTCGTTGATGTCCAGAAATGTGTGGGTTGCGGCTTCTGTGTTAAGGCCTGCAAATTGGAAAATGACATTCCCTATGACCTGCCGGTGACCAGAACCTGGGTCGAACGCTACGTAATAACCAAAGACGGCAAGGAACATATTGACAGCCCCATGGGCGGCAGAGACGGCTATACCTCTCCGGTAGTTGAGGGTGATAATGTTAAACCGGATGATATCAGCAAGGCCTTCTTTTTACCCAAGCTCTGCAATCAATGCGAGAACCCGCCCTGTGTTCAGGTCTGCCCGGTGGGTGCCTCCTTCCAGACCAACGACGGCGTGGTATTAATTGACCGCACCTGGTGCATCGGCTGCGGCTATTGCATCATGGCCTGCCCTTACGGGGCCAGATTTTTTCACCCCAAATACAAGGTGGCGGATAAATGTACCTTTTGCTATCACCGCATCTCCAAGGGTATGAAAACGGCCTGCGTTGAAGCCTGCCCTTTCGGAGCCCGGCAGATTGGCAACCTGAAGGATCCCAATGACCCAATCACCAAAATAATTACCACGGAGAGGGTCTCTATCCTTAAAGATGAATATGGCACTAAGCCACAGGTCTATTACATCGGCCTGGATATGAGTGTGAGGTAAAAATATGACGCCACAATTATTTGTAGATGGTTTGAGTTGGACCACCAAAAGCGGCTTTGTCTATCCCAACGAGTTCATTTACTGGAGCATCCAGATTGTCCTCTATCCATACATGACCGGGCTGGTAGCCGGAGCCTTTGTCCTGTCTTCACTTTATCACGTCTTCGGCCAGAAAGATTTACGCACTATTGCCCGCTTCTCGCTGGTATTCTCATTGGCCTTACTGCCGGTGGCCATGATGCCGCTTCTTTTTCACCTTCAACAGCCGTTCCGGGGTATAGAGGTTATGTTCACCCCGCATTTTACCTCGGCAATTGCCGCCTTCGGCATTGTCTTTTCCGCCTACGCGATCATCGTTTTAACTGAAATCTGGTTTGTCTACCGCCAGTATTTTGTGGAACAGGCTATGGCCCGTAAGGGTAAACCGGGTTTTGGCAACGGGGTAATGAGAATTATCTATAATATTCTCACCCTGGGGGCCTACAGCCTGGAATCTGGTGCCATCGCGATTGATAAAAAGGCGGTAAAAATCATGGCCGCCATTGGTATCCCGGTGGCCTGCTTTCTGCATGGTTATGCCGGCTTCATCTTTGGTTCGGTAAAGGCCAATGCCCTGTGGATGTCACCGCTCATGCCGGTAATCTTCATCGTCAGCGCCGTGGTCTCCGGTATTGCCCTTTGTATGTTAACCTATATCATTATTATGGAGTGGAAGAAATTCCGAGCTACCCTGGCCCGAGGCCGGGGTGATGAGACCATCAAGCAGTTGGGCGGTGTTGAAATGGATGTCATGATCAAGACGAAACGCTATCTTTTAGCCTTTCTGGTTGCGGCCATCTCCCTGGAATTCTTAGACATGATCTTTCGAGGCTACACCGCCATGAAATCATGGGATATTCTCCGGGCTATCATGTTTCAGGAAGACTTTATCAAAATATTCGTTATGCAGTATTTCTTTGGTAATTTTATTCCGCTTGTCTTACTGCTCTTACCCCGCCCCACCATCAAGAGGTTAATCGTCTCCCTAAGTCTGATTCTCTTTGGAGTCTTCATGATGCGGTGGAATGTCGTCATCGGCGGTCAGGCCTTCTCGCTCTCCTTTAATGGCTTTATGCATTACCATATGCCATTCTGGCCCACCAGTCTGGAGACCTACAAAGAAGGATTTTTCGGGGCTATAACCGTAGGAGTAACCCCATTCGTTCTCTTCTGGCTGCTCAACAAAGTAGTACCAGCCATTGAGGAAAAAAGTTAATAATCATAAACACTTAGCTGTATGCTGAAAAAGGGGGCCGGGGAATTTATTTCCCGGCCCCCTTTTTTTATCCTGGAGCACATCCAGAGTCTACGCTTTCCTGAATAGTTCTGATTACGAGTTAATGGTACCTTGCAATCCCCGCCAAAGTACGAATTCAGGTAATAATATTTGTGGGGGATATTTTTTAGGAGCAGATATTTAATTTGGAATTTGTTTGACATAAACCTGCCAAAAATATAGCCTTAATAGCATGACCTGCGGAAGGCGGAGTTATACCGCCTCCTTCGACAGCTTTAAAGGCAAGGAGGCGGCGCTGGCCGTACTCCGAGTGAAATTAAGGAATAAAACGGTAGAAACGAAAGCGCTCAACAAACCACATTCTTGACTTTATAACCTCTCGAAATGTAGCGGTACGACTAAGATCGTATGCGAGCGTTTCAGGGACGCCCTGCTGTGCGCATTTAAGTCCCCCGACAATACCCCTGTATATTGGGGTCTCGCAGGCTCGCTTACCTGGGGGGCTTAAATGCATGCAGCAGGGTGTTCATGGAGCGCTTACGTAGAAACATCTTATGTCCAGCAAGAGACATGCGTATGTGCAAGTTCGATTGGGAATAAAATCTAAATGACAGTGACAAAAATGAAAGCGCAATTTTACGCCCACAGCCTGGAAGGAGTGCCGCCGGAAAAGTGGCAGAAACTGGAAGAACATTTGAAGAATGTGGCTGAAATGGCGGCGGAGTTCGCCCGGCCGTTTGGCGGAGAAGATTGGGCAAGATTAGCCGGGAACAACCATGATCTCGGCAAAGGAACCAGGCCCTGGCAAGCATATTTGCGAAAAGTCAACCAGATAATCGATGAATTTACCGCCTTTTATGACGGTCATCCCAATCATGCCGCAGCAGGAGCGCAGTTTCTTTTCAATAACTCCAGACAGGCAGGAAAACTCCTTGCCTATATCATCGCCGGCCATCATGGAGGACTGCCCAACTGGAGCGATTCACAAAGAGCGGCTTTGCAAGAAAGGCTTGAATCTTCCTCACCTGAAATTGATTTTCCCCATGCGCCGCCGGATTTCCCGACGGAGTTGCCTTTTGCCAGGGATCAGAAACGTGCTGGCTTTCAGATGCAGTTTTTTGTGCGGATACTTTTTTCCTGCCTGGTGGACGCCGATTATCTCGACACTGAATCTTTCATGGATAAAGGCCGGGCGGATTGGCGTTCAAAATATCCTGAAATAGATGAACTTTATGAGCGGTTCTGGAAAAATTTTAACGCCATGCGCGAGCAGGCTGATCCTGATTTGAATGTAAATATTCGACGGGAGCAGGTACTTGCTGATTGTCTGCAAGTGGCTGACAAAGCTGCGGGAATTTTTTCGCTAACCGTTCCAACCGGCGGCGGCAAGACTCTATCCTCCCTGGCATTTGCCTTGAAGCATGCGATAAAACACGGCAAAAGGCGGATCATCTATGTAATCCCCTTCACCAGTATTATTGAACAGAACGCCTCGATTTTCCGTGACATGCTTGGAGATGACGCAGTTCTTGAGCATCATTGTAATTTTATTGCCGATGCGGCGGACTGGAAAACCAGACTGGCGGCCGAGAACTGGGATGCACCGATCATCGTGACGACCAATGTCCAGTTTTTTAATTCTTTTTACAGCAATAAAACGTCCAAGTGCCGAAAATTGCACAATGTAGCCGACAGCATTGTCATTTTTGATGAGGTACAGGCAATACCAGTTGAAAGGCTTGCTCCATGTCTCGAGGTTATAAAGGAGTTGTCCGAAAATTACGGCGTCACTTCGGTATTATGTACGGCCACTCAGCCGGCCATTGAATTCTCGGAACAATTCCCGGCTGGATTGAAGATTGATCAAGAGATCATCAGTGATGTTCCCGCGCTTTTTGTCGGGTTAAAGCGGACTGAAGAGGTCTATACCGGCACCTTCAGCGAACAGGAGATTGCGGAAAAGCTTTTTGAGAATGAGCAGGTGTTGTGTATTGTCAATACTCGGCAGCAGGCCCTGGACATATTTGATGCCCTGCCTGAATCAGATGAAAATATTCATCTGAGCGCCTTGATGTATCCAGCTCACCGAACTGAAAAACTCAATGAGGTGAGGCGCAGATTGTCGCCCAATAACAGGCTACCATGCCGGGTGGTAAGTACCCAGTTGATTGAAGCCGGGGTTGATGTTGACTTCCCTTCAGTATTTCGGGCGGTTGCCGGCATCGACTCCATTGCCCAGGCCGCCGGGCGTTGCAACCGGAATGGCAGGAGCATTACACCCGGCAAGGTCTCGGTATTCGATTTCCGGGAAGATGGTGGCTGCTCATTTTTTCGCCAGGCCGCCCAATCGGCAGAGAAATTGTTTGAACCGTTTGCGGGAAGATTAACCGAACCTGAATGCGTCAGGGCGTATTTCGCCGATTTTTTCTGGAAAAATACACAACGGATGGACAAAGACGGTATCATCAACGATTACTGCCTTCCGGCGTACCGGGGCGATATTCAGTTTCGCAAGATTGCCGAATTCAGGATGATTGAATCGGCAACTATACCGGTGATTGTCGCCTTGAATTATGATGCCATAGCGTTAATAACCGCCCTTGAACACGCCGAGCACAAAGGGGGAATTCTTCGAAAACTCCAGAAGTACAGTGTTCAGGTTTATCCTTATCAGCTGGAGGAAATCAGAGCGTGGCTGGAAAATCCCTGTCCCGGGATATGGGTTCTTCGTTCAAAGGAACTCTATTCCAACGATACCGGGTTGAAGTGCAAGGCCCCGCAGGGGGAGGCCTTTTTCGGATAAGAAAATGAATGAGTTTAAATCCCATAGCAAGATGGAGGTGAGACAATGAGTTACGGAGTCAAATTGCGGGTCTGGGGAGATTACGCCCTCTTTACCCGCCCAGAGATGAAAGTCGAACGGGTCTCCTATGATGTGATGACCCCTTCTGCCGCACGGGGGATTTTGGAGGCCATTTACTGGAAACCTGCTATCCGCTGGGTAATGGATCGTATTCACGTCTTGCGGCCGGTGCGGTTTGAGAATATTCGCCGAAATGAAGTTGCCAAGCGAGTTTCAGTCAATAACAAAGATATGCAGGGTGAAAATCCTGTATGCATTTTTGCAGATGACCCTAAAACACGTCAGCAACGGGCTTCAATGCTTCTGCGTGATGTTGAATACATTATCGAGGCCCATTTCGAGCTTACCGGCGGCGAGGACTGCGATCCCGGTAAGCACCTGGCGATATTTGAACGGCGGGCGAGGAAGGGCCAGTGCTTTCACCGACCTTATTTCGGCTGCCGGGAGTTTCCGGTCAATTTCGAGTGGTGTGATGAAATCCCGGATTCCGGATTTTCCGGAGAGCAGGATCTGGGCTTCATGCTCCATGATATTGACTTTGCCGATAACATGACCCCGCGATTTTTCAGGGCGGTTATGGAAGACGGGGTCATCGACTGCCGCCGGGAGGTGGTCTCATGATTTTTCAATCGTTGATCGCCCTCTATGACCGTCTGCCGCAGGGAGACCCGGTAAAAGGCTTACCTCCCTTTGGATTCAGCGTCGAAGATATCGGCTTCGTCGTCACCATCAGCAGGAATGGCGATATAGTTGGCCAGCCCGAGGATCTGCGGGAAAAGATCAAGGCCAATGCCTATAATTATCGGCTGTCGGTGGTGCCCTACACCAATAAGGTGAATGTACGTTCCAGAGGGGCTGCCGAAATTGCCAATTTTATGGTGGACAAAGCAGATTATATTTTCGGAATGTCAGGGAAAATAAAAAAGAAAATTCATACAAAGTCGTTTCGGAAGCTGATTGAGAATATTTGCGAAAACTCTAAAGACGAAGGTGTATTGGCAGTTAAATTCTTTTTGGCAAAGTGGGATTCTGAAAGATCTCAGGAATTAAGAGACTGGAAAGAAATAAGCGGTGATCACGGGAAATGGATTGCCTTCCGTCTTCAAGGCGATAACTGTTTTGTCCATGAACGACCAGAGGTCAAAAAACTCTGGAGCGACTATCTTGCCGGGAAAATGCTCCCGGAAGGGGTCAGCTTTGTGGATGGCCGGATTGCCCCATTGCAGAGCCAATATGCCCAGTTCAAATTCGGTTCCGGCGCCTCCCTGGTTTCCTTTAACGAAGTTGCTTATGAATCGTATGGCAAGAAAAAAGGAGAGAATGCGCCGATCTCGGTAGAGGCGGAATTTAAAAGCTCCGCCGCCCTCAAATTTCTCCTGCGCAGCAGAACCCAGCGCCTACGTATAGGGGATGCCACCACCGTTTTCTGGGCAGAGCGGGATTCCGTGGTAGAACCTTTCTTCGGCCAGGTGATGAACCCAGACCTGGAAGATAAGGCCGCCGTTCGGAATGTACAGAAATTTCTTGAATCCGTTTGTAAGGGTACCCTTCCGGCTGACCTTGAAAAAGACCAGGAAATGAAATTTTACATTCTTGGCCTTGCCCTCAACAAGGCGCGGCTCGCCCTGCGGTTCTGGCATGTTTGCAGTGTCGCTGAGTTAATGGCCAGGTTTAGGGATCATTTCAACAATCTTGAAATGGAAAGATCGGGAAAAGATATCGAGTTCCCCGGGGTCTGGCATTTGCTTAAAGAGACCGCAAGGGAAAGCAAGGGGATCTCCCCGGTACTCGGCGGGGCTCTTACCCGTTCGATCCTGACCGGAGAACGCTATCCCCTGAGCCTGTTCCAAGGAGTTATGGGGCGTATTCGGGCGGATCAACGAATCAATTTTCTACGGGCTGCAATCATAAAAGCGACCTTACAACGAAATTATCACAAGGAGGTTCCAATGTCTTTAAACACAGAGAGAAGAGAAACGGCCTATCTTTTAGGCCGCTTGTTTGCTGTTTTGGAAAAGGCGCAGCTTGATGCCCTTGGTAAAGTCAATACCACCATCAAGGACAGATTTTTCAGCGCCGCTTCGTCCACCCCGGCCAGCGTGTTTCCGCGTCTCTTAAATTTAAGCCAGCACCATATAGAAAAGGCGGAATACGGGTACATTTCAGACCGGCGCATTGCCGAGATTTTGGAACATTTGGATACGTTCCCAACCCAGATGGGGCTTCAGGATCAGGGGCTTTTCGCCATTGCCTATTATCAGCAGAAAAACGAATTTTATCGAAAAAAAGAGACCACTAATACCGAAGGAGAAAAAAACAATGACTGAGTCAATCAATAACCGTTACGAATTTATCCTGTTATTTGATGTGAAAAACGGTAACCCGAACGGCGATCCGGACGGCGGTAACATGCCCCGTATTGATCCGGAGACCGGGCACGGCATTACCACGGATGTCTGTTTGAAACGCAAGGTCAGGAACTACGTCGAGCTTGTCAAAGAAGATCAAAGTCCATACAATATTTACGTTAAGGAAAAGGGGATTCTTACAGAACGCAGGCAGCCAGCCTATGAGTCTGTGGCGGATGAAAACGACAAATCAAAAAAAATCAGCAAGGCCCGGGCCTGGATGTGTAAAAACTTCTTCGATGTCAGAACCTTTGGGGCAGTGATGTCAGTTAAGGAAAACAACTGCGGGCAGGTTCGCGGGCCTGTACAGTTTGCCTTTGCCCGGAGTATTGACCCTGTAGTCCCGCTTGAGGCCAGTATTACCAGAATGGCGGTTGAAACCAGAAAAGAGGCAGATGCCCAGTCCGGGGATAATCGTACCATGGGGAGGAAGACCTATATCCCCTATGGCCTCTACCGTGTCCACGGTTTTATTTCTGCGCCGCTGGCCAAACAGACCGGGTTCTCCAAAGACGATCTGGAGCTTTTCTGGAACGCCTTGATGAACATGTTCGACCACGACCGTTCAGCGGCCAGAGGTGAGATGGCAGCCCAGAAGCTGATTGTTTTCAAACATGATAATGAGCTGGGCAGTGCCCCGGCCAACAAACTTTTTGACCTTGTACAGATTGAGAAGAACTGTGGCGATGCCCCGCCCCGTTCTTTTGCAGATTATACAGTAACAATCGGTGAAAAACTCAACGGCGTTGAAACAATCGAGAAACTCTAATGGGGAGAAAGCTCTAAAAACGGTTCCAGGAGCCGGGAAATTCTGCTGCCCCGGCCGTTTCCCGGAGTTTATCCAGAGCCTCAGGCGGCTTTTGGATTGAGGGCCTTCACTTCTTTTTCCAGGCGCTTTCCCAGGGTCATTTTTGCGTTCTCGGTGTCATAGTGGGACTGGATGCCGGTCCACAGTTCCACAGAGATGCCAAAGTAACGGGCCAGCCG